>PVMK01125339.1_pt1 | contig 26042 bp, 24 predicted proteins | sample 1853481 | NCBI WGS metagenome assembly PVMK01 (sample SAMN08533507, study PRJNA380276) | Marine sediment metagenome, whole genome shotgun sequencing project.
TCAGGTGCAATTGTATGCCCGGCATGTTCATGCTCTTCCAGGCTATTTCCAAATCCCTGCACACGTATCAGAAAATCGATCCAAAAAGGGTCATGTTTGTCAGTAAATGGCGTGATGATGAATCTGTCAAGGGTATCGTAAGTATAGGTAAACGGGCAGTGAAATTGCATGATGGATCAGTGAGGCTCACTCTTTGAAATAGTGCCGTCGTTCCTGACCTTTTAGCCGGCGTTTATTTAGAATCTTTCTACGATCATCGCCACTTCTTCGGTCTTTATTTGACCTCCTCTTGTCTGGAAGGCTATATAAACTCGAGCGGATTCGTCTTCTAATATATGAACGTCTGCCTCCATTATCTATGAAAGGGAGCAGCTCATCAGTGGCACTCACAGTAAATTCTCCCTATAGTTACAAGTTTTGAGGAACCGCTATTTTCTATCTCCTAAGTCTTTTTCAGGCCTGATCTTATCTTTTCGGCCATATATGCAAAATACCCGGAAATTGTTTTACCCAGCTGAGCTGGTATTGTACAAACGAACCCTTTGACCTGATACCACCTTCAACGAGGGTACAGGCCCGGCATTTTGCATTATGTAAGGCAAAATTATTCAGCGGGGGCTCCCCACCCTGGGTGCATCAAGGATTCGGGTAACCCCCGCTGAAATGGCTATTTTTTCTTAGCCAGCTTCTTCTTTTTTGTACCATTGGATTTTTTAGGTGGATACTGTTTAACATGATCTTCGTTGTGGACAGAAGGGTTATCCGCGTCCAATTCAATGGTCACTGATTCTCCCAAACCAGATTTCAGAGTAGATGGTAATGATGCTCCGACTTCCCAGTTATCCCCCTTCAAATAAAAATAAAGTCCCCTGTCAGGATCATGATAGACCTTTTGGTCAGGATAGTACCGGTATTGATGTTTAGCCCGATACCCATGAGCTTTGGCATGGGCTGGAGGTCCCCCCTTTTTATTGTCCTGTTTAACCTGCTGCTGTTCCGGTTCCGAGGAATCTTTTCCCCACTTAAATGTAAAGCTGCTGCCAGCATGCAAATTACTGTTAAAAAAAACAACAAGCGTAAACAATAACAACGATTTGAGAATAGATTTTGAATTCATCATCAGATTATCTCTCCCTTTTGAATAATTTGTTGTACCTGTTTTCCTGCCATTGTGAAAGCTATCGCATATTACAGCACAGTAGGCCGTAATTTGTTTATCGGTGATTCCGCGGGAATCTTGAACTTAGAGTTATGTGCGTTGAACCATGTGAATGGCATTTGATGTTCAGCGTCTGTAATCTAGTTCCAATATAGGCTGATTGTTCATGGTTTCCTGCGGTCAGTCAATTTGCTGTGCAATGATGGTTTGTATTTCAGGTTCCTATGGGTATTTGACATTTACATACCGGTCACAGGGAACATTGTGTAATTCGCGGGGGATTTATGGGCCTTGGGTAAAAGGGCTAATGGTCTTGGGCAATATACGGCCCGTGTCGGGGCCGGGGGTAATACAGGCACCGGGTTTGGTCCAGGCTCCCGGTAGAGTGCCGGGGTGTTGATGAGACCGAATAATAATTGATCTTTGATTAAAATCTGCTAAAAATGCTGATGGTTGACAACCTTAATAACCGTGGGATATCTGCCCATGCGGCAGACATCATAAAGGCATTTCCCCCACCCGGTGCATCCAAGGTCGGTTCAGGCGGATCGCTTTCGCCCCGGCGAGGATTGGCGCGCCCCCAGCGATTCGGAAGTTGAATCCTGCTGGAAGAACTCAGGCAGGGCGTACCGGGCTAAAATTTTTTGTAAACCATTTTTATCCTCCATTCGTCTAAATAAGCAAACACTCAAAAAAGGAGGATAAATATGAAAACAAATTTAATAAAAATCAGCGTATTAACAGCAGTTTTGGTTTTTGTCATCAGCGGCGCTTCCTGGGCAGAGATTCGCAAAAATCGCCAACACGAGGGTTCCCGAACCGAACGTATTGACCACAATTCCGACCGATCAGCCAATTATCACCAGTCAGACCGTCAATATCGCCACGGAAATTATCACAGACGGGATTATAAAAGAATACACCATCGACCGGCCCCCAAGGTTCGGCGTCATCATTACAAACACCACCGAAATTATAACAGACATCACCGGTACCGTCATAAAATGATTCGTAAACACTATCGTCAGTATTACCGTCCATACCGGGAATCACACAGTGAAACTGCGGTGGAATCATCCAATGAATTTTCCATAGCGGCGACCATTTTTGAACCGGGCTTTGAAATCAGTGTTGGATCAAAAAGAACCTGGTAAGTTGTCATCTACGGCAAGAGGTTGTAATATTAGTATGAAACCCAATGCGTAAATAGAGATTGTGGTTCCGGTAAATTACCCAACCAATGCTTAACCTGATGATTTCTCGACAATCTTAGGGTTAAGCTGTAAAGGCCAACAGCTTGTCAAATGATTATTTAAATCTGGCAAAGCAAGACTCACCTGAGACTGACAGGACATCGACCGAGCCCGGTTTATCAAATCCGGTATACGATGACAGTGAACTTGTTCGCCGTGCCCAGAAAGACGATGCTTGGGCCATTGAGAAACTGGTTATTCGTTACCAGGAGAAAGTTTACGCCATTGCCTATCAAATGCTTTCCGGTGACGCCGAAGCGGCCAAAGATCAAACCCAGGAAACGTTTTTTCGGGCTTTTAGAAAAATTAAGCAGTTTAAAGGTAAATCTTCATTTTATACCTGGCTTTACCGCATCGTGATCAACACCTGTCTGGATGCACGCCGGCGACGTCGGCGCTGGAAAGAAGTTTTTTTTTCTTGGCGTTCAGCCAAAAACAGCGAAGATAGTCAATCTGTGTCCCTGGAAGAATTCCCGGATAGGGACAGAAATTCAGATCCCTCAGCAAATATCAACGGACAGGCGCTTCGAAATGATCTTGATCGGGCCATGAATAAATTATCCGAGAGACAACGGGCCATATTTCAATTGAAGATTTTTCATGAAATGAGTATACCCGAAATATCGAAAACCATTGGGATTGCCCAGGGTACCGTCAAAACCCATCTTTTTCGAGCCACGCAGGTCATTCAAAAACAGCTTAAAGAATGGAGCTTAGAATAAGGGAGGTGCTGGCGTGGAAACGTGCAAACAATTAAAAGAAAATTTGATTCTATTCGCCCATGGCGAATTGGATGATCGCAACGGTAAACAGCTTGCTGACCATCTTGCAACCTGCAGCGGCTGCCAAGCCGAATTTCAGCAAATTTCAACCCTGCTGGCAAACATTAAAGATACCGCAGAATCTCCCCAGCTGTCTAATCCGGAAGTCAAATCACTGATTAGCGGTATTAAATGGAATCTTGGCCACAACCGACATGATAAGTGGAGGCAGCGTTATTTGAATTACAGTCCCGCCCGCTTGATACCGGCCCTGACCCTATCCAGTGTTCTGGTTATCGCTGTCGGAATCATCGGCTATCTAAATCTGGATAAAACCCGGGAAACCCTCCCACTTGCCAACCAGCAGGCCGAAGAAATTCTATTAAGCGACCGGGATCTTGAAATCATCGAAAATCTTGATTTTTTAAAAGAAATGGATGCAATTCAGAAAATATCCAGGGTGGTTGATCAGGATGAGGACAATATCCCTTATGACGTATTAGACCACGATACAAGGGGAAAGAAACAGGATGGCGATGGTAGACATTTTGTTTAGAAACTATCTCAAAAAAGTCATTTGGCACAATCTCTTTGTTGGTGCCTCAATATTGGACCAAAATCCTTTTTTTGAGAAAGCTTATAGATCACTACGATTTCAATTAATTTTATTAACTGCGCTTGCCGGTATTATGGTCCTTTTTTATTGCCGTCCAGCCTGGGCCGAACATTCGGATTTTACAAACCAATCCCCCGGGTTGGTTCACATAATGGAATTCAACGATTATCCCTTCGGCGAAGACCATTGGTGGGCTAAAACAGACTGGCGGAAAATGCGCAATGACAGATATGATCGACAAAACCGGTTAAAGAAAAATAAAGATTATAGAGACCGAAAAAGATATTCACAGAAAAGAAAAAATCGGGGGGTTCATCAACAGACCCAGCGAGATCATCGCAGGTATCTCAGCAAAAGGCAGTCAAAAAAGAGATGGCAGGATTTATCCCCCGAAGAACAGCAAAGGATACGAAAGCAATATAAAGAATGGCAGTCCCTTTCCCCTCAGGAAAAACAAAAAATTCGGCAGCGCAAAAATGAGCTAGACAGAATGCCCCCCCAGAAACAGAAGATGTACAGAGAACTTTACCGGCAGTGGCAACACATGTCGTCCCAGGAGCGTAAACAAATTCAAAAAGATCTGAATAACTGGGAAAACCTTTCTCCCCAGGAACAAAATGCTATCCGACGTCGATTTAGGCAATAGCCTGTTTTAAGGGCCTTAAGCCAAACATTGAAAACAAAAATGTGTTTAATTCAGCACTTGACTCCGCATCATGTCTCAAAAAAAGGTAACAATACAGTAACCCAGCCATATGTAAGTCGACTGAAAAAAGAAAATGGTTCCTGTTTATCAATGGATGAATCGGTGATAATCGATGATGGCTATCAGATTTAATTGAAATTGATAAACAGATCATTTCAGATCGGGTCTGAATTAATAACCCACAAAATGCTGTGTAAATCCCTTCAGCTAAATCTATGTTGACGATTGCATATTAGGTATGCGCAACCCACAAATTTATAAAATTGTATAAATCCAACCTGTTGAAAAAGTTCACCTTTCGTTCGCTAATCCAAAAATTCCCGCGTTTTTTCAATTATTCGATTCAGGCACGATATGAGCCCAAGAATACACAATTATCACAAGGGTGAGATTTTGCATATTAGTCATTGTGCAATCTGCAAAAAATATAAGCCATAAATGACGCATATTTGCTAAATACCGTATTGGGCATATTCGTCCGTTTTTTAGAACCCTGATTCAAAATTTGATTGAATGTCATATCTTTGACGGATTATTCCCATCTTTCTTCCCACATTTTCATACCGATATTTTAACAACTGATTAACTAATTGAAATTAAATAAAAATAAATATTATAAAAATTGGCATAATTTCTGCTTATTTTTTACATTAAAAATGTTGCCTTCTTTTAAATTTTCAATCAATGGGGATATGGCGATGATGAAAAAAATATTTATTGGTCTTTTAGCCATTTCATTTTTGGTGGGAACCATGGGATGTGCTGAATGGAATCGAACTGCAAAGGGCGCAGCCATCGGTGCCGGTGCTGGTGGTGCTGCCGGAGGTCTCATCGGATATGCAACTGGCAATACGGCGGTCGGAGTTTTGATTGGCGCTGCCGTTGGGGGAGCAGCCGGAGCTCTCATTGGAAATTATATGGACAAACAGGCAGCGGAAATAGAAAGAGATATCGAAGGTGCAAAGGTTGAGCGTGTCGGTGAGGGAATTAAAATTACTTTTAACTCCGGTATATTGTTCGACGTTAGTAAAGCAAATCTGAAGGACTACTCCAGAACCGAGTTATCAAAATTAGCGACAATTTTAAACAAATACGATGACACCAATATTCTTCTGGCCGGGTATACCGATTCTACCGGTTCTGATGAATATAATCTGGAGCTCTCTCGGAGCCGTGCACATTCGGTTGCTGACTATCTGGTTACCCAGAATGTTAACTCCGAACGTTTTTCAGTACACGGTTATGGTGAATCCGACCCGGTTGCCACAAACGACACAGAGGGTGATCGTGCTCAAAACCGCCGAGTCGAGATCGCCATCTGGGCAAACGAAAAGCTAAAAAGAGTAGCCCAAGAAAAAACAAGCTAAAAGAAGCCTAAATATTTCACAAAAAAGTAGAGGGAGAGATGAAATTTATAAGAAAAAAGATCAGTTTTATAGGCTTATTTATGGCAACCATGATGTTGTTAATCGCAATTCCTTATCAACCGCTATTAGCTGCGATGGTTCCCACAGAGGCCACAATCTACCAAATTAAAGCCCAAGATGCACGGGACCACTTGAAAACGCTTATTTCGAAAAATGATATTAAAAAGTCATTGATTTCCCAAGGTATTGATCCAATGGAAGCAAAAGCCCGAGTTGATAGTTTATCAGATTCTGAGGTAATAGAAGTGGCTGATAAGATCGAGCAGCTTCCAGCCGGTGGAGGTGCATTCGGGGCGGTCATAGTTGCCTCAGTGATCGTATTTTTGGTTTTATTGATAACGGACATACTGGGATATACCGATGTTTTTCCTTTTGTAAAGTCACAAAAGAAATAATGTAAGGCCGTCAAACCCTCTGATAGTACCATCTCCTGTTCTCGAGGGCTGAGTTGTTGATTTTTCTATGATAACCAAAATATCAGATGGATAAATCCGTGAGATTTTCGGATAATATTCATTTCTATTCTCCTTACGGGTGTTCACTTCTATTGAGACATTTTAGATTCAATTTCTTGTAATGTTTGCTGGTATACAGCCTGTAAGGGGCCTCCAAGAGATACGGCCTTGCGAGCCATTTCCCGAGCTTCGGGGTACCGTCCCTGCTCCATCAGGATTTGAGCAAGATTATTATAGGCAGCACCGGCCCGGGGATGCAAACGAATTATTTCCTTGAATGCATATTCGGAATTCATAAAATCACCAAGCGCATAATAACTGTTGCCCAGCCCCATTCGTGCCGCAAGGCTCTGCGGCCATCGCGTCAAAGCAGTCCGGTAACCGGATATTGCGGCCTGAAACTGATGAGCTTTTTCCAAACCCAACACTGCAGATAGATAGGTTTTCTCCTTCGCCAAAGCAGGCAATTGTGTGGGCTGGAGAATGATAATGCCCCAATAATTGCTGCGCGCCCATGTTTTCTCAAAAACACCAAATGGCATTACTTTACGGGAAGTGGTACCGGAACGAAGAATAACATGTTCCTGCGCTGCGTCATAGCCGACCACCACTGCATAATGCCAGACCGGAAACCATGAAATACTCAGATTCTGCAAAATGATGACCGGATAGCCGGCGGCAATTTCAGGGAAAAGTGATTCGAGATCCGAAATCTCATAGGCGAGTCTACCATGGCGGCGTGCCGTTGCAATGATGGCCACCTGCAAACTGCCTTTGCGTGATGGGGTGTAGACTTCCTCGGCCAGGTCTTCAGGTCGGGCAGGCAAACCGCTCCAGCTGATGGCCATCGCTAAAGCAGCCGGCCCGCACTGGTATTCTTCTTGGGGGAAAAACGGCACCGCAGTTAACTCATGCCTGGCTGGTAAGTTCTCTGGTAGCGGCGGCATTTCCATCTGCCGAAAGCTTACACACCCGGTAAGCAAACTTAGCAGAAAACCCAGCACCAGTGCGACACCGCCCAAATGAAGGTAAATACGGCTTTGGACCATACTATTTTCTCGGCAGGTGAATGATCGCTGGAATCGGTGCACCACAGTACTTTCATGTTATGGCTATTAAAAGCCGGAACTCTGTCATATTTTGGGTTAATTCTTTGCACACATGGATCGACAGAGTATAAGGGTAGTTTTTGACCTCCCAATTCCAAACATTATTTTTTTATCATACACAAATATTTTTCGGGTTCAAAACCCAATGATTCATACGACGAAGTTGGCGAAATTCATAGCCCTCAAAACCTGTGATATCATCTTCCCTTGTTCAACGGGGCTTCGGTTATACGGCAGCTAGGATCAAAGGAAGAGTGGCCCTGCAGAGTAACATCTGCCACACCTGCTCGAAGATATTAAGGTGATTGTAAAGCCTTTTAGCCTACTGAAAATTTCTTAACCTCATAATAAAAAATATATTTCAATGAAGAGCTGGATTCGAATTAGTTTTTAAATATTCGTTTGTACTCTGCAGCTCCCATCCTGTAAGTGGTGTCTATTCCTTTTAGTTTTCTTTCCTTCATTATGGCCGGAGGATCTTCCAAGACGATCTGTAAGGAGTGTTTTCCGATTGATATCTCATCAACTTCCTGAAGGAACTTTTTGTTGATTTTTTTCCCATTAACAAAAGTGCCATTTGTACTATTCAGGTCTTCGATAAGATAGTAATTTGGACCGCTGATAATCCTGGCATGTTCACGCGAAACAGCTACATTATCAATCTGAATATCGTTGCCCGAATCCCTTCCAATGATTATTTCATCTTGATCGATTTTTAACTCTTTAAGCACAGTGCTATTGAACTTCAATATAATTCTCAATATTGCCTGCCTCCTAATGGCCGAGGTTCTTTCGAAATATAAATTTCTGATGTGCTTTAAATTTACCTCAAATCCTATTTTCCGATTAAACAACCAGTTTACTTGAGACCGACTTTAGGACTTCAGCGACCTCATCCATGCTTTCCGGTCGCTTGTCAGATTCCTTTCTCAAGCATTTGAAATACCAAACGTTTGAGCTGCCCTGGAATTTCTTCGTTAAGAGCCGACAACGGGTTTGGGTTTGCGGTGAGTTTTTGGACAATGACGCTTTCAAAGTCACCCGTAAAGGGTAAACGACCGCTGAGCATTTTATACAGGGTAACGCCTAACGCATAGATATCAGAATAAGCATTTGCCACCTTACCCTGTGTTTGCTCCGGACTCATATAGGCTGGAGAGCCTAACAATGAGCCAACCTGTGTATGGACACTAGATTGGGCAATCTTTGCCAGGCCAAAATCCGTTATCTTGGCTGCACCGTCCATAGATAAAATGACATTTGCCGGTTTTAAATCTCTGTGAACCACACCACGCTTATGAGCATAAGCTAATGCTTCGGCCATTTGGATAACCAATTGAACAGTTTCACTTATCAGAATCACACCTTTATCATGGAGATAGTCAGCCAGATCCCTGCCTTCAATGAGTTCCATGGCGATCCAAGCCTGATCACCATCCTGCACGAAATCATATACCTGCACTATGTGTGGATGGCTCAAACGTGCGAGAGCTTTGGCTTCCTGCTTTAAAACGTCTAATCAAATCTTTATCCTCGCGAAGGTCGCTGGTAAGCTTTTTAAGAGCCACATTACGCCCAAGAATTCGGTCTTGAGCACAATAAACAATTCCCATAGCTCCTCGGCCTAATTCATTCCTTATTAAATAGCGGTTATCAGGGCCGATGCCGTCCGATTCAATGCCAACCTGATCCTTATGACGTCATCATTTTCAATGTAAGAAGAATTTTGAGCACGAGACTCAAAATCTTTAGTTTCGGCACCCGCTGTTCTGCCTGACAGTATTTTGTTTTCTTCTGTTTTCTTTGGGTGAATCCTGCTCAGAGATTTCGCTGATCTATACTTTTGATCTTTTTGATTATGGAGGCCTCATGCGTTCGATCGGAGGCTAAGGAAAGTGCTGAATTATAAAGCATCACACTTGACGAAGGTTGAGAATCGTTACCAGGGCGTCGGCTTCACTTTCACGTTTTTGCGCCATCGCAGTCGTATTGCTGATCGCCCGCGGAATGTGCAAAATCAGTAGGAAGATAACAAGACCGCCAGAACCCTGCCCATAGCACTATTCTCGCTATTTTCTGGCGACTTTCAAGAAGTGGGTTCGGCCTGGCATTTTTGATTAAACCCCAGTATTTCTTTCTCGATTATGGGAGGATAAAGTTGTTCCAGTTGTGCGTCTACTATTGAGGGGATGAATTTTGGCAAACCTAAAACAACAAGTAATAAGACGAGTTGAGCCCATCGAGCACTGAACAACCAATATAGAAATGGTTTGGGCTTTCGTACGATCTTTGGTGCAAGCCTTGTTGAATCATATATCTTGGTTTTAAGGCCTCGAAAAACGCCTGCCACTTTTTCCATAATCTTTAAATATTAATGCTTTGGGATTTTAAACTGTTTTACCGGATCACATCATAGATTTCGAATATTTATCACCTGAATTGATTTATCGGCTAATCTTAAGATTTCTTTAGCTTTATTTTGGAAGTCTATTATGAAAATGAACTTCTCTTTAATACAATAAATCTATCTATTTAAAATTGAGATACATCCAACATCTATGGACTTTCAGGCACCTACAAAAACCTGTGATATCCACTTTTTCGTGAGAAAGGTAAAATTTAGTTTTACTGTCATGATTTGGTAAATAAACATTACCGAAGTTTTTTGAATATCTGACTCGGATCTTCTTTTTCGTTTCTATAAAATCCTCACTTTTTTCGTAAGCCTTTCTTTCTTCAATCGACACCTATAGTGTAATTCGAACAAATTGTTCATTGCTCCATTTTCAGATCTTAATCTTGCTGGGATAAAAGCAAGTCGGAAAAAGAATTATGGTGTAAAGCTCTTTCATCATAATTCTCAAATTAACAGGAGGTGAATAACCATGAAAGATATCAATAAAATAACTGTGTCAATTATAGCATTAATGATAGTTGTCTTTAGTATTTCTTCGATGGCCGGAACAGGTCATGAATTAACTTTGAATGCAACCAAAGATCATCCAGCTGCAAAGGGTACAGCTATTATCAATGATAGCAACTTGAGTATTCAGGCCAGAGGACTCAAGGCCAATTCGGTCTACACGGTCTGGTTTGTGAATATGAAGCCCAAAAAACATGAAACTGGAGCCGGATCGGCGCCGTACATGTTTAAGACGGACGCAAACGGGTTTGGCCAGTATTCAGCTTCTCTAAACGGAACACCCTTCGGCAAATGGCAGATGATTATGATCGTACTGCATCCAAACGGAGACCCCACCGATATGAAAAACATGGTGGGTGCCCTGAAGGCTAAACTTGCCTAACTGAACCAATTCTTGAAAAATGACTGAAAAACATATTTATCGCATATAGTTACGATAGATTTATGATTAAGGCCGTATGCAACATTTGTATACGGCCTTTTTATTTGAGGAAACTTTCTTATATCGCGGCAATGACGGCTAACCAATTATTGATTGGCAGAACAAATATATAACAATTTAATTTGATTAGCTATGATCGATGCAGGCACGATATCTACAATAAAAAAAGTCTCAAAAAAGAATAGATTGGTGATTGACCAATCTGCAAAAGATATTCGCTTCAATTACAGCATGAATTTTGAAATCATAGCAGCTGTATCAGACCATACATATCATCTCCGAAAAACCCTTGCGATAACCTTTTAAAAGCTGCTATTTTGACGGCATCAATTTGTATGGTCAATCCCGGTGTTTAAATTGAATCAAATTTAATTCTGATTTATCGGTTATCACAACCTTACCCAAAACTGACAAAACTCAATAAATCTGAAATTGACTTCAGGTTTAGAAACCGGGAAATTACAAAATTTCTCAATTGATCGCTGGTGTTTCGCATTTCTCGATCGGAATTAGATTTTCATAATATTTTAAGTGGACTCTGATATTGATCATCAGCACATATATTCAGATAGAGACCAAACTTTTTTTGCTAAGGAGGGGGCAATGAATCAGGAAATTATCGCCACAAATTTGGCTACCGTTCAGATACACTTCGACGCCGAAAAGGCCGGTGACTGGGAAAAGATTAAAAATATGTATACGGACGACATTGTATGGGAACGTGTCTGTGTAAACCAAATTGTTGAGGGTAAAGAAGCGGTGGCTGCCGCTTATATGGAACTATTTTCCGGACTCAGAGACTATGATTTTAATTCCCTTGACCGGTTTGCCACTGAGAACCGTGTTGTGGATGATAGCATCTTTACCTTCGAAGTAGCGAAGGAGGGGATTATGCCTCTTCCAGTTGGAACAAAGGGTATACTGAGGCTCGTTCACATCTTCGAGATGCGTGAGGGTAAGGTTTCCAAAGAGCTTGTAATGGAATCTCCTCCCCAGCCCACTTTAGGATAGCGTGGCACAGGCAGATTGATGAACCTATTGTAACATTCTCTTAAACATTTTCATTGAGCGAATGCATATGCCCGTGACATAATATATCACAACTGATCTCACTCTAAGATATTGCAGTCGAATTTTAAGATTTTCATGACGAAACCCGGTTTTGAGATAGATACAGCTTAGCGTGTTTTAACTGCTCCCGATCTGTCTTTACGGTTTCTGTTATCTCGACGATTTTTTTGTAATACAAAACCGCCTGGCTTTTATTATTCCCTAGTTCAGCAGCCAATCCGGCACCATATAGACTGTTGAAGCGGTTTGGGCTTCGCTTTAAAGCTGTCTCATACTCCGCCTGGGCCTCCCTGTAACGCCCCATATCAAGGAGCATGTCGGCTAACAGTTCACGGGCAGGCAAAATTTCTCCTGGCGTTACTGGATGCTTCTCCGTTGAGGACTCCAGCACCGCAGCCTTTTGCATTACATTTAGTGCCTCCTTTTTCCTATCTTCTTGATACATAATCCACGCCATCGCAGATAGACGCTGAGACACCCTGCTACGGCAGGTAGGACGCTTAACCGGAAAATAGCATTTTTTTATAATGGCCAAAATAAAGATATCTTTTGAGTATCTTTACGTTTAACCTATTGCTTTAATTACAGATATATAGCAGTTACCTTAAAGGTTAATCATTTACGCTTTTCTGTTTCTTAAGCCAAAATTCTGCTTTCTGATGACCGAGCGAAGCTGCCTTTTCCATCTTTTGAATAGCTATTTCAGGATTATTTTCTTTTAGACCCTCCTCATAGTGTTGTTTAGCTGTTCCTTTAAGTATGTCACGAAGACTCTTTGATTCATGACTTCTTTGTCTTCGATATTTTCCCTTTAAATATAGTTCTAAATCAGAAATTGCATCTGGATCACTCAAATTTCTTTTCGTCCAACCACATGAGTGGCACTTAATCCAAATTTTAAAGGCATCGGGAATTGCAACATTTCCACATTGGGGGCAAATTTCGGAAGTTTTTATCTCAGGTTCGGAGTTCTTGATGGGCTCTTTTGCAGTATGCTCAATTAATGATAATACGTAAATCGGTTTTGAATCAAGCATACGCGCTATATTTTCAATTGCTTCTGTGGATGATATTTTGAAAAATTCTTTCTTTTGTATTCGATAATTTTCGAGTTCTTTGTGAATATTTTTTTCGTCCTCTTCTGGCTTATTTGATCCAAAATAGGCTTCAACTGTAAAAGGATTCGGTACTCCTGTCTGAGAATTTAATTCCTTAACTCTTTCCTCCACCGTTCTTGTACAATATCCAATCTTTAGTAAATCAGGCATAAACTCGTTTGAAAGTAAATAAATAAAACCGAAAATTATTTTATCTTCAAAAAGTTCTGATCTGCATTCATAACAAACATATTTACTATCAGTTTGTTTAAGTAAAATTTGATTCGAATTTCCACAGGAAGGGCAGTTTATTTTCACCTCATGCATTTCAATTACTCATTTCCATAAACAAGTTTGTCACTATATTTCTTTTCGTACCATACAAGTTCTGTATTTTTGGGCTATCTGAGCATTTCTATAATCAAGAATCATTGAAATGAGTGCGGTTAAAAAAGCAATACCATAACCAATTGCGGCTAATATGTTTTGATTACGGGATTGATTATTGTAGTCTTCAATATATTGATTGAAATCTTTGGCGAAGTTTCTTAGCGGTGCTTGAATATCGACTCCGGTATACTCATTTACAAAATAACCAGGTAATTTAGCCTTTTTTAATTTGATTATCTCAAAAGGCTCGATTATTTTAGTTGCTGCAATAAAATGAAAACAGCTGAGAACTAAAAAAATAAAAGTAAAAACTATCCAAATTTTCCATAGGGTCTTTGGGTGTGTTAATTTATCTTCGATACTCTTTTCTGTATTTTTCATATTTCTTACTATACATGGAATCAGACCATATTTCTGGTTTCATCCGCATATCCCAAATGCAAAAACCCCAAATCTATTCAAGAAATGGGGCCTTATAATTCAACCATGGTAATCTCCACAGGGTTTACCGTTGGCTTAAATGTGAACAGTTTATTTTTCAGTATCAGACTTCATATTTAAATGTCAATCAACAAATATAGCCGCCTGCAGCATGTAGCGGAAATGAGGGAGAATCGAAACGGTTCGGGGCGGTCCACCATGGGCCGCCCCTATGGAAACGAAAAACGAGGCTCCCCTTGCACCTCAATTCTTATTATCGGCAAATTGTGCTGATGGTTTAGCATTTAATTTCAAATGCTCTTTGACAATTTGTGGGGTGGAGACGCTTAGTCTCTGCCCCTCGGTAGGATATGATTTGGGTAAGCTTCAGCTGATTATGCATCAACAATTTTGATAAATCATGGATTTACAACTCAGGTGACTCCCGCATAGTGACAATAGTATCAATATATTCGCTCTGACCTTTATGTAATCGGGTCATTTCAATGAGGATTCCTGAGATCTGAGCCAACGCTTGGACAAAATTCACATCGTCCAAGGTAAATTCCCATTTCTCGGCGGTATATGCCCGCATTGCACCAATAGCCTCGTCGCCGATCATAATTGGTACGGAAAGAATAGAAGCGATTCCCTCTTTTTCAGCGGCCTCAGGATATTGGATACGGGGGTCATCGCTCACGTCATAAACCGCCATGGGTCCATCTTGAAGCGAATCGGCAATGGAGTGTAAAGCACTTATCGGCCCTTTGTTTAGATACTCGGCACTCAATCCTGCTGAAGCCGCCACTTCCAATTCCTTTGACTGACGATTCATCAAAAATAACGTGCACCCCTTTATTCCCAGCGCTGATTTAATGCTCACTACCGTCATTCTGATAATTTCTTCCGGATCTTTTGATTTAGATAGCGACCTGGTGATCCTGATTAGTGTTTCATAATTGAGCTTTAAGTTTTTCATTCTCTCCCTCCCATGAAAAGTTTATTACCAACAGTTACCTGCCAGTTTGTGCACCATCTGAAATTCAGCTAATTTCAGGTCATCTGGATATCCCAAATACAAAAACCCCAAATCTAAAAAGAAATGAGGCTTTATAATTCAACCATGGCAATCTCCGGTTTACCGTTGGCCTAAATGTGAACAATTTATTTTTCAGTATCAGGTTTCATTATTTGATGTCAAATAATATTAAGCGTCTGAGAGGCCGAAATTTGAACGATTTCGAAAAAGGAATGATATGTACCTGCTTAGGCATCAATGCCTTGCGTATCATTTCATGGACCCCACCTGTTTCCATTTCTGTGGCTATCCATAACTTAATGTTATTAAAAATACAATAATCATAAAATAATTTAATAGCTGAACTGCAATTATCAGGATCGTTTATCTTGCGGAAAATTAACCAAATTCGGGCTGTGGGTTGGAAATAGGGTTGGCGACCGGTGATATTCCGCAGAACGCACAGAAAGTTACAGTGCGGGTAGAGTGTTCACAGGATCTGAATTGAGGAAATCTTATAAGATTTGATAAATTAGTTGCCCATCGTCACCAACCCTAAAGGAAAATCCCGGCTTCTTGCAGAGGTTTTTTTGTTACCGGGAATCGGTAAATCATCAATTTGAATATCAGTTAAAATAGGCAATAATTTTAAAAATAGGGGTAACTTTAGGGGTAACAAGATTGTTACCTGTTTAATAAAGACAATAATAACAGTACGTTTACCTATTAGTTAAATAGACGCCGCCACCATTATTTTATTATTAAATTCAATTAGTTATCACCCACCACCTTGCCACTTTCACCGGTACTTTCGATAGAGTTTCTCGGTGAAAATCAAGGTGGTGTTTTCTTTTAACCCAATAAAATCATTGCCGAAATACTTTAAAATCTTTCCCGCGTCCGTTTCAAGACCTTCAATATAGTTCCCGTAGACCTCAAAGATCATTTTTTTGGAACTGTGCCCAATGAGATTTACCAATTTGTTGGATCCACTCGAAGCGTCAGTACCCATTCGTTATCATTTTTGCCATCCCTGCCTCCTTTGCCCTTATCAATTTCGATTTACAGGCTTTATAATAATGTAGCGGCAGGAAACAGAAATGTGATTCATTTTCTCTGATTTTCGCTCTCACTATAAAAATAGAGGAATCGTTAATTTACAATTTTATTGAGGAGCAAGTAATTTGAGGATAATGAGGTGTTGTTAGGAAATTGATAGCTGAAGAATTTATCTGTCTTAGCTTTTTAAGAAAAAAAATTGGCATGGAAAAGGCGGATATTAAAAAATGCGGTTGTTTAATATAGATCTATGGCAAAGGAATGCTTTTTATAACCTGGATTTCTAAGTCTAAATAAAATTTGTTTTTGTATTGAGTCCATAATTTCTCACAACTCTCAGTGATATCTATTATGTCGTTTGCCGTCACAACGATTATGGAGGGAACGCCTATTACAAAAAGATCATCACTCGCAAAATGATAGCATTGGAAAACAAGATCCAGGCATTGCTCGATTTCATTATTCGGAGAAAACAAATTATCAATAGATTGAAGATGTCGCCTGGCAAGATCGCTTCCAGACCCGCTCAATAAAAAGCTTTTGGTTTTATGAATGTATCCTTTTGAATCTCCGATATAAATACAGGAAAGGTCTTTCGACATTGCCAAAATAAATAGGGAATCTGATATCGGGCGCAACGTACTGTCACCCGTTTCAGAGACCAGATGCTCACGTTTTTTTATCCAATTCCTGTTTAACTCCTTCCATTTTGACGTGAGCGCAGATATGAATTCATCAGTGTCACGTGGTTCTGAAGATGCAAACCAGCCCTTGGTTTTTTCAAAAACCTACAAACTGCCGACCGCAGCCATACCTAAATTCAAGTTTTTTGATACCAGAAACCGATCAAATCTAGTGCCTTTCGATGGGGCGAGTCCCTGATTATCGAAAAAAAAAGATCGCTCGCAAGTAAAATTCCACCTTTAAATCTCGTACCAATGATTAAGCATATATGAATGTTAGAGACTTAATGTGACTAAGCCTGCTCGGCGGCTATCCTTTGGAGTCGCCTTGCAATTTTAGAATAAAAAAAGCAATAATTAGAAATCTAAATTGCCCTTGTGAGGCGAAATCCGAAGTACCTGGCATCTGGAACGGCTCCACTGCGAAAGGCTGAGCGGCACAAAAGCGCTTCGCTTCTATAGTTTCCACCCCGATAAACCCTGTGCGTGCCCGATGATGGGCCACGGGGATCGGTAACAGCGCCAGTTGGGTAATCATCAAGCCAATCCTGGCACCACTCCCACACGTTGCCGTACATGTCATACAATCCCCAGGAGTTAGGCTTCTTTTGCCCGACTGGATGTGGGGCTCCATGTGATTCTTCACCCCACCACGCGTATTCAGTTAGACTATCTTTAGAATCTCCAAAATAATAAAATGTCTCACTTCCCGCTCGGCACGCATATTCCCACTCGGCCTCAGTCGGCAGACGATATTTATCCGTTCCTTCCATACTATTCAGCTTGCCAATAAACTCCTGAACATCATCCCAGGATACAGTTCCAACTGGGCGGTTGACGTCGTTGTCAATAAAATATGAGGGGTTGTTGCCCATAACTGACTGCCATTGCGCCTGAGTCACCGGTGTGGTTTGCATGTAAAATTCTTTGGTCAGAGTCACTTGACGAAATGTTTCTTTTTCTAAGAATCCAAGGACATCTGGTGGACTGCCCATCATGAAAGAGCCTGGCGGTAAAAGAACAAATTTCATGCCGAGGGAATTCTCAAAGCTGGAGAATGGCTTTTTATTATATGGTCTGATTTCGATATCCGGAGGCAAGGCTGATTTCGCCGCCTCTAGCATCCGATCCTTTCTGATATCCCGGCACTCGAGACACCATCCCCTTTTTTCTGTGTCCCGGCAATTGTTGCAATTTATCTCTCCACACTTTTTGCATTTGAAGTAATTATCTTTCAGCAGCGTACCACAACCATGGCAAAACAAATCTGCAACGTCAATAGATACATGGTTGGGATCCGTGGAAAGCGGCTCAATTGCCGGTAATGCCGCGCGCATCACCTCGGCGCTGACATACCGCTCATCCGGTCGGGGGCTTAAGGCCATGTCTACAAGTTTGTCTAGTTCCTTGGGGATGTTGTCTATCAACTCCCCCGGCAGTTTGAAGCGGCCCTGAGCGATTTCGCCGGTTAAAAGCTCGTAAATAATCATGCCCACAGCATAAAGATCAGCGCGAACATCAACGTCCATTCTTTCCTGAAGCTGCTCGGGCGCCATATAATAGGCCGTACCCAGGGACATTTGGGTTTGGGTAAACTGGGAAGCCGACAGGGTCTTGGCAATGCCAAAATCCAGCACCTTGATTTTCATTGTCGGAAATTCACCAGTAACAATGATATTCTCAGGCTTGATATCGCGGTGAATCGCTTTTTGGTGAGCATGAGATAAGGCTTTAAGAAGGAGATCGATGAGTTTTGTGACCTCAAGTGGGCTAAACAATCGTCTCTCCGATTTGCGTTTATTGATCAAGTACCGCAAGCTGCGGCCGTCTACGTACTCCATAGTAAAATACTGTAGACCTTGCCATTCCTCCAGATTATAAACCTTGACAATGGAAGAATGATGAAACTCCAGGCTTGTGACAACTTCCTGTTTGAAGCGCTGTTTGGCCTCATGATGCTCAACAAATTGCGGGTGGATCATCTTCAGGGCTACCAGACGGTTCTGAAGCCGGGTGTCATGGACCAGGTATACAGTCCCCATGCCGCCCCGGCCCAACTTACGAACGATTTTATAACGGTCGTGAATTAAGTCGCCACGAGAAATTGCCATTAGATTGCCCGCAAAAAGCTTTGTCTGCTCATCGGAAAAAGTTGAGTCAAAGAAATGGCCACATAATCCACACTCTCTTGCTTCATCTGGGCTCTGATTGTGGCAGGTCGGACATTCTTTCATAACTTAAAGCACTCCTTGGAAAGCGGATATTATGTTAAATTAACTGGTAATCATACGAATCCGATTCATAACAAATATTGGCCCGATAATCAACGTTGAAAATATTGAGGATACTTTTGCAGTTGCCCGGTAACCTTTTTAATTACCGGCGGCTTTATAAAGGGTATTCTTTTACACCAAAGCGTAAAGGTTCGGGACGCACATCTTAGAAAAGTCATATTTATCGCTGATGTTCTATTTTACGTCGGCCGGCCCCCAGTTGTAACCGCAAATGGCTAAATAAACATTTTTGCGGTCGTTTTTGATCCCCGAAAAATAGCGTTGCTTGAGCAGATGCAGGTATGTCGAACCAGTCTCCCTGTAAAGTTGCTGCGGCCACACCCTATTATTGCAGCTCTTGCGGAATGGATATATCTGCCCTTCATGTTTGATAGAATACCTTCTTCGCTCGATATCTTTTTATCAGGCATTATAAGATCCAGCCATTAACCTGAGTAAAAAACCCCATAGGTTTGATCTTTGTCCCACCCCACTTTTAAATTTATAAATGTCGGGCTGGGGAATCCAGCGATCGATAATCAGATATTTACCCAACTGTTCTTGCGTCTTTTGAATGACCCGCTTCCTATTATAGGCTCCCGAATCAGGGTCAAGCTTAAACCCACATCAATTAGGGCTTCACGCCGGTTCAAGTCCGGCCTTGGACAGCACATATTATAATATTTTTAAATGTCTACAAAAATTTTGTGGCCCTTTTTTGTTGACCACATGTTGGTCACCTGCCCACATTATTTAGAACCTCTTTCCCTCAATTTTCTTTAATGATTCCAAATGCAAAATTTCACCATCCTCAATGGGAAATACGCGATTATCTTTGGGGATACATTGGGGGCACGTTTTTCTGTCGAGCTCTGCTTGGTAACGCAAACCTTTCAAGCGTTCGGCGTTTTCTAAATAATATTGTCTCTCCGCCCAATTATGAGCCTGTCTGATTGCTGTATCAGTCAATGCATTGGCAGAATGTCGGCCAATTTTGAGTGCATGTTTTCCGCCTCTGCCAACTCTTCGGATAACATACTATTTCTATCATTCTTTGTGCTTTTTTATTTGTTTTTGAGGTACCAAAAAGGTACCAAAATTATCCTCGTGCATGGTGTGCATGCAGTAATATCAATAACATACACAACATGCACATTATGCACAACTCGCAATAAAAAAACAGGTAAAAGGAATATGATCTCTGATTTCAATAGGTTATAATATGAAAGGAACCCGTGGAAGGTATGAATGGGGTTCAAGGGGTCGGAAGTTCAAATCTTCTCGCCCCGACCAAATTTTTAGAATTAAGTATGGCACAAGGGGTCGTCCGCCGCAGGCGGATCGCCCCGACCAATTTTAATGATTTAAGCGGATTATCGTTATCGATAACCCGCTTTTTTCTTGGACTTTAGGCAAAATGGACCGTATATGGACTAAACGAGTAAAATGAGACCTGCCTAACCCTTTGAAATTCTAGGATTTATACCCCCCCCAATCCTGAATACAGACCTCCTAATTTACTATGAAAATAGCTCGTTTTTTTGGACATTATCGGGCGTATTGAAGCCTTTTCGGAGAATAGGTGTCGGGTGTCAGGTTTCAGGCCAGCTCTCACTTTTTTACTACTGACACCCGACACCTGAAACCTAAGTGACAGTGTCCAATTATTTTGCAAATGTGGGATAAATCCATATTTATAACCACTTAACCAATCAACTAATCACCCAATAAACGATATCTGGAATACGAAAGTTATCCTATCAAAAACAAAATGTTAAATCAATATGGACATTTACCTCGTTCCCAAATTGCATTTGGGAACGGGTATGCCACCACGATGTCCAACCCGTTTTGTCATTAATCCACTTAATCTCTGCGAAACGAGGACGGTAGGTTTGTGCATATCGATGCGTTGTTGCTGCGACCGAGAAGAAATGGTAAAATTATTGAGCTGGAAAATTTTGATGGTTTCGTAAAAAGTCCGAAAATTGCCAATTTTAAAATTTCGCACTTAATAATTTCAAGAGGTTATGAGATCGAAATTCGATGATTTTGATTTTATAACGAGATTATCAAATTTTAGATACGCCACTAATCGGCTAACCGCTACGGCTCGGGAAGCGACCGGCGTCTTCCACCGGGCTGCTTTCCATATAACGCAAAATTGTTCCCTGGCTGTACACATGTTTAAACGCCGTCACCACATCCGGATCGAACTGAGTACCGGCTCCTTCGTGGATAACCTTAAGAATAAGTTCTTCTTCCATCCGTTTACGGTAGGCACGATCCGATGCCATGGCATCGTATACGTCGGCCACCGAAAGAATCCGGGCCAGAAAGGGAATTTGTTCCTGCTTTAGGCCATCCGGGTATCCGGTACCGTCGAAACGCTCATGATGGTGGCGGATAATTTTCCGCTCTTTTTCCCACATCCCCAATTGCTCCAAAATATTGGCACCGATGGCCGGATGCTCCTTGATTTTCTCGAATTCCTCAGAGGTGAGCCGGTCGGGTTTGAGCAGAATATCGTCTCGGATTCCAATTTTTCCGATATCGTGAAGGTGACCGGCAAAGTTTAAAACATCCAAATCTTCGCCGCTGCATCCCAGCTGCTTGCCTAATATAAGCGATATTCCCGTCACGCGACTGGAGTGCTGGCGGGTATAAAGATCCCTCGCCTCTACTGCATTAACAAATGCATACAGCGTTGCAAACAGATTATCGTAGATATTTTCATACAAAGCCAGGTTCTCAATGGAATGTGCCGCACTCTGAGCCATAAAGGAAAGATAATATAGGTCCTTTTCGCTAAATCGGACCGCACCCCGGCGGATGATGGCAGTCAAAACACCAAATACTTTTCTCACGGATTCTCAAGGGCACGATCATTACAGACAGCAGTTCCCTGGGGAGTCCGCGGACACCATTATTTTCCGAAATCAGGAGCGGTATCTCGTCGGATGCGACCTCCATAATCACGCGGCTAAGAAATGATGAGTAATCAGCCGGTTGCTCACCGGCGGTATTTGGAGCCAATGACAGGCCTGATTCCGGCGCGTTCTCTTCTTTTTCCTCCCCTCCGTTTCCAGCTGAAGCAACCTCAAAGGTCTGGCCGACCGATTCGTTGATCACATGGAACAGGCAGTGATCGGCATGGGTGATCTCGAGCGCCGTATCCACAGCGCGTTTAAAGACATCGGTGGTGGAAAAAGTGGTGGTAAAACTACCCATTATTTTGTTTAAAATGTTCAGTTCATCCACTTTATACAGCAGTTCACGGTTGAGCTTTTCGAGGCGTTCCTTGCTTTTGACTTCCTCTTTTAGAAGAACGTTTTCTACGAAAAGCCCGCGCTGCTGCATGACACGCCGCAGGCACAGCTCCATCTGCCTGAGATTGACCGGTTTGATCAAAAAATCGACAACGCCGTTTTTTAAGGTCTGAATGGTGTTTTCAAGGGACGGATACCCGGTCATGACAATAACCGGCATGGTTGAATCGCGCTTTCTGATATTTTCAGCCAGCTCAAGCCCGTTCATTTCAGGCATGTTGATGTCGGTGAAACAGCAATCCACACTTTCATTCTCAAAAATTTTCAAGGCTTCGACACCGTTACAGGCGGTGAAGGTCCGATAACCTTGTCGCTCAAAATATTGACTGGCGACATCCAAAATACTCTCTTCATCATCCACAAAGAGAATTGTTTCTTTTTTTCGATCATCCATGCGTTAGGTCCGGGAAATATTCGGTTAAACTTCAGTCTTGGGCATAGCTGCTAATTTTTATATCGACGGATCGAGTGAAAACTTTAGCAGGACAACTTAGAATTAAATTTAAACCGCAAAGCGGGGCTGTTGTGCCCACTTTTTATTTTGGTCACACATTCTCAATTTGAAACCGCTCAGAGATTCGGGCTTCAGGAGAGAACAGGTGTCAGGTGTCGGGTTTCAGGTGTCAGGGGAGGGCCGCAGTGGTGACGAAGAATTCTATGATCATCTTTAGTGTCTTTTCTGAAATTGCGAACATTTTCTCGAAAATAACTTGACGGTAGTGACAAAAAGTCTGTATGGGTTGCACATTTATGTTTGTGGATCAGCATATAAATCCGGCTGCCGGTAAAGAGTAGATACACGGGTCCAGAGGGCCCGGCACTGAATCCTCCCTGAAAGGGAGTGTTTGTTTTATTGCATATAAGTGAGCTAAAATGAGCTAAATTTAAGGAATTCCATTTTTTTTAAACAACAGAGCGAAGCGATACCACAAATCTTCAATAGTCAATTCCCCGATAAAGCGGAATTTACGCTTCGCTCCAACCGGCTTGTCCGGGTGGAAAACAGCCGGTAGCCAAGTCGCGAGATTATCGAATGCCGCAAAATCATCAAACACCATTACGCGTGTGCCTATTAAGCTATCGCAGCAACCCCCACTGCGGCGGTCAGGGGGTTTATCTTAAAAATTTAAGCCGATCCCTTAAAGATCTCGGCCATGTTGTGGATGTAATATCAGGTCCCCCCGATCCGCAGTTGGATGACGACACACCGGTGCATCAACTGCCTTGCCTTGATCTGTACAATCCGGAGGATCCATTCAGAATCCCTGCCCCCCAGGAACTCATGGATCCGATCAATCTCGTTGAATGGATCGGGGTCTCCACCATGGGTTTTCCGGAGCCTTTTACTTTTGGACTCAGAGCGTATCAATTTTTAAGATCCAGGTTGCACAGGTATGATATCGTGCATGACAACCAAAGCCTATCTTACGGCATATGGGCCATAAATAAACGGGTGCCCACCATTGCCACCATCCATCACCCCGTCACAGTGGACCGCAAGATCGCCATCCAGTCGGTTTTCTCCCCATGGGAGAAAATGAAACAATGGCGATGGTATTCCTTTATCGGCATGCAAAAGCGGGTGTCCAGATCACTTCCCCGCATCATTACCGTATCAAAATCGGCTAAAGAAGATATCGGCCGGGATTTTGATCTACCGTCGGAAAAATTCAGCATCGTACCCAACGGCATCAACACCAACCTGTTCTATCCCATCTCAGAAATCAAAAGAGAAAAAGACCGAGTTATCGTGACCAACAGCGCCGATACACCGCTGAAAGGGCTTTTGTATTTATTTCAGGCGGTGGCCGAACTGGCGAAAATTCAGGATATCCACGTTACCGTCGTCGGAGAACCCAAAAAAGATGGTGACATCCTAAAACTGGTCGGGGAGCTGAGCATCGGTCACCGCATCAATTTCACCGGCCGGATTGACGATCATGAATTTGTCCGACAATATGCCAGGGCGACGGTGGCTGTGGTTCCCTCCGTTTATGAAGGCTTTGGCCTGCCGGTGGGAGAAGCCATGGCCTGTGGTGTTCCGGTCATCAGCACCACGGGAGGCGCGTTGCCCGAAGTGGTGGGAGATGCCGGTGTTCTGGTACCGCCGGCCGATTCGGCGGTCCTCGCCGGAGCCATGCAGGAGCTTCTCGGCAACCCCGCCCGGGCCCGAGACCTGGGCCTGGCCGGATACAGACGGGTTCAAGAACATTTTACCTGGGCAAAAGCCGCGGAAAAAACCGTGGACGCCTACCGGGAGGTCATCGATGGTCACCGTCGAATTTGACCGGCTTGCCGTGAAACCCGGGATTTAAGATTCTGGACATCGGATGCGGTTCCGGTCGTCACACCTGTGCCGCATATCAATGCCGGAATGTAACCGCCATCGGAGCCGATTTGAATTTCAAGGATTTGACCGAAGCCGGAGAACGGCTCAAACTGCATGATCGGCTGGGCGAACACGGTGGGGGCGTGTGGGGGCTTTCGGTGGCAAACGTGACCTGCTTGCCCTTTAAGGATGACTATTTCGATATTGTTATCTGCTCCGAGGTTCTGGAACACATTGTGCCGCATCAGATTGCCGTTGAAGAAATCGTCCGGGTTTTGAAGCCGGGATGCAATCTTGTGGTCAGCGTTCCCAGGTACTGGCCGGAATGTATCTGCTGGGCCTTGTCACAAGATTACCATAATACCCAAGGAGGGCATGTTCGGATCTTTAAGCAAACAGATTTAATCGCCAATTTAGAAAGCTGTGGGGTTGAAAAGTGGGCGTTGCATTTCGCCCATAGCCTGCACACCCCGTTCTGGTGGCTGAAATGCCTGGTAGGGCCAAACCGCAGCGACTCAGTACCGGTCAATCTGTATCACCGTTTCCTGACCTGGGATATCATGAAGCAGCCGACTCTGCCCGGCCTTCTCGGCCGGCTGTTGAACCCGCTTTTGGGGAAAAGTGTTGTTGTTTATTTGAGGAAAGAAAGAGGGGTTGAGAAATGAATATTGTCTACTGAAAATTTGAGTGCCATTTTCTCCTCCTCCAGAAAAACAGCAACCACTAAATATAAAAACGACAGTATTCCTTAAATATTCAATCTTCAATCGAAAATATTCAATTATTTATCAAGCCGCTGTAACACCCCCAGGGTTTTTACCATCGTAATTTCACGAAAAAGACCGGACGCGATCGCAAGATTGTAGATATGATAGGGTGCCTGCCCACCTTTTGCTGGATCCGCAAAAATATCATGCACCAGGAGGTAACCGCCTGAAATGATATGTCCGGCCCAGGCGTTGTAGTCGGTAAAAACTGTCTCAAAGGCGTGCCCGCCGTCAATAAACACCAGGCTCAAAGGCGTTGCCCATTTGCGGGCGGCGACCTCGGATCGACACACGATGGGCACAACCGTATCTTCAATCCCCGCATGTTCGATGGTAGCTCTAAATCGGCCGAAGGTGTCTACCCGGCCTGCCAGGGGATCAAAAAGCTCGGCATCGAAATATTCTTCTCCGGGTTGCTGCTCCTCGGACCCCCGGTGGTGGTCAATGGAAAACAAGATGCCGCGGTTTTCCCTGCAGGCCGCACCCAGGTACAGGGTTGATTTACCGCAATAACTTCCAATCTCCAAACAGGGTCCTAAAGAACCGGCCTTAAGCGCTATTTCATAAAGACACCGGCCTTCATCTTCATCGAGAAAGCCTTTGACGTTGCGGATAAGGTCTTTATTGATTTTCATGGGATCGTTAGACGCTTAGAAATTATTTTTGTGCATTTAGTATTTATTGGACCATTTTCCCTATCCTCAAATGATTGAATATTTTCGATTGGATATTGAATATTTAAGGTCCGGCGGATC
>PVMK01119055.1_pt1 | contig 26035 bp, 21 predicted proteins | sample 1853481 | NCBI WGS metagenome assembly PVMK01 (sample SAMN08533507, study PRJNA380276) | Marine sediment metagenome, whole genome shotgun sequencing project.
TCAAATATATCATCGATTGTTTTTTGAGCACAATGAGCAATATCAACGATCATATCCAATGAAATCATCTTGAGAATAACAGATTTTCCAAATTCAGTTAGTCCTTCTTTTTTGACAATAAGCTGGGTAGTTCTGCTCATGGTGTAAAAAAAGAAGGACTAACTGAATTTGGAAAATCTGTTATTCTCAAGATGATTTCATTGGATATGATCGTTGATATTGCTCATTGTGCTCAAAAAACAATCGATGATATATTTGAAGTAACCAATGGTCCAATTATTTCATCACATACAGGAGTTAGAGGCACATGTAATAATGTCAGAAATTTATCAGACAGGCATTTAAAGGCCATCGCAAATTCTGGAGGTATAATATGCATTGCCATGTTTGAAGAAGCCGTTTGTGGCATTGATGCAGCGGCCACTGCAAGAGCCATGAAATACACTTCGGATCTAGTGGGTGTTGATTTTGTTTCCTTAGGGTCAGATTTTGACGGATCAGTAATGACCCCATTTGATATTACAGGATTACCTTTAATTGTTGAAGAAATGAAAAAGATAGGATTTAATGAGGAAGATATTAAAAAAATAATGGGAGAAAATGTAAAGAATTTTCTGTTAAAAAATTTACCATAAAGTAAGCTCATTTATATTTGACGGCTTACGCTAATAAATTGAAAAATAAGTATGAATCTAGGAATTGTTTGTTATCCCACTTACGGTGGAAGCGGAGTTTTGGCTACAGAACTTGGAATGGCCTTAGCTCATAAAGGACATAATGTACATTTTATAACTTCTCACCAGCCGGTAAGATTGAATTTTTTGAATCCAAATTTACATTTTCACGAAGTGTTTTTGGAAGATTACCCTCTGTTTCATTACCAACCCTATGTATTAGCCCTTTCAAGTAAACTAGCGGAAGTTGTTGAAAAATATGATCTGGATATTGTCCATGTCCATTATGCGATTCCACATGCTTATGCGGCATATATGGCGAAACAGATGCTTAAACAGAAAGGGATAAATCTACCCATTGTTACTACTTTGCACGGTACAGATATAACTCTAGTTGGAAGTCATCCTGTTTATAAAACAGCAGTAGAATTTAGTATTAATAATTCTGATGTAGTAACTTCAGTATCAGATAGTTTAAAAAAAGACACTTTGAGGTTATTCAATATTAATAAAGAGATTGATGTCATACATAATTTCGTTGATTTCAAGAAACAGAAAGATATAAATGATGAAGATTGCAAGAGGGGAACTCTGGCAAATTCAGATGAAAAGATCATTACTCATATCAGTAATTTTCGACCGGTAAAAAGGATTCTCGATGTTATATTGACTTTTAATGAAATTCGAAAATCGATTCCATCAAAACTATTAATGGTTGGAGATGGACCTGACCGGGAAAAAGCTGAAATACTGGCTAAAGAATTGGGTATCAAAAAAAATATACTCTTCATGGGTAAGAGTGATGAGATAAGAGAAATATTATGTTTTAGTGATTTGTTCCTTTTGCCTTCTGAAACAGAAAGTTTTGGTTTGGCGGCCCTTGAAGCTATGGCGGCGAGAACTCCGGTGATATCAACTAATACAGGTGGATTACCTGAGGTGAATGTACAAGGAGAAACAGGATTCTTAAGCGATGTAGGAGATGTTTCAGAGATGTCTAAAAAGGCTGTTTTTATATTACAGGATGAAGAAAGGTTAAAGAGGTTCAAAGACAATGCTTTTGATCATGCACATAAATTTTCTCTGGAAAGCATCTTACCTCAGTACGAAGAAATGTATAGAAGAGTAAAAGAAAATTGCTGTTAACTATTGTTCCGCTCATTTTTTTAAATACCACAAAACTCCGAGATCATGAAGCGTAAAATACTCCTTTTTAGTATAATTATTTTTGTTGGAATACAATTTATTCCTGTTGAACCAAACTACTCAGAAACTTTTTCTAAAGATGATATTATTGAAGCAACCAAAGCCCCGACAGATATTGCTATAATGTTAAAAAGTTCTTGTTATGATTGTCATTCAAATAACACGAAATATCCCTGGTATGATAAAGTTGCTCCAATATCATGGTGGATCACAGGCCATATCAGCGAAGCCAAAGAGGAGTTGAATTTTTCTGAGTGGGGGACATATAGCCTGAAAAAGAAAAAACATAAATTAAAGGAGATCGTTGAAGAAACAGAGGAAGGAGAGATGCCATTAAGAAGCTATTTATGGACTCATCGTGATGTAAAATTATCGAAGGAACAAATTAATCGACTCAATACCTGGATAAACTCCATACAAGAATAGTTCTTCGAAATATGAAACTCAAAAATTCACTTAGATTAACCTCGCTATATTCCTCTTAATTGTTTTGAAAACAATAATAGATCTTAGCGGAAAATAGGAGAATGTCATCATTGTCAGTTGTGTATTTTGAACGGAATAAATAAGCTTAAAACTCTCTGCAAAAAAGACTTGTTCAACTGTTGAAATTAGTAAATTTGCAAATGCAAATTTCAAATCCCTTTGCAATGGATTTATTCTTATATCAACGAATCTCTAATTGGAAAGAATAAGGCAAGCAGATAATTTTTTTTTGGCAATATTATTTAGAATAGTTCAAATTATTAAAATGAAAATATTAGTAATAAATTCTGGAAGTTCATCCATAAAATTCCAGTTAATTGAGATGCCTGGAAAGGATGTAATATGTTCCGGTATGGTGGAGAGAATAGGTTTAAAAAATTCAAAGATTTATTTTAACTCAGATAAAAATGAAATAGAAGAGATTCATAGTATCCCCAATCATGAAATTGGTTTAGAAAAAATATCTCAATTAATTTTGAATAAGGAAAATGGAGTCCTAAAAGATGCAAGTGATATCTTTGCCGTTGCTCATCGTGTGGTTCATGGTGGCAGTACTTTTTCAAATACTACTCTTGTAGATCAAAGTGTTAAGGATATAATTAAAGAACTTTTTGAATTGGCACCATTGCATAATCCTGCGAATTTAAAGGGAATTGAAGTTTCAGAAAAGGTTTTTCCACAAGCAAAACAAATAGCTGTATTTGATACTGCTTTTCATCAGACTATTCCGGAAGTTGCCTATAGATATGCAATACCAAATAAATTTTTTATCGAAAATAAAATTCGAGTTTATGGTTTTCATGGAACGAGTCACAAGTATGTATCGGAAAAGGCAATCGAATATTTGCAAAAAAAGAATTCCAAAATAATATCTATTCATTTAGGAAATGGATGTAGTATAACTGCCATAAAGAACGGTAGGAGCATAGAGCATTCTTTAGGTTCCAGCACTATGAATGGTTTGATCATGGGCACAAGAAGTGGAGATATTGATCATTCCGTTATTTTTTACCTGGTAAATTCTTTAGGCTATACTCTGGAGGAGGTGAATAATCTTTTACAAAAAGAAAGTGGCATGCTCGGTTTAACAGGTTATAGTGATCTGCGAGAGATCGAATCCGAAGCGGAACAAGGAAATAGAATATGTCAATTGGCACTAGAAATGAATGCCTACCGTATAAAAAAGTACATAGGATCCTATGCTACAATTATGAATGGTCTTGATGCTATCATTTTTACGGCTGGTATTGGCGAAAATTCTTCGATCATAAGAGATTTGGTTTGTACCGACTTAGAATTTTTGGGAATTCAATTAGATTCCGAACGTAATAGCTTAAGAAGTAAAGAAATTAGAGAAATCAATGAAACAAGTTCAAAAGTAAAAGTATTGGTTATTCCTACTAATGAGGAATTAGAGATAGCAAAACAAGCTTATGAACTGGTAAATCAATAAATTATGACCACTAAAATTGAAAAGACGGAATACGCATCCTTTTTTCAGCCATATATTACTGCTATATCTGATAATAATATGGGGCTTATTGAAAATTTAGAATACTCCCATAAAAAGGCCTTAGAACTACTAAGTTCCATTAGTAAAGAAAAACAAATTTACCGGTACGCTGAGGATAAGTGGACTATTAAAGAGATCGTTCAACATATTATAGATGCAGAACGCGTTTTTAATTATAGAGCTTTAAGATTTGCCCGTAGAGATAATATCGAGCTGCCTGGCTTTGATGAAAATCAATTTGCGCTTCATTCTAATGCCGATCAAAGAGACTATAAATCATTGTTGGATGAATTTTCGGCTTTGAGAAGAACAACACTTTATTTATATGATAGTTTTAGTGATGATGCCTTGTTGGAGTGTGGGAGAGTAAATGGTAATACAATGTCTGTAAGAGCTTTAGGATATTTAACTTCCGGACATTTATTGCATCATTTGAATGTTATAAAAAGTAGATATTTATAATATTTCAATCTCCTACCCGTTATATAGGGGTAAAATGCTAAAAAAGATGGAAAAGAAGAATAATAAAAAAGGATCAAAGAATAACGCTTTGAAAATGGAGAGCAAACAGTTTTCATATGATACAAAGGAATTTTTGATAAAAGAAAAAGAGTACGAAGCATATCTAAAGCATATTGAAAAATTGAGCAGAGGAATCTATAACGCATAAATTTTTAATGATCAGGTTATTTAATATTCTGAAGAATGTTAATAATAAATCATGGTTGGGAGAATGATTTATTATCCATGAATATTTAATTAAATTTGAGAAGAAATCAGTATTAATTTTTAATACTGATTTTTTTTTAACCTAACTTTACTAATAACCTAAGTTCCATTATTAAGAGGGCATTATCCGGTAACAGTTTAGAGTATTTGCTGGATTACCGCATTTATTGAATTTACAGTAATGAAATTGCCATATTTTTGGATATATTTGATGCTTATAAAAATATTTTGTATGAAATTAAAACTCAATTTTTCGTCATTTTTAATTTTGATGTTAATCTTTGTAATTAGTTGTAAGAAGGACGAGCCAAAGAAAGAAGAGGTGTCGAAAGAAAAATGGGTACAGCTATTTAATGGTAAAGATATGAAAGATTGGACGATCAAAATTAATGGCCATCCTGCCGGTGTTAATTATAAAAATACTTTTCGAGTTACAGATGGGGTTCTTCAGGTAAATTATGACGAATACGATAAATTTGGGAAGTCATTTGGGCATATTTTTTACAATAAAAAGTTTTCTAATTACAGGCTAAGATTGGAGTACAGATTTACAGGGGAACAGCTATCTGACGGACCGGGTTGGGCTAAACGCAATAGTGGAGTAATGTTGCATTGTCAATCTCCTGAATCAATGGGCTTGAATCAAACCTTTCCCGTATGTATTGAAGCTCAATTTTTAGGTGGTTTAGGAACAGATCCGAGATCAACGGGAAATGTTTGCACACCCGGAACGAATATTATGATGGCAGGGGAATTATTAACGACACATTGCATAGAATCAAGTTCAGACACTTATAATGGAGATCAATGGGTTGAGGCAGAACTATTAGTGATGAATGATTCTATCATCAGGCATATTATTAACGGGCAATCGGTTTTGGTCTACTATAAACCCCAAATTGGAAATGGTGGGGTAGATGGCATCGATGAAAACAAATGGAATGTACCGGATGGAACACCTTTAAAAAGTGGATTTATTTCACTTCAAAGTGAGAGTCATCCTGTAGAATTCCGGAATATTGAAATATTAGAATTGAACAACTAGTTTAATATTTCACCCTATCCTCTTTATCGTTCCATGTATTAAATGCAATCATTGCCTCATTCTTACCTAACTGTTCAAATGATATCAGTTTTTTATCATTGGGAACCCGTAGTTCTTTATAAATGAAATCATCATCGAAGCCAATTTTAGCAGCATCTTTTTTATCACATCCATAATATACTTTACTGGGTCTTGCCCAATATATCGCACCCAAACACATCGGGCACGGTTCACAAGAAGAATAAATAATGCAATCGGTTAACTGAAACGAATTCAAATGCTTACAGGCATTTCTAATTGCTTCTACCTCAGCATGTGCCGTTGGGTCATTACTTGAAGTTACTTTGTTATTGCCTCTTCCAATAATTTCGCCATCTTTTACAATGACACAGCCAAAAGGCCCTCCTTCATTATTATTGACACCGGCAACTGCACCATTTATGGCTTCACCCATAAAATGTTGATGAATGTCATGGGCATCATCTAAATCGCTTGGTCTGGCTTTCGCGGCCTCGTCAAGAAATTTTTTATTAAAACTATTGCACATATATTTTGGTATTAAAATAGCTAATGAATACAAAAAGTTGCTTACAAAAATTCTTTTATAAGGATTGTAATAATAATAAATTTATTTTAAGTACTCAAGTTCCAAAAATTAAATCATCTCTTCCGGCTTCACCCAATCATCAAATTCTTCAGAGGTCAAAAATCCCAAATTAATCGCTTCTTCCTTAAGTGTAGTTCCATTTTTATGTGCTGTTTTTGCAATTTTCGCAGCTTTTTCGTAACCAATTTTAGTATTTAAAGCAGTTACAAGCATTAATGAATTATTTAGCAAATTTGTGATCCGTTCCTGATTTGGTTCAATTCCAACCGCACAATTTATATTAAAGGAGTTACAGGCATCTCCAATCAATTGAGCAGATTGTAAAATATTTGCTGCCATTACTGGCTTAAAAACATTCAATTCGTAGTGCCCACTTAAGCCTCCCACGGCAATGGCAACATCGTTACCAATAACCTGAGCACACACCATAGTTAAAGCTTCTGCTTGGGTTGGATTTACTTTACCGGGCATAATCGATGATCCCGGTTCGTTAGCAGGAATAATTAATTCACCAATTCCACTTCTGGGACCTGAGGCCAATAAACGAATATCATTTGCAATTTTCATTAAAGAAACTGCCAGTTGCTTCAATGAACCATGTGTTTCAACAATAGCATCATGTGCGGCTAAAGCCTCAAATTTATTCTCTGCAGTAATAAACGGTAAGTGAGTAAATTCTGCAATATATTTTGCAACTAAAATATCATAACCTTCAGGAGTATTAATTCCAGTTCCAACAGCAGTCCCACCAAGGGCCAATTCTGAGAGGTGGGCTAAGGAATTTTTTAAAGCCTTTATACCATGATTTAACTGCGACACATAACCAGAAAACTCCTGACCTAAAGTAAGTGGCGTTGCGTCCATTAAGTGTGTTCGGCCAATTTTCACAACATTTGAAAAGCTGGCAGCTTTTTGATCTAAGGTGTCTCTTAATGCTTCAACACCTGGTATAGTTGTATGTATAATTTTTTTGTAAACAGCAATGTGCATACCAGTTGGGAAGGTGTCATTAGATGACTGAGATTTATTTACGTCATCATTAGGATGAATGAATCTTTCATTACCTTCTAAACTTCCACCGTTATTGACATGGGCTTTATTTGCAATTACCTCATTACAATTCATATTGCTTTGCGTTCCTGAACCGGTTTGCCAAATAACCAATGGAAATTGATCATACAATTCTCCTTCTAAAATCTCATCACATACTTTTGCAATAGCGTCTCTTTTTTCCAAACTAAGAACTCCAAGATCATAATTAGTATAAGCCGCAGCTTTTTTTAAATAGGCAAATCCTTCCACAATTTCTTTTGTCATAGATCCTTCGGGACCAATTCTAAAATTATTTCTAGATCTCTCTGTTTGTGCTCCCCAATATTTATCTGCAGGAACTTTTACTTCTCCTATAGTGTCGTGCTCAATTCTGTATTTCATTGTATTTAATTAAAAAATTAACCGAGCAAAGTTACTAAATAAGAGTCGAAAAGAATACTAATAAACAGTAATTGTAAGCGCCATTTTTAAAATAATTCTATAAGAAGTGTAAGGGGATTTATTCTATTTTCTCTTCAACTTTATAATAATGTTTTAGTAGATAAATATAACCAAACTCAACAATTTGATCATCCCTTATAATTGGGAACTTACTCAATAAAATACTCTCTTTGAAGTGTTTATTCATGGTCTTCTCCGGTGGCTGAAAATTGCGACTATGGGTTATATAGATCGCATCTTGACCATTTATTAGAGGATCCTTTTCCTTATTTATCCAATAGTATTTGTGGATAGTATTAATGTCTCCGATCAGGTAAATATCCTTTTGCATTGGTCTGGCAACATAATAATCCAAATGTGCTCCTGGATACCACTTGTAACTGACCAATGGTAATTTAGAGAGGTTTCTGTCGGATAGCTCTAATTCCATCAATTTATTATGGATTTGATCCCATCCGTACATATCTAGAGTTGGATCATTTTTTCCTAGACGATCGTTGGAAAGATCAATTATCTCTTTCTTTGCGAACCAATTATTATTTACAACTTTAATACCTACAACTGACAGGAGCAGAATTAAGGATAAAACATAATACACATAGGTTATTCTTTTTTTTGTTGATAAATAAATGGCCGAAATGGGTAATAAAGATACATATCCAATGCTCGACCAATGGGGTAAAGTATCTCTAAAGACTGACAAAAAAATGGTCGTTAAAATTAAAGGTATACTCACAAATAATAGTAGGTTCAGGCTTGATCGTTTTAAATAATTATTTTTTTTATATGCAAGAAGTGAAATAATAATTAACACATAATTAAACGGGTTTATGTAGGCAATTTGCCCGAATATTTCACGTAAAAAAGAATCTGCATTGAAACTATTACTAAAAAGTGAAACACGATTAGAATGGTAGTTTATTCCGGTAAATTGGTTTACATAATTCCAATAAATAATTATGGTTGTAAAAATTACTGGAATGATCAAACTTAAATATAAATATGTATTTTTGAATTGATTTCGCTGATAAACAAGGAAATAGATGAAATATCCAAATAGTAAATAAACAGCTTGATATTTTGAATATATTGCAAATCCCAAAGCTGCAAAAGACAGGAACAAATATTTGTTCCCTTGAACTAAATTGGCATTCTTCGTGTATTTTATAAAAATGAACAATGATAACAACCAGAAAAAAACCAGGGGTGCATCGGGCATTACAAAAAGTCCGCTAATAATGAGACCATAGGTACTTATTGTGAATAACACGGAAGCAATAAAACCAGATCTGTCATCATAAATTTCTTTACCGACAAGATAGATAAGTATTGTATTAAGGCTACCGAATATTATTGTTCCTAGTCGTAGTGCAATCTCAGAATCAAAAAATAAATCAAACGTAAATATTTGAATTAAGATACCCACCATGGGAGGATGATCGAAGTGGCTCCAGTCCGGATAGCTGGCATATGTCCAATAATATACTTCGTCATTCCCTAATTGCAAATTGGATCCTAAATAAAATCTAACTAAAGTTGATATTACTATGAGTAAAATTAACTTATGTTTTATGTTCATTTTTCTTGATAGAAAAGTTGACCGAAATTCTTTCATCTAAGGTTAATTTATTTTTTGAACAAATTCCATCAATAATTTGACAACTAATTAAGGCTATGGATATACCTAAAAAGGCTCCAGCCAATACGTCTATAAGAAAATGTTGTGATAAATATATTCTTGAAAAACCTGCAATTATTGCTAATAACGCAAAGGTAAATTTCAAGAAATTATTCTTGATAATTAATATCAACAAAGTGAAAACAGCAAATGCCGTAGTGCTATGTCCCGATGGGAAACTATTGTTTCGATGAATTTTAACACCTTCTACCAAATATAAATTGTAGCTATCCTCAAAGAAAGCAACAGGTCTCGGGACCCCATGAAAAAATATTTGTTTTGTTATATATATTGCCAGCAGGGTGAATAGGGCAGAAGCCAAAAAGTATAAAGACCATTTAAATTTTACAAACAAGCAAGCTATGATTAAAACAGGAAAGACAATCCCATCTCCTAGATATGTAATATGTTTGAAAAAAAAATCTCCAAAACTGGAATGGTATTCATTGATCATTAGATGCGTTTGACCTTTGCCATAAATAAAATGGAAGACAAACCCATAACTAAAAATGGAATAAATAAAAAAAGTATCGATTTTTCCTTAAAAAAGTTGGATAAACTGTTCATGATTGAATTTCTCCAAAGATAAAAATTAATTGTAATTCGTTTCAAAGGAAACTTCAGTTTATTGATAGTCGTTATAATTTTATTCAATTGAGTCAAATGACTACAGTTTACATTAAAAACTGGCCTGACTACCAAAAGAGTATTGATCAAAAGAATTATTTAAAACCCTTCACCTTCACCATCACCATTAAACCCATTTTGTCTTTCGCGTTTTTTCTTTTGTTTAAATCGATAAGCAAATGTTAACCTGAAACTTCTTTGTCTCCATTGAAATTCACTATAAGAAGTAAATGTATCGGTGGAGGTAACTCCCTTTCTTTTTCTGGAATTAAACAGATCACTTACATTAAAAGAAACGGTTCCATTGCCTTTCATTATATCTCGGCTAAATGCCAGATTGGTTGTAAAATTTCCATCTCGTTTATTCTGTGCAGTCTCTCTGGGTCCTCTGTACATGAAAGTGGTTTGCCAATCAATTTTAGCAGGAAGAATTATTTTTGCACTCATTCGGGTAAACCAACTCGTATTATTCGAACCAAAATCTATGCCATCATGAAACCCTTCAATTGTAGAGTTGTATATATTAAAGCTCCCATTGAATCTCCATCCTTTGATTGGCGTATAATTAACGGAAAACTCATATCCATATCTATCCTCAGTACTTAAATTTATAGGAGTCCATCTTATGATTGGAATTCCATCATCTGTAGTTTCCCCGGTATCTTCTCTTATAAATTGAAATACATCAGTACCATGATTGTAATAAACAGAAGTATTAAACCCTACTTTCGGCCATTTCTTATAATAACCGAGATCTAGAGCATTTGAAATTGATGGATCTAATAGAGGATTCCCCTGAAATATGCTCGTTTTACTCGATTGAGAAGGAAATGGATTGATAATTCTCCCTCTTGGTCGTCGAATTCGTCTACTATAACCGAAAGTTATATTTTGAGTTTCACTAAACTCATAAGCTAAGTTCATGGTTGGAAAAAAATCATTGTAATTTTTGTCTGTACTCAAATCTTCACTAATTGCACTCTTGCTATTAATGAAGATATCGGTAATTTCCATCCTCAACCCGAATAGCGTTGAAACTTTTCCAAATTTATTGCCATATTGCGTATATATAGCATGAATGTTTTCATCGTAAATAAATATATTAGAAACTTTATCATTTAAAATAAAATTCCCGTCAATGTCTTCATTATAGAATTTATAATCTGTCGTCTGATTATTTAAGTTACTTCTAAAACCAACTTCAAACTGCTGATTTTCGCCAATGGGCAATACATAATCTCCCTGAAATAACAGTCTGTACTGCTTTTCATCCTGATCAATTTTTTCAGAAGGTTCATCGAGTTGTAATGGATAGGTTTCTTCATTGGTAATGAGAGATTTTTCATGATCAGAATTATCTTGATATTGAAAATCTATGGTTAATTTATGTCCACTTTTATTGAAATTTAGAGCATAATTTAGAGCATACTGGTTCACTTTATCCATTGAATCTTCATTTTCCACACGAAGAGAAGATCTTTGTGAGACCATATTGACATCCAGCTCATCGCTATTATTTGTGGTAATCCTGTTCCCGTCAGAATCCCTAAACAAAAAACTGGCAGTAATGGAACTTTTCTTTGTAATAAAATATTCCAGTCCGAAATTGGTGTTTAAATTTTTTCTTTTCCTGTCGAAATCTCTAACTTCTTCCAAAAAAGGATTTGTAACATCAGGAGAAAAGTATTCCGTTAAGGTATATGCATTTCCTGGACTTTCCCGATTACTATAACCTATATTGGCAAAAAAATTCACCTTTTTCAACCGATAATTTAAGTTCGTTGAAAATCCGAAAGTTGTTGGAATCCCGGTGTTAGCTGTAATAGAACCATTGAAACCGAAAGCTTTATCCTGCCGTAAAATAATATTAATAATTCCTGCCGTTCCTTCTGCATCATATCGGGCAGAGGGGCTTGTAATTACTTCTACTTGCTTAATAACTTCAGCCGGGAATTGACGCAAGGCCTCCGTATCATTCATTCCTACAAGGCCACTTGGCTTGCCATTTATTAAAATTCGAACACTTTCATTTCCTCGCAGACTAACAACACCATCTGCATCGACAGTTACCGATGGGACATTATCCAATACATCACTGGCGGTACCACCTTTTACGGTCATGTCCTTGCCAATGTTGTATATTTTTTTGTCTAATCTAATCTCAACAGTGCTTTTCTCAGCTATTACTTCAACTTCATCTAAAGCTTCTGCATCCTCCTCTAGAAATAATGTGCCAAGATCCATATCTCGATCAATTTTTATGTCTTCCAGAATCTTTTTTTTAAATGAAATAAATTCAATATTTACGGTGTACACGCCAGCCGGGACATCAAATTTAAACTTGCCTTTCTCATTTGTTAATCCACCAAAAACTTTTTCGCCTCTTGCCTGTTTAAATATGATAGTAGCGAATTCTAAACCCTGATTCGTTTTTTTCTCTACAACCGTTCCAATTACTTCATATTGAGTGAATGTCCTTTTCTGTTGTGCAGATAATATTTGATTAATGCTAAAGAAGAAAATAATTAGCAATAGTTTTTTCATAAAATAATTTTAGGAAGTAATTTTATAGGACGGTCGAAAGTACAATTGGTTTAATTTTGTCTTAGTTAAATCTTTGTTAAAATTAACCGGCTAAAAATAATAATTAATTAATGGTCAATAAAAAAAAATATATTACTTTTGGGCAAATAAAATAAATTTTATGGACTTATCACAATTTTCTGGTTTCTTAGTATTTCTAACCATATTTAGTATGGGATTTTGGTTGATGATTTTTTTATTAACCTTTATAGTTCCTTATTGGTTGGTAGGTAATATCAGGGAAATAATCAAGTATAAAAAAGCTGGTAATAAAGAAAAATCATAAGATGATAATATATTTAAAAAAAGGTCGATAAATTTTTATCGACCTTTTTTATTTAATTTCATACTCAACTTCAAATACATTCTTATCTGTATCTCTCGCTCGGTTATTTACATTACGGGTCTTGGCATTGTTAAAACGATATGCAAAGGTTAGTAAATATTGGGTATCATATCTAAAACTATAGTTTGTTATGGTATTTGCCTCTAATGTATTATAAACGCCTTTTTTACTATTAAATAAATCATTAACATTAAAAGATAAGGTTGCTTTTCCATTCATTATATCCTTACTCAAGCCCAGGGTAGCATACTGATAAGTTCCTAATTCTGTTATAGCCGTTCTCTGAGGAGACTGGTATACATAAGACATCTGTAGCCTGAATGAATCTGTAATTCGGTATAAACCCTGGAATCTGCCAAACCATATCAAGTCCTCATTGTCGTATATATTATCTTTGGTATCCGATAAAATCGCATAATACGGATTGATGAAGCCATAAAGTCTTAATTTTTTTATTGGACTATACGTTAATTCAACTTCCAGCCCGGTATAACTAAAGGTGCCATTATTTATGGGAGTTCTTCTAAATATATCATATCCTTCACTCGTTTGTATACCCATTTTTTCCACAACATAAAAAATCTTCTCTTTTGAATGTAAATAGTAAAGAGTTGTGTTTATGGATAATTTTTCAAATTCTTTATTGTATTCCAACATAAAAAAATTAGAACGAAATGGTTGTAAATAAGGATTTCCAATAAAAATAAATCTTTCATCAGTAAAGGAACTAAATGGATTGAGCTGCTTTATTGTTGGTCTATCTATATAACTCCAATAAGTTAATGCCAGAGAGCTTAGGTTTTCAAAAGTATAGCCTATAGTGGCGTTAGGAAAAATATCACTGTAGTCATTATGGATACTTTCATTGCTATTTACCTCAGAAATTTCAGTATTAGTAATCTCGGCCCTTAGCCCAACTGCAAACCTAAATTTTTCATATTCTTTACTATAATTCGCATACAATGCATAAATATTTTCATCATAATCAATTATATTCGAAAACTCAGGCAAAGTGGACAAAGTCTGCGTTTGAGGATTTAAGCCACTTACCAAATAGTCGTTTTGATAAATTCTGAAATTGGTTTTATGACCTATTTCCAGGAGAGATCCATTTTTAAATGGATGTTCATAGTCGATCTGAAAATAGTAATTATTGAGAAATTGATCAAAAACGGAATTTTGGTTGGCCACATCAGAATCTGGAAAAGTTTCTGTATCTGTAATAAATGCGTTGTTTATCGATTCATTATTATCATAATTTATTCTAACGTTAAGTTGTTGACCTTGATCGTTAAATATAGTTTGAAGATTGACATAAGTTTCCAAAAAACTTTCATCGATTTTATCAAAAACATCTCTAAAAGATGACCTGCTCAGAACATTGACAGGTGAATAATCATTTAAATAGAGGTTTGAGTAATAATCCTTATTGGCGCTTGAATAAAGAAATGACGCTGTCAATGTCGATTTTTTGCTCAAATAAAAATCACTTCCAACATTTGCTAAAAAGCTATTACTCTGCATGTTGTCATTTCGCCTTTCATCAAAATTACCATAAGGAACTTCATTGTCATCCAGAAATATTTGTTCAATATCTGTGTTTTTTATTCGAACTTTATGATTGAAACTAAGCGTTGAAAATAAATTTATTTTTTCTGTTTTATAATTTAAAAAACCTGAGGCACCATCATTATCAGGAAACCCCACATGGCCCTCAATCGATCCGTTTAGCCCTTGATCAAGACCTTGTTTCAAAACAATATTAATTATTCCACCACCGCCTTCAGCATCGTATTTTGCTGATCTCGAAATGATTTCAACCTTATTAATGGAATTCGCTGGAATTAAACTTAAAATATCAGCACTATTTTGTCGTCCGCCATATGGTTTTCCGTTTACCAGTACTTGCGCTGAATTACCTCTTACAGTAATAGTGCCTTCATCATCAATTATTACGGATGGTGTATTTTCTAAAACGGTGATTGCATTTCCACCGGCATTTGCTATATCTTTTGAAGCATTATATATCTTTTTATTAAATTTATAATCTACCAAATTATTTTTGGCAACTACTTCAACTTCATTTAGTTCTTCAACTTTTTGCCTTAGCTCGATTATTCCTATTTCTAAATCTTGATCAACCTTTAAAACCTTGATGATGTGGGATTCGAAAGATAAAGATGAAGTAATAAAATAATATTTCCCTTTTGGTATCCTAAGTTCGAATTTACCATCCTTGTCGGTTAGATCACTAACAATTTCTTTAGATTGAATATCTTGAACAGTTACTGTAATATACTGCAATTTCATGTGTGTGTCTACATCAAAAACAGATCCATTTATGACAACATTTTCCTGCTCGTTTTGACTGAATAAAACGACTGAAACCAGACTATATATGATTACAAAAATATATTTCACCATTTTATTTTAATCAAAATAAATATATCAAATTAGAATTATAATAATCTAGTGGTTTCTAGGTATATTTCTGTGTGGTTAAAAACCATTATTAATAGATATAATATTCTGTAAATAAACATTTTAGATAATAATATGAATTAAATAATAGAAATTAACTGTTCAGGTGGGCGACCAACTACGGCTAAATTTTCATTGACAAGTATAGGGCGTTCTATTAACTTCGGATATTCCACCATTGCGTTTAAAACTTGCTCATTATCAAGATTTTGACCTTTAAATTTTTCCTTCCAAATACTTTCATTCTTTCTAACGAGATCAATCGGAGCGATATTGAGTTTTTTGATAATATTAGAAAGTTCTTTTTTGGTCAGAGGGACCTTTAAATATTCGACAATTTCAAAATCAACATTTCTATCCTTTAAAATTGCTAAGCCTTCTCGACTTTTTGAGCATCTTGGATTATGATATAATTTCATCATTTATTTATATTTTTAAAGTCGTTAAAGATAAAATATTTTATAGGTTTTTTGTGAAGTAGTGCAGATAATTTTTAACATTTTTTAACATTTCTTAATCTGTATTTTAAAAATTAAAACATGGAATAAATTACTTTATATCCTGACTTATATGAGAGACTATATTATATTTGTTTCATGATTTTAACCGATACCCATACGCATTTATATTTGGAACAATTTGATGACGACAGAGAGGAAGTTATAAAATACGCAATATCGAAAAATATAAAACGATTCTTTATACCGGCCATTGATTCTACGTATTATCCTGCAATGATTGCTCTGGAGAAGAAATTTCCAAATAATATATTTCTGATGACGGGATTGCATCCCACACATGTAAAGGAAAACTATATGGAGGAATTCCAGGTGGTAGAGAAAATACTCAAAACAAGAAAGTTCTATGCAATTGGAGAAATTGGTATTGACCTATATTGGGATAAAACTTTCTTGCAACAACAACAGGATGTATTTAAGAAGCAAATTAATTTAGCAAAAAAGTCAAACCTACCTATTGTAATACATTGCAGAGATGCTTTTGATGAAATATTTGAAATTTTGGAGGAAGAATGTGATGACAAGCTTTATGGAATATTTCATTGTTTTACAGGAACTATTGAGCAAGCCAGAAGGGCAATTTCATATAATATGAAGTTGGGAATAGGAGGGGTGGTAACTTTTAAAAATGGAAAAATTGACAAATTTTTAAATGATATACCTCTTACTAATATTGTTTTGGAAACAGATTCTCCTTATTTAGCCCCGATGCCCTATCGCGGAAAAAGAAATGAAAGTGGATATTTAACCAATATAGTTGATAAATTGGTTACTATTTATGGGCTATCACCAGAAGATATTGCCAAAATAACAACCCAGAATTCCAAGGATATATTTAGAATTTAAATAACAAACAATGTCTCAAGAATTTATATATTTCAAATCTCCCATAGGGACCGTTAAAATTTCTGGAAACTGTGATGGAATACGATCGGTAATATTTATTGATGAGAAGAGGGAGACTTCAAAGAATATTCCTGAATTCCTTAAACATTGTCTGATACAATTAGACGAGTATTTCAAAGGCATTCGAAAAGATTTCGACCTGGTGTTAAATCCAATTGGAACAGATTTTCAAAATAAAGTTTGGAACGAATTAAAAAAGATTCCTTATGGAAAAACTCGGACGTATATGGAACAAACAAAGTACCTGGGAGATATTAAAGCAATTAGAGCTGTGGCATCGGCTAATGGGAAAAACCCGATAAGCATAATAATACCATGCCATAGAGTAATCGGTAGCGATGGCTCGCTCACAGGATATGCTGGAGGAATTTGGAAAAAAAAATGGCTATTGGAACTTGAAAACCCTAGTCTACAAACTTCTCTTTTTTAGTTTTAATTACTTGTCCAATAACTAAATATTTTCTGCTATTTTTGTTAATCCTTAACACGTTTTGATGAAGAAAATATTAATAATTATGTGCATTTTAATTGGTTTCCTTGGCTTCGGACAAGATAAGCTTGAAAATGTAAAAATTAAAATATTTGCTGTAGTTTCGGATACTATTCAAATCGACACCTTAAGTATTAATCCAAATTATTTTAAAGTTTACAATATAGAAAATACTGAAATACAGAAAGATAATTATGAAGTTGATTTTGCGAGATCATTACTTGTTCTTCAAAGTGACAGAATTAAAGATCAAAAAGAAATCAAGGTGGAGTACCAACCTCTACCTGAATTCCTGACAAAGAACTATTCCGCATTTGATAAAAATTTAATTGTTCCTAAAGTAACAGATAATGCAATTTTATATAAGGCCAAGGATGAGAATAGAACTAAATACTTAAAACCATTTGATGGCTTATATACGAGGGGAAGTTTGTCAAGAGGTATAACAGTTGGAAATAATCAGGATGCCGTTGTTAATTCTAATTTTAATTTACAAATTGAGGGAAAATTATCTAGTAAAGTTGGTATAAGAGCCTCTATTACAGACAATGAGGTACCATTACAAAGTGGAGGATATACTCAGCGATTAGATGAATTTGACAGAGTATTTATTGAACTTTTCAGTAAAGATTGGTCAATAAAAGCCGGGGATATTGATTTAATCAATATGGATAGCTACTTCATGAAATTTCAAAAGAAGATATCTGGTATTTCAGTGAGTGCGAAGATCAATCACAAAAATGCAGAGACAAATATATTTGGTTCCGGAGCTCTTGTTCGAGGCCGATTTAATAGTTATAACTTCAACGGTGTAGATGGCAACCAAGGTCCCTATAAAATATTAGGCCCAAACAACGAGTTATTTGTAATCGTAGTTTCAGGAAGTGAAAGAGTGTATGCAAATGGAGTTTTGCTTAAAAGAGGTGAGAATTTTGATTATATAATAGATTATAATACCGGAGAAATTACCTTTAGCACCATATATTCGGTAACGTCAAATATGCGATTTGTCGTTGAGTATCAAATTGCTGAAAATAATTACACTCGTTTTCTAACTTTTGATTCTGTCGAGTTCAAATCAAAGAAATTGGATGTGGGGATAAAATACTATAATGAAACAGATTCAAAGAATAGACCTCTGCAGCAAGATTTAACGGATGAACAGAAACAAATTTTAGCAGATGCAGGAGATAATAAACTAAAAATGATCTCTCCTTCTGTAATTCCTGAAAATTATTCAGAGAATAAGATTTTATATAAGAAGGACATAATAAATAATCAGGAAATATTTGTTTACTCCACTAACGAAAATGATGAACTTTATCAAGTAAGCTTCAGTTATGTCGGAAATAATGGAGGAGATTATTTTATAGCTACTAGTTTAGCTACAGGAAGAGTGTATGAATATATACCTGAAAATAACGGGGTTAAACAAGGTAATTATGCACCACTAATACTCTTGGTCGCTCCTGAAAAGAAACAAATAATTACGGTTAGCGCGAATTACAATCCAGGAGAAAAAACAAATTTAAGGTCAGAACTTGCTTTCAGTAATAATGATCAGAATTTATATTCAGATCTGGATGATGAGAATAATAATGGTTTTGCATCTAAATTGAATTGGCAACAAATAATATTGGATAAGAAATGGAAGTTATCCAGCGATATTGATTTTGAGTATATTGATAAAAACTTTGTAACCGTAGAGAGATTTAGAAATGTCGAGTTTTCTCGAGATTGGAATGTTGATAGGATCTTTAGTCTTGACAGACAAGAACAAATGTTTTTTGCGGGATCCTTGAAATATAAAAAAGACAGCACTGTATTGATAGATTACTCTTATGAAAATCTACAATTGGGAAATCAATATTCTGGGTACAGAAACAACATAAAGGCCATAATGTCTCTTAAAAATAATAGACTATACGCAGATGGAAGTATAATGAAGAACGAGGAGTTATTAGGTGAAAATATTTTTTATCGATGGTATTCCACTTTTGTTCATCAATTTTCTAAAAGTTGGATTGGAGCGAGAGTGGATTATGAAAACAACCAAAGAAGAGATAATCTAACGCAAAATTTGACGAAATTAAGTTATAGTTTTTCAGAAATAGAAGCATTTTATGGTATTGGAGATTCAACGAATGTCTTTGTTGAGTTTGGCTATAATTATCGTTCCACAGACAGTTTGCAAACATTAGATTTAGAGACAGTTAACAAAGTAAATACCTATTTTTTAAAATCTAGGTTGATTCAAAATAAAAATACAGATTTATCCTTATTTATTAATTACAGAAATATAAACAACCTAAATTCTGAAAATGAAAATGTTTTAAATTCACGTATTGCATACAGACAAAACATATTTAATAACTTTCTTAATTTACAGACGCTTTATCAGGTACAATCAGGCAATTTACCACAACAGGAATTTGTATATGTTGAAGTAGAACCTGGAAAAGGATTTTATGAATGGATAGATTTTAATGAAAATGGCGTACAGGAATTAGATGAGTTTGTAATTGCACAATTTCAGGATCAAGCTAAGTTTGTTCGTGTTTTACTACCAACTATAAGATTCATAAAAACGAATCAGAACAAGTTCAGTCAATCTGTTAATATTAATGCAATACAGTGGAAGAACAAAGATGGAATTAAAAGAGCAATTTCACATTTTAGTGATCAGGCATATTTTTTAATCAATTCCAAAACTAAAAGAGAGAATGGGAAAATTAATCTAAACCCGTTTACTTCGAACGATGAGAATTTATTGGATCTTGATCTAGTTTATAAGAATAGTTTATTTTTCAATAGAGGCCTGCAAAAATATAGTACAGTATATACCTATATCAACTCGCACAAAAAATCAATCTTTGTATTTGGTGATCAGGATGTTCAATTAAAGACACATCAATTTCAGTTTTTGCATAAAATTGGAAAATTCTGGTTGATTGATACTAATGGTGGTTTGAGTGATAACATGAGTAAATCAGTAAGTTATTCTAATAGAAATTATGAATTAACCACTATAAATTTTCACCCTAAGATATCTTATCTATACAGTACCAACTCTCGTCTGGAAATTTATTATAATTACAAAAATAAAAAAAATAAAATGCAAGATTTCGAAACTTTAAACATGCATGTATTCGGTGCAAACTACCAATATGCCAATAAGGATAAGTTTTCTGTAAATGCAAATGTCAATCTTTATTTTAATGAATTTGAAGGCAATACAAATTCACCCGTTGCTTTTCAGATGTTAGAGGGATTACAACCCGGAACAAATTTCACTTGGCTTTTATATCTCCAAAAACGCTTAACATCATTTTTAGATCTAAATATAAATTATTTAGGTCGAAAATCTGAGACTACCAAAACTATTCATACAGGTAATATACAGCTTCGAGCTACTTTTTAGATTTAATATATGGTGTATTCCTTATACACCCTTAAAATATTAAGTTAATTATATATTATGGAACCAGTTACTTATGGAAATCTCTTTGTTAATGATATTCTTTAAATCGGTTATTTTTACACGTTCCTGTTCCATGCTATCTCTGTACCTAATAGTTACGGTTCTGTCATTTTTAGATTCATGGTCTACTGTGATACAAAATGGTGTACCAACCGCATCTTGCCTCCGGTATCTTCTGCCAATTGCATCTTTTTCATCGTAGCTCACCTCAAATTCAAATTTTAGTTCATCAATTATTTCTCTGGCAATTTCAGGTAAGCCATCTTTTTTAACCAGAGGAAGAACTGCAGCTTTCGTTGGAGCCAGAACTGATGGAAGTTTTAAAACAATTCTTTCCGATCCGTCTTCTAAAGTTTCATTTTGTAGTGCTGTTGAAAAAACAGCCAGGAACATACGGTCTAATCCTATGGATGTTTCTATAACGTATGGGACGTAACTTTTGTTGACTTCATGATCAAAGTACTGTAATTTTTTACCGGAATATCGTTCATGAGCTTTCAAATCGAAATCAGTTCGGGAGTGAATACCTTCCAATTCTTTAAACCCAAAAGGAAAATCAAATTCAATATCTGCCGCAGCATTGGCATAATGAGCTAGTTTATCGTGGTCATGGAATCGATATTTATCTTCTCCTAATCCCAACGAAAGATGCCATTTTAATCGCTTTTCCTTCCAATGTTCATACCAACTAAGTTCTTCTCCGGGCCGAACGAAGAACTGCATTTCCATTTGTTCGAATTCACGCATCCTAAAAATAAATTGCCTTGCGACAATTTCATTTCTAAATGCTTTTCCGGTTTGTGCTATTCCAAAAGGAATTTTCATCCTCCCGGTTTTTTGAACATTCGAAAAATTAACAAATATACCCTGAGCCGTTTCCGGACGCAAATATAGATCCATTGAAGAATCAGCAGATGCTCCTAATTTTGTACCGAACATTAAATTGAATTGCTTTACATCGGTCCAGTTTTTTGAACCCGAAACAGGACAAGCTATATCTAATTCAACTATGAGGTCTTTAACAGCTACTAGATTCTCTTCCTCTAAATATTTAGCCATTCTCTTGAGAACTTCATCACGTTTGCTAAAATATTTAACTACTCTTGGATTTGTTGTAACAAAATCATTTTCGCTAAAAGAGTCGCCAAACCTTTTCGCAGCCTTTGCTATTTCTTTTTTTGCTTTTATGTTCAGCTTTTCGGCATAGTCTTCAATAAGTACATCCGCCCGATACCTTTTTTTAGAATCCTTATTATCAATAAGCGGATCGTTAAACGCATCCACATGACCTGAAGCCTTCCACGTGGTTGGGTGCATAAATATGGCAGAGTCCAATCCAACAATATTTTCATTCATTTGAACCATGGCTTTCCACCAGTATTCCCGAATATTATTTTTAAGTTCAACTCCGTTTTGTGCATAGTCGTAGACAGCACTAAGGCCATCATATATTTCACTGGATTGAAAAATAAAACCATACTCCTTAGCGTGAGATATAACCTTTTTAAATTTGTCTTCTTGATTTTTCATTTGGCAAAAATAGAGAAATTATTAAAGTGAAAATATAAAAAAAACGGAAATACATTGTATTTCCGTTTTTTAATAGAGAATCTATTATATTTTATAATCCTAAAAAGGATTCACCCAGTGTAAACTTGTATTGAGCGGCTGAAATACCTTCAATGAATACTTGGATTCCGTATTCACCTTTTTCATATTTATCTCCTTTTCTTTCAATTAACATAACTACATCAAGATCAGCATTTTCATAATTAATAATGGTATGATCGGTATACTTTGCTTCAGTTTCATCTTCTAATAAGAAAGTACCTTTTGCATTAATAACTTGCCCTTTAGGATTTGTTAGAACGATATATGCTTCTTTATCGCCGGGAGATGCAATTTTGTTTTCAGATAATCGGAATTCTACTTTAATTGCATCCGTTTTTTGTGCTTTATTAGTTTCTGTTAATTTACCGTTGGTTCTAAGCTTCAAGGCGGTTACATTAACGTTCTCCACATTTAGAGCACCTCCGATTGCTACTTTCTCAGCTAATTCTATATTCTGAACCAACAATGAATCATTATATGTGGTTTGAATATCTAACTGACTGCTAATGCTGTCTTTTTCTTCAGTTAGTAAATTGTTTACTAATCTTAAAGAATCAACTTCAACCAGCAATCTTTCATTTGTCGCTTCCATTTTTGCTAACTGATTGCGGTAACGACGTAAAGTGCTAGAATTTATCTTCTTTAACTGTTGAACTGAATCTTTGAAAGCACCAATTCTTTCTTTTTCAATTGTTAATGAATCGGATAAGCTCGTATTTTGAGCAATTGCAATATCATACTTGTCTTCCATTGCCGTCAAGTTACCAATAATTTGTTCCTTTTCATCTTGTAAAAATTTTACAGCTTCCTTGTGATCATTGTTATTATAAAAGGTATAACCAATTAAAGCAAATAATAATACCGTTAAGGCTATTATTAGTACTTTGTTGTTTGAAGATTTGCTGTTTTCCTCCATAATTTCTTAATTAGTGTTTTAGTGTGTAAATTAATCCTAACTTATTGAACGTAAAAAATTGAAAAAATTGTGCCTAGTTTAGTAATTTTTTATAAATATTATACATTTATTGTTCAATATATATAATCATCATTTAAAATGAAATCTGAAATAAATGATCTACTAGGTTTATTTTATCCAAAAAATTGTTCAACGTGCGCAAAAGTACTAACGAAATATGAAGAAATTCTGTGTTTTTCATGTAAATTAGATTTACCGTATACAAAATTCTCGAAATTGAAAGATAATGAAATGGAAAAAATATTCTATGGTAGGGTGGAGGTAGAATCAGCAACATCATTGCTTCATTTCAGCAAGAAAGGCAATGTTCAAAAACTAATCCATGATCTTAAATATAAAAACCAACAAAAGATAGGTATTTTGTTAGGGGAATTGCTGGGAGAGGAAATATTATTAAGCAAACGGTTTGATACAGTTGATTGCATTATACCCGTTCCTCTCCATCCATCAAAATTAAAAATCAGAGGATATAATCAAGTCACCAAATTCGGACAGACACTGTCACAAAAATTAACTGTTCCCTATTATGAAGATTTACTTACAGGAAAGGTGATGGTCAAGACACAAACGCACAAAAATAGATTTGACAGATTGAATGATCTGGAAAATAATTTCGAACTATCGAATAAAGAATTCCTGGAAAATAAACATGTGCTCTTAATAGATGATGTTGTAACTACGGGAGCAACTCTAGAGGCATGCTGCATGCAATTAAGTCAATCAAACAATATAAAAATTAGTATTGCTACGATGGCGATCACAGATTGAACATCATAAAAAAAATTTAATTTAAGAGAAAATAAATTGTTAATTTGTAATAAATATTTTTGGATGAATTATCGCATTTTATTTTTCTCAAGTTTACTCTTATTAACGAGCTGTGCAAGAAGAGGAAGGCCTGAAGGAGGGCCAAAGGATTTTGATAAGCCAGTAATGGTCAAAGCGGATCCCGCTTTTGAGAGCTTGCATTTTGATGCAGATGAGATTAAAATTTATTTCGACGAATTTATCAAATTACAAAATGTAAATTCCCAACTTATTATTTCTCCACCGTTAAAAAATATACCGGTCATTACTCCCTTAGGAACTCCTAGCAAAAGAATAACAATAAAATTAACCGATACCTTGCAAGAAAACACAACGTATACATTTAACTTTGGACAGAGTGTTGTTGATAATACGGAAAGAAATGTTTTAGAGAACTTTAAATACGTTTTTTCTACAGGCGACTACATAGATTCTTTAGAAATAAGCGGAACTATTAAAGATGCCTTTCAATTAGAAATGAAAGAAAGCCCTTCATTTTTTTTATATCAAGTAAATGAAAATTTTAATGATTCTATAATATTTAATGAAAAACCAATGTATGTTGGAAGCTTAATAGATAGTGTGAATTGGGAAATAACAAATATAAAAGCCGGTAAATATTTACTGATTGCACTCAACGACTCTAATAAGAACTACAAATTTAATCCCAAGGAAGATCAAATTGCTTTTTCATCAAATTATGTCACAGTGCCTTCAGATACTATTTACAATCTTTCGCTCTTTAAAGAAATATTAGAATTTGATGTCCCCATAAAACCTGTGGAAGTTAATAAAGGGCACATTATGTTTGGCTATCAGGGTGATGGAAGAAATTTTAAAGTTAAGACAATGTCTGATACTTCGTCCACTTATAAATCAATATCAATATTCGATAAAGATTCGGATACGCTTCATTACTGGTTTAAAAATTACGAAAAGGATTCTTTAATTTTTTCACTTTCTAATAAAGTAGTTTTCGATACGGCAAGAGTTGTTTTACGTTCTGATGCAGTAGATTCTCTAAGGCTTAGTAGTATAACTCGTGGAACTTTAGACTTGAGAGATACATTTAAAATAAAGTCTAATGTGCCTCTTTCTATTATTGATACCTCAAAAATTTCTTTTATAGACAAAGACTCCTTAAAAACAAACTATAGGTATGTAATATCAAAACACAAAGATGTCCTCACTTTTAATTTTGAAAAAGATTATCAAAACAGGTACGACATATTATTGTTACCGGGGGCTGTAATTGATTTTTTTGGAATTATCAACGATTCACTCAAAATTCGATTTAATACTAAAAAACCAACGGATTATTCTTCAATATTTTTGAATCTTCGAAATATCAGGGAATATCCAATTATAATAGAGCTCATTGATAGTAGGGGAAATGTTAGGGCAAAAACCTATGCTACAAGTGAAAAAGAGCATCAATTTATCAACCTGCCTCCGTCAAAATATATGGTTAGAATAACCTATGACACAAATAAGAACGGAAAATGGGATACTGGAAATTTTTTAACCAGACGACAGCCGGAAGTAGTGTATTATTTTAAAAATGTAATCAATGCAAAGGCCAATTGGCAGGTGGAAGAAACGTTTAGGATGGAATGACTTTTACTAGGTTATTTTGTATTTTGATTTATATGAACTTCTGTAGCACCTTGACCATATTTTTGATAGGAAGCATCATAGGATTGGATGCTGTATTTTTTAAACAAAAAGTGAAGCTCACTTTTTAGCACACCCTCGCCAACTCCGTGAATAAAAACAA
>PVMK01124173.1_pt1 | contig 26027 bp, 27 predicted proteins | sample 1853481 | NCBI WGS metagenome assembly PVMK01 (sample SAMN08533507, study PRJNA380276) | Marine sediment metagenome, whole genome shotgun sequencing project.
GATGATGACGACGCTCACCTACGTCGGGTAGGGGAGTGCTCCAACGTCTCCTTGTGGCTGAGTTCGTTGAAAAGTCGGCGCGGGATCGAATTTCCGGTGTCCGCTTATAGACGGAGCGGACATTTTCTTGCCGCCTCAGTTTTTGCCGAGGCGGTTCGGCGTTATAGATCCGTGGGGTTGAAGCCTTCCCGCCACTCATGAGTTGAAAGGCGGGGGCGATCTGCTAGGTCGCCGGCGTCGGGCAGACGTCGAGAAGCGCCGGCGGACCTTTCGCCTCTTCCTCATCAAAACGCCCCATTACGATGATGATGGTTACGTTATCCGATGGGTGCGATCGAACATCCCTTCCAATTTTCTTGCGGCGCTAAATGGCATCGCGGGCGAGTGCATCGACGATCGAGTCTTCGCGACGAAGTTTAGATCGAGATCTCCATAGAGGACGAGATCAACGCGCGCATCCGGCCGGAGCGGGTCGCGCGCGCCATCCGGGCGAGCAGTGACGGCGGGTTGGTCGCGTTGATTGGCGTTCAGTCGAATCAGTTTCCAAGGGCCGTGGGCATTGCCCGACTTTTACGCGCCGCAGGCAGACTGGTGTGCATTGGGGGCTTTCTACGTAAGCGGCAGCCTCTCCATGCCGCCGGGAATACCACCCGGGATCCAAGAGGCGATGGACTTGGGCATTTCGATCTTCGCTGGCGAGGCGGAGGGACGCCTCGGCGAACTGTTGCAAGTTGCGCAGCGCGGGTCGCTCAAGCCTATTTATACCAAAGGGCGGTGAAATGGGTCAATATCCACGCCCTTTGGTATTACAACTGGAAGAAGGATCTGCCGTCTCTCGAAGGCGCGCCGATCCCATTTCCGCCACGCCCTTTGGTATAAGTGCCGGATGGTGGCGTGCTGAATGTCCGCATCTGCGCGCCTCAAGGATCGGCCGTATCGAGACGCGACTAAAGCGATTATACTGGCCCCGCTTGTCTCTGCCCAGTGTCCGCACCGAGAGGTTCTTCGCCTTGCTGAATCCAACATCCATTGTGGCCGGCCACTTCGGCGACCATCTGGCGGACCTTTATCTGCAATACTTCTCGCACCGCTGCCCGGAATACGCGACCTATCTGGGGGGCGCGGCGCGGCTGGTCTTGGAGCGTCTCGGCAACACGGATGCGCTCTACCACAACGTCGAGCACACCATGATGGTGACGCTGGTGGGACAGCAGATCATCAGGGGGCGACTGCTAACCGAAGCCCTGACCCCGAAGGACTGGCTGCATTACACCTGTGCGCTGCTGGTCCACGACATCGGCTATGTGCGGGGCGTTTGCAAGGACGATGGGGACAAGGACGTGGTGGTCGACGAAACCGGCCGGCGCGTGACGCCTCCAAGAGGAGCCTCGGACGCCTTCCTGGCCCCGTATCATATCGAACGGGGAAAGATCTATGCGCGCGAACGCTTCGAAGGCTCGGAATACGTGGACGAGGAGCGGATCGTGCGGTCGATCGAGTTGACGCGATTTCCGGTCCCGGACGGTGACGATTACCAGGAGACCGAGTCGGAAGCGGCCCTGGTGCGCGCCGCCGATTTGATCGGCCAGATGGCCGATCCCTTCTATCACCGCAAGATCAACGCGCTTTATTACGAGTTCGTGGAGACCGGCCTAGCGGAAACCTTGGGCTATCACAGCCCCGCCGATCTCTTCGAGAACTACCCCGAGTTCTTCTGGGAGAGCGTCCAGCCCTACATTCAACCGGCGATCCGCTATCTCGAATTGACGACGGAAGGCAAGCAGTGGGTCGCGAACCTCTACAACAACGTCTTCCAGGTCGAGCACAGAACCAGCTGTATCGGACCCTTCCCCGGGGATTAGATCGCGGCGCGGGCCGTTGGGCGCCTCAGGGAGCCCCGGGAGTCAGTCTGCCGAGTCCGGAGCGGTATTCACCAGCGAATCGCCGATCAGCGCGATCATCTCGAACATCAGGACCATGGCGGTCATGGCGGTAATTTTCGCGGCCGTGTCCTTCGACGGGATCATGCAGACGATGTCGGCCCCGATGACGTTGTGCCCGCGCAGCCCATGGAGGATCTCGATGACCTCCCAGGCCCTGAGGCCCCGGTGTCCCGGCTCCATGTTGGCGACGGCGGGCGCTTCCGCCGGGTCGAGCACGTCGAGGTCGAAGGTGATGTAGAGCGGCGAATCGCCCGCCCGTTCGCGGATGATCCCGATCGTTTCCGCGATCCCGATCCGGTAGAGCTCGTCGGCCGGGAGGAGCCGGTAACCCAGCTTGCTCTCATTGATGTCGGCGCGCGGCTTGATGGGATTGCCCCGCATGCCCAGTTGCACGCTGCGCGCTGGATCGACGTGCTGCTCGACGACGGTATAAGCCGCCCAATGGGCCGCCGAGCGCACGCTGCCGAGCCAGTGGGGGATGTGTTCGTAGTCGTCCCGGTGCGCATCGAAATGTAGCAGGGCCGCTTTTCGGCCGCCCGAGATCTTGGCGTGCCGGCCGGCGATGGCCTTGAGGATCGGCCCGGTGATGGCATGGTCGCCGCCCATCGATACAGGGCGCGTATTGGCCCGGTCGAGCTGCTTGAAGTAGGCCTCGATATGCCCGACCGAGACGTCGTTCAGCATCGCCTGGGGCAGGGGAACGTCGCCCAGATCATGAATGCGGCAAGCCTCCCAGGGCACGAACCCGTACTTCTGGTGTCCGCGCCGGTACCAGCCGGAAACGCCGCGCACCGCGCGGGGCCCGAGGTGCTGATCGCGCTCGGTGGAGCCGTTGCCCGAACTGTGCGGCACGCCGACCAGGGCGATATCGCAGTTGTTCGGGTCCTCGTCCCACGGACACTTGAAGAAGGTCGGGATTCCCCACCAATACCAAGGCTCCATCTCCTTCTTGGCTTTTTCGATGTCGAAATCGTCCATGGTGTCGGTCCCCCTTCCAGGTGCCGCTGAGGACACGGCGGCCAGTCGCCTTGCGCACGGCCGCCTCGTCGACGCGAAGACCAAGCCTCCGAACGGCCGTCCGAGCCACTCTATTCGGCTGGCAGCCGCCTTGCCCAGCCCCAAGCGCTGGGACCCACGCCTGACCACCGAGTAGGCGAGTCAAAGGGAAGTGTGTGGCCGCCGGATGGCCGTGGATTGAGCCGACCCGTTCCGATATCCGCCAAGCTGTGTCCGGACGGCACAAAAGTCGGCGGGGACCCGCTCGAGGTCTTGCGACACGGCGTGATGGGCGGAAGGGCTAGCGGCGGAGGCTCCCTTGAGAGCCTCGGCCATGGGATTGCGGGGATCTTGCCCGGCGCTCGGACCGGCGGCGGCACCCCAGCTCAAGGCAGCAAATTACGAAAAAATCTTTCTCAGGCCTTTGCCGCGGGACTTTTTCTTCTGCTTGAGCGCCGGTTCTGCAGCGCCCGGAGCCTGGGTCTCCGATTCACCGAACACCTCATCGAAATCCCGATTGGCATTCGCGACAACCTCGTCCAAACGCTTGAACAGGCCTTCCAATTCGTGATGCGATAAACCAGGTCTGCTTTCGTTGCTCGTTTCCGATAAGGTCAGCGTCATCTGCAACATATTTTTGAGCTGCTGTATTTCATCCTTGGCGGCGGCTTGTTTCTCTCGCAGGGCCCTGATCTCGTTCTGATTGCGCGAGAGGTTGCTCTCCACCGTTTGGAGCAGACTCAACAAACGTTTGCTTTGCTGTTCCCCTTGTGCGTTGGCAGCCTTCAACTTCTCTTCTGTCGCTGCAACGCGCTGTTTTATCTCAATGATGTCGACCATTTTCAAATTCACCGGTTTCCTCGTTGCCGCCAGGGGGGACAGGGCTTTGATCGCCGCTTCTTTGGTTCGCCAGTGGCTCAAATTGTCAGGCGTATGTGCGCCCCCCCCAGCTTCGCCATCGGATCCGCGTCGTGGCGAGTCATGGATGGCGCCGCAATTACCGAGCCGGCCAATGCCTGCGGCACCCGGCTGTCGGGTGCCGTCGTCGCTGAGTCGTTCGTCAGCGCGGGCCGGCTTCGTGGTTCACAATCTGGGCCAAACGATTCGATGGCGCACTGAGTTTGAATATCAAACATAAACGTTAATGCACACTACAGTTATAGAACAACAGACTTTCTCCTATATTCGTACAAGTATAAGTAATTCAATGAAAAATGGAAGAGGTTTTGTGTTAACGCATATAGTTAATGTTGTGCACTAATACCAAATCTCGATGATAATCACTCATTTCACCGTTGTCTCTAGCCCGCTCGCCAGGCGCGGGCGGCGCCGTGGTTTGGGCCACCACAGGGTGCCCGCCCCATGTACCCGAAGGGGGCGGCGAGAGGGCTAGAGACAACGGTGAAATGAGTGATTATCATCGAGATTTGGTACCAGTCGCAGGGGAGTTTGCACGGATGATTCGGCCTCTCTTGGTGGCTCTGGTTGCGGGCTGGCTATGCCTCGCGTCGTTACCGGCCGTTGCGCAATCCGGGGATGCCGGTGCAAGTCACTGCCGAGCCATCTATAACGAGGTTTGGGAGCTCCGAGCCAGGGGCAAGGACGGTGAGGCCAACACCCTAAATGCCAGGTTGCGCCATCTCGGATGTTTCGAGCCTCCGATCAGCGACAGTTTGTGCCCCATCCTCGAACAGCAGGAGCTTCTTCGCATGTCCGAGGGCAACGACGCTTTGACCAGCGTCATACACGCCCAGCAGAGGCGATTTCTCTGCAGTTAGGGCGTTTAGGACTCTTTTGTGATTTTGCCCTGCCGCCTCAATTCAATACAGCGAGGCCCGCCGTGGCGGTCCGAGGTTATCCCTCGAATGCCTGGGTACCGGCTTCCATGAACTTGATTGGGTTCAGCGAATGGTCCCAAGAGTGGCTTTCGTAGTGCAGGTGCGGCCCGGGCTGCGCCCGGAGTTGCCCAAAGTTCCGATCTTCTGCCCGCGCTCGACATGCTGTCCGTCCTCGACCAGGACCTTGCTGAGGTGGGCAAAGCGCGTCGTGATGCCATGGCCGTGGTCGATCTCGATCATGCGTCCGTAGCCATCGCGCTTGCCCGCGAACACGATCCTGCCTGGCGCCGTTGCGCGGATTCCTGAGCCCAGCGGCGCCACCAAATCCACGCCCGCATGGTGCGACATCTCACCGGTGAATGGATCCTTTCGCTCACCGTAGGCGCTGCTGATCCGGAACTGGCCAAGCGGCGGGGTCAACGGCAGGATCCGGCGCACTTCCTGAAGGGCGAAGAGGCGGCCCCACTGATCGTTGAGGCCGGCCAGCGAGACGGTGAGACCGGCGTTCGGTCCCAGACCGGCTGCCGCCTCATCCATCGGGATCAGAGGGCCGCCGGTTCCGACGCTTGATTTTTCGATGCTGGCGAGCAGCTTTTCCGCATCCAGCCCGGTGACGGCTATGATGGCCTCGACGGCATAGGCCCGTGTCATGGCCAGCTCGCTGAACCGCTTTATGACACCTTCATGGGCCTCGCGAAGTCTGGCCAAGCGCTGGCGCTGGACATCGACCCGGCGTTGCAAGGCCTCGCGTTGCTGCGCCAACTCGCCACCAGTTTCGATCTCGCGGCCAAGCGAGAGGCTGAGCCCGGCAATCTGGGCCTCGAGCCGGGCCTGGTCGGCGAGGGCCCGGGTGAGGTCCGATTCGAGATCCTGGTAAGCCGATTGCTGACCTGCGATCGCCCTGTCTTTCGCTGCGAGCGTGTCCCGGTGCAGCACATGGCTGGTCGTCGCGTACGATCCCCACCAGGTCACCAAGCAGAGGGCGGCGGCGGCCAGCTTCTGGGCGCGGCTCGACAGGCGGATGTAAGTAACCCGGTCGCTCGCCCGCAGGATAACCTCGCGCGGGACAAAGACGCGGTCGATCAGGGTCTCGACAGAATGCCAGATCTCGCCAAAACTGATTTGGCTTGGTTTGGGAAGGATTTGGCTGAGTACCGCCATCTTTCAATTCACCATCGACCAATCACTAGGCTCGCGCGATCTCTAATTGTGGGCGGTCAACTGAGATCCAGGCCTACGACCCGGCAACAAGTTCGGATACTTAGAAACACCCGCATCGAATATTATTTTAACTGCGCAAAGTATTACTGATCATATTCAAGTTATTATAATAGATTGAAAGAATAAGTCAAGTATTTAATATAATATATTTACCATTTATATTAACTATTATTGTTGGCGGGTCGCCTGGCATTTTTTCAAGGGTCCGATCAGGACAGGGAAAACTGTCCGATCCGAGGACCTAGAGGGCCCGGTAGCACTCCGACCGTCGCTTCGCTTGGGCTGTTGTCCGGTGCTGAACGCCGAAACATCGGCCATACTGGCCGAGACCAACGGCCCGCGATCACCTGCAGGCCTATCGAGTTCACCATCGAAGCCAAAGATTTTGCCCATGTGCCGCCTCTACGGAATTTGCGCCGCTTGGCTCATGGTTGTCTCTGCTCTCCTGTTGGCGGCGGCCTGCCAGTCCGACCCCATCGTGTCGCCGCCGAATGAAGCGCCGCCAACCCGCCAATCGGGATCGCACGATGAGGGCACGAACGACGGGGATACGAACGACGGGGGCACGAACGAAACTCAGGTTGCGATTTACATCACAAGCAACGGATGGCACTCGGCAATCGTGATGCCACGCTCGGCCTTGCCGCCCGGTGCCATTTCTGAAGCTGCCGATTTTCCCGAAGCGCCCTACCTAAGCCTGAGCTGGGGCGATGCCGAATACTTTCCGGTGCGGGAGCCGACCATCGGCATGAAGCTTCGCGCCGCCCTTCGGCCAACGCCCGCGGTCCTCCATATGGCGGGCCTGCCGTTCCATCCAAAAGATGTCTTTCCGACGAATGAAGTGGTGGAACTAACGAGCACGACCCAGGAGTTCGAGGCTCTCATTGCCTACCTGGACGCGACCTTCGATCGAGGCGGGGCAGAGCGCACCCAGGCGAGCGAGCCGGGGCTCTACCGCTTTAGCCTCTTCTATCCGGCCAAAGGCGAGTTCCATCTCTTCAACACCTGCAATACCTGGACGGCGAGAGGCCTGAAGGCGGGCGGTTGGCCGATCCGGGTATCCGGGACCGTGACCGCGGAAGACCTCATGGCGCAGGTCCGGGCCCTTGCGGCACGCCAAGACTCAAGACCTCCAACCGAACAGTCCGAGTCCGATAAGGATTAGCGCCGGCAGGCAAGCCGGCCCTGAGCCGATTCCACCGGCGTGGTTAATGCGCTAGGGTCCGGCCTCATGACGCCGACGCTCACTCATCTGGCGCTGCACGTGCGCGACCTCGATGCCTGCGTCGCCTTCTACCGCGACTTTTGCGGTATGAGCTGCGTGCACGAGCGCGCGGGTGGCGAGGGCGGCGAAGGAGGACGAGTGGTTTGGCTGGCCGAGCCTGGCCGCGAGACGGAGTTCATCCTCGTGGTGCTGGCCGGCGGGCCGGGCCGGGACCAAGGCGAGCAGGACTACAGCCATTTCGGCTTCGCGCTCGAGAGCCGGGCGGCGGTGGATGCCATCGCCGAGAAAGCGAGGGCCGCGGGCTGCCTCATCTGGCCGCCGCGCGAAGAGCCCTATCCGGTCGGCTACTATTGCGGCCTCAGCGATCCCGACGGCAACGCCGTCGAGTTCTCCTACGGCCAGCCGCTCGGACCCGGGGCGTCCGGGGGGGCGTCCGGGGGAGCTTCGCCGTGACGGCTAAGAGCATCGAAGGCCTGGCGGACGGCATCCGCGGCGGCGACCGGCGGGCCCTGGCGCGCGCCATTACTCTCGCCGAATCGAGCCGTGCCGACCACCGCGCCGAGGCCGAGGCGCTGGAGGCCGTGCTGCTTGCCGATGCGGGCCGGTCCGTGCGCCTCGGCATCTCCGGTGTGCCGGGCGTCGGCAAATCGACCTTCATCGAGGCCTTCGGTCTGCACCTCATCGATCAGGGCCACAAGGTGGCGGTGTTGGCGGTCGACCCCTCCTCGAAGCGCAGCGGCGGGTCGATCCTGGGCGACAAGACCCGCATGGAACAGCTTTCGCGCGCCGGCGAGGCCTTCATCCGCCCGTCGCCCACGGGCGGCACATTGGGCGGCGTGGCGCGGCGTACCCGCGAGGCCATGCTGCTGTGCGAGGCGGCCGGTTTCGATGTCATCATCGTCGAAACGGTCGGCGTCGGGCAGTCCGAGACCGCGGTGGCGGATCTGGTGGACCTTTTCCTCTTGCTGCTATTGCCGGGCGGCGGCGACGAACTGCAGGGCCTGAAGCGCGGCATCGTCGAGCTGGCCGATATCCTGGCCATCAACAAGGCCGACGGCGAGTTCGAGGCCGCCGCCGGGCGGGCCGCCGCCGAATACGCCAACGCCGTGCGGCTGCTGCCGCCGGGCCACGAGGGCTGGCAGCCGCCGGTGCTGACCTGTTCGGCCAAGTCCGGCACGGGCATCGCCGAGGTCTGGGCGGAGATCAACCGCTTCCGCCAGACCTTCGGCCCCGGCGGCGCGATCGCCGACAAGCGCGCCCGCCAGGCCCAGGCCTGGATGTGGAACGAGATCAGCGAAACCCTGATGGCGCGCTTCAAGGCGCATACGGATGTGGCCGAACAGTTGACGGACCTGGGCGCAAAGGTCCGGGCGGGCCTCTTGACCCCCGCGGCGGCGGCGCGCGCGCTCATGGCTGCCTTCTCGGGCACAGGGGACGGCTCTTGAGGTTGCGGCCGGAAATGGGGCTTTCGCCTTGACTGTCTCCAGCCTCTGGCCTACATAACCGCCCGGTCGAGGTCCTTCCCTGGGAGGCTCTCACGAGCTGACCGCTGGCGGCCTCGTCCTCTACTTTGATGCTTCAGAACTGGTTCTACGGGATCACGGGTCATGGCACGGCGTTGCGATTTCACCAAAAAGGGCGTCCAGGCGGGCAACAACGTCAGCCACGCCAACAACAAGACCAGGCGGCGTTTCCTGCCGAACATGCAGCGTACGTCGCTCTACAGCGACCGTTTGGGCGAGACGGTGAGGGTGCGTCTGTCGGCTCGGGCGATCCGGACGATCGAGCATAACGGCGGCCTCGACGCCTTCCTCCTGAGCACGCCCAACCGCGATCTGGGGCCGACGGCGCAGAAGCTGAAGCGCCGCATCCAGAAGGCCGGCCCGGCCGAGACGGCGGCCTCGGCCTGAACCGGTCTCCCATCTCCGAAGGTTAGCGAGGGCGCCCCCTCTGCGATGTCCGGGGGGCGCCGGTTCTATTTCAATCTTCCAGCGCGAACATCAGCAGCAGCGTGCGCTGGAAGAATATGAAGTTGTCGTCGGACAGCAGGTAGATCAGAGTCTCGCCGTCCGGCCCGCGGCGCGTCGCCAGCCCTTCGAAGTTGTCGACGGTGAGCGGCAGGCCCCAGCGCGCCAGCTCCTCGCCGTGGAGCTCGGCGCCCGGCCGGATGTCGCTGGCCGCTAGCCGCACCAGGCGGACGCGGGCTCCGCTCAGTGTCTGGTACGCGCGCTCCAGTACCAGCAGGTCGTCGCTGCCGGGCAGGCGGCTGGCCCCTGTCGGCTTGAAATCCTCTTTCGCGTGGTAGGTCAGACGCGCCCAAGCGCCCTCTTGCCAGAGATAGCCGACCTTGCCGGAGCCATCCGTCTGGTCCTCGGTCAACGCGAGCAGTTCACCCCCGGCGAGCGCCACCAAGGCCTCCAACCCACTGTTATTGGGGGCGTCGCCCAGCCCCTTGGGTTTGGGCCAGGCGGTCGGCCGGGTCGACAGCGGCCGCTCTTTCGACGAATAGAGCCAGATGCGATGCTTGCGCTCGAAGCTCACCAGGATCGAGCCGTCGGCCAGTTCCGCCAGACTTTCCGCATCCCGCTGGCGCTTTTTCGAGATTGCATCGCCATCCAAATCCCGCAGCCGCGCCATCTGAGCGTCGCCGATCCCGATCAAGCGGCCCTCGACGTCGTAACGCAGGTTCGCCGCCAGCCAGCGGCCCTTGTCGCTTACGGCCAGCAGGCGCGCGCCGTCGGCCGAAACCAAGAGCCCCGAGAGGCCGCCGAATCGAGAACTAGGTGAGGTGATCTCGATACCGCCGCGCCAGGTCAGGCGGCCGATGCGCTGGCGCTTCGGATCGTCGGGATCAAGCTGCAGGACCTTGCTCGAGAGGGCGATGGGCTCTGGCTCGGCGTCGTCGTGGGCGAACGACGGCGTGACCAGCAGGAGCATCGCCGCCAACCAGATGAGCGGCGCTTGGCCGGGCGGTCGGCGCAGGGGCGGCACGGTCGAGAAGGCATTCATGGCGTTATTGTAAATGATTCGCGTGCCGTAGCGGTGATTTCGGCGTCGAACAGGTCCACGCGCTCGAATCCCAAGGCGGCGAAGCAGTGTTGGGGGCTCTCCGCCGCCGAAGTCTCCGAGGTCACCACCGCGACGTGGGCCGCCGCGTTTTGTGGCGGGTCGCCCGTGGCGACAAGGTCTTCGACACGCCGGGCGATCGCTTCGCCCGAATCAATCAAGGCGACCCCGGGTGGGAAGGCGGCCTGGAGCTCGGCCGCGAGCAGCGGGAAATGGGTGCAAGCCAGCACCACCACGTCGATGTCGCCGGCCTCCTTGGCAGCCCACAGCGGGGCGACGGCCGTCCGGACGTCGTCCAAGGAGACGCCGCCTCGCCGCAACTTCTCTTCGGCCAGCGCGACCAGCTCGGCCGAGCCGTGGCGCAGCACCCGACAATCGGCGGCGTACTGGTCGATCAGGCGGTCCGTGTAGGCGCGATTCACGGTGCCGGGCGTTCCCAGCAGTCCGATGGTGCGGCTGCGGCTCTTCATGGCCGCGGGCTTGATGGCCGGAACGGTGCCGACCACGGGTATGGACAGGGCCACACGGATCGGCGGTAGCGCTACCGTGCTGGCCGTATTGCAGGCGATCACGGCGATATCCGGGCGGTAACGCGCGGCGAGCGCCGCGAGCAGGCGCGGCAGACGGCGGACCAGGGAGTCCGAGGACTTGGTGCCGTAGGGAAAGAACGCCGTGTCGGCGGCGTAGACGCACGCGAGCTGCGGCAGGCGCGCCGTGATCTCTTGGAAGACGGAGAGGCCGCCCAGGCCCGAATCGAAAATCAATGCGCGCATGGATTATACCAAGGAGCGCCGATAATGACCCATAGAGACGGCTTCCCTCCTACCCGGCGGATCGCCCACGCGATCTCTATGGGTCATTATCGGCGCTCCTTGGTCTAAGTCATCCTCTACCTGGGTCGAACCGGTGGTTTTGCAAACTCAGCAGGGCCGGATATTGACACCAAGAAGGTTACCGAACCCTAACCCACGGCCCGGCGGCGCTGTGGGATCGCCTGGCCGGGCGCCTCTTCGTCGAACAGCTCGGCCAGCTTCTCCAGCATCACGCCGCCAAGCTGCTCGGCGTCGATGATGGTCACCGCCCGGCGATAGTAACGGGTGACGTCGTGGCCGATGCCGATGGCTGTCAGCTCGACCGGCGAGCGCGTCTCGATGAAGGCGATGACCTCGCGCAGGTGGCGCTCCAGGTAGTTTCCGGGATTGACCGAGAGGGTGGAATCGTCGACCGGCGCGCCATCCGAGATGACCATCAGGATGCGCCGCTCCTCCGGCCGGGCGAGCAGGCGGTTGTGGGCCCAAATCAGGGCCTCGCCGTCGATGTTCTCCTTGAGGATGCCTTCGCGCAGCATCAGTCCGAGGTTCTTGCGGGACCGCCGCCAAGGCGCATCCGCCGACTTGTAGACGATGTGGCGCAGGTCGTTGAGACGGCCGGGGATTGGGCGGTTTGCCGCCGGCGATCCAACGCTCGCGCGACTGCCCCCCCTTCCACATGCGCGTCGTGAAGCCGAGGATCTCGACCTTGACGCCGCAGCGCTCCAGAGTGCGCGCCAGGACGTCGGCGCTCATGGCGGCGACTGAGATCGGCCGGCCGCGCATGGAGCCCGAGTTGTCGATCAGCAGGCTGACCACGGTGTCGCGGAAGGTGGTCTCCTTCTCCTGCTTGAACGAGAGCGAAAGCGACGGGTTGGCGACGATGCGCGCCAGGCGCGCGCTATCCAGCAGGCCCTCGTCCAGGTTGAACTCCCAGGCCCGGGTCTGCTTGGCCATGAGGCGCCGCTGCAGCCGGTTGGCGAGCCGTGCGATCATGCCGTGCAGGCTGGAGAGCTGCTGATCGAGCATGAGGCGCAGCCGCGCCAGTTCGTCCGCATCGCAGAGCTCCTCGGCACCGATGGTCTCGTCGAATTCGTTGCTGAAGGCGCGGTAAGCGTCGTCCTGAAAGTTTCTCAGGTCTCCGAAACGCGGTGGACGGTTCGGCCGGGCCGGCTCCTCCTGGTCGGACTCGGGCTGCATGAGCCCCTCGGCCTCCATCATGTCGGACTCGCTCGACTCGCCGTCGCTGGAGTCCTGCTGGTCGCCGTCCTGGCTCTGGTCCATCTCGGCGGAACTCTCGTCACCCTCGCCGTCCTGGGACTCGCCATCGGGTTCGCTCTGGTCGTCCTGGCCTTCGGTTTCCTCTTCGCCCTCGGCCTCCTCCTGGCTCGTTGGATCGAGCTCGAGGTGAGTGAGCAGTTGCCGTACGGCCTCGCTATAGGACTCTTGATCGGCGCAGACGTCGCCGAGATGCCGCAAGTCCTCCTGCACCCGCGAATCGATCGCCGCGCGCCAGAGATCGACCATCGAACGGACCGAGGCCGGCGGCATTCGTCCGGTCATGGCCTCGCGGGTCAGGACGCGCAGCACCTCCGACAGGGGGACCTCCTCGCGGGTCGCCGCCTCGGCATAACCACGCTCGCGGCAGCGTTGCTCGAGCAACCAGTCGAGATTTTCCGCCACCCCGGCCATCTGGCGCATGCCGATCGCCTCGTAACGGGCCTGCTCGACCGCGTCGAAGACCTCGCGGGCGAGCGGATCGACCGGTCTGCGGCGGCGGTGCAGCGCGCTATCATGGTGACGCAGGCGAAGCGCCACCGAACCGGTGCTGCCGCGCACCTGAACCACCTCTCGCGGGTTCAGATCGCGCGACGGCGACTGGACGCGGACCTCGTTTCCCGTCAGGCCCTGGGCGTTGGGGGTGAAGGCAACAGTAATGTCTTCGCGCGCGCAGATCGCGCGCACGGTCGCACCGGTGACCCGGCGGAAGCGCTCCAGATCGGATTCGCCCTGATTCATGGTGCGAGCGGCCTCAGACCAGGGTGGCTTTGACCCCGGTCTCCAGCAGTTCGGTGCCGAAGCAGCGCTGGTAGTACTCGGCTACCACGGGGCGTTCCATCTCGTCGCACTTGTTGACGAAGGTGGTACGGAAGCCGAAGGCGATGTTGCCGAAGATGTTGGCGTTTTCGGCCCAGGTGATCACAGTACGCGGGCTCATCACCGTGGAAATGTCGCCGTTGACGAAGCCGCTGCGGGTCAAGTCCGCCAAGGATACCATCGCGGCGATGGTCTCGCGGCCCTCGGGGGTGTCGTATTTCGGACACTTGGCGAGGACGATGTCGACCTCTTGCTCGTGCGGCAGGTAATTGAGGGTGGCCACGATGTTCCAGCGGTCCATCTGCGCCTGGTTGATTTGCTGCACGCCGTGATAGAGCCCCGTGGTGTCGCCCAGGCCGATCGTGTTGCTGGTGGCGAACAGGCGAAACGCCGGGTGCGGCCGGATCACGCGGTTCTGGTCGAGCAGCGTCAGGCGGCTTTCGGCCTCGAGGATGCGCTGAATCACGAACATGACGTCTGGACGGCCGGCGTCGTATTCGTCGAACACCAGCGACGTCGGCCGCTGCAGGGCCCAGGGCAGCAAGCCTTCGCGGAACTCGGTGATCTGCTTGCCGTCCCTGATGACAATGGCGTCCTTACCGATCAAATCGATGCGGCTAATGTGGCTGTCCAGGTTGATCCGCAAACAGGGCCAGTTGAGCCGCGCGGCCACCTGTTCGATGTGGGTCGACTTGCCGGTCCCGTGGTAGCCCTGGATCAGGACCTTCCGGGCGTAGGCGAAGCCGGCCAGGATCGCCAGCGTGGTGTCGTGGTCGAAACGGTAAGGCTCGTCCAGGTCCGGCACATGCTCGCGGGCTTGGCTGTAGGCGGGCACCTGCATATCGCTGTCGAGCCCGAAGGTCTGACGCACGGAGACCTTGATATCGGGCAGCTCGGACGATAGGGCGTCGGTGCTGTTCTCGGGAGTATCGGCCATGGATGTTCTCTCTTGGACCTGGCTTGCAACTGAATTGCCGCGGAAACTCTCACGCCGCCAGGGGATATGTCCACATTTCGTTTATAGGGACGCGTTCTTCAAGGTCGTATAGGCCAGATTCACCGTCTTCAAGCGCTCCTCGGCTTCCGGATTGCCGCCGTTTGCATCGGGGTGCAGCTGCTTTACCAGCTTGATATAACGGGCTTTTATCTGGATGGCATCGGCGTCTACCTCGAGGTCGAGGACCGCCAGCGCCTGTTCTTGCTCGCTCTGCGGCTTGGTTGGGCGGCACGAACGCGGCCCGTCGTCGAACACCCCGGTGAATTCCTTGCGCAGCGCGTCCTCGATCTGCCGTTCGTGTTTGGACGACGGGCCGCCGAACGGCCAGGACGGCCGCTGCCATACGGTGTCGTTGCGCCTTTGGCGCTCGATCTCGTCCTCGCTCATCCCGGCGTAATAGTTCCAGGCGGCGTTGTAGACCCGTACGTGTTCCAGGCAGAACCAGTAGTAATCGTTCAAGCGATTGCGGGCCTGTGGCGCCGGGTAGATACCGTCGTCCGGGCAGCCGGGAAACTCGCAGCAGCGCTCCTCCGGAGCGGGCTGCCGAAACGGTTCCTGAATCGCATTGGGCGTTGCTCGTGCCATGGCAATAGTATGTGAGTGCCCGTGCGCCCTGGCAAGTTGTGCCGGGCGGAATTTCCCTAATAAACGAAAATGCTTAACAGCGAATGGCCCGCACCGGAGCGATAATATCCCGGCTCTATGATTCGGCGGCTTGACAGCGGCCGGGCCCGCTTTCAGCTTGTCACAGGCCCACCAGGGCCCACCAGGGCATACCAGGGCCAATCAGGACCCATCACAGCACACGGGGATCCCCGCCCATGACCGTCGCCCCCATGACCATTGCCGAGGAGATCACGGCCAAGCTCGAAGCCGCGTTCCAGCCCGAGCGCCTCGAGGTGGTCGACGAATCGCACAAGCATAAGGGCCATGCCGGCTGGCGCGAGGGCGGCGAGACGCACTTCCATGTGACCCTGGTCTCCCGGGCCTTCGCCGGCCAGTCGCGCCTCGACCGCCAGCGCGCGGTCTACGCCGCGCTCGCCGTGGAGCTCGCCGGCCCGGTCCACGCCCTCCAGGTGACCGCGCGAGCGCCCGGGGAGTAGGGTGGGATAGGGGGCCACTACTCGGGGCCGGCATCTCACTCCCCGGTATAGAACTCCGGCCACTCCTTCTTCACCACCGGGCCGTCGCTGCGGAAGGCGTAGCAGGTGTCGACCAGGGCGCCGCGCTTGCCGGGCGGGCCCTGCGCCTCCTTCTTTTGGCGCGCCGGGTAGAGGGTCTGGTAGGCGACCGTCGCCATGGCGTCGAGCATCTCGACCAGATGAGTGCAGCCCGCCGTGCCGCCGACCCGCTCGCGGATCGTCGCGCGCCAGCCGCGGGCGATCTTGGCGCCGATCATGCGCTTGTAGTTGGGCGCGACCTCGGGGCAGATGGCGAAAGGGCCGGCGTCGGTCGCCGTTTCGATGTCCCGGACCACGAAATCGTCGTCGAGGGTAAGCCGGATCAACATGTCGTGCAGCGGCTCCTCGGCTTCGATGCGTCCGCGGTGGTCGTTGTCGAAGCCGTAGCTCTTGACGTCGGTCATGCGGCCCTCGATGTCCCACAGGCCGTCGACACGCTGAAAACCGTTGAACTCGTAACGGCGGGTATGGAGGCGCTTGCGCGGCTCCGGGCTGGGCAGGGGCATGTTGGTCCCTTTCGTCTTCGTCGTCTGGTGAACGGCGTGGCTCTATCCACTGGACTCGGGTGTCACCTCGCCGAGCGGCGTCACCTTGATCGACGTGATCTGGTTGCGCTGGCGGCGCAGTATCTCGAAGCGGAAGCCATGGAAGGCGAAAACCTGGCCGGTATCGGGGATGCGCCGGGCCTCGTGCAACACCAGACCGGCGATGGTCGAGGCCTCTTCATCGGGCAGGCGCCAGTCGAACTCGCGGTTCATATCGCGGATCGTCACCGTGCCCTCGACGACCACCGAGCCGTCGCGCAGGGCGCGCATGCCTTCGTCCTTGATGTCGTATTCGTCGGCGATCTCGCCCACCACCTCTTCCAAAATGTCCTCAAGAGTGACCACGCCCAGCACCTCGCCGTATTCGTCGACGACGATGGCGAAATGTTCCTGGCGCTGGCGGAAGGCCTGAAGCTGAGCGAGCAGGTCGGTGGACTCGGGGATGAACCAGGGATTGTGGGCGATCTCCACCATGTCGAGCTGGTCGAGATCGGTCTTTTGGGTATGGACCGCGCGCAACAGCGCCTTGGCGTGCAGCACGCCGACGATGTTATCCGGGTCGTCGCGCCACAGGGGCAGGCGCGTATAGGGGCTCGACAGCACTTCCTCGACGATCTTGTCGGTCGGCTGGCTCGCGTCGATGGTGGCCACGTTCTTGCGGTGGGTCATGATCTCCTCGACGTCGATGTCGGCGAGATCGAGGATCGAGCGCAGCATCTCGCGGGCATGCTTATCCTCTTCGCCCTCGCCGGTGTGCAGCTCGATGGCGCCGCGCAGTTCCTCCTCCCGCAGGCTCGCGCCGAACGGCGAGGTGATGCTTACGCCAAACAGCTTCAGGGCCGAGCGGACGATCCATTGCACGGCCAGGGTTACCGGGCTGAAGACCCGAACCACGACCCGCATGGTCCCGGCCACCCTCAGGGCGACGCCGTCGGCGTTGTGGATCGCATAGGTCTTGGGCAAGACCTCGGCGAAGATCAGGATCAGCAGCGTCATGCCCAGCGTGGCGTAAACGACGCCGGCCTCGCCCGCCAGGCCGATCAACAGGCTGGTCGCGAGCGCCGAGGCCAGGATGTTGACGAGATTGTTGCCGAGCAGAATCGCGCCGATGAGGCGGTCCTTCTGGCCGAACAGGGAGTTGACCACGCGGGCACGCGCATCGCCCTGTTTCTCCAGGGTGTGCATGCGAGCCGGCGAAGCGGCGGTCAGCGCCGTCTCGGAGCCCGAGAAGAAGGCCGATAGGACGAGAAGAATCGCGATCGTGCCGAAGGTGACCAGTATGTAGGTGTCCATTTCGCGGTTGCCTTGGGAGAGTTACCGGAACGGCGGGGTCATGGGGAAACTTGATCTCAGGCAGACTCGAATTTCTGCGGATGCGTCAAGCGGCGATCTGGCCGGTCAGCAAAGCGGCGACATCGTCGAGGTCGACATCCGCCGTGACGAAGGCCTTGCCGATACCCCGGACCAACACGAAGCTGACCTTGCCGTCGCGTACCTTCTTGTCCCGGCCCATATGGTCGATCAGGGCTTCCACGGACCAGGCAACGTCGGGCACCGACTCGAGATCCGTCGGCAGGCCGACGGCCGCCATGTGACGTCGCACGGTCGCGGTGTCTGCGGCCGGGCAAAAGCCGAGGCCCGCCGACAGCTCGAAGGCCAGCACCAGGCCGATGGCAACGGCTTCGCCGTGCAGCAGCCGTTCGTCATAGCCGAGCTCGGCCTCCAGGGCGTGGCCGAAGGTGTGACCCAGGTTGAGCAACGCGCGCACGCCGGACTCGCGCTCATCCTCGGCGACGATGGCCGCCTTGGCGGCGCAGCTCGTCAGGATGGCATGGCGCCGCGCCGCCGGGTCGCCTTCGATGATGGCAAGCCCGTGGTCCTCCAGCCACTGGAAGAAATCCGGATCGTTGATCAGCCCATATTTCATCACCTCGGCGTAGCCGGCCAGGAGCTCGCGCTTGGGCAGGGTCGACAGCACCTCGGTATCGGCCAGCACCAGGCGGGGCTGATGGAAGCTGCCCACCAAGTTCTTGCCCTGAGGCGCATTGATCCCGGTCTTGCCGCCGACCGAGCTGTCGACCTGGGCCAGCAGGGTGGTCGGTACCTGGATGAAGTCGAGGCCACGCAGCAGAATTGACGCGGCGAAGCCGACCAGGTCGCCGATGACGCCGCCGCCGAACGCCACCAGAAGGCTGCCGCGCTCCAGGTTCATGGCGAGCAGGCGATGGGTCAGGCTCTCCAGGTGGCTGAAATCCTTGGTTCCTTCGCCGGGCGGCAAGACCAGAGCCTCGTAGGCGACCCCGGCGGCGTCCAGCGCCCGTTCTAGAGCCGCCAGATGAGCCTTCGCGACCTGTTCGTCGGTGACGACGAAGAGCCGACGCCCGCCGGTGAAGGGCGCGATATGTTGGCCGGCCGACGCCAGCAGGCCTTCGCCCACCAGGATGTCATAGCTGCGTGTGCCCAGCTCGACCCGCAGGGTTTCGTAACCGCTCATGGTGCCAGGTTTCTTGCTGGCAGGCCGCCGCCTGGGTCGCCGCTTGGGCCCCTGCCGGCGGTCTCGATGTCCGGCGAGTCCTCTTGTGCAAGCATGAAGGCCTCGATTGCCGCACGCACCCGATTGGTGGTGACGTCGGGCGGGCTGTCGTCGATATCCACCGTCACGTCGGCCTCGGCGTAGACCGGATAGCGCTCGTCGATCAAACCCTGCAGGATAACCCGGCGATCCTTACCCTTGAGGAGCGGGCGGTTGTTGCGGCGTCCGGTCCGGCGAACCAGAAGATCGAGATCGGCCCGCAGCCAGACCGATATCCCATGCTCGCGAACGGCGGCGCGCGTCCGTGGATCCATGAAGGCGCCGCCGCCGGTCGCCAAGACCTGCCGGGGATCGCCGAGAAGCCGGGCGATCACCCGCCGCTCGCCGTCGCGAAAGGCCGCTTCGCCATGGCGTTCGAAGGTTTCTTCGATCGTGCAGCCGGCCGCCTTCTCGATTTCTCGATCGGCATCGACGAAAGGACAGCCCAGCCCAGCCCCGAGTCGCCGCCCGATGCTCGACTTGCCGGCGCCCATCAGGCCGACCAGGATGATCGAGCGCTCCGACCCTGCAAGCGGTTCATGGGCGTCCAAGGATGGCATGAATGGTTCCTCTAAGTGATGCCGGCGGCCAACCCGTTAAGCCTGGCGGAGCAACACATTGAAACGCCGAGCGCGGCTGGCTAGACTGCCGCAAATTCGCCACACTCGAAACCTATCATATCCTCTCAGACCCAGTGCAAGACCATCGCCAGCTCGAGACCATCGTGTGGCATGGTTTTTTTGTGTCAGGGTCCCCCGGCGATAAGGACCTGTAACGCCCAGAAGGTAGCGGCCAACCGCCATGTCGAAAAAATTTCTGTTTGCCCTCTCCGCCGTTTTCGTCGCCGTTGCCGGTGGAGGCCTATTCCTGATTACCTGGGAAATCCCGCCGCCGACCACTCAGGTAGAGAAAATCCTTCCGGATGCGAGCTTTCCTCGCTAGCCACGGCTCGCTCAGAGCCGTTTCGCGCCTTTTGGCCGGTCTGGCCCTTGCGGCCGGCGCGGCTGGATTGATCGTGCCTGTCCAGGCGCAAGAAGCCCAACAGGCACCGACGGTGCAGGATCTGGTGCAACCCTCGACCCTGGGCGAACCGATCCAGCTGGCGCCGCCGACCACGCTGCTGCCTCAGGACGGCGAGGCGGCAACCGGCCTCGGAACCAGACTCGATCCGGCAGACCCGGACGCCACGCAGGAGATCGAAGGGATCGAGATCAGCCGCTTGACGGAACTCGACCCCGAATCGGTCGGAATCCTCGATCCCGAGCATGGCGGTTTCTCGGGCAATCTGTGGCGGGGCACCGAACGGCATACCGTCGAACGCCTGTTGCCGCGCCTTCCCGGGGCCCTGGGCTCCGCCACCATGCGGGACCTGGCGCGGCGGCTGCTGCTCTCCAACGCCGCACCGCCGGACACCCGGCCCGGCGAATTGTCCGAGCGCGGCATGAACCTCTTGGCGCTGCGCGTCGGCCGGCTGGCCGCAATGGGCGATTTCGAGGGTCTCAGCGGCCTACTGGAGGTGGCGCCGCAGCGCTACGACAACGAAGCGGTGGCGCGGGCCCGGGTGGAAACGCTGTTTCTCGGCGGCCGCGGCGGCTCGGCCTGCAAGGAGGTCCGCTTCCGGGTCGCCGAGCACCAGGGCTCAATCTATTGGCGCAAGGCCCTGGTCTATTGCCAAATCCTTCTGGACGACCCGGATGGAGCGAACCTCGGTCTGGCTTTGTTGCGCGAGGAAGGCGCCGCCAAGGCGGACCCGGTATTCTTCGCGCTGGCCGACAGCTTGACCGGCCTCAACGAATTGGACTCGTCCGTCAGCCCGGCGACCGCCTTGCATCTCGCGATGTTTCAATCGAGCGGCAAGCCCCTACCGGTAGAGGTGGCCGATCAGTCCAGCCCCGGACTGCTCGTCCTCTTGGCCCGAGCCTCCGCCAACAGCCTGGAACAGCGTACGACGGCGGCCGAACGGGCGGTCAACCTGGGCCTGGTGACGCCGGCGGAGTTGGCCGAGCTCTACCTGGACTACGCCTTCGACTCGGAGCAGCGGGCCAACGCCATTAGCTTGTCCAAGCTGTTGACCGGGGCCGACCGCCGGGCTCTGTTCTATCAGGCTGCGCGTGGCCAGGACGTGCCTGCCGCCCGGGCCGAACTGCTGAATGTCGCACTCTTGGCAGCCCGCGAAGATGGCAGCTATGGCTTGATGGCGCAGGTCCTTGGGCCGCTGGTCGGCGAGATCCCGCTGCAGCCGGAGTTGGCCTGGTTCGCGGAGACGGCGGGCCGGGTGTTGTATGCCGCGGGCCGCTTCGAACAGGCCAGTGCCTGGCTCACCCTGGCGCGCCAGGAATCGCTGATCGATTCCCAAGCCGCCATGGCGGTGTCCATCCTGTGGCCATACAGCCGCTTGGCCGGATCGCCAGGTCCCGCCTCGGAACGTGACCTCGCGAGCTGGGCGGAGGCGCAGCTGGGCCTGACGCCGGAGGAAATCGCCGAGCGCCAGCTGCTGCTGCGAACGGTTTTCCAAGCGCTCGGCCAAAGCGATCCGCTGATCTGGTCCGATCTGGTCGGCGCTCAGCCGTCGGACCTTGCGGCACGGCAGCCCGACGCGGCGATGATCTATGCGCTTTCCGAAGCGAGCCAGCTCGGCCGGCTGGGCGAGACCGTGCTTCTTGCCCTCTTGGCGCTGGGCGAGGAGGGGCCGGGCAAAGTACACCCGCTGGTGCTGCATGAGGTTCTCTCGGCGCTTACCCGGGTGGACCTCGTCTACGAGGCGCGCCTGCTCGCGATCGAGGCGGCGGTCGCCAACGGCATCTGAGCGGCGGGCGCTATGCCCTCCCGCTCTCTGTCCGGCCGCAAAGCGCCGAAACCGTCCCTGACGCCGGCCGACGAACGGCTCGTAGAGGCCTTCCTCGAGATGCTAGCCGCCGAACGGGGCGCGGCCGCCAATACGCTCGACTCCTATCTGCGCGACCTGAACGACTGCGGCCGGTTTCTAGGTGGCGGGGCCTCCAGCCTGGAAAGTGCCGAAAGCGAGGATCTGCGGGCCTATGTCGCGGCACTGGCTGCGGCGGGGCGCTCGCCGCGCACGGCGGCCCGGCGCCTCTCCGCGATCCGCCAGTTCTACCGTTTCCTGTTCACCGAAGGCCTGCGCGGCGACGATCCCGCCGCCGGCCTGGACGCGCCGCGGCGCGGACGCAGCCTGCCGAAGGTGCTCTCCGAGGCCGAGGTCGATCTCCTGTTGCAGGCCGCGCGCGCGCGCCAGGGCCCGGAGGGCGTGCGACTGCTGGCGCTGCTCGAGCTGCTCTACGCCACCGGGCTGCGGGTCTCCGAGCTGGTGTGCCTGCCCCTGGACGCCGTGGCACGCGCCCGATGGTCCTGATCGTGCGGGGCAAGGGCGAGCGCGAGCGCCTGGTGCCGCTGAGCGAGCCGGCGCGCGCCGTCGTCGCCCAATTTATTGGCGTGCGCGAGAGGTTTCTCAGCGGCGGGAGGGACTCGCGCTGGCTGTTCCCATCGCGCGGCGAGAGCGGCCATCTGACCCGCCACCGGGTCGGCCAGCTGTTGAAGGAACTGGCGCGCGAGGCCGGCATCGACCCGGCCCGGGTTTCGCCGCATGTGCTTCGCCATGCCTTCGCCAGCCACCTGCTCGACCACGGCGCCGATCTGCGCTCGGTCCAGAAGATGCTGGGCCATGCCGACATATCGACCACCCAGATCTACACCCATGTGCTGGACCAGCGCTTGAAGGCCCTGGTGCGGGACCATCATCCGCTTGGCAGAGCCGATTCCGCGCGCGGGCGGAGACCAGGTGGCGACGCCAAGCGTGGTTGACAGGCTGGGCATTCACCGCCATTAACCGGGGCAAGTTTCCCCCCGGCCTGACCGGGGATCCGCACGCGGCCCCGCGAGCCGCGTGGGCAGACAGTAAGGGGGAGCGTTCCATGAGCTTTACCATCGTCGAGCAGGCGCCCGCCCGCCTCAACCGCAGCGAATTGGCGGTGCCGGGCAGCAACCCGAAGCTTTTCGAGAAGGCCGCGGCTTCGGCCGCCGACGTGGTGTTCCTCGATCTGGAAGACGCCGTGGCGCCGGACGAGAAGGAGCAGGCGCGCAAGAACGTCATCGAGGCGATCAACGATATCGATTGGGGCAGCAAGACCCTGTCGCTGCGCATCAACGGCCTCGACACCCATTACATGTACCGCGACGTGGTTGACGTGATCGAGCAGACCGGCGACCGGCTCGATCTCTTCATGATTCCCAAGGTCGGCACCGCGGCCGACGTCTATGCCGTCGATATGCTGGTCACCCAGTGCGAGGACGCCAAGGGGCGCACCAAGCGCATCGGCTTCGAGCACATCATCGAAACCGCCCTCGGCATGGCCAACGTCGATGAGATTGCCGCGGCCAGCAAGCGCAACGAGAGCCTGCATTTCGGCGTTGCCGACTATGCCGCCTCGACCAAGGCCCGAACCACGGTGATCGGCGGCCCCAACTCCATGTACGGCGTGCTCACCGACAAGAGCGAGGCGAGCGACCGGCGCGACTATCACTGGGGCGACATGTGGCACTACGCCATCGCCCGCATGGTGGTCTCTGCCCGCGCCAACGGCCTCAGGCCGATCGACGGCCCCTTCGGCGACTTCAAGGACCCGGACGGCTTCCGCGCCCAGGCCAACCGGGCGGCGGTGCTGGGCTGCGAGGGCAAGTGGGCGATCCACCCCTCGCAGATCGATCTGGCCAACGAGGTCAACAGCCCCTCCGACGCCGAGGTGACCAAAGCCAAGCGCATCCTCGAGGCCATGGAAAAAGCCAAGAAGGAAGGCCTCGGCGCGGTCCAGCTTGACGGCCGGCTGATCGATATCGCCTCGATCAAGCAGGCCGAGGTCATGGTGCAAAAGGCGGCGCAGGTCGCCGCCGCGGGCTGATCCGGGCGCGCCGGCGTTGGTGCGACGACTTGGACTGACGCCCGTCGCTTACAATCTGGCTGGGCAGGCGCCGCGTGGCGGTTGCCGGCCAGTTACCCTTCGAACTGATAGCCGAAATACGCGATGTCCTCGCGGTAACGCTCCGCCACGAGCGCGACGAGGTCCTGATCCGCTTCGAAATAGGCGCGGTAGTCTCCGGCATGGCTGCGGTTCAGGTGTGGTAATTGCCTTGTGTCTGTCTCAAGGCCGATCCGGCCGAGCACCTCCGGTAGCTGTTCAGCCAGCTTTTCGAAATGGATGACACTGCCCAAATCGTGGATCTGGCCATCGATCTTCAGGTAGTCGACCATCGGCGGCAGCTGGGGAAGCAGCTCCAAGAAGTCATCTCTGGACCAATAAGGAGAGATCCCCCGCCTCATCCAGCGGCGTGGCGTGAAATAGAACGAAATGGCACGGCTCCAAGGATTTCGGACAGCGCAGAACTTGAACAACTGGGCAAACAGCTCAGACGGAACCTGCGCGTTATAGTCGGCGAGCGTGGCGTGTTTACTGCGGGTAAAACGGCCGCGGACTTCGAACCTCTCCTTCCCGTCCTGCATGGGAAGGGTGACGATCTGGTCCTCGCTGTAAGGCTGAAGAATCTTTTGAATGGAGTTGCCGCCCGTCTTCGGTATGTGAACGAACAAAAACCTGTGGGAGAGCGACAACATGCTTAAACGGCATCCAAGCGGCCAGCGGCCTTCCTGACATCAAGGACCAAGTCTCGCCAACCAAGCAGCGCTATCGTCCCCGGGTCGAACGGCACGATAGCAAAGACGGTTGGCGAAAGCGATTCCGGCCCTCAGCGATATCTGATAGGCCTGGCGATACCGTGTGGGGATTTGCTGCTTTGCCGGGCGAGCGTGGCTATGATGCCTACATAACAGCCGAAGCTAGAGGTTGGTGGTTAGATATCGAAACATCTCTCAAGATTTGGCAGTTTCCACGTTAGGGATCGCACCGATGGTTTTGGTTTCGTTTCACAAGCGGTTTGTCTACACCAAGACGAACAAGACGGCCGGCACGTCTGTCGAAGTTTTTTTCGAATCCTATTGCCTGCCGCCAGACGGCTACGAACAGAGTCATTTTCGCGCGGAAACGATCACCGACTACGGCGTGGTCGGATTCAGAGGCGCCAACATGCCGGCAGATACGATTTGGTATAACCACATGCCGGCAGCGCGTATTCGGGGATACCTGGGCAGTGATGTTTGGAATGAATTTTTCAAATTTTGCGTAGTTAGAAATCCCTTCGACAAATTAGTCTCGATGTATTTCTTTCAGATGAGTCAAGAGAAGAAAGAATACATCAAGGATCAAGAGTTCTCCGTGTTGCGGCGTGATTTTCTGGACTGGTTGAGGGGGCGCCGGTTTGTAGGAGATCAAGATAAATATCTGATCAATGGATCGGTGTGCGTAGATTATTTCATCAGGTATGAGAGGTTGCTCGATGATCTAACGGAGGTGTGTCAAAGGCTGAGAATTGAGCGCGGTGTCGGGAAACTGGAAAAGTTCAAATCTCGGTCTCGACCGACCCACGAGCACTTCTCCGAGTTCTATGATCGGGAGGCGCGGCAGATCGTCGCCGAGTCCTATGCCTTCGAGTTGGATCATTTCGGATATCGGCTCCTGGAGTAACTTTGTGCGGTCTCCGTCGACGCCCCATGGTTTCATTCCCGTCACCGCGCAAAGTCAACCTCCGTTCTAGGATGACGCGGCGTAGACGCACTCCGGTCGACCCGGTCGTACAGGCCCGCTCGGATTGGGATTCATGGGGCAGGAAACGCCGGTGAGCCCGAAATGGCTTTACCTGATGGGAATGGCTTTCTAAGACTAGATGCTTCTTGGCGGTGGTGCACAATAGGGCGTCTGGCGCCTTGAAAGGGCCTCTTGCGTGAAGAATCGGATCGGTCATGCCCTGGCTCATTGATGACGTATTCAGACAGGGCGATTCCGAGGGCTTGATCGACCTTCCGGTCATCGACTCGCGACCGCGGCCGGGCCGTTTCGTTCATGTCGTGAATCCCTTCCGCTCTCCCAGTGGTCCCTCGAACGACCGCGTCCAGGCAGTGTCCTACGAGTCGATGCGCCGGGCCCGGGACTTCTTTCCGGAGGCACCGGTGCACCTCGCGGCGGTGGTGGCGCCGGAGGACCAGGACTGCGTTCCCGAAGCCTTCGAGCTCGCCGGCCTGCTGAACCGCAATGTCACGGACGTGGCGAAATTCGCTCATCCTGTCCCGCTGCCCCTGGTGTTCGATGTTCTGGAGGCCGGCTGCGCCCACGCACGGGCGTTGGCGGACGAGAGGAAAGAGGACCCGGAGACGATCTATGTCGTATTCACCAATGTCGACATCGCGCTCATGCCTCACTTCTACGATGTCGTCGGCGATATCGTGAGCCGCGGGTACGAGTCCTTGACCATATTCCGTCGGACCATTCCGCCGATCGATCCCGACCCGGCGCGCCTTGCCAGCATGTATGCCGAATTTGGCGCCACGCACGACGGGTTCGACTGTTTCGTCTTTCCCTTGAGTCAATTCGATCGCTACGTCCGCAGCGACGCCTGCATCGGCCGGGGCTTCGTG
>PVMK01175672.1_pt1 | contig 26023 bp, 27 predicted proteins | sample 1853481 | NCBI WGS metagenome assembly PVMK01 (sample SAMN08533507, study PRJNA380276) | Marine sediment metagenome, whole genome shotgun sequencing project.
CTCTTTCACCAACGATAAGGGCATTGTCTAAAAGGGGTAACCTTTCTTCAAGATATTTATCCAGTAGATTTGATAGGGTGGAATGGATGGGAATAAGCCTGTCTTTATTACCTTTACCAGAACGCACAATTAACGTACTCTTTGATAGGTTTAGATCATCCCAATTAAGCTTTAGGAGCTCATTTCTCCTGATCCCTGTATAGTAAAGAAGGGTTATTATAAGTCTGTCTCTTACAGTGTTTTTACGGTACCTTAGAGGAGCGAAATAAACTGAGCGGATAATATAGGTCCACTTCATGTTTTGACAGTACCCGGGGGATCTTATTGACTTTAGGTGGAACCTTTATCTTCCTTGCAGGATTCTTTACAATTACTTCATCTTCTTCCAGGTAATTAAAGAAGCTCTTTATTATAGCTATTAACTTTGAAGTAGAGGATGAAGCTAGGTTTCTTGATTCCTTGGATCGGTAGATATATTCCCGGAGAATTCTTGTACTGATTAAGTTTATATCAGAAATATCCTTAGATAAGAGAAAATCATTTAGCCTAAAAAGTTCTCGGTAGTAGTCCCTTAAAGTCACTTTTGAGGCCATTCTCTCTACTTTTAGGTAGTCTAAAAAACGGTCAATAGTATCTAACATATCTTCTGTACTGCTTTCCATGCAAGGCTAGGAAAGAGATACAGGCTTTAGTAGTACAGAACCCGGCTTATAGACTGACCCCGTAACTTTTTTAGCCTATAATCGGTATAAATAAGAAGTTATTCCTTTGGCTTGCCCCTAGTTTTGCCACTGTATGGACTTAGATTTTACAATATTTATTATACTTATGATCGGTAAAATTTCAATTTATTTTTCTATTCAGTACAATAATTGTCTATTAACTATTAGAAGTAGTATAATAACACATAGATAGATGTATTATTCTTTTTATTATGAAATATTAAAGAATAGTACAAAGGAAAGTATAAATGTTTAAAAAATTAATATTACCTATAGTTGTGGTCTTTTTTATTTTGGTTCTAGTTTCTTGTACTCCAAATATTCCAGATATATCGGATACCATTGAAGAAATTAATAGAATTGATGATAAACTGGAGCAAATAGATACTGAAATTGAAGATTTAGAAACAGAATTAGAAAATAAAGAGTAGTAACGATAATCAGCATGTTAAGAATAAAAGCTTATAGATAGTTTATCGCAAGAATTCTATTAATTATATTTTGATAATCCTCTTATAAGCCTATGGTTCAAATCTGTACCCCGATTCGATAAGATGTTATGCAAAGCTGGGCCTAAAGCTGTACGCAGTGTAGCCTTTCTTCTTAAGTCCTGATAAAATTATATAATATCAGGAGTATCTATTTGTTAAAAAGTAATATAAAAAATTATTTATTGGAATTTCCCAATTATTTCTCCCTTTTCATTTTTTCCTTTTTTATGATGTCCCTGAGCCCGGTACTCTTAGACGTCAGTAAGTTTTTTGATATATCCCCTGAAAAAATGAATCTTATCATGACATTTTTCCTGATGGGGGAGTGTATAGGCATAATTGCCCTTATATATTTAAACAGGAAATTTGAAAAGCGAAAACTGATAATATGGTCATACCTAGCCATTATCCCAATAATGCTTGCATTAATGCTGGCCACAAATATTACCCTTTTTTACGCATTATATTTTCTTGCAGGATGCTTTTTTGGAGTCATCTTTTTGAATGCCAATCTGAGTATGCTTGAAGGAAAAGTCGAGAACAAGGATAGTATTGTAAATCTCGGGCACGGTTTTTTTGCCATTGGAGCTCTTTCATCGCCCTTTGTCACATCAATCATTTTAAAAAATCAAGTAAGCTGGAAAATGATCTACATAGTGATAATATGCTTAATACTAGTTTCATTTGCTTTGCATCTATTCATTATGAGGAGAAAAAAAGTCGGTCTTTTAGCAGAGAGTAAGGCTATTGATTTTAAAAGGATATTCAAATACAGGAAAAAGAATATCTATATGATACTTACTTCGGTACTTATGTTTTTTTATGTTATTTCAGAAGTTGTCATCTTTTCCTGGGCACCGACTTATTTCAGAGCAGATAAGCTCTTCAGCCTGTTCAATGCCAGCCTTGTTGTCTCATTTTTCTGGATGGGAATACTTGTTGGTCGACTGGTCATAAGTTTTTTAAGCTATAGGATAAAAGCAGGAACACTGCTCATCATACTTTCATTAATAAGTCTTGCAGGACTCTCGTGCGCAATTTTCGTTAATTCACAAATAATCAATTTCATAGGTATCGGACTTACGGGTATCGGTTTTTCAGGAATACCACCCCTTCTTATATCATCGGCCGGGAGGATATTTGGCTCAGGAAAAGAGATCTCGTTAACAATACTTTTTGTCATAGGTATAATCGGTGGAAGTGCTATTCCTTTTGTGATAACCCTGCTTTCAGGTTATGGATTATTTATCTCGATGCTGATAGTAGTAATTTCCATGGCAGTCTTTTTTATCATGGTCTTTGTCAGAAGAGCATACAGGAAAACGCTTAAGGCAAAATAAGATAAAAACATATGATAAATACGGATCTGCAGTTGTCTACTGACTTAAACTTATGAGCTCAATTTATCTTTATATAAGCAATTGTGTTAGAAATGTGATATTTCGTAGCACTATTGTTTATTATCTGAGAATGGAGGTTATATGAAGTAATTTCGACTTATAATTATAGAAAACCAAAGATCATTATAGAGTTAAAATTTGAAGAAAGGAAAAAGAATGATTGTAATTAAGAAATTCCAAAAGAAAAACAGTTGAAAATAATTGGTAAATAGTATTTTTAAAATAATCTCTTGTGTAATTTTTAATTTTCATCTTACTAATAGAGTTTAAAAGAAAGATTAATAATTAATACATATAACTATTAATCAGGAAGGTAAATTGACAGAAAAATATTGATGATAGAAAGGATTGGAAAGAACTTAAAGAAGAACGATTGAATTTGAATAGTATAAGTAGTACATGTAATTATTAAATATAGGTAGAAAGGTCTTTAATGCTCGCAGCAACATATAAAGGAAATAATGAAATTAAAACTGAAAATGTGAAAATTCCAGAGATAAGTGATACGGAAGCTTTATTAAAAGTTAAAATAGCAGCGATCTGTGGTACTGATCTAAGAATTTTATCAAAAGGGCATTTCAAGATCCCCGAAAACAGTAAGAGGATCCTTGGTCATGAGGTTGTAGGAGAAATTGTAGAAGTCGGGAAAAATGTCAAATTTCTTAAGCCAGGCACGAGAGTGGGCATATCTCCAAATGTTGGGTGCGGAAAATGTAAATATTGTTTGGCCGGGAGCACTAATTTATGTCCCGACTATAAAGCAATAGGAATCACATATGATGGTGGATTTGCAGAATATATGAAAATACCTGAAGAATTTATTTTACAGGGAAATATAGTATCGTTTCCATCGTCATTATCCTATGAAAATGCAATCTTTGCTGAACCATTTTCAGCTGTAATAAATGGACAGGAATCATGCAGGATAGGTTGTGCTGATATAGTACTGATCATAGGTGCCGGTCCCATGGGGATTATGCATTTCATGCTTATAGAAAATAGCGGTACCCAGAAAATATTGGTAAGTGAAGTGACAAAAGAAAGAAGAGAGCAAATTAGTAGTTTTGGAGCAAAAATAGTTATAGATCCTTTAAATGAAGATATTGAAAAGATTGTAAAGGAAGCAAGTTACGGAAGAGGGGCAGATGTAATAATCATTGCAGCACCTTCAGCGAAAGCACAGGAAGAAAGCCTGGGATTAGTCTCATCAGGAGGTAGGATTAATTTTTTTGGAGGCTTACCTGAGAAGGACGAAATTATAAAAATAAATTCAAATATAATCCATTATAAACAAATAATTTTGACCGGGACCACAGGACAAACTGTATTACATTTTAAAAAATCAATGGAGATGCTGATTTCAAAGAAAATTAAAGTTAATAATTTAGTAGGTAAAATTTTTAATTTAAAAGAAGCGGAAAAAGCATTCAAAGAAGCTCTTTCAAAAAAATCTCTAAAAATACTTTTGAAACCATGAAAATATTATTCAATTATAACTTTTACAAGAAGGAATTAAAATGAAGGCAGCGGTGTTAAAATCTCCTGGTAAATTGAAATACCAAACAATACTGGCCAGGGAATTAATGGAGGGTGAAACAAAGATTGCAGTTAAAGCATCAGGTATTTGCTCTTCTGATATCGGGCGTGTATTTGGAGAGGGAGCCTATTCTTACCCGATAATCCTGGGACATGAGATAGCTGGAGAGGTCAAGGAAATTAATAATTGTAATAATAATTTAAGTATTGGAGATAAATGCATTATAGCTCCTCTAATACCGTGCAATAATTGTGAATATTGTATAAAAGGGAATTATTCTCTATGTGATAAATATGATTATATTGGTTCCCGTAGAGATGGAGGTTATTCAGAATTTATAAATGTACCAGGAAGAAATGTGATTAAGATTCCTCCAGAAATTGATTACAATGATGCCTGTTTGATTGAACCGGTTGCCGTTGTCTTACATGGATTATTGAAATTGAAGACAGCGGGAAAAAAAGTGTTAGTAATAGGTGCAGGTTCGCTTGGGCTTATTGCAGCACAAATTGCAAGACTATTCGGATGTTTGGATGTAATGATTTGTGATGTTTTTGAAAGTCATCTGGATATTGCAAAAGAACTAGGTATAGAAACAATTATTGCAGACAATAATCTAAAGAATAAGCTAAATAATATAGACATAGTTATTGATACATCCGGAAGTGCTCCTGGTTTTGTAAACAGTCTCTCAATAATGAAAAAAGGTGGATCTTTTTTGGTATTTGGTACTCTGAGAAATTCAATAGAAATTGAAAAGGAATTAATAAATAGAATTACCAAACATGAATTAACCATACTTGGGTCATGGAATTCCTATTCAACGCCCTTCCCAGGAATAGAATGGAAACTTGCAATAGAGTTTATAAAAAAACGTCAATTAAATGTTAAGATTTTAATAAGCCATATTTTCAAATTAAGTGAAGCTGAGAAAGCATTTAATATGATTCAGGGTTTTAAAAAAGGTGAGCTGGTAAAAGCTGTATTTACAAACTAAATATTTTGTATAAGTAAAAATGTTTTTAAAAATAAATTACAGATATTTTTTAAATCAATTATCTTGAATAGGAGTCTGAAAATGGTTATGTCTAAAAAAGATTCATATATTATTTCTACAGACCTGGGGTCTCAATCTATAAAAACTGCAGTTTATAATTTAAAAGGGGATCTCGTAGCTTCATTAAATCAGCATTCAAAAATAATAAATCTACCTGAAGGTTCAATGGTTTATGATGGCGAAACATCTTTTAAGCAAGTTTTAGAAAATATAAAAGGAACAATAAATAAAAGTAGCATAGATATAAAAAGAGTCGAATGTATGTCATTTACAGGGATGGGAGCTGGGTTAATAGGTATTGATAAAAATTGGCTGCCAACAACACATTTTATGAGTCCTATTGATAATAGAAGTAGGGAGATTTCTGTTGAAATAGTTAAAAACTTTGGAAATCTATTACGTCTTAAGTCAGGTACCGACAGCCCGGCAGGAATTAATTATATTTTGTGGTTAAAAAGAGCATATCCTGATATTTATAAAAAAACTTTTAAATTTCTACCATTAACACACTTTATTCAAGGACATCTGTCAGGGTTAAAGACAGAAAATGCTTTCTGGGAATATACCAGCCCATCTTTTAGTGGTATGTATGATGCATCAAATAACTCGTGGTTAGAAGAGATTTTTAAAGAGTATGGATTAGATATTAAAAAAATGCCAAAACTTGTTAGACCTGAAACAGTAATCGGGAAATTGAACAAAAAAAATGCGGATATCTGCGGACTTCAAAGCGGAATACCAATTGTAGCTGGTGCATATGATAAGGCATGCGACTGTCTTGCCGCTAATGTTAATGAAATCGGATCAGTGGTTGATATAGCAGCAACCTATCCTGCTTTGCTGGTAGCTGTAGATAATTTTACTTCAGATGAAAAAAACAGGACACTTCTCTGTCATAGGTCAGCTATCAAAGATTTATGGTTAACACATACATATATTATTGGCGGTGGTTTAACCCACAACTGGATGGTGAAAAATTTATTTTATGGCTTTTCAACAGATAAGGGAAGCTATGCTAATCTTGATAAAAAATCTTCAAAACTAAAACCTGATCCGTCCGGTATATATTTCATACCTCATCTCGGAGGACAGGCAACACCCAACAATCCTTTAATTAGAGGTTCCTGGTCAGGAATAAACTGGTTACACAAGAAAGAGAATTTTTACCGCTCTTTTTTGGAAAGTATAGGTTATGAACACAAAAATTCAGTTTCAATAGTAAAAAATAATTTTCCAAATATCAAATTTAATAGTATTGCAGTAATAGGAGGTGGTTCCAAAAGTGATGTGTGGAATCAAATAAAAACAGATATTCTTGGATTGAATTATATTTTATTTGATAGAGAAGATTTTACCACACTGGGTGCAGCAATTATAGGTGGTGGAGCAATCGGTCTCTATGACGACTTGAAAAAAGTAGCAAAAAGATTTGTTAATATTAAAAATATTTATTATCCAAATGAAACGAATAATAAGATTTATAAGAAATGTTTCTCAAAATATTTAAAATTACTGGGAATATTTAAAAAGTTTTATTAATGGCAAGGAGAAATTGTTATTTTATAAATTTTAGTAAAGTAGGAGTGAGATTATGGAAGATTTAAAATTCGGAATAGGTTTGTGAAGCTTGGGTTTTACAGCAGATAGATTTATACCAGAAGGGCACAGATCAAGGGAAAGTTTTAAAACTGGATTAATATGGTTTCTAAAATTCCGTATGTTGAATTTGTAAAAATAAATTAACCGTCAAATATCGCAGGTATTGATACAAAGAATGTTTTAAAAATAGTTACGGTAAAAGATTATTAATATTCAGATGTATAAGGACAGCAATTGCATATTTTAATGGACTCGCATAACCATCTATGGATCGAAGAGTTTGAAGGTTTTTATAAAACTGAGGAAGGAAAAGAAAGATTTAAAATAATTAATGAAGAATTAATTAGATTTAAAGCTGCTGGTGGGAAATGCTTAATAGATTGCACCCCCTGTGGGTGCGGGAGAAACGGAAATATCTTAAAAAGGCTTTCTGAAGAAACAGGAATAAAAATTATTCCTGTTACAGGATTTCATAAGGAAAAATATTATATGGAACATGATTATTGGGAGTTTAGCTCAAAAGAAGCAGAGAATATTTATACAAACGAGGTAACTGAAGGCCTCAAGGAATGCATAAAATTAAAAAATCCTATGAATGCTCGTTTGATAAAAATTGCTTTTACTGGAAATCTTGAAGACCATTATTTAAATTTAACCAATGCTGCTATTAATACATCTAAAAAAGTCGGTGTACCGATACTGGTTCATACAGAACAGGGTAAAAATGTTGAAAGCCTTATAGATTATTTTAAGGCAAATGCCATAGAGCCGGACCAGGTTATTCTTAATCATATTGATAAGAGAAATGACTTTGATTTGCACTCAGATCTCGCAGAGAAAGGGTATTATCTTGAATATGATACTTTTATAAGACCGAAATATGATCCCGAACAAAATGTGTGGCCGCTTCTTGTTAAAATGATTAATGCCGGATATGAAGATTCACTAATCATAGGGAGTGATATTTATGGCACCGAAATGTGGAAAACTGTTCTTAGAGATGGTGGGCTTGTGAATTTTTTTAACTCCATCATTAATAAATTAGAAGTATCAAATATTCCTGTAAAAATTATTGATAAGATTATTGGAGGAAATACGATCAGGTTGCTAAATATTTAGTTAAGTTTTAATAAAAAGACAATTTAATATTTTTAGAAATTTGAAATCAAATAATTAATGAGCACTAGAGGAGGATTATAATGAATAACAAAGAAAGATTAAAACCGTTTACTTTTGAAGTAAATATAGAGGATGAAATTATTCCCAATAATGACAATCATATAGTAAGGAAGCTGTCTTCGATGAAAGACCAATATATGGATGTAAAAGCCTATGATGATCTGATGAAGAGTGGGGACGTGCTTCTATATGAAGTTTATGAAAAGCGTGCATCGGAAAAACCGGGTGAGTTGATTCAGGGCATGTCTATAGTCCATACGGGCAAAGTAGGAAGTGAATATTATATGACAAAGGGTCATTTCCATTCCATTTTAAAAACTGCAGAACTTTACTACTGCCTGAAGGGGTGCGGGTATATGATGATGGAAACGCCTGAAGGACTATGGCAGGCTGAAAAATTAAAGTCGGGTACTGCATTATATGTTCCTGGATCGTGGGCTCACAGATCTATCAATACCAGCAGCAGCGAAGACCTGGTAACACTGTTTTGCTATCCGGCTGATGCAGGGCATGATTATGCGACCATCGAGATAAAGGGTTTCAGGAAATTAATGGTCGAAAAAGAGGGAAAACCTGAGATTATAGATAATCCGAAATGGAAAACCAATAATTAAAAAAATGAAAAAAGAAATAAAATCTCTTAAAAAATGTAAAATCTTGGTCACGCCCACAAGCTTCTCAAAATATAACCTTAAATACGCAAAAGAACTTGAGGATACTGTAGGAGAGGTCATATACAATACTTCCGGAAAACCCTTATTGGAGGAGGATCTGATACCGCTTGTTTGTGATATAGATGGATTTATTGCAGGATTGGATGATATCACCGCAAATGTCATCAAAGCTGCGAAGGTTCTAAAAGTAATAGCAAGATATGGAGCCGGAATTGACAGGGTAGACCTGGAGGCTGCAAAGGAAAATAAAATATATGTTACAAATACTCCTGGTGCAAACTCAGTATCAGCCGCTGAACTTACAATTGGTCTTATAATCAGTGTTGCAAGAAATATTATCAATGGTAACAATAGTGTAAAGGACGGAAAGTGGCCAAGATTTTCTGGCGTATCGCTTACTGGTAAGATTTTTGGAATAATAGGGCTTGGAAACATTGGAAAAGAAGTAGCAAAAAGATTAAAGGCTTTTAATGTAAAAATTATTGCCTTTGATGTCCATTATGATAAAGACTTCCTAGAAGAATACGATATTGAACCCGTGGCACTGGACACTCTTTTTTCCATATCAGATTTTATCTTGCTCCATGTTCCTGTTTTCAAAGACACAGTAAATATTATAAATGGCCAAAACCTTTCAAAAATGAAGAAAGGATCGATTCTTGTAAACACGGCAAGGGGTGAGCTTGTAGATGAGGATGCCTTATATGAAAGCCTTTTGAAGGGTCATCTTAAGGCTGCTGCTCTTGATGCTTTTAAAAAAGAACCACCAGATGCTGGAAACAAGCTACTTACTCTATCACAGGTCATAACCACACCGCATATGGGAGCTGCAACTGATGATGCATCAAATGAGATGACGAGAATATCGATAGAAGAGTGTCTTGCTGTCTTACAAGGTTATAAACCAAAACATGTAGTTGTATGCCCTGATTAGGTATCGTTAGTAATTTATTAATCTATGCGATTTAGAACGGAGTTTACTAATGGGAAAAAAAGTAATTCAAAAAAACAATAAAAATTATAGTATTATTAAAAAAGGTAATCCAACATTTTATTTTATTGGAGTCACTACAACCAAATCATCCATTATGAGACTTTTTCCTCTGTGGATGGAAGAACTTAAGTGTCCGGAGATCAAAATAGAGGGTATTGATCTGAAAATCCATGACAATGATGAAGCATATAGAAAAGCAGTGGCACAGATCAAACATGATAATAATTCTATAGGTGCACTGGTCACTACCCATAAAATGGATCTTTACAATGCTTCAAAAGACATGTTTGAATATTTTGATCCCTACGCAGAGCTATTGGGAGAGATCTCGTGTATATCCAAAAAAGATGGATCATTGGAAGGGCATGCAAAAGATCCCATAAGTTCGGGATTATCATTTGATAGCATAATAGATGAAAATTATTTTAAAAAAACAGGGTCGGAAATCCTTATATTTGGTGCTGGAGGATCGAGTATTGCCACCATTCTTAACTTAATAAATAATAAAAATCCTGCAGACAGACCTAAAAAAATTATAGTTGTAAACCGTAGTAAACCCCGGTTGAAACACCTTGAAAATATTGTATTAAAAACAAAGACTGACATTTCTTTTGATTATATTCAAAATGATAATGCAAGCTATAATGATGATCTAATGTCATCTTTGCCAGATTATAGTATCGTTATAAATGCAACTGGTATGGGTAAGGATACCCCGGGTTCGCCTATTACAGATAAAGGGCTGTTCCCAAAAGATGGAATAGCATGGGAATTTAACTACAGGGGTGAACTGGATTTCCTCTACCAGGCAGAGAAACAGGAGAAAACACGTAATATTAAAGTCGAAGACGGTTGGATCTATTTTATTCATGGATGGACCCAAGTAATATTCCAGGTTCTGCGTAAAGATATGACTCTAGAAATATTTGATAAACTAAAAATAATTGCCGATTCGATAAGATAAAAGAAGGAGTTAAAATGGTAAATATAAGCAAGGCAGAAGTTTATAAAGAAATAATATCCACGGGTATGATGCCGCTCTTTTATTATGGCGATAATAAAAAAGCAATTAAAGTAGCTAGAGCTGTATATGATGGTAGTTGTAAGATTCTCGAATTTACCAATAGGGGAAGTATGGCTGCGGAAGTGTTTGATCACCTCATAAGATCAAGAGAATACGAATATCCAGAAATGATTATAGGAGCCGGTTCCATTATAGATGTAGATACCGCTTCCCAATATATTGAAATAGGAACAGATTTTATTGTGGGACCCAATTTAGATGAGGATATAGCAAACCTGTGCAATAAGAAAAATATTGTTTATATTCCAGGAGCTGCTACCCCGAATGAAATGGTAAAAGCCTCAAAACTGGGTTCTGATATAATTAAAGTCTTTCCCGCATCAACCCTGGGAGGTCCTGAATTTATAAAAGCCGTTCTTGGTCCTATGCCATGGTTAAAATTAATGCCGACTGGTGGAGTAACTACTGATAATGAGAATATAGAGAAATGGTTCAAAGCTGGAGTAGTTTGTATTGGTATTGGTTCTTGCCTTATTAATAATCAAATCATTAAGGAAGAGGACTATAAATATATTACTGAGTCGGTTTTAAATATTAGAAAAAATATAAATAAAATAAGAAATAATCCTGAGTTTTAACTTAATAGGGAAGATTTTAACAATTAATTTTGAAAGGAAATCATGGATAAAGTTAAGATTTGTTTAATTGGAGCAGGAAGAGCTGGAGAGGTGCATGGAGACGTTTACAATTTAAATATCCCAGATTCAGAAATTGTGGCAATTATTGATAAAGATAAGAATAAATTAAATAAACTTGGGAAAAAATATGGTATTGACAAAGGAAAATTATTCACTGATTTTGATTTGATCCCTTCTGAATTCTCAATAGATGGTTCAATAATTACTACTCCGACTTTTACACATAAAGATTTAGTTATCAAATCTGCAAATAAGGGAATAAATGTATTTTGTGAAAAACCCATGGCAATAACATTGGGAGAATGCAATCAAATGATTGAAGCTTGCAATAGCGCAGGAATAATATTTCAAATTGGATTTATGAGAAGATTTGATAAAGGATTTATGTTCGCAAAGGAAACTATTAGCAATGGGGATATTGGGCGTCCAATTATAATAAAATCAAATGGAAGAGGACCGGGATTACCTGGTAAATGGGCCTTGGACCAAAAGAACAGTAATGGAATTGTAGCAGAAGTTAACAGTCATGATATCGATTCTATAAGATGGTTGAGTGGATCAGAATATAAAGAAATACATGCTTATGCAGATAATTTCAAAACAAGTGATATAAAAAAAGACTATAAGGATTTTTACGATTCTGTGATAGTTTCGGGTAAATTAAAGGATGATACATTATTTATGATAGATGGAGTCTGTCCATGTGATTATGGTTATGATGCAAGAACAGAAATAATTGGAACAAAAGGGGTTATGTTTATTGGTGAAATTTATAATGGATCAGGAGTTATATGTACCAGAGAAAAAGGAATTACTTCTCCTCAAGTATTAAGCTGGAGAGAGAGGTTTAAAGACGCATATATTGCTGAAGACCGGCACTTTATTGAGTGCATTAGGAACAACTTGAAACCTCGTGTTACGGCAGAAGATGGAAGATATGCTGTTATTACAGCTGTTGCTGTAAATGAATCAATAAGGACTGGAAAGTCTATACAATTAGATTAGTATTTGAAGATAGATATAATGATTTAAATTCAAAGAAGGGAATAATATTAGAAAGTATTCATGATGCAAAAACGAGTGAAAATATCTCAAGGATTGGGGTAAGGTCAGATAAATATATATTAATACAAATAATATAAATATATAATATATAAATATATGGTTTGAAAATTAAGTAAATATTTAATTACCTTATGCTTACACTACCAAATAAAGTTGCTATGAGGGATAGTAATAGCTAATATGAGTACACATGAGTATAACTATCCTGATTGGAAAGAATAGGTAAGAAAGGAGTCAAAGAAAATGAATAAACAACCCGATGAGATTTTTTGTCCGGAATGTGGAAAACCGGTTAACAGGAAAGCTGTTATCTGCCCCAAATGTGGAGTTCAGATTAAAGAGCTTTCTGTAGAAAAGCAGCAAAACCCCCCTAAATCTAAAGCAGCTGCAGTAGTTTTGGCAATATTTTTTGGCTATTGGGCCTATCTGTATACTTATGCTCGAGACAGAGCTAACTTTTGGGGCTTGCTGGTGATTGAGATTATTTTTGGATCTATTTTATGGGTTATGTTAGGAAATGGCAGCTTTGACGGTGAACCACGGATGATGCTGTTTCTTATTGTTCCACTGATTTTATTTTGTAATATTTTACCTATTATAAATATTGCGAAACGGCCCGATAATTTCTATAATGCTTACCCCAGTATTCCCGGGGATTGGAAGAGGTGGCATGATTTTTTACCAAAAGATGAAAAATCAGAGGATGATAGCGTACTTTCAAAAGAGATGCAAAAGAAAATAAATGATTTTAAAAGCAAGAAGAATTAAAAGAATTTAGTGTTCTGGTTAAGTTATCATGGGGGTTGAAAATAAGGAAGATAGAAAACAAAGAAGATGAGCAAGAAACTTAAAATTGTTATAATGTTAGTTGTAGGTATACTTATTTTAGCATTAGTATTATTACCGATTTACTCTGCATTATCTTGACATAACCGCAGTAACAAAAGAAAGGAGCGATTAAAATGAGTAAAGCAGTTAAAATTACTCTGGTGGTTTGTGTGGTAGCTGTTATTGCTATAGTAGTAATCAGGTATGTTGTCCTATAGTAAAAAGAAGTACAGTGCTCTTAAGAGGATTAAAAACTTTATAGCAAAATTTTATGAATCTCATTACTTAAGATAGCCATGGAGGAAGTCCTACGTATCTATCAAAAGAAGACCTAAAAATCATTATGGGATTGATAATTTCGAAACTCCTATAAAAATAATTTAACCATACAGGATGGAACTAAATGACACCAAAAGAAAGAGTGTATAAAAGACTTAATGGCAAAGAAGTTGATAAAATCCCAAACCTCAATATCATCATGACATTTGCTGCAAAATTTATCGATACGCCATATAAACAATATGTGACTGATCATAAATACCTGGTCGATGGAAATATTAAGTGCTGCGAAAAATTTGGTATTGATATGGTGAGTGCAATATCTGACCCATTCCGGGAAACTCATGGGTTTGGTGCCAATATAATATTTCCTGAAGACGATGTACCGAAGTGTACCGATCATCTGCTGAAGGAATATTCCGATATAAAAAAATTAAAAATAAATGATCCGGATAAATCTGAAAGGATGCATGACAGGCTTGAGGCAATAAGGCTCTTTAAAAAAGAACTTGGAGAAGAATATCCCATACTTGGCTGGGCCGAAGGTCCGATAGCTGAAGCAACAGACCTCAGGGGGATGGGGAAGATCATGACTGATATATTTGATTCTCCCGGATTTATAGAGGAATTATTTGAGATATGCACAGAACAGTCTATTGTATTCTCCAATGCACAGATAGACGCAGGAGCTGATATGATAGGGATCGGTGATGCTGCTGCTTCACTCATCGGCCCGCAGATATATAAAGATATGGTACTGAAGTATGAGCAAAGAATAATAAATGCTATCCACGAAAGAGGAGCCAAAGCAAGACTCCACATCTGTGGCAATATTTCTTCAATACTGGAATATCTCCCACAGACAGGGGCCGATATCATCGATATTGACTGGATGGTAGATTTTAAGGAAGCAAACAGGATATTTGAAGGCAAGTGTTCTGCTTGTGGTAATTTTGATCCCGTCCAAATAATGCTTAATGGAAGCACAAAGGATGTAAGGGAAGCTGTCCTTTCCTGTATAGATCAAGGTAATGCAACAACCTTCATTGCTGCCGGGTGTGAGATTCCAAAGATGACACCGCTGGAAAATATGCTACAGGTAGATAGCACATTAAGAGAAGTTGGAATCCAATAATTTTTTTAGTCAGGAATCATTAGCTGAAGGTGTCTATTAGCCGAGAAGTATTTCAATCTCATTTAAGATCTTCATTGTATTTATTTTTTTAATAGACAGTAAACGCATTATCTCGCCTGCTTCCATGGAAACAAGTTCCTGGACTAGAAGGATGCCGGAATCAAATAATGTTTCTTTCTGCTTTTTAGTAATAGTGGTGAGGATGCTCACAGGATACAATTTCTTATTTTCAATATAGTACTGCAGGTTTTTTTCTTCGGGGTGCTGCCATGCCATTACTTTTAATTTCACACATGATGCATATTTTACACATTCTGATGTACATTTTGTATTTGTGACAAGCCAGCCATAGTAATGAATATCATTTGTGCCATCATTATTCTTGATGGCTTTTTCGATGTCTACAAAACGTGCATGTACATAAAGAGCAGTTTTTACATCAGAATATGTACCCCTGCGATTGTGGTATTTACTCTCAATAAAGAAGACCATATTGCCTTTTTTGGCTACTACGTCTACCTCATGATCCACACAACAACCTTTAAGGATCTGTCCAACCTTTGTGCTGTACCCATAATTATCAAGGATCTTTGCGATATATTTTTCAAAGACAAAACCCTGTGGCCCCATAAGCATTATCGCCCTCTTCAGGGAATATTTCAGGGCAAGCTTATGTTCGACTTTGCTAAGATGTTGAAGTGCCAGATTGTGGATATCTTCAGTACTCGCTCCATCCCTGTATCTCAGGCTTTAAATGATCCAGGACCTCTCCAGCCTGTTCGGGTGTAGCTCCTGCTTTAATAAGAGAGGAGATTATCTTGGCCTCATTAAAAGCCTCCAGGTTGCCATCGGACTTGATTATGGGATTTTTCATCTATTTTCTACCTTGCAAGTTATATTAATAATAATTTTAATCATTTTAACAAATTGTCGATTTCTATCCAATCAATAAAGTCAATTAAATATCCTGATGCAGGGTCCTGGGTACTGCCTGTTTCAATATTGATAGTTTTTATGCTCGCGGACTCCATAATGTTGCTTTCTTCATTATATTTATATAGCAGAAAAGCGATATATGTTCCATCAGGGGAAAAGATCGGTCCTGATACTCCTGAACCGTGATCAGTAAGCTGCCTTTTTCCGGTTCCATCAGAGTTAATAGTATACAAGTCTCCTGTACTTTCCTGGCCGGATCCAATAATATATGCTATTTTTTCTCCATCCTTTGACCATACGGGATCATTGATCACATATTTAAACTCAGTGGTATCCGGATCATTTGTATAATCAAATTCAGCAAGGTGCATAAGTCCGCCTGTCTTGATATCAATAAGTGAAAGGGAAGTATATGCCCCCCGGCCACCTTCAAAAAAACCGCATAATATTGAAGAGCCTTCAGGTGAAACACTATAGACTCTTCCCAGGTCATACTTTTCATTTATGTCAGAGTAGATGAGTCTTTTATCCGGTCCATCCGGACTTGCTGAATAAATATTTGCAATCCTGTGTTCAAAATGCAAGGAGTCCTCACTAATACCGATCTCAAGATAAAGTATATGCTGCGATATATCTGTACTTTTACTTTCTGGTATTTCAGACTGGCTATCCTCTTCATTGTTTGTGCCGGTAATGTCTTCTTTTGTCTTAATCTTATTGTCATCCGGTGCTGATAATCTGTTTATCAATGCACATGAGGGGAGGAAAGCAAACATGATAAAAGCGATCAAGATGATTCCTGTGATAGATATTATTCTTTTCATTTTTCCTGCCTTTACAAGATTATTATTTAGTAAATAGTTTAAAATAAAACAAGGATAATTATAACATCAGGAATATAATATTTTTTAGAGAATTATTAATAAAAAAGGACTTCAGGCAGGTCCATAATCTTAAAAAAGATTTTGCTTTCATTTTCCTCCGGTTTTCAATAGAATAGTTGTTATTAAATTTTTCATAAAGGAATGAATAAATAGCTTTTAGATTACTTTTAAATAGATAAATATGAAAGACAAAGAAAATCCTGTTTCAAATAATTCCCCGATCTCATCTGTTGATACAAAAGTAGAGCTTTCCCGGGAGATGTCCCTTTTCAGCATAACCATGATAGGTGTGGGTGCCATGATCGGTGCTGGAATATTTGTCCTTACAGGCATTGCAGCCGGTGCGGCAGGACCTGCTCTAATACTTGTATTTTTATTAAATGCGCTCATCACTGCATTAACTGCTATGGGATATGCTGAACTTGGTTCTACTTTTCCAGGCGCTGGCGGGGGTTACCAGTGGGTCAAGAGATCCCTTCCCTCAGCCAAGCGGGTTTTTAAGTGGCTGGATGGATTGGTTTGCCCATTCAGTAGCATGTAGTTTGTATGCCCTGGGATTTGGAGCTTATTTCTACCTTATAATAAAGATGTTGAATATTAATATTCCTTTTTTCAGTGAAGAAATTGTCTCAAAACTACTCGGACTGCTGATTATAATTATTTTTACCTATATTAATTACAGGGGTGCTTCAGAAACAGGTGTAGCCGGAAGTATTGTAACTGTGATAAAGATCCTCATACTTGGTGTTTTTATTATTGCCGGACTGATAAGCATTTTCAAAAATCCTACTACATCCCTGAGTCATTTCAGGCCCTTTATGCCTGAAGGATTTACCGGAGTGCTATTTGCTATGGGCCTTACATTTATTGCTTTTGAAGGGTATGAGATAATCGTGCAGGCAGGAGAAGAAGTAAAAAATCCTAAAAAAAATATTCCAAAAGCAATATTTACATCTCTCATTATTGTGATTCCAATTTATTTGCTAATTGCTTTTGTCGGTATTGGGGCAATTACTGCAGATGAGCCAACCTGGCAGTTTCTGGGAAAGTTCAAAGAATTAGCTATGGTTGAAGCAGCCAGGCAGTTACTGCCTTTTGGAGAATTAATATTGCTCCTGGGAGGTCTGCTTTCCACCATGAGTGCCTTAAATGCTACAATTTATTCTTCCTCCAGGGTTTCATATGCTATGGGAAGGGATGGTTCCTTTCCAAAAATATTTGCAAAAGTCCACTCTATTAGAAAGACTCCTTTTATAGCTACCCTGATCTCAAGCTTCCTGATCATAGTCATGGCTATGGCCTTACCGATAAATGATGTTGCCAGCGCAGCAGTTATTATGTTCCTGCTGCTGTTTATAATGGTAAATATGGCTTTGATCAATCTTAGAAGGACCGACCCAAAAGCAGAGAGGGGATATAAAGTCCCATGGGTTCCTTTTATTCCAATATTGGCGATTATCGCAAATCTATTTATTTCTGTTTTTATGTTTGGCTACAGTCCTATTGCCTGGTATACGACTATTGTTTGGATAGTAGGGGGAGTAATATTCTATTATGCATATGCAAAGGAAAAGTATGTTGAAAAGGTTGAGGAGACCGTAAAAACAGTTCACGAAGAAAAGGAAGTGGTGACAAAGGAATTTAAAGCTATGCTTCCAATAGCAAATCCAGAAAGCATAAAACCCCTGATAAAGTTTGCTGCTCCCATTATAAATTATAATAATGGGCAGCTCACACTTTTAAATGTCATTGATATCCCGGCACTTCTGCCGATGGGTGGAGGAAGAAAGTATATTAAGAAGTCAAGACCCATTATCGAAAAAGCAATTAGCGTATCAGAAAAATATGATATTCCTATAAACTCTATAATTAAAATATCACATAATACTGAAAAAGCTATTACCGATACTGTAAAGAATAAAAAAATAGATCTCCTTTTCCTGGGATGGAGAGGTTATACAAGAAAAAGTGATTATATATTCGGGAGTGTTATTGATCCGATAATCGCTAATGCAGAATGTGATACGATGGTACTTAAGGTCCAGAAAAACAAGCTGGGGAAAATAAGGAAGATCCTCCTGCCTGTTGCAGATATCAAGAATACTAAATTATCTATTGCTATGTCCACAAATATTGCCAGAGCTTTTAATGCAGAACTGCATCTATTGCATATCATGCCTTTAAGAAGTACAAATAAATCTGAAAGCCTGAAAAAGAAGATCATAAATAGATTAAATGGATTTTCAGATATAGAAAAAGAAGATATCATAATTGAGAAATCCTCAAATATTGTAGAGACAGTACTTGAGTATTCCAAAAGTTATGACCTTCTGGTTCTCAATACACCAATGGAGAGTATCTTCAAGATGTTCTTCATAGGTAATAAGGTCCAGTATATTGCTAAAAACAGCTCCTCTTCTGTTCTCCTGGTAAAAAAATATGAAGGCAAGTTAAAGACACTTTTACAAAAATTCTTTGGTACCCGCAAGATAGATCTATAAAGTTTTAAATCCTGTGAAATAGACCACCATTTAAAAAATATTTTAAAAAAATTCTTTAAAAATATTATCATATGTAATATACTGTAATCTACTAAATAATAGTATATATTAATGTTGCAATCGCTATAGCCTTTCCCTTATTAATAAAAAGACAGGGGGATTTAAATGGTACTTATTAAGTTAATGGATGATATTGCTACATTTGAGTGTACTGAATGCGGCAGAATCATCACCACAGGTGAAAATTTTCTTATAAATCCCAAAGCATTTCCTAAGAGCGAGATCACTGTTTCAGGGGATCAGTTCTTTTACAAATGCAAATGTGGTGAAAAGAATGAGCTTATTAAAAGCTCAAATCCTAATGTTCAGGAATTCCTGAAGTTTAAGCACGTAAAAGTGATTGAACAGGAATATGCCCTGAGTTAGGTCCTTTTGAGACATTTGTATAAATAATAGCTTATATAGGGCATTGAACCTTTGCTTAAAATAAAAATTGGTTTATTGCTCAGTGCAGTTGAGTTCTACAATAATAATAATTTCCGTGCGCATTTTCATATACTTCATTTATTACCATTTTTTTAAATCTTTAAATTTGCCTAATGTAAATATCCTTATATATAATATAAATTGTATTAATCGACCTTGTACCGGGGCGGCGGAGGTTATTTTCATGTATGAAACTAGTAAAAAGAAAAAAACTGCCGGATTATTGACGGGTATATTTTTCCTGGTCATAATAATTGTGATTGTAAGCATTTTTTTTTCTTGTAAAAATGAAACTCTGGACGAAGGACCGCTGTCTTCTCATTAAAGAGAAGACAAGTTGGCTCTGAGAAGCAGGAACCACTTTCCTTATATAAGGATGCACGGTAATTAATTACCGTGAGGATGTCACAAAACGAGAAGACTCTTATTTCTAAAAAACCTATGTCCCTGGACGGGAAGGAATTCATCCTGGATTTTATCCTGAAGGATATTATTTACACATTCGGTTCCCTTATTATAGCTGAACCCGGTTATTCCGAAGGAGAGATCGATTCTGACTCTGAAATATTCTCCGGACTTTCACCCGATCTGCAGTAGAATAAAAAAAATATAATAAAACAATGGTTTAACCTGGTTTTTTTCCCTATAATCAAATATATAAAATATGATCATCTTAGTGGGAGGTGCTTCATGGCAGGAAAAGGTAAGGGGAAAGGCCCTGGTGAAAATCTGGGTGAGCTTGTAAAAGAATTTGGTGATGCTGTAAGTAAGATTTTTGATGATCCTGAGTTGAAGAAGAAGGCTAAAGATTTTGGTGACAGTGCCGTTAAATCAGCAAAACTCTTCGGTAAAAGATTTAAGGACGAAGAAGTAAAGAGTAAATTCAAGGATGTTGGAGAGGCTGCAAAGGATTTCGGCAATAGTGTCACAGACTATTTCAAAGAAGATGGAGAAGCCGGAACAGAAGGGACAGATTCAAAAAAAAAGATGACTGGGAAAAAAAATTAGATAAAAAGATGGAGCAGTTCTCGAAGAAAGCTGAAGAAGCAGGTGAAAGGTTTGGCAGGAAGGCAGAAGAGGCCGGGAAAGAATTCGGCAAAAAAATGGAAAAAGTAGGAGATAAGGTAGAGCACCACTTCAAAGGTACGCGGGGCGGCAGGATCACAGGTTATGTTTTTTCAATATTCTGGAGTTCTGTATTCCTTGCATTTTTTAATTTTTATAGTCAATATATTGCATTTTATAATTATGAAAAAATCGATGAAGTAAAATACTGGACCAGTCATCCATTTCTTACACCTGATTTCGAAAGATGGCTCCCGATAGTGACTGCTTCACTTATTGCAGCTATTATAGGTAATATAATACTTATAATCTATGACGGTAATTTTTTCAGGAAAATAATACATATAGCTATGGATCTGTTCAGTCTTGCAGCAACAATATCATTGCTTGTAATATTTCCTTTTGATTTTTCTGTAATACCGGGCAATGACCTAACAAATCTTTTAAATCCCATCGTAACTATTGTGCTTATACTTGCCTCGGTAGGTATTGGCATTGGTATTATTGTAAGGTTTGTAAAACTTATGGTATCCATTGCAAAAAATGCCTGAGTAAATTTGAGATTTCTGGCGAGCAATGAAAATAATAAAATCAGTTTATTTGGTTTTTAATGGAATCTACAATAGAATGGCTAACTGATAAAAAAGACCCTTATATTAATTATTTGACAAATAAGAATATACTGGGTAAAAAGTATTTGAAAAAGACATTTGAGTCAAAGATAGTCTTTGATGTGGCAAACTCTGAACCTGCTGCTTCTATATTAAACCTGCGAAACAAAAATGGATCATGGGGAGAAGACAAACAAGGTTCATTTAATCCTTTATATAAAAATACTTTCTGGCAGCTCTATTTTCTTTCCCTGCTGGGAGTAAAGAAAAATATAGACGGGATTGATAAGGGGATCGATCTGGTAATAGAGAAAATGCAGGAAAAAGAGGGTTCTTTCCCCTCCAGGTCCAGGCATAAGGGTATTCTTCCATGTATGCAGGGGATAGCTCTTGAAATGCTCATCAGATTAAATTATCACGACAATGATTTCACTAAAAAAGCAATAACATTCATAAATGATCTTGCATTCAGGGAGAATTTCAGGTGCAAATACCGGCAAAACCTCAAATGTCCATGGGGTGCAATAAAAATTCTTAAGGCATTTAATCTTATCTCCCCAAAAAAATCGACCGGGGATACTTTAAATACAAAAAAAATGGCTTCGGATTTCCTGGTAAGGTACAATATTTCAAAGGCAAATTATCCCAGGAGAAAAAAAAGAAGCGGACACTGGTTTACATTTGGTTTCCCGAGAGGTTACCAGAGCGATATATTAGAACTTGTGGGTGTGCTGGTCGATGCAGGGAGTAAATATTAATAGCACCAATATCAAAAAAGCCCTTGACTTTATTGATTCAAAAAGAGGGCCCGAAGGTAGCTGGAAACTTGAATATTCACTTAATGGGAGGATGCTGGTAGATTTCGAACACAAAAACAAACCCAGCAAATGGATAACCTATATGGCCCTTAAAGCATTATATAATAGCAACTATTTGAAACTTGCCAGTAGATGAAAAACAAAGTATTCGTTTCAAGATGTGAAAGTTATAAAAAGACTGATGTAAGATATATTATTCTTGAAGGACTTAATAGATTCGGAGGTCTTGCAAGGTATATAAATAATGGACAAAAGATATGTGTCAAACCAAATCTTTTATTACCCGCTTCCCCGGATAAGGGAATTATAACCCACCCGGTATTTATTGAAGCAGTTATCGAGATCCTCGCAGAGCATACGGGAAAACCGGAAAATATAATCATAGCAGACAGCTCATCGCCAGGTGTTCCCTTTACCCGAAACGGTATCGAGAAGGTCTACAGGGAGACAGGACTTTTAGGTATTGCAGAAAGGACCGGCTGCATATTGAATTATTCTACTGATTATTCTCAGGTATCAAATAAAAAGGGAAAATTATTAAAAAAAATTGATATTATCAATGCTGTGAGAGATTGCCAGGTTATTATAAACCTGCCGAAATTTAAGACTCACAATCTTACAACCATTACTGGTGCCATAAAGAATATGTTCGGTATTGTGCCCGGCTTTACTAAAGTAGGATATCACCTGAGGTTTGATGAGATAAATGTTTTTACAGGAATGCTTATGGACCTTGTCACACTGGTGAGGCCCACCCTGAATATAATGGATGGGATCCTGGGTATGGAGGGAGACGGACCGGGTCGTTCCGGGACCCCCAGGAATACAGGTATTGTGATGATATCAGATGACCCTGTGGCTATGGACCTTATTATGGGACTTATCATGAATGTAAGTGAGGAGCATAATCCCTTTATTAGAATAGCAAGGGAAAGGGGACTCGACTCAGCTTATCTGGAAAATATTGAAATGGTGGGAGCCGGGATCGATGAGCTTATAATGAGGGATTATAAGCTGCCAAAAAGTGCAGGGCAGGAGAGACTTATTGAAAATAAATTTATCAATAAGTATATAATCCCCAGGATCAGGAGCTATTTAAATCCTTATCTGTATGCTGATATGAAGAAGTGTACCAGTTGTGAGACCTGTCAAAAAGTCTGCCCTCAAAAAGTAGTTACCTGTACGGAAAACAATGTAAAATTTGATCACTCAAACTGCATAAGGTGTTTTTGCTGCAGCGAGATGTGTCCTGAAGGTGCGATCGATATTAAATACTCTCTAATCGGAAACTTGATAATGAACCGTTTTGGATTGGCTGGGACCAGAAAATAAGAATTTTGTTCTAAGACCCTGGACAAAGTTCAAGATATTATTTCAAATATTTCGATACAATTTGTATAATATAGAAAGAAAATAAATAGTTAATAATTTTATATCTAGAAACCGGAGGAAAGAAAAAATGGGAGACAATGATTCAGGAACGATCAAGGGTTTATTTGTTGGCATGACGATAGGTTTTGTGGCAGGAGCAGTAACAGCTCTTTTTTTAACCACTAAAACAGGTGAAGAACTAAGATCTGATATCAAGAAACTGGCTATTGAAGTAAGAGACAAGGTAGAGGAGAAAGCTAGTAAAGTGAGGAATATCAGCAAAGATAAATATTCAGAAATAATAGAAAGCGTCCTTTCGAATTATAAAAAAGTAAAAGATTTTACTGAAAAAGAGATAGATCTTATCAGGAAAGTCGTTGCCGAACAAAAAGAGATTTCTTCAAAATAATTTCCAATAAATAGTATTGGACTACAGAAGATCACCGGTATATCCGGTCCGGAGATACCGGTGATTATTTGTGGTATTTTTTTAAAGAGCTGGTTTTAAATCAGTTGCAAACATGATCTGTAAACTGTTAATTTGAACTTTAAATAATCTAAATCAGGAATATGCCGGGTAAAAGCGTTATAATCAATTATAATCTCTGTGATTTTAAAGAATGCAGTGATGGTGTTTGTAAAGCAAAAGCTATATGTGAAAAAAAAGTCCTAAAGCAGGAAGCCCCATTTGAGCCACCCTTTGTAAATACAGACCTTTGTTCCGGCTGTAATGAATGTATTGCAGAGTGTCCTTCGAAGGCTATAGAAAAGTTAAGGTAGATGGGCCAGGATAATAAATGGTCAAGATAGGGATAGGCTATAGATCAATGAGTAATGATCAGGATTGACGGGAGATAAAATATGGAAAATGACAGAGTAGTGATTATCGGCGGGATCGCTGCAGGAACGGCAGCAGCTGCCAAATGCAGAAGGCAGGATGAGGATCTCAAGATCATAATATATGAGAAGGATAAATATATCTCATATGGGACTTGCGGGCTCCCATATTTTGTATCAGGAAAGATTGAAAATATGAATAAATTGCTTATAAATACTCCGGAGAATTTCTCAAAAAGGTTCAATATAGGTGTAAGGACAGAAAATGAAGTATTAAGTATAGATGCTAAAAACAAAAAAATACTTATAAGGGACCTAAAAAACAATAAAGAATTTGAGGACCATTATGACAAATTGATCCTTGCTACCGGTTCGATTCCGATAAAGATCAAGATTGAAGGAAGCGGGGCCCGGAACATATTTGTCTTAAAGACAATGGAAGACGCACTGGATATAAAAAAATATCTGAAAAATATCAAAAATACCGGTAAAGAAGATAGAGATGCTGTCATCATTGGGGGAGGTTTTATTGGCCTGGAGCTGCTGGAAGCATATCTTGAGGGTGGTTTTAAGGTAAATATCATTGAAAAAGACAGCCAGATCCTTCCGATGTTTGACCGGGAGATAATAGAATATCTTGAAAATCACCTTGAAAGCCTGGGTATCAGGATATTTAAAAATGAAGAGGTAAAAAAGCTAATAACCGGAGACAATGATGAAGTATCGAAAGTTGTGACATCAGGGGGAAAAGAGCTGGCTGCTGATATAGTCTTTTTTGGAATCGGGACAAGGCCAAACAATATGATTGCGGCCGATGCCGGTATTAAAATAGGGAAGTCCGGAGCAATAATCGTAGATGAGTTTATGCAGACCAGCATAGAGAGTATATATGCGGCCGGGGATTGTTGTGAATGTGAAAACCTCATTTCCGCCAATAGGCGCCCCTATAATCTGGCTACGATAGCAAATCGCCAGGGATGGACGGCTGGATATAATGCAGCAGGAGGTAATGAAAGATTTGACGGCAGTATAGTGACTTCAATAATAAAGGTGCTGGATATTGCCATAGGTAAGACCGGTTTAAGCCTTAAGGAAGCAAAAGGACTTGGGATAGACTCAGGATGTATAGAGGTCCATCATGGTTCACATGCTGGTTATTATCCCGGTTCAGAGACCATGCATATGCTTGTGGTATTTGACAGAAAAAGCAGGAAGCTTATCGGCCTGGAAGCTATCGGGAGGGATGGTATTGATAAAAGGATAGACATCGCATCAACAGCGATAAAGGGAGGACTTACAATAGAAGATCTTGCCAGTACCGAACTGGCCTATCAACCAGCCTTCGGGTCCGCCCGGGATTCTATAAATATTCTTGGGATGATAGCGGAAAACTTAAAAAAAGCAGAGGTTTGTCTTATTGATATACCGGTGATGCGGGAGAAAATAAAAAATGGTGATGAAATGGCCATCCTGGATGTAAGGTCCGCTAAAGAATATGATGCCGGCCACATAGAAGATGCGGTACTTATTCCAGTGGATGATATCAGGGGGAAAACCCAGATGCTTGATCCTAAAAAAGAAACGATCATATACTGCCGAAGCGGATACAGGGCATACCTTGCTTTAAGGGTGCTGATGAATCAGGGGTTTTCTGATGTCAAATTGCTTAATGGGTCATACCTTAGCTGGGAAAGAAAGCTATGATGGGAAATATTAGTATTTCTTTCTGCCTTTCCCTACAAACTGGAGGACGATAAAACCGCTAATTAAAAATATCATAGTGGTAAGGAGGGCAAGTCTCTGGCTTTTTGTGATGAAAGAAACCACTCCAA
>PVMK01143941.1_pt1 | contig 26009 bp, 24 predicted proteins | sample 1853481 | NCBI WGS metagenome assembly PVMK01 (sample SAMN08533507, study PRJNA380276) | Marine sediment metagenome, whole genome shotgun sequencing project.
TATCGCAGGCCCCATCGGGCCGGTGGAAGACATTTCACCGGAAGCGTGGCGCCAAACGATTGCGGTCAACCTGGATGGTCAGTTTCTCTGCGCACGCAAGGCCGTACCGCTTCTCAAATCAGCGGGCGGTGGCTGCATCATCAACATGTCTTCGACGGCGGGGCTCGGCGGGTGTCCAAATCGCTCGCCCTACGTGGCTTCGAAGTGGGCGATCATCGGGTTGACCAAGACGCTCGCGATGGAGCTCGGCCTCTTCGGCATCCGTGTGAACGCGATCTGCCCGGGATCGGTGGAGGGCGAGCGGATTCGCCGAGTGATGAAAGCCGACGCCGAAGCGCTCGGGAAAAGCGTAGAGGAAGTGCACGCGAATTACGTCGCAGGGAACTCCATGCGGACCCTGATCCAACCCGAAGAGATTGCCAGCCTCGTGCGCTTTCTTTGCGCTGAATCCAGCAGTCACATTACAGGGCAGGCGTTGACCATCGACGGGCACACAGAAACACTGCGAGCTTGAAAACACGGGTGGTCACGCCATATGCCGGGAAGCGAGCCGTCAGAGCCGGACCATAATATCGATTGGTTCATCTTCATCAGCACGGCAATCATCATCGTAGGCGTATGCGTTCCGTTGATCTTGTTTCCCGAGGCGGGCGCCCAATCGGTTAGTACAGCTTTTGATTTCATTACCGCGAAGTTCGGTGTTTTCTACATCTGGGCCGGGATTGCCGCGCTCACATTCCTGCTCTGGCTCGCGCTCGGACGCCACGGACGGGTTCGCCTCGGCCCCGAAGGCTGCCGACCCGAGTACTCGACCTTCAGCTGGGCCGCGATGCTCTTCTGCGGCGGAATCGGTTCGACGATTCTCTACTGGGGCACCATCGAATGGGCCTACTACTATCAGTCGCCACCGTTTGGTGAAGCACCGGGTTCTGCAGCCGCCACCCAGTGGGCGATGAGCTACCCGCTTTTTCACTGGGGGATGACCGCATGGTCGTTCTACTGTCTACCGGCGGTCGCGATGGGGCACGCCTATCACGTTCAAAATCAAGCGAGCTTGAGAGTCAGTACCGCATGCCGCGCCGCGATCGGCGCTCATGCAGACGGCGTCCTCGGTCGCGCCCTGGATCTGGTCTTCATGGTGGGTCTCGTGGGTGCGGCCGCTACCGGTGTCGGACTCAGCGCGCCACTGATCACCGCCTCGATCACCCGATTCGCAGACGTACCTGAAGCCTCCTACATGTCCCTCGTCGCGGTTCTGCTCGGCACCGTCGTCTTTGCGGTAAGTGTGTACGCAGGCCTCGATCGCGGGATCCGACGCCTCAGCAACCTGAACGTGATCCTCGCGCTGGTTTTTCTCGCGTTCGTTCTCATCACAGGCCCCACCCTGTTTCTTCTCAAGGCCAGCACCGACGCCGTCGGCTTTACGATCCAGAACTTCATTCGAATGAATACCTGGACCGACCCGCTGACCGACTCGGGTTTCGTAGAAAGCTGGACGATCTTCTACTGGGCGTGGTGGCTCGCGCTGGGGCCCTTCATGGGCATTTTCGTGAGCAAGATCTCACGCGGCCGGACGATCCGCGAGATGATCTTCGGAATGCTCGGATATGGTTCCGTCGGCTGCGTGTTGTTCATTGCCGTGTTGGGCAATTACGCGTTGCACGTCCAACTGACCGATCTCGTCCCGGTCGTGGATATCCTGAATGAACGAGGCGCACCGGCTGCAATCGTAGAAGTCCTCGCCTCACTACCGTCGGGCCGCTGGCTGTTGCCGTTCTTCGCCGCGATCTGCCTGATCTTCATGGCGACGACCTACGATTCGGCGTCCTACACGCTTGCATCTTGTGCGACGCGAAGACTCCCCACCGATCGGCATCCAGCGCGTTGGAACCGCGTGTTCTGGGCGCTAGGTCTGGGGCTCGTCCCCATCACCTTGCTGACACTGGGCGGGCTGCGCTCGCTCCAAACCGCCGCCGTAGTCGTATCCCTGCCCCTGATCCTCATCGGGATCCTCATGTGCGTATCACTCGTGAAGGGCCTCAGAAACGCGGAAGCAGCTGCTCTTGCTCCGTCGCCCGACGGCGAGGCGCGCTGACGGCTCCAGATCTTCCGCTCCGTTTCGGGCGCCGGGAAAGAGATGGACCCCGCCACTCAGGCGCAGATCTTCGAACCCTTCTTTACGGGAAAGCGTGCGAACGAAGGCGCGGATGAAGGCGCGAAGCGTGCCAAGATCCAATATGATCTCCTGGCTCACGGCGCCATGTGGACCGAATTCCGCACGCGGCTGAATCGCGATCCGGCACCCTGGTCGATCGATTCGAGCGAGATCCGGCGCTGGCACCGCAACGAGACTTACAAGACGGACTCACAAGAGATGGTCATGATTTCGCAGGCTCGAGTGGTAGTGGTCGGCCAGTACACCAGCTGGCACGGCTGCGGCGGAATTCGCTTGGCCACGATGATCAAGAGCCAGCCAGCATACGATCCGGCGAACGGGCACGTGCGGGCGTGAGTTCTTCGGGCAACCAACCGCTTGGAGGCAACGAGATGCCCCGCTTCGCGGGGCCCTCGACGATGATGCGGCTTCCGAGCGCCACGGACGCGGAGGGTCTCGACGCCTGCTTCGTGGGTGTTCCGCTAGATATCGGAACTTCGAACCGGCCCGGCGCCCGCTTCGGTCCGCGCCAGATCCGCGCCGAGTCGTGCCTGCTTCGCCCCTACAACATGGCCACGCGCGCGGCACCCTTCGATTCGCTGAAGGTCGCGGACATCGGGGATGTCGCGATCAACACGTTCAACCTGGAAGCGAGCGTGGCGATCATCGAGCGCGCCTACGACGAGATCCTCGCTCGCGATTGCATCCCGCTCACATTGGGCGGTGATCACACCATCGCGCTGCCGATCCTCCGAGCGCTCGCGCGCAAATACGGCCCGATGGGCATGATTCACGTCGACGCCCACGCCGACGTCAACGACCACATGTTCGGCGAAAAGATCGCGCACGGGACGCCCTTCCGACGTGCGGTGGAAGAGAGCTTGATCGACGGAGCACGCGTTGCCCAGATCGGTCTGCGCGGAAGCGGCTACACGGCCGAGGACTTCGACTGGTGCCGCGATCAGGGATTTCGCGTCGTACAGGCCGAGGAATGCTGGCACCGCTCCCTCGCGCCGTTGATGGAAGAAATCCGGGGCCAACTCGGTGAGGGCCCCGTCTATCTCAGCATCGATATCGACGGCCTCGATCCGAGTTTTGCGCCGGGGACCGGCACCCCGGAGATCGCGGGTTTGAGCAGCGCGCAGGCGCTCGAGATCATTCGCGGCTGCCGCGGCCTCGACGTTCGTGGAGGCGACCTCGTAGAAGTCGCTCCCGCATATGATCCTTCGGGCAACACGGCACTGCTCGGTGCGAACCTGCTGTTCGAGATGCTGTGTATCCTGCCGGGCGTCAAGTACCGCTGAAGCAACCCTCAACGATCCTTACGGCTTGACGAACTTCAGCGTCATCCTGTCGCTCTCACCGATCGCAATATATTTGGCGCTCTCATCCTTGCCGAGAGCCAGGCCCGGGGGCAACGTCCAAACCCCTTCGGGATGATCCGTGGTGTCTTTCGGATTGCTATTCATTTCCGACGTCGCTGCGAGCTCGAAGCCGTTCTTGACCATCAAATCCACGATTCGCTGTTGATGGACGTAGCCGCTTTCCGAGTCGGGCTTCTTGTCCGCATCCCTTCGGTGTTCGATGATCCCGAGGACGCCACCTTTCTTGAGCGACTTGAACCAACCGGCCGCGACTTCGTCGCCTCCCGATTCGATCCAGTTGTGGGCGTTTCGAAAGTCGAGAATCATGTCGACGCTTCCGGCGGGAGCCAGCTCGACGCGATCCGGCGGCACCATATTGACGACCTCGATCTTTCCATAGACGTCGGACTTACCGACGAACTGATCCGTAAACTGCTTGTTGTATCCGACCATCCATTTCTTCTGGGTCTTGGGGTCCTGGTCGTAGATGGCCGCAATCAGCTTCCCTTTGTTCTTCAGGTACGGGGCCAGGATCTGCGTGTACCAGCCACCACCCGGGTAGATTTCCAGCACCGTCATGTCGTCCCGGATCCCGAAGAAACGAAGCGCCTCGTAGGGGTGGCGATACCCGTCGCGAGCCTTCTGGTCGGCTGTGCGCTGATCACCCGCGATCACCGCTTTCAGCTGCTCATCTTCCGCGGCGAGCGCAACGCTCCCGAGGCCGAGCAAGAAAATGGACAACAGTCCGAACGTAATTTTCTTCACCTGAAATCCTCCCAAAAAAGACGCGGTACCAGACCGAAAGCCCGGCGTGAAGTCTTCTCAATCCGGGGCCCCTGAAGCCTGCAGGCACCGGATCCTAGCGGTTTTCGGGGGCCGCGAACCAGCGCGCCAAGCCACCGCTGGTCCGCCTCGAAGCGAAATGCCCCGCGCGCCGGCCGGCGGCCAGATTACTCCCCGGGAACTCGCCGATGCCGCGCCGCCGGGCCGGGATGTGTTGTAGAATCCCCCCCTCAGAAACCGAATGGAACCGAGTTCCGTATTCGTAGGTGCCCACCGCGGCTGGCCTGAAGGTTCGCGCCCCGCGGGTCCGCGACATCGGTTCGGCGGCCCAATACCCCCTATCAGAAGGGAGAGAGGAACTTTTTCAATGGCAGAAATCGTCGACCGAAAGCGAATCAAAGAACTCCAGGACCGGGAAGAGAAGCGCCTCGAGGCCAACCTCTCCAAATCAGCACTGCTCTACCAGCGCGCCAAAGAGTCACTCGTGAAGGGAGTCGCCTCGTCGTATCAGATGCGCGACCCGTATCCGATCTACTTCACCCACGGCAAGGGCTCCCGCGTTTGGGACGTCGACGGACACGAATACAGCGACTTCCACAACGCGTTCGGCTGCATGGTTCAGGGGCACGCCAACCCTGCCATCGTCGAAGCCGTACAGAAGCGCATGGAACTCGGCACGCAGTTCGCGCTTCCCACCGAAGATTCGATCATCGTCGCAGAACATCTCAAGAAGAATTTCAAGATGCCGCAGTGGCGTTTCGTCAACTCCGGCTCAGAAGCCACGATGGACGCGATTCGAATCGCGCGCGCCTATACCGGCCGCGACACCATCATGAAGATCATGGGCTCGTATCACGGACATCACGACTACGTGATGGTCTCGATCGGAACTGCCGAATTCAAAGACCGCGGCCCCCGAGACAACTACAAGTCCGTGCCCTACGGAGCCGGCATCCCGCAAAGCTCCGTGGACATGACCTTCGCGGTTCCGTTCAACGACGCGGAAGTGATGGAAAAACGCATCGAACGGCTCGACGCAGAGGGGAAAAAACCGGCGTGCGTGATCATGGAAGCCGCGATGATGAATCTCGGAGTCGTGCTTCCCGAGCCCGGCTATCTCGACAAGGTCCGCGCGATCACGAAGAAGCACGGCATCGTGCTGATATTTGACGAAGTGAAGACCGGAATCTGCACGGCTGCCGGCGGTGCGGTTGAGCGCTTTGGCGTCGTTCCCGACATGGTCACGCTCGCAAAGGCTTTGGCCGCCGGTTTGCCCGCCGCAGCCATCGGCATGAATCAGGACATTTCAGAAGTCGTTGCCAGCGGTAAGGTCTTCCAGGTCGGAACCTACAACGGCAATCCGCTCTGCATGGCCGCCGCACGTGCCAGCCTCGAAGAGGTGATGACTCCGGAAGCCTACAAGCACCTCGACCGTATCAACGATCAACTCATCGCCAAATGCGACGCTATCTGTGAGAAGTACGGCTTCCAGGGCTACACGGTCGGCATCTCCTCCAAAGGCTGCGTCAATTTCGCCACCGGGAAGATCACCGACTACGAGTCGTTTATCGAGTACCAGGATGTAGCGCTCTGTGAGCTGGCTTGGCTGTACAACGTCAACAGGGATATCATCATGACGCCTGGACGCGATGAAGAATGGACGCTCTCCGTCTCCCACAATGACGAAGATGTCGAGCGCTGGGTTACGTCCTTCGAAGACTTCGTACGCGACGTGACGAGTTAAAGAAAGCGGGGAGGCGTGAGCACTCGCAATCGAACTCTCCGTGCAACCATCGCGACCCTCGTCGCCCTTCCGTTTCTCTACGGTTGTGCGACGAGGGTGCGGTCCGACTTCGACCGCGATGCAGTGTTCTCGCAATACAACACGTTCGACTGGATTGCGCCTCCCATACGCGCGAGCGAGGACGAGTTAGGATCGAATCCCGAGGGTCCCTTTGCGCGCAACTCACTCCTCGACAAACGCATGCGCGCAGCCGTCACCAGCAACCTCCGGGCCCGCGGATTTCAGTACGTGGAAGACGGCAGTTCCAACTTCCGCCTGAATTACCATGTCATGTTCAGCGACAAGCTCGCCGGATCGGGCTCCGACTTCGGCTATTCCCGGCACTATCGCCGAGGCTCTTTCAGCTCGGGGTTCAACTGGTCGGTCCGTCAATACAAGGAAGGCACGATCATCATCGATATCATCGATCGCGCGAAAGACCAGCTGGTGTGGCGCGGGTGGATGGTCAGCCGAAATCGAGACGGAAACTACAACGAAACGGAAATCAATCGAGCCGTCAACAAGATCTTGATGAAATTCCCGCCGGGTAGATGAATGGGGAGGTATCGGATGAGAAGGTCACTGCTCGCATTGGGAATGGCGCTCGTCTGCATCGCGTGCGTTTCATGCGCAACGAAGACGGAACTCTCGGGCGTTTGGAAGGCCGACTCAGCGAAAGCGCGGCCGATGGAGCAGATCCTCGTAATCGGAATCGCCGAGAACGACATCAACCGGCGAAGCTTCGAAGACAATTTCGTTGCGGCGCTCAAGGAACAGGGAGCCAACGCAGTACCCAGCTACCAAATCCTGCCGAATTCAGATCGGCTTTCGAAGGAATCGATCCAGCGAGCGATTCGCGGGCGTGGAATCCAGGGAGTGGTCGTAACCCAGTTGGTTCAAGTCGATGAGCGCCAGGAGTACGTCCCGCCGAAGACCTACGTGAGCCCCAACTATTACGGTCGAGGCCTATACGGCTACTACGGGCGCGGCTATGAAGTCACCCACACGCCCGGTTACACGATCAACACCACCATCGTGAGGCTCGAGACGCACCTCTACGATGCCTCCTCGGCCGAACTCGTGTGGGCCGCCCACTCCGAGACCTTCAACCCCAAATCGATCGACGACGGCGTTGGGTCGGTGACCAAGAAGTTGTCCAAGCGACTCGCAGCAGACGGATTCACCCCCGGGAACTAGCCGCACGCCGACTGCGATCGCCAGGCCTCGTCGCCGCGATCACCGCCACTCGGCGCCCATCTGAGACCGCAGGGCTCGGCGCATGAGCCCTTTCGCGTTCCGATTGCAGCCCAATTGCAATCTTATGCCTCTACCGAACTGAAAGCCCTCCTACGAACCGCGCACAGCTGCGATCCGGGGGCTGATGTCGGCTTCAGACAAGAGCCACGAGAGCCGATCAGCGATTTGCACCTCACTAGACGGCAACGAGGCTCGAACACCCTTGTCACAAAACCGATCGGCCAGTTTCGATGTCGTGGATGTCAGGATCTTCCTGGCGCTTATCGCCTTCTCCCTGCTCTGGTATCTACGCACGGCCGGCTACGAGTTCGTGGACTTCGACGACACCCGGGTCCTATTGGGGCACCCGAATCTCTACAACGAGAACTCCCTCCTCTCCAGCATTCGCGAGATCTTCACTGGGTATTTCCCGCGAGAAGAGCCGCTTCTCGTGCGCGACTTGAGTTGGGCGGTCGACGCCAGGCTGTTCGGGTTCAGCAATCCCTTCGGCTACCACCTCGGCAACATCGTACTCAACGCTCTCAACGTCGGTCTGCTCTTTCTCTTCCTGCGACGAACGACGCGGAGCACCGAAACGAGCGCCGCCGTAGCCATCTGCTTTGCGTTGTTGCCAGTTCACGTGGAGCCGGTCTGCTGGGTGATGGGCCGCAAGGACATGCTCGCCGCATTCTTCCTGTTGGCCGCCCTGCTCGCCCAGAGTTTCGAGTTGGACGATCGCTCGAAAGCCCAGCGCCGCACACTCTATACGTTTGCGCTGCTCTTCACGCTCCTTGCGCTCTTTTCGAAGGCCAGCGCACTCGTCTTCTTCATCGTGCTCGGACTCCACCGTTTGTTCCGCCCCTATCTCGAGGAAGGACACCACCCCCGCGCAAAGATCGCATGGTGGGCCAGCGGCGGCCGAGCAGCGCTTGCCGTCGCCCCCCATGCCGTATTGAGCGTTCTCTTCTTCATCTGGTATCGCGGCGTCGTCGGCACGTACGGCATCATCGAATCGGGCGCTCCGGACCCGTTCGATACTGAGCACCTTTTCAACATGATTCGCTTCGCACCGCTGATCCTCGGCCAGTACCTCTCGCACATCGCATGGCCCGTCGAGTTGTCGATGTACTACCGCTGGCCGCACGTAGAAATCCCGTTGACGACTCCGGAACTCATCAGCTCTGCGGCATTCGCGATCGCGCTGCTGGCTGGCCTTTGCACGCTGATCGTGCGCCGCCGCGACCTCGCATTTTACGCCCTCGTCACGTTGGCTCTCCTACTTCCATACACGGGACTGTTCTATGTGGGCTTCTGGAGCGCCGACCGATACATCTACCTCGCCTCTGCAGGTGCACTCGCCATTATGACCATCATGATGCGGGAGATCTCAACTCGCAGTCGAACCGCAGCGCTTGTATCGGCACTGCTCGCCGTTGCGTTCATCTCGGGAAGCGCCATTCAAAACTGGCGCCAACAACCCGTGTGGCAAAATACCGAGACTCTGTGGCTCTACGAAGCCTATCGACGCGAACCCTCCCTTTTGGGTATCCAGGCATTGGCCAAGGCCTACATCAAACACGCTGAGCGCGACCCGGTCAATCCTGAGCACGCAATCTGGCTCGATCGAGCGGAGATCGAAATCGAGCGCGGCTTCACACGCCATTCCGAGCTCAACCGGAAACCCGGGCGGTATCCCGTTCCCGAACAACATCACCTCGCGAGGCTTCATTATCTGCGCGGGCGTATTGCCGAACTCCGGCGCGAGCCCGTCGAAAACCAGCTGCGCCACTTTTCCCAGGCGTTCGAACTCGCACCCGAAAGGCTCAGCGCGATCTACACGTCCCGGAGCCTCTTCGCCATGGCCGGCTACGCCGATGGCCCCGAACAGCAGAAACTAATCGAAAATTCATTCGACTATTTCGTGCATTACATCGAATTCTCACTGCACGATTCACTGCAATTAGTAGAAAGCAAAAAGATGCTCGAAGCCAACTACGAGGGTCGATTCCCTTTTCTCGAAAATCGAATCCTCGAAACCCGAAAGACCTACTTCCAATGAATGACGCCAACGAATACAGCGGAGCCCGCCCCCAAATTCACGGGCGCTTCCATCTCCAGCGCAAGATCGTTTGCGATTCAGCTATTCGGTCGATGGCTGCCCAGGCGTGCCTTGTCATGGAGGTCACCTGATCATGTGGTACGGAAGAACAGTCTCCGTGATCTTGCCGACTTACAACGAGCGAGATTCGATTCGAGTGGCGATCGGCGAAATCGAGGCCACGGGGGTCGTGGATGAGATTCTGGTGATCAACAACAATGCCGCCCGCGGGACCAGCGCCGAGGTCGCTCAGACCTCGGCTCGTGAGATTTTCGAACCCAAGCAGGGCTACGGCGCCGCAATCCGCCGCGGATTTAGAGAGGCCGAGGGCGATTTCGTCATCGTCAGTGAGCCCGACGGAAGCTTTCGCGGGCACGACATCCACAAGGTTCTCGCATACGCGCAGGATTTCGAGGTCGTCTACGGTAGTCGCACCGTGAAAGAATTGATCTGGGAAGGGGCCAACATGGGCCTGTTTCTCAAATGGGGCAACTACAGCGTCGCAAAGCTCACGGAGTTCCTGTTCAACACGACGTCGCTCACCGATGTGGGCTGCACGCTGCGCTGTATTCGTCGAGAAGCACTGCGGCGCATCGAACCGTTCTTCACCGTCGACGGATCATTTTTTGGACCCGAAATGATGGTGCTCACTGTCATGATGAAGGCTTCGATGATCCAGATTCCGGTCAATTACACGAAGCGCGTAGGAACTTCGTCGGTTACCGGAAACAAATGGGTGGCCCTTCGACTCGGGTTGCGAATGATCGCCTTGATCCTCTCCTACAGGGTGCGCAGCTGGATCGATCCGGAGCAATTCGAAACGGCCATCCCGGCACAGATCGACCGCGCGCTTCCAACCATCGACCTCACGCTCGAGGCGGATGAGGAAGACGAAGAAAAGAAGAACATCCGCTAGAAGCAGCCGTGGCCGCGTGAACGCAATCGCGTTTATGACTCGTGTTTGCGCGGCTTCCAGAGCTGCTCGAGGAGCGCCAACGCCCCGACGATGTAAACCGCTGCAGCCACGATTTGCGCGATGCGCGAGTAGAAGCGCTCATCCACCTCATCTCCCGAAGACGCTGTTGCGGAACCCACCAACAACAGCAAGGTCGAAAAAGCCATGCCGTAGATCGGCGCCATCGGGCGATCCGAAAACAGGCGATCGCTCACCAGCAGGGCTGCGAGCAGGGTGAGCGCGATCAGGAATCCGTAGGTCGGCACCGCGACGAGCAGGTGGTAGAAGAGAATCGCCGCGAACCCACCCGCGAGGTTTCCGAGCACGAGGGTCAGGCCGCCGCGAATCCCTGTCGTCAAGCTCGGCTGCTGCGCGAGAATGGCGATGAAGACGAGCGTGACCAGCGCGTCTGTCCACTGCAGCGTAAAGAACACGCCGAGCACCGGTAGAACCACGAGGGTGCTGAGCGCAGCGCTGCGGAACCGATCCTGCCGAGACAGGTTTGCGCTACCCGGCGGGGAGCTCCCCTTCGCAGCCCCGGCCCCGCCTCGTACGCTCGAGTGGGGAAACAACGCAAACGCGAACCACGCCACGAGAATGGCCGCCACACCCACCAGAACGAGGCTCTTGGCGATCTCCACAGCCAACGGGAGGGACTGGGTCCCCACGAACGGGATCAGCGTGGCTGCGATGAGCAACCAGACCACAAAGAACGCAGAAGCGCCTCCCGTATTGAAGTAGAAGATTTGAAACAGCACCAGCCCCAGACCCACCATGCACAAGATCGGGTATGGAACCAAGACGCGGCAGATCAACAAACCCAAAGAAACGGAACCCCCAATGCAGGCCACGACCCGGAGCCCCGAAGAGAGCGTCGGACGCGTGGCTGCGGGGCCCAGAAATTGAACCACGAACAGCGGCACCAGGTAGGAGAGTTGCCAGGAAAAACCGTAAGTGACCGCGACCGCGAGGGTGATCCCGAAGGCGAACCTCAGCCTCGACACGGCCGCTGGGGTCATCGCACTCACCCACCAAATCCTGGCGGCCGCGGTGCGGTCTCGCAGCGGAGAGCGGACCAGCCCGCCGGTCAATCCATCAGTAGACATAGGAGAGCACGGAGACCAACCGCATCCAGAGCCAGCCCAGCGCGTTGAGAATTACGTGATCTCCGGTGTAGATCGTGACATCGGCCTGCCCGCCCGCGCGACGCAGACCGCGGGCGCTCTCATCCGCAAATCGAATCACGACGGGAAAGCGCTGGGCGTCCCGAAGCCAGTTGCTCGAACTGGATATCGTGGGCAGATCGCCGAGCGTCCCGGCTGCCTGTGTCTCCACCCCGTACCCGATGCTCACCACCCTGCCCTGAAAGATCCTCCCCGGTGCCACATCAAGCAGGATTTCCGCCCGATCCCCGGGCTCCACGTTTCCGATGCTGTTCTCTCGCAGGTTGGCGACCACCCAGACATCATTCGCAGAGATGAAGGTCATCAGCGGCTGTCCCTCGATGGCGTGATGCCCGACATCGACCTGAAGATTCGTGACACCCCCCAATGACGGCGCGCGAATCGTGGTGTCCGCAAGGTCCAGGCGCGCCTTTTCGAGGGCTGCGAGGCTCGCGCGAATCATCGCGTTCTCCTGGCCCTCGGCACCCAGCTGCTCGCGTGCCTTCACGAGGCCTGCCTCTGCGGTCGCCAATTTTGCCTCGGCGCGGCTCAGCAACGCACGCGCCCGATCGGCTTCCGCCTTGGAGGCGGCACCCTCCTTTTCCAGATGAATGCGCCGCGCCGCCTGCACCCGCTCGGTCGCCAGCTGCGCCTTCGCGTCGGCCAATTTCGCCTGAGCGGAGGCCACATCAGCCGTTCCCGCTCCAATATCCTGACCCGCGCGCTCGAGCGCCGCCTCCGCCTCTGCGACTGCGAGTTCATAGTGCCGCGGGTCGATTTGAATCAGGACATCACCCGCAGATACGATCTCGTTGATGTCTACCTCTACCTTGACAACGATCCCCGAGACTTCGGGAACGATCGGGATGATGTAGCCGTCCACTCGAGCCTGATCTGTGTAGGGCGTAAAGCGGTCGCCGAGTACGTACCAGATGAAGAGGAGAAGACAGGCGCAAAGCAAGATCCATGTTAGCCGGCGGGCGGGATCAGGGTCCGTCTCAGCAGATCCCGCTTCGGCCGACTGCGAATCCGACGGCTCCGCGTCTACCGCTGCAGCCGCGGCGCGATCGGCATTGGCGCTCTCCGCCTCCGTCACAGATCGATCGTTTGCCACAGTCGTCTCCTTCACATTTTGGGATCACGAGGGCGTTCGATCGACTGGTCGTGGCAGGTCGCCCGCGATTCGAATCAGGCATTCTCGGACGCGGTTTCCTCAGCCTCACCGAGCCACGCCATGAACAGCTTGTAGCCGAGAGCGAGAACCACGGCACCGACGAAGAGCCCGATGAAGCCCGACCACATGAAACCCCCGATCGCTCCCATGAAGATCACCAACATCGGGAGGTCGAGGCCCCGCGCGAGCAGCACGGGTTTCAAAACCGTATCGCTGCTACTCGCGAGGATCGACCAGATCGTGAAGAGCACCGACGTCGTCGTCCCACTGGTGGCGAATACGTAGAACATGACCGGGATCAGCACGAGCAGTGGCGGCAACTGAACGACGGCGACCACCAGACACAGAGCGGTCCAGAGGGAGGCGTGTGGCACACCTGCCGCGAAGAGCCCGATACCGCAGAGTACAGCCTGGATGAGCGCAACGCCGAGAATTCCCTGAGCGACACCGCGAATCGTCGCTCCGGAAAGCGCCACGAATGCGGGCCCACGTTCATCGATCAGACGCGTCGCGATCGCCGAGGCGACCTCCGCACCCCTGCTGGAACTGGCGAGAAGCACGCCTGCAATCAAGATCGAGATCAAGAACTGCACGATGCCGAGCCCCACACCGGTGATGCCTGCGAGAAACCCGCCCGCGAGAGGCCTCAGGTGCGGCCCCAGCTGTTCTATCGCGTCCATCAAATTGACGTGCGCAAGCGTCCAGAAGGCGTGCAACCTTTCGCCAATCAGAGGCCACGTGGCAATGTTCTCGGGTGGCAATGGAACTTCGAGTGCGCCGCCGCTCAGGCCCTCGGACAGCCAGCGGGCGTTTTCAACCAGCGAACCGGCCGACATCAGGGACGGCACGATGAGGAGAACCAGGCCGATCAGGACCAGAACGACCGCTGCCAGCCGCTCGCGCCCGCCCATCACGCGACCGAGCCAGCGATAGGCGGGAAAGATCGCGGTTGCGATAATGATGCCCCAAACCACAGGCAGGATGAAGGGCCTGACGATCTGAAAACACCAGACTACGAGCATTGCCACCAGCGCGATTCGTATCGTCGCTTCGGTTGCCTTGTTCAAGAATTCTCGTTCCTGGACTTCCCTGGTGCCCGTGGAGGAACTGTTTTCCGCCATTCGTCGCCTTCCTCTAATTGTGGGTAGCGTTCGGGTGCCCTGAGGCGCGCTTTATTGTAACAATGCTCCGAGACACCGCGAACTGCCCGAGCGGCAGCGTTACCCGGAGGCCGTGCTTGCGTAGGGATGACACCAGGAGGGATACGGGGCATGACACGGCGAAACAGGACCCAAAATCCGTGAAGACCTCAGCGTGGATCCAATCGAGAGGGCTCCTCAATATGCCCATCGTGGTCTCGGGCCTCAGCATTGCGACCTGCCTGTTCTTGCTCACCTTACCCGGTAGCGCTCAAGGCCGTGTGGGCGATCCACCGGAAGCAGAGTCTCCCGCAGCCTGTTCACAAGTTGATTACGGAAAAGCGGCTTCCACCGCGACGCGCGAAGCTGCCGAGAGCACCATTACCAAACCCCCCAACCCGAATGGCCCGACCCTCGTAGGTGTGGGGTTCTTCGTAAGTGACATCCGGGGAATCGATCCCGTACGAGATGAGTTCCAGTTTCGAGGTTATGTTCGAGTGCTCTGGTGCGATCCGCGCCAAGCCTTCGATCCGGAGATCGAAGGGCAAGACGAGCTGGTCTTCTCGGGCGCCCAGGTCGAAAACAAATTCAAGGGAATGTGGTTCCCTTCGGGATACCCGGTCAACAAGGTCGGCGAACTCAGCTTCAGCGAACGCGTATTGCGGATTCGCCACGATGGCACGATCGAGCAGAGCACCAACGTCAGCCTACCCCTGGCGACTCATTACGATCTTCGCCGATTCCCGATTGACCGACAGACCCTCGAACTGCAGGTGGAATCCTATCTATGGAATCGCGACCAACTTCAATTCATTCACGACGAAACGATCAGCGGCTTCAGCAATGGGATTGCCATTCCCGAGTGGGATATCGAAACCGTCAACGGCGACGTGAGCGAAATCGCAGTCCTGAGAAGTGATACCCCCTTCGCCCGCTACACCCTCGAAATCGAGATCGCCCGCAAATCGGGTTTCTACATCTGGAAGGTTTTCCTCCCCCTGATCGTGATCGTGTCCCTCTCGTGGTCCGTTTTCTGGATGACCGATGAGCGTTTTTCGGGCCGCAGTCGAATCTCTGCGACGGGCGTGCTCACCGTCGTCGCCTACCAGTTCGTCTTCGCCGAAAACCTGCCCCGGGTGGGTTACCTCACACTCCTCGATCAGGTCATGATTGGCTCATTCGGTCTGCTAGCCGTGACGGTACTCGAGAGCCTGCTGGTGGATCGCGCAAACCGGGAGGATCCCGCAAAGGCGATCCAGATCGACCGGACCTCCCGTTGGCTCTTTCCCGTGGCGTACGCGGCGATGTTGGCAGCAATCGCGCTCTTCGCCGGCTAGCTGGCGAATCCTGCGGATTCGCTTTGCGGCGCCGAGACCTCGCGGTCTCGCCTGGCTGGCGAAGCCGCATCCGGCGGCCACCGGAAGGTCCGTAGCGATCCGAATTCTCGCCTGCTACACCCGCCGGACCGATCAATCGCCAATACAGGAGCCCGCCGCGATGCGACTTCTTCGCCTATTTCTTCCCATCCTTCTCGTGCTGTCCCAGCTCGCCTGTCAATCGTCCACGACGAGCGGCGGCGGCCATTCCTCGACCTCTCCGATGCGACTGCAGAGCATCCTCGAAAGCGGAGAACTTCGGGTCGGGCTGTCGGGCAACCAGCCTCCGCTCAACATGACCAACAAGAGCGGAGAGATCATCGGCCTCGAAGTCGACCTGATGAAGGCGCTCGCTCAATCGATGGGCTTGACGGTGCGCTTCGTCGTCAAACCCTTTGCCGATCTGATCCCCGCGATCGAGAATGGTGAGGTGGACGTCGTCATCTCGGGGATGACGATCACGCCGGAGCGCAACGCGCGTGTCGCATTTGTCGGCCCCTACTTCATTTCGGGCAAATCGGTGCTCACCAAGTCGGCGGAAATCGCATCGGCCGACAAACGCAACTTGCTCAACAATGCCGATCATCGATACGCCGTGCTGGCGGGCTCTACGAGCGAGGCCTTCGTCAATCAGGTGCTACCGAAGGCCGTAAGTGTTCCCGCGAAGGACTACGACACCGCCGTACAAATGGTGCTCGATGACGAAGTGCAAGCGATGATCGCGGACTTTCCGATCTGCCAGCTCTCGGTCATGCGCCACCCGGAAGCCGACTTGTCGACATTGATGACACCCTTCACCATCGAACCACTGGGGATCGCGCTACCCGCCGACGATCCGCTGCTCATCAACCTGATCGATAACTATCTGAACACACTCGAAAACACGGGGCTTCTGATCCAGTTCAAGGCAAAGTGGTTCTCCGACGGATCCTGGATCTCCGAGCTTCCCTGATAGGCCATGCCGACCCATCGAAACCACGCAAGGATCTCTTTTTTCGCCGCTGCGCTGGTGATCGCCCTGGTGGTCTGCCTGGGTACCGCGGTGTCCGCCGAGCGCAAGAAGAAAGACATCCTGCTCTCTGAAGGCGACGATGCTCGCATCGGTAGAGAGGCCGCGAAGTCGGTTCACGCCCAGATGGGACTCTACGAAGATCCCGAGCTCGAAGCCTACGTGAACAAACTCGGACAGCGGCTGCTCAGGGGCGTGCCCCGCATGGGGTTCGACTACCAGTTCAAGATCGTCGACCAGTTCGAACCGAACGCATTCGCGCTGCCCGGTGGCTACATCTTCATTTCACGCGGTCTGTTGGCGCTGGCCAACAGCGAAGACGAACTCGCCAATGTGATGGGCCACGAAATCATCCACGCCGCGCACAGGCATGCGGCGATGCAACAGGCTCTGGTCGGAACCGGTCCCTTCGCCATGCCGTGGGCCCGCGCAGCAACCATGGCCGGCTACGGGCGCGACATGGAGCGCGACGCCGACAAGGGCGGCCAGGCGCTCGCGGCAGCTGCGGGTTACGACCCCATGGGAATGTCGACCTTCATGCGGCAACTCGCCCAACTCGAGCGAATTCGCATCGGCACCGTGCGGCAGTCGCGGTTTATCGATACCCATCCCGGCGCCGGCGAGCGCGCCGCCGTCAATGCGGCACGCTCGCACGAAATCCGCCGAAAGAACGTACCGAGCCTCGGTGACACCCGAACCTCCTACCTGCGCCGGTTGGAGGGGCTGCCCGTCGGCCCGCGCCCGGAAGGTGGCGTCTTCGACAAAGACCGCTTCCTGCAACCCGACATGGATTTCCAACTCCGCTTTCCGCCCGGCTGGAACGTCTCCAATTCGACCCAGGCAGTTGGAGCCGTGTCGCCCAAGCGCGACGCGATGATCTTCTTGATGGCGGATCAGCCCGAAGGCGACCCCGAGCAAGCGGCGGCAGACTTCGTGATCAAGACGAGTCAGGATTTTCCGGTCGACGTCGTGAGATCCGGCCCCGTCAAGATCGGCGGGATCGACGCGTGGCGGATCGAATTGGAGGGCAGCGGACGCGCGCGCGGCGTGACCGCAAACGTGACATTCATTCCGTATCGAGGCGCAACCTTCCGGATCACCGGCGTGGCGCCCTCTGCAGCGGCGAGAACCTACCGCGGGCGCATGCTGAGCACGACGCGCAGCTTTCGGTCGCTCTCCGAGGAAGATCGATTGAAGATCTCCGGGAACCAGATCCACCTGGTGACCGCGCAGGCGGGCGAGACTCTCGAAGAGCTCGGACGTCGGAGTGGCAATACCTGGAACATCTCGGCGCTCGCCGCCTACAACGGAATCTTCACCACCCACCGTTTCGAAGGCGGCGAACTCGTCAAGACGACCCGCACCGAGCCCTACCGCAGCCCCACAGAGTAAACCCGATCAGCAATCTCTCCGAGTGGGATTCCAGCTTGAAGGGAGCGACACATCCGTCGCAAATCGAGAATGAAACGTTGCGACCGGCCGCTTACTGAACTTCAGCGCCGCTCGCTTCTAGTGGATTGGGGTCGCTTCCATCGAGCAAGCCATCACCATCCGTATCGGGATTATTCGGATCGGTTCCGCCGCGAATCCCCGCGATCGCCTCTTCGAGATCGCTGAGTCCATCGCTATCGGTGTCGGCCTCGCTCGTAGAGGAACCGAGAGTCTCTTCGGTAATGCGCAATTCATCACCGTACGGGGAGTAGTCGGGCAGACCGTCGCCGTCTCGGTCCTTGAAAGCCTTCAAAGTACCCCAGCGCCCGGGCCGGCTGAAATACTCGGCGTCCGAAACGCTTTCGAGCACCCACTTCTCGTAGCTGGCATTTTCGCCGTTGACGAATTTGAAGAACATCACGTTGTGAACCACCGGAAATCCTTCGAAGCCGCTTTGGATCAACATGCTACCCAGCGTGTGGAGAAATTCGTGTTCGACGTAGTAGTTGAAGGTTTCGGGCCGCCACGTCATTGGGATCGCGATATAGGCCGCTTTTTCGAGTAGTTTGTTCACGCCGTACGATGCAGCACCGAAACGGTTCTTATACCCCGACGCCCCATCAAACGCGTAAAAGGCAATCACGAGGTCGTAGCTGCCATTTTCGTAACCAAGATCTGCGAGATCGGTGGTCAAGCTCGCCGCGGCACCTTTGACCGTCCAGGATGGCAGGACGTAGAGATCGGAGCCGGATCGAGCGAATTGATCCTCAGGTACGAAGCGGTCGATCGTCAGATCGTCTACCACCAGATGAATTCGCATCCGACTCGATCGCCAGATGAACTCGACGGCTTCATCGACTTCCTGTCGCACGGTCGCGACCTCCTCCGGCGTCACCGTGCCAGCGAAGGTATCGGTGTAGACGACCACGAGGGCCTCGAGGCGGAGGTATTCCCCCGCTCCCGCGACTCCGGGCGCCGTCAACGTCAGGATCAGCAATGCGAGCGCGTGAACGTGAATCGATCTGATTGCGGGCCGGGCCGCGATGTCCGTCAGCTTCAGCAAAATAAACACATTCTCCGGGCAGTCTCTCTACCGTGGGAGCGGCAGATTCGACATGCGGCGGAATTCTAGCGAAGCCCAGGCCGGACGGCCCGCCCACCCTCAGCGATAGAGGCCTTACCCAAAGCTGGATTCGAAGCGCAATTTGAGTGCCTATCACCCTACCCCGCCTTCGAAATGCGCAGCCAGTCGCCGCATTGATGTACCCAACCGCGGTCGCACTTTCCCATCGGCGCTAGAACTGGAGATCTGGCGCGCGGCTGCGACAGGCCTACTTCGAACTGTTCGATCACTACGCCGATGTGATAGGGTACTCATTGGGCTCGTTGATCAGACAGGGCCCTGGAGGGACTTCCGGCGCCGCACAGAAAGACTCCGAAGGGGCGCCGCACGGCCCCTACGAGCAGTGGCGGCACAAATTTGATTGCGTGGCTCTGGAGCTCCTGACTTCCCAAAATGCGTATTCTCTCGACGGGCTCCTACGCCCCGCCCAAGATCGTCACCAACGAAGAACTCGCGCGCGTCGTTCCGACGAAGGCCGCGTGGATTCATGAAAATCTTGGCATCAAGGAACGCCGCGTCAGCGAAGATGCCGTCTATACCTCGGACCTCGCCGCCGAGGCCGCGCGGCGCGCGCTGGATTCCGCGGACATCGACCCCGAAAGTCTCGACCTGATCTTGCTGGCCACCGCGACACCGGATCGCAAAGCGCCGTCGACGGCCTGCCTCGTAAAGCACAAGCTCGGAATCAAGAACACCTGTCCCGCATTGGATATCGCCGCGGTGTGCTCGGGCTTCATCTACGGGTTATCGATCGCGAGCGAATTGATCAAGGGCGGCAGCTACCGACGCGTGCTGGTGATCGGCTCCGACACGTTTTCCAAGATCACGAACTGGGAGAGCCGAGATTGCGTGTTTTTCGGCGACGGCGCCGGCGCGGCAGTGGTCGAAGCCAGCGACGATCCGGACGCGCTATTCGACAGCCGCCTCTATTCAGATACGCAGGAGACCGACAACTTCACCGTCTACCCCGACGATCGCTTCTTCACGATGAACGGGCGCGCCGTTTACGAGACGGGAACCCGCGTGCTACCCGAAGCAATCCTGACCCTGCTCGAGAAGAACGCGCTGCGCATCGAAGACGTTCGCTGGATCATTCCACACCAGCCCTCGCATCTCCTGCTCAAAGAAACCGCGCGGAAACTCGGCTTCCCATTTGAGCGCGTGCGCCGCAATATGGATCGCTACGCCAACACTTCGAGTGCGACGATTCCCCTGTTGTTCGACGAGGTGCATCGCTCCGGCGACCTCCAGCGCGGCGACCTGGTGGTATTCGCCGCTGTCGGTTCGGGTTGGGCCTGGGGAGCCGCGGTATATCGCTGGATCTAGGCAAAACCGCGAAGAGCACTCGAGATCAAGGCCGAGAAAGAACCCTTCCCCACCGCGACCCACCGCAATCGACCAACGGAACCGACCCTCAGATGGCGTCGGTGTCACCCCACATCAGATGCCAGCGGAGCGGACGCTCGATGAGTTGCGGATCGCGAAAGGGGTACGTGATGAACGAGAACACGTACGGCGAAGGCAGGAAGCCGAGCGCCCAGGGCGCGGGGAGCATCGGGCTGCGCGGGGTCAGAAACATCGCCAACAAGGCGGCTCCCTGCGACCGCCCATGGGCGCGCACGTCTGAGAGCAAGGCCTCGACGATGTGCCGACGCTCGCGGCCAATCGCCGAGGTCATGATGTCGAGCACGATGATGCTGTCGACGCCTTCGAGCGACCGGATCCGGCTGACCGCCAGCCCGCATAACTCGCCACCGCGGGAGGCGACGTGCCACATGTAGACGTTGCCCGGGTTGTCGTCGTAGCGCCAGCGCAGGCAATCGGCCGTGCGCCGCTGCAACGCAGCGCCCGGCGGCACGGTCGCGTGAAATCGCTCCGTGAATTCCTCGAAGCGTTCGTCGATCGTCGGCTGTCGCACGACTTGCAGGTCGCCACGCGGCCAGCGCGCCCGGATCGCCCGGTTGGCCAGCGTCGCCGGCGCACCGATCAGGCGAGCCAAACCCGGCACGCGGTCGATCGCGGGCAGCTTGCCGCGCAGCAGTGGTGTCGCGTCGAGCACCTGCACCCAGGTGGGAATGCGAAACGGCACCTGCCACCCCACCTTGAGGTGCCCCGCGATCACGTGCGGCTGGATGGGGTAGCCCGTCGTGAACACCATCTCGGAATCATCCACGCAGGCGTCGAGCGAGAAATGGCTTAGCTTCCGAAACATCCCCTGCCGCCAGTACTCAGGATCGGTCATGACGTCGACCACGTTCGACCCGAGCACCGTCTGTCCGTCCAGCAGGAACTGCTGTGGGATCACCGCGTAGCCGCCGACAATGCGCCCCCCGTCATCCGCGACGAAGAACCGGCTCGGGCCCCAGTGGTTGTCGAGAAACTCCCAGCGCCAGTAGTCGGGTCGTGCCTTCTCGGGATCGACGTCTTCGAAAGCGGCACGACGGCACGCGAGGATGCCTTCCATGTCGTCAGCTGTGCCTTCCCGCAGCCTCCAAGTCGGCATGGCGCCCCCGTCAGACACCCACCATGCCGCCATTGATGTCGAGCGTGGCCCCGGTGAGGTAGTCCGATCGGATCAGGAACTGCACGGCCTCGGTGATGTTCTGCGGGTCACCCAGCCTGCGCTGCGGGATCTGAGGCAGCACGTGCTTCTGGAGGTTCTCCTCGGATATCGTCTTGATGATGCCAACGTCGTAGTAGCCGAGCGCGAGCGCATTCGCCGTGATGCCACGCGTCGCGTTCTCGACGCTGACCACGCGAGCCATGGCTCCGAGCGCCGCCTTCGTCGTCGAATAGGCCACGGTGCCGGGCGTTCCTCGCCGCGCCAACACGGACGACAGGTAGACGATCCGGCCCCACTCCACCTCGCGCATGATCGGGAGCATCGCCCGGGTGACGTACATCGCGCCGCTGAGGTTGGTGGACAGCGCCCGCTCCCAATCGGCATCCTCAATTTTGTGGGTGCTGGCGTCCGGCGACACGCCAGGCGTGTACACCAACACGGGCCGCTGCAGCTGGCCCCCTACACCCGCTACGAACGCGTTGACGGCGTCCGAGTCGGTGACATCGAGAGCGTGGTAGGCGGCCCCCTCCGCGAGTGAGCCGGGGTCAGCGCTGTGATACGTGCCAAGTAGGGTGTGGTCCGCCGACAGACTCCGCACGAGGTGCTGGCCGATACCGCCCGATGCTCCAAAGATCACGATGTCTGCCATCCGGTTTCCTTCCATCGTCCCGCGCTAGCGCGCCAGCGGGCCGAGGGCTGGCAGCGTACTGAACGGGGTAGTAGGCGTCGAGATTTTGCTTGCGCAAGGCAACCGCCTAGCAGCCAGCCCTAATCCCGCCTTCGCATCAGATAGATCGTACGCTCAGATCCCTTCACGGGATGAGCGTCCAAGATCTCGAACGCGCTCGAGAATGCCTCCTCGAAACCGGCCTGCGTGTAGTCCGGGAAGATATCCTCCCGCGTCGCAAGCAGGATCTTGACCTTCGGATCGCTCTTCGGAACGAATTCGATGATCAGGTGTTGAGCCAAACGAGCGAAGTAGCTGGCAATCCGGGTCAGCGGAACATTGTTGGAGATCGCGATGTGATGGATCAACGCGAGGGCCATCACCAGATCCGCAGAACTCCGCTCTGCGAGCGAATTGCGTTCCTCGTGGGCCCACCCGAGCGCGGGACTCGGATTTACGAGGTCCATGATGAGCGGCAGCAGACGGGTCTCCTTGGAACTGCGTGCCGCGCGGTAATTGCGCTCGACGCAAGCCGGATCGACATCGAAGGAAACGGTGTTGATCCCCCGCTCGCTCGCAATTCGGCTGAAGCGGCCCGTGTTGGCGCCGAGGTCCCAGACTTCAGCGGGCTGGACCCGATCGAGGTGGCTCGCAACGACCGTCGCCTTGTCCTCATCTCCCTCGTCGGTGTAGGAGTCGCCCTCGTAGTAGTCGGCCCATTCCGTGCCCTCGGGCTTCCAGTCGAGGCTCGCACACGCGCTCCTCAAACCAGCGATCAGGTTGTCGAGGTTCTTCCGGCTGACGGGGCGCTGTTTCGGCGCCGTCGCGTCCTCTGAGGCGGCCCCTTCGAATCGGCGCTGAGAGCCCGCCTGGACCCAGATGTGAAGAAAGAGCTGGATCCGCAACCACGCCCGCGCGGGCAAGAGCGACCGGGCCAGCGCGAGCGGAACGCCATCGATGTAGAGACGAGAGAGCTGCCCGAGTCCGATATCGCGGTAGGAGATCAATGCGAGAGGGGCCAGGAAGTGCTGGCAGAACTGCCGCCACGCAACCCAGGGCGTTCCTTCCTCGTACGCCTCGAAGGAAAGCGTATCGATGAAGACCGGGCGCCCCTGGTCGATCTGGATGTTGTAGGCGCTCGCGTCTTTGAGCGTCATGCCGAAATCCAGCGCGATCCGCTGGATCTCCAAGGTTGCAAGCGCCGCGTCCTTGAGTTCGCCAAAGCACCACTCGTAGGGGTACGAGATAAAGGGCACCGGGCGGGGCTGAAGGATTCGGTAGGCGTCGCCGCGACCGGTGGGTTCGATCGAGACTTCCTCGTGGGCAATGAGCAGACCGCGCTCCACCAGTGCGTCGTAGAGGCCCGAGGACATCAGACGATCGTAATCTGCCGCATAGCTGCGGTTGACTTGCCGGTAGATGGTGCCGTCGCGCTCGAAAACGAATCCGCTGGGATCGCGAAACGACGCGCCTAACGTGCCGTCATTCATCGCGGGGCGCGGTATCGGAGGGCTCCGAGTTCCGCGAATTGCGCCCGAAGAACGTCTTGATCTTTTGCCAGTAGGATGTGATGACAACGGCGGCACCGGCAAGCACCGCCACAACTGCCTGAATGATCAGGCTTCCGGTGCCGGGGTCCAGGTACGCGATCCTAATCTCGATCGGCTCGCCGACCGCGAGTGCCGTGGCCGGCACAAAGGCAGCTGCCAGGAGACCGAAGCCAGAACGGGCGGCAATTCGAGCGCCCCGACTTCGCGAGCAGAGCTTGGTTGAGCTGTTCATCGCAATTTTCATAGCCAGAGATCATCTCAGATTACGAGAATTTTGGCAAGCAAAAGAAGCACCGGCTGCTGCCCTCGCGGGCAGCGCGATCGGATCCGAGGTCGCCGCCTGCGCCGGAGGTCAGTGCTCGTCCTGTCAACTCGGGGAGTTCGGCTCCGCCCCCGCACTTCGAGGCTCCGCGATCTCCGAGATCACGTAGCGCGGTCGGCCCTTCACCTCATCGTAGATTTTGGAAATATACTCGCCGATGATGCCCAATCCGATCATCAACATGCTACCGATAATCAAGAGCAATAAATTGACTGTCGTAAAACCGGTTACGGCCTCGCCACGGAACCACTGTACGAGCGAGTCGATGCCCAAAAAAAGCGCAAAGCACAAAAAGACCGCTCCCATCATGGTAATGATGTGTACGGGTAATGAAGAGAACGACGTGATGCCGTTGATTGCCAACCGGACGAGGCCGAGCGCCGACCACGCGGTCTTGCCTCCCGCTCGCGGCTCGACGTCGAACGTCAGCCGTTTTCGCTTGAAACCCAGCCAGGCCGACATGCCTCGAAAAAAGACACTCCGTTCGGGCATGCGGTTCCAGGCTTCGAGAACCTTGCGATCCATCAATTTGAAATCTGACGCACCCCGAAGGTCGATACCGGAGAGCGCACGCAGGAGGAAGTGATACACGCCCGCCTGGGTCCGATACAAGGCAGACTCTTCTCCGCGGCGTCGTTTGACGCCCTCGACGATGTCGAAGCCCTCCTCCTCCCAGAAACGCACCATTTCGGGAATCAGCCGCGGTGGATGCTGCAGGTCTCCGTCCATGACGACCACTGCATCACCCCGAGCTCGCTCGAGACCGGCGCACATCGCCAATTCCTTACCGAAGCGCCGGCTGAGGCGAATGGCGCGCACATCACCGACCTCGTTCGCCGACGCTTGCAAGAGCTTCCACGTTCCGTCGCTCGATCCATCATCGATCAGAATGAGCTCGTAGTCGCCCTCGAATGCCGCAAGCTCACGACGGATCGCTTCGAGAGTTTGCTCGAGATGCGGCTCCTCGTTTAGAAGCGGAATCACGACGGAAAGCTTCATATCCCGGTTGTTCTCCTTCGCGACATCGCGGCGGCGTAGAGATGGAAATAATACGCGAAAAAGCGGGAGGTGTCTCGCCTACCTCTAACTGGCAACTCGCGATTGCAGAATTGCAGCTGACTCCTGCGTGACTTAGCGTCTTGCCTGAGTGGATTAGCGTCTTAGTTCCGATTGGGAGCAACCGATTGCGCATTCTCGTCAGTGCAGATGATTTTGGCCTCTCGGAGGGGATCACGACGAGCATCCTCGGCGCAGTCGACCGCGGCATGGTCACGAGTGTGAGTATCATCGCGAATGGATCCGGATTCGAACACGCCGTATCCGAGTATCGCGCGCGCCGTGGCTTGTTCCTCGCAGTTCACCTGAATCTGATGGAAGGTCGTGCCCTCTGCCCAGCCGACCAGGTACCCGATCTGGTCGATGAACAGGGGTGCTTCCGCCATTCATTCCAGTCGCTGTATCTGGCCCATCTGCGTGCGGGCAGTGCCCGCCGTGCGGAACTAGGCAGACAAGTACGTGCGGAGCTTTGCGCACAATTGCAGCGAGTGGCAGACAGCATCGGGCCGCAGATCGGCCTTCGCGTCGATAGCCACCTTCACGCCCACATGATCCCCTTCGTATTCGACGTTCTGATGGAGCTTCATCACGAGTTTCGCTTCGGATACGTGCGCTGCCTCGCTGAGCCATTCTTCCTGGCTTACGACGGATTCGACTCTCTGCGCAACTACGCGGGGCTCAATATCGCAAAGCACACCGTCCTGAACACCTTGGCACGGCGGGCGCTGCCGCGCCTGCGTTCGCGTGGCATCGCTCACTGCCAGCACTTCATCGGTGTTCTCTTCACCGGCAACATGCGTGTGGAGGCCGCCAGTGCGGCACTTGCCCGCCTCGAGGGTCGATGCGGAGGAGAAGAACTCGTCGAGATCCTACTCCACCCCGGCGGAGCGGCTCCGGGCGAAGATTGGATCTGGAATCAAAAGCCCGCCTTCCGTGATGTCTACTATTCGCCTTGGCGGAAGCGCGAGCGCGATACGCTCGAGTCGCCCGCCTTTCGTGCGCTCGTCGAAGACCGGATCGTCCGGCGCGTGGATCCGGATTGAATTCGCCCAGCACCGTGAT
>PVMK01129564.1_pt1 | contig 25998 bp, 23 predicted proteins | sample 1853481 | NCBI WGS metagenome assembly PVMK01 (sample SAMN08533507, study PRJNA380276) | Marine sediment metagenome, whole genome shotgun sequencing project.
AAAAATTAACCAGCCGCCAATAGCAAGAAAAGCCATACCGGGAGCGGAGTAGCCCCACAAAAACCAGGGACCGGTCTCCATCGCGGTCAGGATCGCGCCGGGGATGCTCAGGGAACCGCCTGCCAGCACCTGTAGCACTTTGTGGCTTGCGGTGCGTTGAGCCTGTCTTAATTTGGCAGCATCTTCCGAGTCTGTGCGGGTCAGTAGCTGTCCGTTGTTTGCCTTGACAAGGAAGTCGTGTAAGAGCCCGGGAATTTCCGGGGCCTGCGCCAGCCAGCCAGGCAGACGTTCACGCATTTCATTTGAGACATTTTCAAAGTTGTGTTTTTCCCTGAGAATGGTTTCGAGCTCAGGCTTGGCCACGCCCCAGATATCCAGTTCAGGGTCAAGCTGGCGGGCCAGGCCCTCAACATTCAACAGGGTTTTCTGCAACATCAGTAGCTGCGGTTGCAAGGTCAGCTGAAAACGGCGTGCAACCTGAAAAAGATCAAACAACACCTTGCCGAAAGAAACCTCGTTCAAGGGCCGGGTGAAGTTGGGCTCGCCCACGGACCTTACCGCGGCTTCAAGTTCAACCAGGCGCGTTTCTTCCGGTACCCAGCCGGCATCGATGTGCAATGCGGCTACCCGCCGGTAATCCTGATTGAACAGTGCTTTAAAATTCTCAGCGATGTAATAAAGATCCTCGGGCGACAGGCTGGCAACAATGCCAAAATCCATGGCGATGTAGGTAGGCTCATCCGGATCGCTGGCATCCACCAGGATATTGCCCGGGTGCAGGTCGGCATGGAACAGGTTGTCACGGAAAACCTGGGTGTAAAAGACCCGGACACCACGCCGCGCCAGTTTTTTCAAATTTACACCATGCTTCTTTAAGTTCTCTATATCGCCTACCGGCAGACCCGATACACGCTCCATGACCATTACCCTGTGCTTGCACCATTGCCAGTACACTTCCGGGATATACAGATCTTTTGAACCCTTGAAATTTCGCCGCAGTATCGATGCATTGGCTGCTTCGCGCTGCATGTCGAGTTCGTCGAATACGACCGTCTCAAATTCACGAACGACTTCCAGTGGTTGGATTTTGGCTCCGGCCTGCAAGAGCTTTTCAGCCAGTTGCGCGATGGCCTTGAGCAGGTCGATATCCTTGCGTAGCTGTTTTTTGATACCGGGACGCACAACTTTTACAACGGCTTCACGGCCGTCATGCAGGGTTGCCGGATGAACCTGGGCAATAGAGGCGGAAGCCAGTGGTTTGGTATCGAACGAGGCGAAAACCTTGCTGACCGGTTCGCCCAGGGCTGCTTCGATGATATCGCGTGCCTGTTCGCCTGGAAAAGGTGGAACCTGGTCCTGCAGCAGCGCGAGTTCATCGGCGATATCCACGGGCAGTAAATCTCTGCGGGTGGAAAGTATCTGGCCAAATTTTACATAAACAGGCCCCAGATCCTGCACCGCGAGCCGCAGACGTTTACCACGAGATAAATCGGACATACCCTTACTGGTCGGGATGAATATACGCATCCAGCGGATCGGGCGGGGCAGGCGATCAGTACTGAACAATTCATCCAGGCGGTAGCGTTTGAGGATGACACCAATGTGCCAGACACGCATAAACTGGCGCAAATTGTGGATCATGAGTTGCGGTCTTTCAACAGGTCAGAGAGGATTTTGCTGGCGGTTCGAGCCGTTTCCCGGGCAGTCTCCAAACCCTGGCGGATACCCTGTACCACCTGGTGACCGGCTACATCACCGAGCATTCCGGCGAGCGGACCTTCCCAGTCGGGTTCCAGCTTGCTGAATATGCGCTCCAGGTCGCGGGCAAGACTGGCATCGCCGTTGATCTGTACTTTTGATTCCGGCAAACCCCAGTCGACATCGTCCGGTTCGGCCATGGAAAACAATGCCACGGGTGTTCCGCTGATGATGGTATCCGGCGTCGTATCGGCCTCCAGGCGTACACGGACTACGCCGTGTTTGAAGGTGAAATACAGCGTGATGTTCAAACCTTCCAGATCTACCTGCAGCAATCGGCCTTCCAGCTTTTTGACCCGTGAAGGTGATTCCATATCCAGTTGCAGGACATGGTTGATGGCAGTCTCCAGCGCCAGCGCCAGCATACCTGGCAGCGGTGTTACATACTCAGCCATGATGGCCACTGTGAATGGCGACAACACCACCGGTCAGGTTACGGTAGGTAACATTGGTAAAACCTGCATCCACCATCATGTCGGCGAGTTCATCCTGACCGGGATGTTTACGGATGCTTTCTGCCAGGTAGCGATAACTGTCTTCGTCATCCGCTACCAGTTTTCCCAGTCTTGGCAATATGCCAAACGAATAAATGTCATAAATCTTTTTCAATCCTTCAAATTCAACCTTGGAGAATTCGAGGATCATCGCGCGGCCACCGGGCTTGAGTACGCGATACATTTCTTTTAGTGCAGCAGGCTGATCGGTGACGTTACGCAGTCCAAAAGCAATGGTCACAGCATCGAATTCGCCGTCTGCAAAGGGTAGTTTTTCCGCATTCGCCAGGGAGTACTCGATATTGCCGACAAGGCCGCGGTCTTCCATACGCTGGCGGCCAACGGCCAGCATCGCTTCATTGATGTCACTCAGAACAACACTGCCATGTGAGCCAACCCGTTTGCTCATCAAGGCGGCGATATCACCAGTGCCACCGGCTAGGTCCAGTACCCTCTGGCCGGGCTGAATATTGCTTATGGCGATAAAATGGCGTTTCCACAGGCGGTGAACACCCATGGACATCAGGTCGTTCATCAGGTCGTACTTACCGGCCACCGATTCAAAAACATCGTGAACCAGCCCGGTTTTGTCTTCTACAGCGACATCCCGGTAGCCAAAATGTGTGGTGCCGCTCTGTTTCGGCTTCTTGTCTGCCTGTTCCATTATTTAGACCAGTTTCAAGGAAAAACCTATTGTACCTTCACATTGGCATGGCGTTCAGAGAATATACCGACTCAGGTCTTCATTGCTTGCCAGTTCATCGAGATATTTGTTGACGTAATCGGCATCCAGCGTGATGGAGTCTCCACTGCGGTCAGGTGCCTCAAATGAAATGATGTCGAGCAGGCGCTCCATGACGGTATGCAAACGCCGTGCACCGATATTCTCGGTTGATTCATTCACCTGCCAGGCGATTTCAGCAATGCGTTTTACGGCATCGTCACCGAATTTCAGGTCTACGCCTTCAGTTGCCATCAAGGCGGTGTATTGTTCGGTCAAAGACGCCTTGGGCTCGGTCAGTATGCGGACAAAATCATCTGCATCCAGGGCGCGCAGTTCCACGCGGATAGGTAAACGCCCCTGCAATTCCGGAATCAGGTCGGAGGGCTTGCTGAGGTGAAATGCGCCGGAGGCGATAAACAGCATATGGTCGGTTTTAACCATTCCATAACGGGTTGAAACGGTGCAACCTTCTACCAGCGGCAACAGGTCGCGCTGTACACCCTCGCGAGAAACATCGGCACCTGCATATTCTGAGCGCCTGGCGACTTTATCCAGTTCGTCGATAAATACAATGCCGTTTTGCTGGGCGGATTCCAGTGCCTGTTGCTTGATTTCCTCATCGTTGATCAGCTTGGCGGACTCTTCTTCAATCAAAAGCGGCATGGCATCCTTGACTCGCATTTTGCGTTTCTGGGGCTTGCTACCGCCCATATTCTGGAACAAACCCTGCAACTGGCTGGCCATCTCCTCCATTCCTGGTGGCGTCATGATTTCCACACCCATTTGGGATGTAACATCGAATTCGATCTCGCGCTCATCCAGTTCACCTGCCAATAATTTGCGCAGGAATTTTTGGCGGGTCGAGGCCTGGCTGTCACTGGCGGTATCTGCAACCGGTGCGGGTTCGTTAGCAAAACCAATGGAGTTGGCCTTCGGCAACAGAATATCGAGAATGCGGTCACGGGCGGCATCTTCAGCGCGTGCGCCAACCTTTGCCACCGCCTGCTCACGTAACATGTTGACGGCAAAATCAACCAGGTCACGGATGATGGATTCAACATCCTTGCCGACATAACCCACTTCGGTGAACTTGGTTGCCTCGACCTTGATAAAAGGTGCATTGGCCAGTTTGGCCAGACGCCGGGCGATTTCGGTTTTGCCGACCCCGGTGGGGCCGATCATCAGGATGTTCTTGGGTGTAATTTCATTACGCAGGTCTTCATCGACCTGCATACGGCGCCAGCGATTACGCAATGCAATGGCAACGGCGCGTTTGGCATCCGATTGGCTGATGATGTGGCCGTCCAGTTCCTGGACGATTTCACGTGGAGTCATTTGTGACATGGTTATTTGATATCCAGTTTTTCTATAATGATATTATCATTGGTGTAAATGCAGATCTGCGAGGCGATCCCCAGAGACTTTCTGACAATCTCTTCGGCATCCATATCGGTACCGTCCAGGTAAGCCATTGCAGCAGATTGTGCAAACGGGCCGCCGGAGCCAATGGCAATCAGGCCGCTTTCCGGTTCAATAACATCACCGTTACCTGAAATTAACAGCGAGTTATCCTTGTCGGCAATTGCCAGCAGGGCTTCAAGACGTCTCAACATACGGTCGGTACGCCAGTCTTTTGCCATTTCCACTGCGGCGCGAACCAGGTTGCCGGAATATTTTTCCAGCTTGCCTTCAAAGCGTTCAAACAATGTGAATGCATCAGCAGTGGCGCCAGCAAAGCCCGCGATGACCTGGTCCTTGTACATACGCCGCACCTTGCGTGCATTGGATTTCATCACGGTATTTCCAAGTGTTACCTGGCCGTCTCCACCCATTACTACCTGGTTGCCCCTGCGGACTGAGCAAATGGTCGTTCCCCGGTATTGTTCCACGCGATACTCCTCGTTAGTGCGTCAAGCAAACGTGGGGATACGTGCAGACGATTACAAGCATGGGCTACACTTGCGTGAGACGAGAGGACTTGCAGGGGAGTGGTATGGGTTTTTTGATTGAAGTTATCTGGGCGCTGGTTCTGGTTGGCGTGCCGATAGCTTTGTTCACTTTGGCGATGGTGTTCTGGGCTTTGCAGCGGGGGTATTTTAAGGAGACTTTGGATTCCAAAGCTCTGGGGCGCGAAATAAAGGCCTTGTCACGAAAAAACAAGAAGAACAAGTCAGAGGTGCCTGGCAAACAGCATCTGGTACAAAAAGAGTGGGCCAGGTTTGGTGGTGGTTTCTATGGGATAGTGGCTTTTTTTACTTATCTTGTTATAGAAGTTACCGAAATCGCCACCGTGATCATGAATTTTGGTGGTTTTATAGATTTTCTGAAAAACCTCAACTTCAATCTCGTCATCAGTATGATTATTGAAGGACTTATCAACTTCATAACCGCCATGATTTGGCCTTTGTACTGGATAAAGCGTATTGATACCGATCAAACCTGGATTTGGTTTGCAATTGCTTACATAGGCTACTTGGCGGGATTGAAATTGGCTCAGGCTTTAATTCAGCATCGTTCAGGAACTGAAAGCTGACAGTCGGAATTTAAGTTCTTTGAGAAGGATTGACGCCCGTCATACAGGGCCCACCAAACCCCCGTCATACCGGGCCTGACCCGGTATCCATTTTCTTACTTAGTGGTTAAAAGAAGATCAAGGTGGATCCCGGATAATGCCATGCATTTCCGGGATGACATTTGAGTTTGCTCAAATGTCACTTTTTCTTAGCTCGTGGATGCGCTTTATCGTAGACCTTGGCTAGATGCTGGAAATCGAGGTGGGTGTAGATTTGCGTGGTTGAGATATCGGCGTGGCCGAGTAACTCCTGGACCCCGCGCAGGTCGCCTGAAGATTCCAGCATGTGGCTGGCGAAGCTGTGTCTCAATAAGTGCGGGTAGATGTTTTGCGGCATTCCCTGGCGCTTTACCCAGTAGCGTATGCGGGCTTGAATGGTGCGTGTTGCTATCGGGTTTCCTCTTTGGCTGACAAATACATGTGGCTCCTCAAAAGAAACAAACCGGACACGTGCTTTGCGCCATTCAAGTAATGCTTCTACAGCGATGCGACCTACCGGCACCATGCGGCTGCGGTTGCCTTTGCCGGTAACCGTTACCATGCCTGATGAAGGTCAAGCTGTTCCCAGCGCAGGCTTGCCAGTTCTGACAGGCGCAGGCCGGAGGAATAGAACAACTCCATGATGGCTTTATCGCGGATGGCCAGTGGTGTATCGCAGGGTATATCCAGTAGTTGGCCAATGCTGTCGGCATCCAGTGTTGCCGGCAGGTGTCTCGGGCTTTTGGGTGCCCTCACCGGTGTGGCCGGGTTGTGTTCTGCGAGGCCTTCGCGCAGCATCCAGCGGAACAGGCTGCGAATAGCCGATAACAATCGTTGAAGTGATTTTCCGCCCAGCCCCTGGCGGTGTCTTTGTGCGATAAAAGCCCGGATATGGTGTTGGGTGACCTGTTCGGGCCGGTCTATTTCTTCTGCTTCCAGGAATTGCAGTAGCTGGTCGAGATCGCGTTGATAGGCTTGCAGCGTGCGCGCGGACAGGCCGCGCTCGTTTTTCAGATAGACAAAAAAGTTTTTGACGTGTGCCTTCATGTTTGCTCAGCTTACACCAGACTCATGGAGATTGATGGTCTAAAGATCATGCGGTTTGAAGGGCGAAAACTTCCGCAGATTACGCAGATTACGCAGATTACGCAGATTACGCAGATTAAAGAGCAAGAGCGATTAAGGATAAGTGCCAAATGGGTAAGTAGACAACTCATAAATGTGAATTGCACCACCCTCTTGGCAGGCACAACAACCTACGCTCTTAAAAATCTGCGTAATCTGCGTAATCTGCGGATAAAACCTGTTTGTCAGGCTGATTTACGCTGCTTTTCAGGTACTTCCAGTGCTAAACGGCTGACTACAACCTGGGCCAGCAGATCGAGGAAGAGGGTTCCCATTCCGGGATAAAAGCGTGCCGGATCGCTGCTACCGATGGCCAGCATGCCATCTTTACCCATTGGTACCAATGCGGTTGATTGAACCCACTGGGCGCGGGAGCCGAACAGGTAGTCACGTTTGTTGCGGTTAAGCCGTCCGCAGACACTGACGCCTTTTTCAAGATGTTCCTGGAATTGCTGCATTTCCGGATCGTCACGTTTGATGTGAAACATTGGCGTTTTGGGACCCGCCTCAATTTTCAAATCGAACAGCGTGATATTGAGGATATCAGCTTTGAATTCACTCAGAAGGGCATCGCTGAGCCGGTCGAAGAATGCAGGCAGGTCGCCCATTGACATCAAATCCAGTGTCAACTCGTGTAAACGGGTCATGAGTTTTTCGTTGTCTGAAGCGACTTGTATCAGCTGATTGAGCTGTTGTTCAAGGGTTTCGTTTAATCCGCGCAGGTATTGCACCTGTTTTTCAATCAGGGAAATAGCCGGCCCGCTGGCATGGCTTAATTCCATATATTTAAGTAACGAGGGCTCCCGCTCCAGGAAATCCGGGTTCTGGCGCAGGAACTTCGAAACTATGTCTTCAATTGACCTGTTATTGTCACTCATGTCAATGTCCCTTTAAATACGTGAGTTGCAGGTCCCGTCATGATGACGGGTTTCTCCCCCCCCGTCCACGTTATTATAAGGTTTCCACCCGCCTGGGTCACGTTTACTGTTTGCTCAACCATGTCTGCTTTGCGCAAAATACTCATTGCAGCACAAGCACCTGAGCCGCAGGCAGCTGTCTCGGCGGCCCCGCGTTCAAACACTCTCAGGCGAATACGGCCACGATTTACAATCTCTGCAAAACCTGCATTGCAGCCTTGTGGAAAGGCGGAATGCTGGCTGATGGCGGCACCCAGCCCCGTTACATCGGTGGTATCAATATCATCTACTACCATCAGGGCATGGGGGTTGCCCATTGAAGCGGCACCCAGTCTGTAGTGTTTTTGGTCAATTTCCAGCGGATACCAACCATCGATGGATTCAAGCAGTATGGGAACTTTGTTTGCTTCAAATGCAGGTTGACCCATGTCAACGCGTACCTGGCCATCGTCCAGGCATTCGATTTTAACGATACCGGCCGGACCACCGAGTATAAATTGACCGGCGGGTGCCTCCGAGCGTTGAAACAGGTGCAAACCCAGGCATCGAACACCGTTACCACATTGTTCGGCCCGGCTTCCGTCCGCATTCCAGATTTCAAATGATGCTAACTGCCGGTCATCAACTGGCTTACGCAGGATTAATATCTGGTCGCAGCCTATGCCGGTGTGGCGGTTGGCCAGTTGCTTTGCCACGTTCTGGTTGATGATAAATTCCTGCTGACGCAGATCCAGCAGGATGAAGTCATTGCCCAGGCCGTGCATTTTGTGAAAGCTAACAGCCATTAATCAACCGGAAATGATTTCCTTCTTTTTGTCGTTTTCTTCATCATCTTTATTTTCTTCTTCATCTGTACCCGTAGCAGAATCCTGTTCAACGGCAGGTTTTGCTGCAGGGTTCTCATCCGGAAGATATAGCGGCCCCCTGAGGCCACATGCGCTCAGAAGGGCAGCACATATCAGGATCAATAAGATGATTTTTACAGTTTGCATCGGTGCGTAAATCCAGACTAAATGACTGCTACACTATACGCCATGGATAGCAGCAAAACAGCACACGATACCGATAGCGGGGAACTGCTTGAGTACCTGGAAGTTAACACCACCGATAGCCCGGAGTATTCGGTCATCTGGATGCATGGACTAGGCGCCGATGGGCATGATTTTGAGCCCATTGTGCCGAATCTTGGATTGCCGCCCGGCTCAGCGGTCCGTTTTATATTCCCCCATGCGCTGATGCGGCCTATTACTGTTAATGGTGGCGCGGTCATGCGTGCCTGGTACGACATCATTGAGATCAGCATTAACAGGGGCCAGGATGAAGCCGGTATCAAGCATAGTGCCGACAAGATTCGCGCCTTGATTGATCATGAGATTGCGCGGGGTATACCGGCATCAAAAATTGTATTGGCGGGCTTTTCCCAGGGCGGCGCAATGGCGTTGCACGTCGGTTTACGTTATCCGCAAAGACTGGCGGGCATTATGGCGTTGTCCGCCTATCTTATGTTTCCCGAGCGCTTACAAAGCGAGCTTTCAGAAGCCAATTCTGCAGTACCGGTTTTTCTTGGGCACGGAACCCAGGATCCCATGGTGCCATTTACCCTGGGCCAGGCCGTACAGTCGGTGCTGGAAGCCGGGTTATGGCGGGTGGAATGGCATAGTTATCCAATTCCCCACTCGGTTTCACAACAGGAGATAGCGGATATCGGCCGATGGCTGCAAGGCTGTTTTAGCTGAGCCCCGACCAAAATCCGATTATGACCCCATGGCTACCGTGAGCAGCAACGAAATCATTTCACCTCAGCGAGGTGTATACCCGCCTTCGTTTTGTCGCTGGCGGTTGTTACTGGCAGTTATGGTAGTGACACAGGTCTCGGTATTGTTGATTGGCATTGGTTCCCCCGGTGAATTAGGCCTGGTTTGGCTGGGTGTTATGTCTTTGTATGCACAAGCTCTGGCACTGGTCACCGCCATGGGTGTGTGCATTAGCAGGGCCTGGCTTGGTCGGCTTTCTGCCCGTGGTGCTTGGCTGGGCAGCTGGTTTGTGGCCATAGTTGCCGCACTGGCCTTCAGTTACTCAGCGGGCATCGTCGGCACAGTACTTGGCTCCGGGCCCGGCCGGCAAGGCTTCGGGATGTTTATTTTACAAAGTGTTGTGGCCGTTGCACTGGTTTCCGTGGTTCTTTTTCGCTACCTGTTTATAAGAAGCCAATGGCGTGCGCAGTTATTGGCCCAGTCAGAGGCACGAGTGCAGGCTTTGCAGGCCAGGATTCGACCGCATTTCCTGTTCAATAGCCTTAATACCATCGCCAGCCTGATACCGGAAGATCCTGTTGGTGCCGAGCGTGCCACCGAAGACCTGGCGGATCTGTTTCGTGGCAGTATGCGCCGGGCTGACAGTTTGATCAGCCTGTCAGAGGAGTTGGAGTTGGCCAGAAAGTATCTGCAAATGGAGCAGCGGCGCCTGGGTGACCGCCTGAGTGTTGACTGGCAAGTGAGTGAGTTGCCAAAGGGTGCTTCCGTGCTGCCTTTGACGCTGCAACCCTTGCTTGAAAACGCGGTTGCCCACGGTATCCAGCCCCGTATAGATGGCGGCGAAGTTCGTGTTTACGGGCGTAGTGAAAACGATAATATTGTTGTCACTATATGCAACCCGGTGGGACCGGTTGACCATCAGAGCCAGGGACACGGTATGGCGCTGGCAAATATTCGCGAACGACTGGAGTTGGCTTTTGGGCCGGCTGCCAGCCTGATTACACACCAGGATGACGAGCAGTTCTTTGCCGTATTAAGTCTGCCTTATGTTGAGAATACTGATAATTGATGACGAAATCCCGGCCCGCAACCGCCTGCGAAGAATGCTGGCGGATAAACCGGCAGTGCATGTTATAGGTGAAGCCGCTACCGGGCAGGAGGCACTGCGCCTTATTCCGTTAAAGGCGCCGGATGTCCTGTTACTGGATATTTCCATGCCTGGGATGGACGGTATGACACTTGCACAGACGCTGCAACGTCAGGATTCAGCACCCGCCATCATTTTTTGTACGGCCTGGTCTGACCAGGCCGTGGAAGCATTTGAATGTGATGCGGTTGATTATCTGGTCAAGCCAGTGCGTGCGGAGCGGCTTGAACTGGCACTGGATAAAGCCAGGCGTTTCCTCGCCAGGGTAGATGCGGGTGCAAATGGTCCTTTTCTTCGTTCGACATTAGGTGGCAAGGTCAGCCTGTTACCGCTGGCCGATGTGATTTGCCTGATTGCCGAGGATAAATACACCACGGTAGTACATAAAGATGGCACATTGGTCATCAACCAGTCGTTGCTGGATCTGGAAACCGCACACGCTGACATCCTGGTACGCATTCACCGTGGCGCCCTGGTTGCAAGAAAATGCATTCGGGGGCTGGAAAAAACCCCGGACGGGCGCCATTACCTACAATTGGAAGGTTGTGAGGACCGCCCGCAGGTGAGCCGCCGTAATCTCCCTTCAATTAGAAAACTCATTCGGAAACTAACATGACAAAAATTCTCAGAATCGCAACACGCAAGAGTGCACTGGCCATGTGGCAGGCAAACCATGTACAAGCCCTGTTACATGAAGCGCATGCTGGCATTGAGATTGAACTGGTGCCAATCGTCACCCAGGGTGATCGCATCCTTGACCGGCCACTTGCTGAAATTGGCGGCAAGGGTTTATTCCTGAAAGAACTGGAACAGGCAATGCTGAACGATGAGGCTGATCTGGCGGTGCATTCGATGAAGGATGTGCCGGCCGAAATGGCGGGAGGGCTGGTGCTTGATGCGGTATTGCCAAGAGCTAATCCATTTGATGCCCTGGTGAGCCGTGAAAATCGTTTGCTGGCTGACTTACCGGCAGGCAGCACTATAGGTACTTCAAGTTTGCGTCGGCGTTCTCAGTTACTGGCGTTGCGCCCCGACCTGGTAGTGGAAGATTTACGTGGTAACGTGGATACCCGTCTGCGAAAACTGGACGAAGGACAATATGATGCGATCATCCTGGCATGTGCCGGTTTGCAGCGTCTTGGCCTGGGTGACCGCATTACCGAGACACTTCAGCAACCCGGTTGGCTGCCTGCTTCAACCCAGGGGATTATCGGTCTGCAATGCCGCCGGGACGATGCCCGTACACGCTCTTTAATCAAGCCATTGGCGGATGCCGATACGATGGTTGTGGCCAGTGCGGAAAGAGCTGTGGCACAGGTTCTGGAAGCCACTTGCCAGGTGCCATTGGCAGTTCACGCGGTACTGGAAGCTGGTACGGTCAGGTTGAAGTCCATAGTAAATACGCCAGATGGTAAAAAATCAATCCATGCCGAGGGTCAGGCGCTGGCTGCTGAAGCGATCGCACTGGGTGAACAGGTGGCCGCTGATCTATTGAATAATGGCGCTGGAAAAATCATTGCGAGTCTGTAGGGCAGGTTAACCTCAACTCATGACACACGTTCTTGTTACACGCCCGCTTGAGGCATCACAACAATTGGCCGACCAGCTTGAGGCTGCGGGTTTGTTTCCTATTGTTATGCCTCTGTATACATTTTCAGCCCGCAAGCCGGCAATAGATTTGAATTCGGTCTGGTCAATATCTGTGGTGCGTAAGCTGGCCGTTTTTACCAGTCCGCGCGCAGTCCAATACGGGCTTCCCCACATCCCGCAAGATGTATTGCATGATCTGGAGATTGCCGTTGTCGGGTCGGCAACGCGTGCAAAGCTGGAATCCAGTGGTTATCCGGTACACTTGCAGGCGGGTTCTGGATTTACCTCCGAAGATTTGCTGCAAGTGCCGGAACTGGCAGTTGATCCGGGTGCGGCGGTAATATTTTGTGCGCCGGGTGGCCGTGAGACCCTGGCAAAGGGTCTGGGTGAGCTGGGGTGGAATGTAAGCAGTGCGATGGTCTATGAGCGTTTGCCATTGCGACCGGCGTCTGCGCAAATTGATATGATATCCGGTGCCAAAAACCTGCTGAGTGTGTGGACCAGTATTTCGGCTTTAAAACTTGCCGAAGAACACTTGCCCGGGGCTGTGTGGGCGAAAATATTGAAAGCACCGGCACTGGTGATTTCTGCCCGTATCCAGCATTATTTACAGCAACTGGGCGCAACAAGGGTTGAACTGGCTGAAGGCCCGGGAAACCCTGATCTACTGCAGTCAATAATTAACAGGCCCCAAGATGGACAGCAAACAATTGAACGAAGAAATTGAAAACCTAACTAGCGATCCGGTGGACAGGTTATTACAGGAGAAAAAGCCCGCTTCATCCGGAAAATCCATTGCGGTGCTGGCATTATTGGTGGCCCTGGCTTCGGTCAGCGCAACCGGTTGGCAGTTGTGGCAGACGCAACAGGCGGATCCGAATGAGGCCACGCAAAAAGAATCACTGGCCCGTTTGCAGGATGCTCAACAGAAAATTACCAACTCGGTGGCAACAATTGAGGCCCAGTTGAATGCCGCTGAATCACCCATTGATGCAGCTGAATTCTCACGCCGGGATGAGCGACTCAAGACCGTTGAAAGCCAGGTGGCCAACCTGCAGGGTCAGTCAGGTGAAGACCAGGCTTCTATCAGTGCGGTACAGGGTGGTGTCCGTTCCCTGGAGCAACGCCTTTCTGCAACCGAATCGGGGCTTGTGAGTGTTGCTGCCAGCAGTCAGAACAGCAGTGTGGAACTGGACATTGCCGAGATAGATTTTCTTTTGCGAACCGCGAGTGAACGTTTGCAATTGTTTTCTGACCCGACTGCCGCCGATCTGGCGCTACAAGCGGCCGATGTTCAAATCGAGGCATTGAACGATCCGATGTTTTTAAGCGTACGCCAACGGATCGCCACTTCACGCCAGGCGCTGGCCATGGTGCCCCGCATTGACCACGTAGAACTATCCACACAGCTTGCAGCTTTACAGTCGAAAGTACCCGATTTGCCATTTCGTGGTGAGGCCCAGACAACGCCGGAGCCTGTTTTGCCAGATGATGCAGGCTGGTGGGAAAGCTTTAAACAAACAATGTCTTCGTTGGTAACGGTCAGGCGACGTGTTCCCGAAGACCAGTCATTGCTGAGTCTTGATGACAAGGACTACCTGCGCCAGGGTTTGTGGTTACAGTTTGAATCGGCGCGATTGGCGCTGATGCGCAATGATACCAGTGTTTATTCAGGTTCCCTGGACAGGGTTAACGATACGGTGGAGCAGTTTTTCCAGAACGGTTCCTCCGGGGTGCAGGCCCTGCTGGTTGAGGTCTCGGCTTTAAAGCAGGTAAATATTGCCCCGGAGATGCCCGATATCAGCGCGCCATGGAACCAGTTACGGCAATTGCGCGACAGCCGCAGATTACTGCAGTCTGCCTCACCGGTTGAAAGCGGGGATCCTGTCGAATGAAACGCAGCTTTTTGCTATTGCTGATCCTGGCGTTGCTGTTGCTGGCCGGCGCGATGGCACCAATGTTCAAAACCGATCCGGGTCATGTGTTGATCAATTTTGGCGACTGGACCATTGAAACCAGCGTGCTGGTGCTGGCCTCGGCTTTTCTTATATTGTGGTTTGCCGTGCAGATAGCTGTCTGGTTATGGCGGATGCCGGTTGAAACCGCCCGCAGAATGCGTGAACAGCGGGCATTCAAGCAGCTCGAAAAAGGCTTGCTTGCACTGACCGAGGGTGATTGGAGTACCGCTGAGAAAGCGCTGGAGAAGTCGGCCAGTAAACAAGGCAGAACCACGGCACATTACCTGGCTGCGGCGCAGGCAGCGGATAGCCAGGACGCCCCTGAGCGGCGTGAATATTACCTGGAACAGGCTGACAGTGGCGGTTCCAAAAAACGCTTCCTGGTTGAGCTGACCCGAGCCCGTATGTTGCTGGCCAACGGCAATCGTGCCGCTGCTTTACCGTTATTGCAGGAACTGTATAAACGCCGTCGCAAACACCCACAGGTACTGGAATTATTATAACGTTGTTATCGTGAATTAGGTGACTGGGATGAATTACAGGCCATGTTGCCGGCATTACGCAAAGCCGGTGTACTGGATGATGATCAATCGCAAGACCTGCAGGAAGAAATTGCTGTTAACAAACTGCAATCTGTGAAAGATGCTGATGAGCTGCAAGCGGTCTGGAAAAAACTTCCACGTGCCATGCGTCACCATTCAGCCGTTGTTGATGCTTTTGCCATGGGAGCTACAAAGCTGGAAAGGGCGGACCTTGCTGAGCCGGTGATCTGCGCAAGCCTGAAACACGAGTGGAACCCGGCACTGGTGCTGCGCTACGGTGATCCGGCTGCAGATGACAGGACAACACGTCTGAAACAATGTGAGAAATGGTTGAAACTGCACCCCGACGATGCCGGCCTGCACCTGGCACTGGGCCGTTTATGTGCCGCAGAGTCGTTGTGGGGCAAGGCTCGTGAGCATATGGTAAAAAGCCTCGAGTTGGAGCCCAGCAGCCTCGGTTACGATGCTTTTGGTCAGTTACTCGAACGTCAGGGTGAACTAGAACCAGCAATGGCCTGTTTCAGAAATGCCTTGCGAATGAACCAGGGCCAGCCACCGGAACCATTGCCGGCGGGTATGGCACGGTTGAGCTCACTTTAATCCGTTTGTCTTTTTAGATTGCCTAGTGGGGTTTGGCCAGTACCCTGATCGGTACATCCAGTCCGAATTCAAACGAGTCAAAAAATATTCTTCGTTTCTCTGCACCATTTTCCAGGAATGCGCTGCGGCTTGCATCAATCATTGCCGGCGGGCCGCTCATGTAGATGTCGAAATCTGCCAGTTCCGGGTACTGATGCAATACGGCCTCGTGCACAAAACCATTGAAGGCCTTAGTGGTATCTTCATTCAGCGGCTCTGAAAGGGCGCAGGAATACTGGATATGATCATTTCGCTCCGCCCATTGTAGTGCTTGTTCGTGCATATACAGTTCAGCGCTATTGCGCACACCCCAGAACAGGTGCAAAGGTCGTTTGTCATTGTGTGCCAACAAGTCTTCAATCATTGACTTCAGCGGTGCAAAGCCGGTACCGCCACCCATCAGGATCATCGGGCGGTCAGTCTGGTCGTTGCGGATAAAGAAGGTGCCCAGAGGTGCTTCTATGCGCAGGATGTCACGTTCTTTCAGTTCTTCAAAAACCCAGCCGGTGTAACCGCCGCCTTCGACATGGCGGATATGCAGTTCGATAATATCTTCAGATTGCGGTGAACTGGCGATGGAAAATGCCCGCCGTTTTCCATCCGACAACAGTATTTCCAGGTACTGACCGGCCAGGAATTGCAATCGTTGGGCATCGGGTAACTTGATTTTGAGGCGCATGACGTCGGGTGTCAGCAAAGTCTTTTCGATCACCCTGGCCGGCATCTTTCGAATTTGTATGTCCCGCACGGCTTCGATTTCGCGGGCACGGATTACCAGGTCCCCGGTTGGCTCTGCCTGGCACAATAAGGCGAAACCTTCGCCTATTTCTTCACGGCTAAGTGCCAGCGGCGGATGAAACGGGTAAGTTACATCGCCGGATTCAAGCCTGCCTTTGCAACTGCCGCAGGTGCCATTTTTACAACTGTACGGCAGCATTACGCCCTGGCGCAGTGCTGCATTTAAGACTGACTCACCCTGGTTGACTGTGAAGGTGGTTCCGCTGTTGATATTTTTGACCTGAAACTGTTTCATAACACCTGCTGACCCTTTTTTTACGGGTTTTAAAAATGAACCGGAGCGTATTGTCGCTGATGTGATAACCTTTTCGCCACTTTTCTGAAAGCTCGGGGCTATTAACACCGGATCATGATTTCGATTCTCGCTTCAATTCTGCGGTTTACATTTCGTACCGTGCTGCTGGTATTGTTTTTGCTTTTGCTGCTTTTTCCATTCCTGTTGGTGATCAATCACTACCAGCGAATGGATACTGAAGCAGGCTGGAAAAAAGCGGATGCTGTGGCGATCAGGCTTGCAAACTGGTTGCTATGGTTTTTCGGTATCCGTATAAAGACCAGGGGTATACCGGTTGACGGGCCGGTCCTGATCGCGGCTAATCATATTTCCTGGCTGGACATTCTTGCCTTGCACACTGAGGTTGCGATGGGTTTTGTGGGTAAGGCGGAGATAGATGACTGGCCGGTATTCGGCTTTATGGCCCGTACCGGCGGTACCATTTTTCACCGGCGCGGTTGCCATGACTCGGCGGCCGATGTGATGTCAGCGATGGTGCAGAGGTTGCAGCAGGGTAGGCGGGTGGCCATTTTCCCTGAGGGTGGCATTTTGCCCGGTGCAGAGGTGCGGGTGTTTCATGCCCGTATGTTCCGGGCTGCGGTGGATGTTGAATGTCCGGTGCAGCCGGTCATGGTCCGATATCTGACCAGGGGCCGCAGGGATGATGATATTTTGTTTCACAAAGATGAGAGTATGCTGGCAAATTTTGGTCGTCTGCTAGCCCGGCCGGGTGCAGTGGCGGATATACATTTTCTACCGACGATTAACAGTAGCGGTAAACCACGCCGAGCACTGGCAGATGCGGCCAGGGCTGCAGTTATCATTAGTTATGAAAGCTGACTTATGAAACAAACCAGGATTACACCGGAGTCATTCCTGCCCGCATTTGGTCTGCGCAATACCCATGCGCAATCCGTGATCAATAGCAGCGGTTACCGACGGCGCATCGTTGGCAAACGATCCAAGGCACTATTGGATGCAGAGACCGACTGGATGGTTGATGGCGGTGAAGGTGTGCGTCTGCACGGGCATTACTCCCCGCAAGTGAGTGATAGTAAAGGGCTGGTTATCCTGTTTCATGGTTGGGAGGGCAGTAGCCGCTCCAATTACATCGTAGGCGCTGGAGGCATGCTGTTCGATCAGGGTTTTGATGTGTTTCGTCTGAATTTCCGCGATCACGGTGATACCCATCATATGAATACCGGTATTTTCCATTCCTGCCGGTTGGGAGAGGTCATTCATGCGCTGAGGGATATACAGCAGCGTTTGGGTGCGTCTGACTGGGTGCTTTCAGGATATTCTCTGGGTGGGAATTTTGCCCTGAGGGTGGCACTGGAAGCGCCGGCAGAGGGTTTGTCATTAAGCCATGTAGTTGCTGTCTCTCCGGTGGTATCACCGGACAACGTACTCAAGGCCATGGAAGATGGCCCCAGGGGATATGAAAGCTACTTCATCAAGAAATGGGCCAAATCCATAAGGCTCAAAGAGTCTTTGTTCCCGGATACCTATGAATATGAGGATTGGCACGAACTCGGATCCTTACGCGAAAGAACCGACTATATGGTAACGCGTTATTACGAATTTGAATCGCTGGAGCACTATTTTAACGGTTACTCAATCGCTGGAGACCGTCTTGCCGCACTGAAAATCCCCGCCACCATCCTGACTTCCGAGGATGACATGGTGGTGCCGATCAGCGACTTCCGCGACTTGCCGGAGAATGAAAATATTGAATTGCTGGTGGCCCGTTATGGGGGGCACTGTGCATTTCTGAAAAACTGGCAAATGGAAAGCTGGGCAGATGACGTGATTGTCGAACGCGTTTTGAAAAGCACAGGCAGGTGACTGTTGGTAAAGTTATGGCAGTATCACTGGTAAAACAGTTACAGGCTGACCAGGAGTGAACTGGACTAACTGCAGCCGCTCGGGTTTTTGCGTTTCAAACTGCTCCGCTCACGCAAAGGTGAGATGACCGGACACTGATTAGGCCGACTTTTTTATGCAAAATACAGACCCCCATATCAAGAAATCCCTGTCCGATGTCGTGGAAGCCATGCAAGCTGGCGACGCGAAAAAAGCCGAGTTCATTTGTCGTGATTTTCTTATCATCAATGCTGCATCTGTCCCGCACCTGCAATTACTGGGTCATGCGTTGGTCAGACAGGAGAAGCTCAAGGAAGCAAAGGAACAGATTGAGTTTGCACTGAAGATCGCCCCGGATTACGCCAGGCTTTACGAAGACCTGGGTAACCTGGAAGGGCTGCAACGCAACTACGAGGCAGCCATTTCCGCCTTTCGCCGCGCAGTGCAACTGGATCCGCGACTGGCCTCGGCCCACAAGAAACTGGCGCAGACGCTGATTGCTGCCGGCAGGGGTGGAGAAGTGGATGACGCCTTCGAGGGCTTCCTTGATCACGACCGGGATGCTGCCCTGGTTGCAGCAGGCGCGGAACACTGGCGTGCGGGTCGCTATGAAGACGCCGAAACCACGCTGATTTCCGCCCTGCGCAAGAATCCGGAAAATATTGATGCCATGCGCTTTCTGGCGATGGTTTACGACGTCCAGGACAAAAAACTGCTGGAAGCAGAAGCACTACTGCGTCGGGCCATTGCAATCGCCCCCGATTTTCACCAGGCGTTGGGAAACCTGGGAAAGATCCTGGTTGATAATAACAAGCACGTGGAGGCCATTGAAATTTATCAGCGTCTGCTCGACCTCAAACCGAATGATGATGATGCCTGGGCTGGTTGCGGTCGGGCACTTGCCCAGGCAGGCCGGGTCAAGGATGCCGAAGAGGCTTACCGCAAATCACTGGAAATCAATCCGAAAGCCCCCAGTGTGCACATGGCCAGGGCCCACATGTTAAAAACCCTGGGAAATCAGGAAAAAGCCCTCGAGGCATATCGCAAGTCGATTGAATTTAATCCAGCCCTGGGTGAAAGTTACTGGAGTATGGCCAATCTCAAGGTGTTTCGGTTTGCCGATCAGGAAGTCAGCGCGATGGAGCAGCAACTTGGCTCTGACGACCTGAAAGAGGAGTCACGAGTCAATTTTCTATTTTCCCTGGGTAAAGCCTATGAGGACCGAAAAGATTATGAGAAAGCCTGGCACCATTATCACCAGGGCAATCAACTCAGACGTACAACCGTGGTGTACGACGCGGTGGAAAATGAGTTGCACTTGAAGAACATCCGGGAAGTCTTCTCGAAAGAGTTGATCCAGGCGCATGAAGGTGCAGGGCATGATGCGCCCGATCCCATTTTTATCGTGGGGTTGCCTCGAACAGGCTCAACATTGGTAGAGCAGATCCTGGCCAGCCACAGCCAGGTGGAAGGGACGGCAGAACTACCCAACCTGGGTGCCATCGCAAACGGTACCGGCAAATACCGCCCCGACGGACTGGGCTACCCGGATACCATCGCCACGCTCACTAAGCGCGATTTTGAGTCTTATGGCAAAGAATACCTGAAGCAAATTGCCCGCCACCGGGTATTGGGCACTCCTTATTTCATCGACAAAATGCCGAACAACTTCATTCACGCCGGGTGGATAAAGCTGGTTTTGCCAAACGCAAAAATCATCAACACGCGGCGGCACCCGATGGACAGCCTGCTCGGCGTATACAAACAGTTATTTGCCAAGGGCCAGCCCTTTACCTATGACACTATGGATCTTGCCGAGTTTTATCGTTGCTACATGGAAATAATGATGCACTGGCATGAAGTTCTACCCGGACAGGTGCTGGATGTACACTATGAAGATACCGTGACAGACCTCGAAACCCAGGTGCGACGCATACTGGATTTCTGCGGCCTGGAATTCGAGGAAAGCTGTTTGCGTTTTTACGAAACCGCGCGACCCGTCAAAACAGCCAGTTCAGAGCAGGTACGTCAACCCATCTACACGAGTGCTCTTGGCTTGTGGAAAAAATACGGAGATAACCTGGCAGAGTGGCAGGAAGAACTGAAAGACATCATCGAAGAGCTACCCCGTAGTGTCCGGGACGCGGCCAGCTGAATCTGTTTTGATCAGGGGTACGGCCAAACTTCGAGGCCGTGAATGGCGTTTCTGACGTCCGTTGAAAGACTGACAGAAAGGGCCGTCTCGCCACTGGCCATGTCGTGAAGTGCAATGGTCGAGGGAGAAGAACCTGCGGCAATCAGGCCGTCTTTTACCACGCATAAGCCGCGCCCAAATGAAGGCCGCGCTATTTTGCTGGTATCCTGCCCCATGCCGGTCAATTTGTCTGCCGGGAATATCGGTACCCTGAACGCCCGCTCCTGATCCTCATCAGGACAGGCAAAACGCACGGCGTTTGCTTCTGTATCGTTGAAAAGCACACCTTCCCGGTACGGTTGGGCATTGTGGGTTCCGCTGGGCAAGGCAGCGCTCATGCTGACTTTTTTGCCGTTGAAATGCAGCATCCCGCCGGTTTTCAAGCCGGCGATGTACATGCCGTTGTCGTTAGAAACAACGTTGTTGATATGCATCTTGTTGAGCATCAGCGGGCCATCTTCGGACATGGGATCAAAAACCTTGCCAAGGAACCGGTACTCTTCCGGCTCCACGTATAAGGCCCAGTGGAATTTCTGTCTCTCGATATCGAAAGCCAATATGCTGTCAAACCCGGTGGAGGAGAGAAACACCTGACCCTGGTAGACGGAAATTTCGTGACAGTGTTTCAGGTAAGCGTTTTTCCAGGAGCCCTGCAGTTTAAAATCCGGGCTGTAGGCGAACAACTCGTCACTGGCGGCAATAAAGATGGTTTCTTTGTAAAAGGCAATACCACGCAAGCCGCGGTCGGCACCGCGACCACGCCAATCGATGTCCATCGTATTCCAGTCAATGACCTGGGAGACGCCCTGACCGACCAGGTCGATCAGGAACACGCCACCATGGCTTTCACCTTGCTGACTCCCCCTGACTACCGAGGTAGCAACGAGTTTGGTCATACCTTACCGTGATTTATCGCCGCAACTCCGGCGTCATGCACAGGATATCACCAATTGAAGTCTTTCCTGTAGGTGAGCTCGAACTCCCTGGGCCGGTTATAGCCGGGCATATTTACATAGCGCCCAACGTTCGGGTACAAACCTTCAGTCCCGAAAGCCCAGTCGTAATAGGATGCAACCCACTGGGCGTTGCGATCATCCCAGACATTCCAGATACTGAGCGTCAGGCTCCAGTTCCCGGGTTTACCCAGGCTGAACTGCAAACTGCCCTCGCTGCCCGACTCCAGCAGTTTTTCGCCACCTTCTCCCGTCTCAGCATTCATGGCATTCCACCAATCATGGTACATGGCATCACGCCACGAATGGTCGTAACGGACCCAGGCATCCAGCCCCTTGAACAGGTCGCGCATGTCGTATTGCACACCGAGCCACCATTTGTGCGGGGGTGCGATGGCAAGTGACTGACCCTTGGCACCCATTAGTTCGTCTTGCGATTCCGGGTCGCTCAGTTCAATTAAATCACTAAGCCAATAATCATCCTGTAGTTCGGAATTGTTGTAAGAATACGAGGCGTCAATGCGGAAGTTTTCAGTAACCATGAAGTTTAATGAGGTCTCAAGCCCCTTGATTTCCGCATCCCCCATGTTGACCGTGCCGTTGGCCGTCCAATCGTCGGGGTCTGTGATGTTTCTCTGGATATCGGTCCAGTCCATCTGGTACACGGTAATATTCCACTGTAGCCGGTTATCCATCCACTGGCTCTTAAAGCCGAATTCGTAGTTTTTCAGCTTGTCGGAACCGTAGGCATCCGGTAGCACGGTAGATGGGTTCTTATGCGAATTAAACCCGCCAAGACGATAGCCTTCGCTGTACAGGGCGTACAGCATTTTGTCATCGTCCAGTTTGTAATCGATGGCGAATTTAAACAGCGTGTCGCTGTCCTTGCCCTGGTAGCTATCGGCATCGTAAATATTACCTTCGGGCCATTCCTGTCTTTCGACCCGGTCGCGGTCGTATTCGAACCAGCGAGCGCCAACGGTAGCCGAGAACTTGTCGGTAATGGCGTAGTTCATTTCACCAAAAAATGCCAACTGTTCCGTTTTTGAAGAATAGATCTCTTTCCACCAGGAATTGGTATTGGGAATGTAGGTTTCGTAATTCAGTGCCCAATAATAACCAAAGGGTGTGTTCGCCAGATCCGCGACTTCAGCGAATACGTAGTCCCACCAATCATCGGTTTTTTCGTAGAAGGCACCAACCATCCACTGCAAACGTGAGTCGTTGGTGGAAGTCAGACGGAATTCCTGTGTAAACCGCTCGGCTGTCTGGTCGTTGATAGAGATTTCACGGTGGAAACCGGTGGCATAGCTGACGTTGTAATAAATATACTCGCCGGGGGTCAATACTCGCTGGGCCCTGATCTGGCCGTCGGCATTGGAATCAAATTCATAGGTGATTTTGCGATCCAGGTAAGAGGTAATCGACTTAAATTCTGCAAACCCGAGGTCGCCCGTTATGTTAAGAGCGCCGATCCACCAGTTGTCTTCACGCCAATCTTTGAAGAATCGAACGTTTTCCAACTCGCCAACGCCCTCAGAATTAGGGTCGGATAACCCGTTGCCTTCCGATCTCGCATCCTGACTCATGAACGACCCTTCCACATCCCATGCATCGTTTACCGACCACAAGACGGACAGTCGCCCACCGGACTGTTCCCAGGTGTTGAAGTCGTCTTCAACCACATTGGCATTATCGTCATCGGTAAAAATGTTCGTGCCATAGATATTGTCGATAAAGCCGCCAGTCTTGACGTCGAACAACACGACGCGCATGCTCAGGGTGTCTTCGATCAGGGGTATGTTGGCCCAGCCTTCAAGTGTGTAACCTGGATCACCCTCCGCCATATAGGTGCCGCCAAGCCTGACCTGACCGTAACCTCCGCTGTGGTCTGCGCGATTGGGGATGATTCGATAAGCACCCGATTGGGAACTGGAACCGAACAACGTTCCTTGCGGGCCAGGCAATGCTTCTACACGTTCAATATCCACCATGCGCGGATCAACGGCCTGCGTCGCCGAGGTCATGGGAATATCTCCCAGGTAGACGGCTGAACTTGAATCGGTTCGCCACTCTCCTGAACCTGTGCTTACACCGCGGAATACCACCTCGTTGCGGCCCGGGACCGTTGTCACTGTCGACATACTGGGAATGGCTTTCAGGGCATCACGCATGTTATACATACCCATTACCTGCATTTGTTCATTATTGAACGACTCGATGGACATGGGCAGGTCCTGCATATTCACTTCACGTTTGGTCGCCGTGACAATGACCTCCTCCAACACAAGCTCGCCATCAACATCCTGGGCCAGCGCAGGCATCACGGGATACAGGCCGGCGACAATGGACGCAGTGAGTAGTTTCAATTTCAGACCACGTTTTTCGTTATTCGGCCCGAAGCGAAGCTGTTGTTTAGCGGGGTGGTTTGAAGTGACTGATGGGCGGTCTTTTTTCATCTCGGCAATCCCTACATGTGACCTGATGGAAAATGATGATTATCGGTGATTTACTCTAAACCCGATTCGTGCCTTCGGGTAAGTCTGATGATCTCATGTCGACCAGCCTGCCCTCAATGGATGTAATGCCTGCATGATGGACTTTCTTACGGTAAGACGAAACAATCTGCTACTCCATGCGCCTCTATTTCACTGTGTTTTGCCAGGCAATTGAAGAGTTTTCGCTGATAATTATGCTCTAAATCATCAGCCCTTCTTAATCGCCCGGTATTTGACCGGTGAAATACCCATCACCTTTTTGAACACCCGGGAAAAATAGTAAGGGTCACTGTAACCTGTCTCCATGGCGACCACCTTGACCGACTTTCCGGACAGATCCAGCAACCGGCATGCCGCCCGAATCTTCAACTGCGTGAAATAAGACATTGGTGACTGGTGCACCTGGTAACGGAACATCTCCGAGAAATGGCTGACAGATAAGCCTGCTTCCCTGGCAAACACCTCAAGACGCACGGCTTCATGAAGCCGTGAACGCATGTACTCAATTACAGCATCGCAATCGAGTCGCTGGCTCTCAGAACGTTGTTTCATTGGCAGCACTGAATTACGAAACAGCAAGACAGACAGAATATGCTTGGCCGATTGGGCTGCATAAATCAGTGTTGGCAAAGTATAGCCGCCTTCCAGTGTCTCAAGACAATCACGGAAAAGTCGTGTTGCTTCGCTTTGGGCAGCCTGGTCAATCGCCACCGGCTCCGCCACCTGTGGGATACGATCCACATAGTAACTGGAATCTTCACCCCGAAAGTGCATCCAGTAAATGGACCAGGGCTCATCCTCTGCTGCCCAGTAGGTATGCCGGCAATTACGCGGGATGATAAGCAGTTCACCGGCATGCAGTTGGCTCCTTTTTTCCATTAACCACTACATAACCATTCCCGTCCAGGCACATCATCAAGTGGTCTTCCGGCGCTCCGTTGATGCGGTCCCGATAGTGGTAGCGCGCCTTTGGATACCACCCTATGTCGGTTGGAAAAAGTCCTCTTACCAGGGGGTGGCGACGGGCCTCTGCCAGTATCGGTCGCGGAATGACAAACATTTCCTGCCCTTCAAATCCTTCCCTGAAGCGTCTCTCCATGGTTTTGCTGCCTTTTTACCTGATATACCTACTTTACCGTAAGATTATCCATTAGATACACTCAAAGTCCATTTTCACAGGAGGTGTGGGTTTCATATCCTAGTAATAATTTCAAAGACCCGTGTCAAAAATAAACCAAAACGGGGCCCTGCTGTCAGTTTTCAGCAAACAGTTCAAGGATTATGCAGTGGCAACATGTCAGACCGAAGTTTCTGCCGATGGCTTTGATGTCATCCGTCTGAGTAATTCCCGCATCTCCATAAGCGTACTTCCGGAACTCGGCGGCAAAATATACGAAATCACCGATTTGAAAACGGGCCGGGACTGGCTCTGGAAAAACCCGCATATCGCCCTGCGTCACCCGGCGCCAGGTATGGACTATGAAAGGGAACTGGATTCCGGCGGATGGGATGAAATCCTGTTTTCGGTCAAACCCTGCACGCTGGAACTACCGGGTGGGCATGCCTTTTCTATCGGTGACCACGGTAGCGTGGTTGAAAAAGTCTGGCGTAATGCCGAAAGCGGTATCAACGGTGCCGGTGAGGCGGTATGCGAACTGCTCGCCGAGGGGCAGTCTCCCGGATTCATATTACAAAGAAGGATTGTCCTGGACGCCGAACAGGCCCGGTTTGAAATTGAATACACGCTAAGCAATACCGGGTCGACCCCCTGGCCATGGTTGTGGTGTGCACATCCGCTGTTGGCCGTAGAAAAAGGCATGCGTATCCATTTTCAGAAGGGACAGCAGATCCGGTCAGTGCAGGGTAATGTTACAGGTCCGCCCCTGGACCAGACCTGGCCGGGTTTAAGAATGCCGGATGGCGAAATCACCGACCTCGCCCGGGTCTTTGAGCGGTCCGGTGATTCTGATGGGTTCTGCCAAAAACTCTATGTCCAATCCACCGGGGAAATTGGCTTGAGCACCGCTGACGGCGCGGAAAGCCTGTATATGCAGTACGATCCCCGGAGCCTGCCCTGGCTGGGGTTGTGGATAAACAATAATGCCTGGTCAGGTTACGATTCTGCGCCCTATCTGAACCTCGGAATTGAACCGGCAACCACCGCGCATGATACCCTTGCCGACGCTGTAAGATTCGCTGAGGTTGATTTTCTTGGGCCC
>PVMK01118629.1_pt1 | contig 25988 bp, 21 predicted proteins | sample 1853481 | NCBI WGS metagenome assembly PVMK01 (sample SAMN08533507, study PRJNA380276) | Marine sediment metagenome, whole genome shotgun sequencing project.
GCAGTTCGAATTCTCCACCTCGGCCCGCCTTTGCCTCTTGGCTTCATAAGCGGTCCAGCGAGGAGTTGGAAAGAATAGTCGTGGATTAGATCTTGCCTTCTGAACGGTCAAGGCCTAGCATGGCGGCAAACCGGTAATCTGAGGCGCGTCAAAAAAAAGGGGAAAGCTATGGCCAAGATTCTTGCTCTCATCTACGGTGTTGTAAACCACCTGATGTTTGTGCTCATTTTTCTCTATTTCATCTGCTTTTTAGGCAATTTCACCTTCGATTCCCTGATTCCCAAAACGATTGATAGCGGCACCCCGGGTCCCTGGGGAATAGCGCTGCTTGTCAACATCCTCCTGCTGTTGCTTTTCGCCGTTCCCCACAGTGTGATGGCGCGCCCCGGATTCAAGCGGTGGTGGACCCAGTTCGTGCCCACACATCTGGAGCGAAGCACCTATGTCCTGCAATCCAACCTGCTGGTGATCTTGTTGTTCTGGCAGTGGCAACCGATGACCGGGGTGGTGTGGGAGGTCCAGAATCCTCTCGGCGCCAACCTCCTTTGGGCCCTGTTTTTCCTGGGCTTTGGTATCGTCCTCCTCTCCAGCTTTATCATTGATCACTTCGACCTTTTGGGTACCCGACACGTCATCCTCTACGCTTTAGGCCGCCCCTATACCTCTCCCCAGTTCAAGGTTAGGGGCCCTTACAAGTTTGTCCGCCATCCCCTGTTGTTGGGCTGGCATCTGGCCTTCTGGGCAACGCCTCTGATGACCACCGGTCACCTGGTCTTCTCGATCGCCACCACTGCTTATATGCTCATTGCCATCCAATACGAGGAGAAGGACCTGGCCACCTACTACGGAGAGGACTACGTGAGTTACAGGCAAAAGGTCTCGATGCTGATCCCCTGGCCCTCGAAAAAGTAACGGTTGCTGTGACTCTGGAAAGATCCTTTGTCGTCGTCGCTTCGCGAACTCGACGCCGTCGCGCTCGCCACAAATGTCATGGTATTCCTGGGACGAGACACTAGAGATGAGATGGCGGCCGGCCGGCTATGGTGCAGCCCTTGCCCCGGATCACCTTGAAGTGGGGAAACTGGCCGTCGACTTTGTGGCTGCAAGGCTGAACCGGGCGGTTTGGATGGGAATGGCCACCAAAGCCCTACCCATCAAGAATCCTGAGAAGGACATTGACAAGGCCTGCCAAAAGCTGGTCAAGCAGTTCGACAAGGATGTGAAAGCGCAACAGAAAAAACGCTAGTCGGTGATGAGGCTCACAGCATGGATTGTACCCTTGTGGTTACACTGCATGAAACCTCTAGCAATCGGAATGTTTAGCACATCAGTTGACGGTCTAAAACTCAGATTTGCCGAAGTCCCCACGGCGGGTTCGGAACACCACCTTCTTCTGGAGAAGACAGTGTCCCTTTCCCCTGTGTCGGAGTCGTCCTCCCCACTTGCCGCCACCGTCACCAAGATCACTTCCCAACAGCTCTGGGTAGAACTACTGGGTCCACCTCCAACACGGCCCATTTCCGAAGGAGATCAGGTCCGAGTCAAATACTGGGATGACGAAACAGCCTACTATTTCGACGCTGAGATCCAGATCGTATCCGGCCCCTGTGGGCGACAGGTGACCCTCTCAATTCCCGGTGAAGAGATCTCGGTACAGCGCAGAAAGTCCCAGCGAGTGTGTTATCCGCTCTCCTTCTCATTGACGATCATCGACGCCGCAGAAACTCAACTCATCGGACACACCGTCTCCGACGCGAAGACCCAAAACGTGAGTGTGGGAGGGCTTGCCTTTCATACCGCTCTTCCACTCAAACTGAAGGATCGACTGGAGATTAGTTTTCGGTTATCTCCTTCCGAGCAGGTCAAGGCTGTGGGTTGGGTGGTTCGATATCAACCTTTGAGGCAAGAGGGGAAAAGGTTGAACCTGGTGGCTTTAGAGTTCCTGCACTTGAGAGCCGAAGAGCAGCACAGACTGCACTTGTTTTTGGCCCAAGTCCTTCCTGGAGATGCCTCCGCCTACGTTCAATGGTTCGATTGAGACAAGAGTCCGGCTTGCTTAATCGGAGAGGTAGGCCGTTGTCTTCATGCCCGAGACCTCAATCCTGCGACGGCAGCGAGTATTTGCGCACACCACAGAGTCATCGATCAACACCATGTAACCCTGAAACTTGGCAAAGCGGCTTCGAGCCTGCTCGTCGGCCCCTTGAGGCAGATGCTTCTTCTTTTGGCGGACCACCCAGCGCAGCTGGTAGGTCTGCTGCTCTCCACAGGTGTGGCAGCGCAGCACTGCCGGCTTAGTCGTGTTGGATTCGTCACAAAAGCGTCGTTCGTCCATTTTCCACCCGGTCCAGCTATTCTCCAATAACGTCGAAGTTCGTCGATCTAGGCACCCGTACCTTGCTCCAAACTGCAGCCCAGGGGACCCGGCTGGGGTGGTTTGAATAGGCTTCCTTACTTTTCACATCATCGAACTCCAGTACCAGGCCATGGGTGCGGGTGATATCTCCCACAACCAAGGGTTGCCGAAGTTTCCCTACCCATGCTCTTCTTAATCCTGGCATTGAAGTGATCAACTCTTCGGTAGCTCTCTTGAAATCTGCAAGGCCTTGTTCCGTTGCCCCCTCAGCGGCGGTCCAGGCAACAGCATGTACGGTGGTCTTCTCAGTCGTTGCCCGTTGTTGTCCGGTAAGCCACCCGGCCACAAAGATCATGCTCCCCACCAGCACAAACAGGACTTGCCGGCCCCTTCCTTGACTCATAAATCCTCCTTCTTACCTTGGCTTATTTCCGAACTCTACTGGCACAGCGGAGGGTATCGAATCGAAGCAGAGGTGGCAAGGAGAGATTTCAGGAATCGGGATAGTGAAGCTTCCACCAACTCTCGGCATGATCACGACTCCAGTCCCGGGGTCGGTAACAGGCAGAGAGCGCATCGGCAAGTTCCATGGCAGTCTGGAAGCGTTGGGCAGGATCCTTTTCCAGACATTTGAGAATAATACGATCTAATTCCTCGGGAACATCATTTTCCGTTCTTTGAGAGGGGGGCACCGGTGTTGCATTGACATGATCCACTATCATGGCAATAGGATTTTCTCGCTGGAACACCAGCTCACCGGTGAGCAACCAGTAGCCGACGCAGCCCAGCGCATAGATGTCGCTTCGAACATCCACGTTGTCCTGGCCCACCGCCAACTCAGGGGCCATAAAGGCCGGGGTTCCGGTGGTCATACCTTCCATGGTGAGTTCGGAACTCATGTCCCCTTGGGGTCTCGAGGCCCCATTGGTTTGAGTCTTTACAAGACCGAAATCGAGGACCTTGATGAAATCGTAGGACAGCCCCATACGGCAGATGAAGATATTGGCGGGTTTCACGTCCCGATGAATGAGATGGTGATTGTGGGCCTCGCCAAGAGACTCGCAAGCCTGCTGCAAGAGGTAGTTCGTTCTCTGGGGAGGGACCGGACCATGCTTTTTGACCAGCGTGTCCAGATCGATCCCGTTGAGATATTCCATAACGTAGTAAAAAGTCTGATCGTAGGTCACCCCGAAATCATAGATCTCAACGGTATGAGGAGAGCGTAACTCAGCGGTGGCCTGGGCTTCCTTCTCAAAACGCCGCACGGTTCGCTGGGCTTCTTTCCCGCCCTCTTTTAACCTCTCTGGCCGGATCAGTTTAATGACGGCGGGTCTCACCAACTTGTCATGCTCGGCCAACCAAACCTCTCCCATACCACCCACACCGATCCTCTCTCTCAACCGGTAAAAACCCATCTCGGCGGTCTTCATCTGGCCCCTTTGGTAATGGCCCACGATTTGGGTGCCCCCGATGGCGACGGCGGCGCCGAAGATCAGTAAGACTCCGGCGTCCACAAAGTCCCCGGAATGGGTCAGGGCCATCGTCTCCGCAATCTCCGGGTAGCTTCCCCACAAAAAGAGCGTCGCAGCCACCGGTGCAGCAGCCAGCCGGGATACCACCCAGGCCGCCCGTTGCCAGGTGTTGGGGATATACATTCCGTAGACGATCACCAGCAAAACATAGTGCACCACAGTTCTGAGCAGACCCGATAGGGCCATACCGCTGTCTCCCAGTGCCGCCCTCTGGTCGATGAAGGTCACATCCTGCAGGACCAAATACCCAACAGCCAATCCGAAGAGGAGCAGTTCCAGGGCCCTGAGTGGTGTCAGTGACAGCGGCTTCTTGCTGAAAAGCAGCAGCGCCATACACCCTATGGCCAACAGCAGAGGGATCTGGATGATGGGCAAGAAGGCTCTCTGGTTCAGAAGGTTTGCGCTTGACCAGAGGACGCCGGTGGCCAAAAAGACCAGGCTCAAGGACAGCAGTCGCCTTCGAAGCAGCGATTCCGTCAGGGTGTTCACGAGAGTGCCCGGACCGGGCACGTCACCGGCTTGAGGTCAGAACCGGCGGCTGGATCGGCTATCCGTCAGGATATCCTGCCGGGATCCCGTTACCTGCTGAATATCAGCGACGGGTGTATTCATCGGTTTGAGCCTTTAATTTCCGCCAACGAAGTGTATCTGATCTCGGGGTTCGGCGACAACTCAACGGGCAGGCAACCGACTACGGACAGTCTGACAACGAACAGATCGGTTAAAATCGGCGTGATCCGTGATTCATTCCAGGAAATCTTCGAGCTTGATGTTCTTCCAATCGATCGGCCAAGCCCGTTCGAAATCCTTTCGCTCTGATTCCCGATAGGGAACCGGCTTGGTGGCATCGATCCCCCACTTCCCGACCAGACTGGGAAAACGGCTCTCTGCAGCGTCGGGAGAGGCCTCCAGAATAGGTCTTGCTGTGGGATCAAAGCGAAAGCCCCGGGCGTCGGGGATGGTGATCACATGCCGGGTTGGATCAACGCGCGTTGCCAAGGCATAGTGCACATCGCGATAGTCATAGATATCGATGTCCGGGTCCACGGCAATGACCATCTTGCAATTGGACCAGGACGACCCCAGCACGGCAAGGAGTGCATCGTTGACCTGTCCCTCCATGGCGGGTTCCAGCTGAAGGATCACGGAAAGAGACCCTCCGCCTTGAGGGATATAGACATCGTGCACCTTCACTCCCTGGGCCTGAAGCCGCTCATACAGAATGGCCTCGTGAAAAAGCCGGGGCATTTCCTGGTGATCGGTAAAGGGGGTCATGGCGTGATTCCGGTAGATGGGATCTCGACGCAGGGTCACGGCGGTCACTTCAAACACCGGTTGCTGAGTGACAGAAGGTGTAAAGAGCATTGTGGGGCCCGGCGAGGGCCCGTCTTGAGCCGTCCGGGTGGGACTCAGATAACCTTCGATCACCAGCGAAGCATCGGCCGGCACCAACAAATCCAGGGTCTTACAGCGGGTGACCTGTCCCACTTCACCGGTGATGGACTCGAACAATTCCAATTCCCACCAATCATGATGAGGATCGGAATAAACACCGGCCAGCTCCCAGGCCGGATGACAGCCAATGACAAGAGCCTGGGGCATCCGGGTACCGGCAGTCCGATGTTTGCTCAGGATCTGATTGGCCGTGGAAGTCACGAAGGAGGTGACCATCTCCCCGCGGCTCAGCACTCCGCATTGTGCATACATCTGATTGAACTGGCCGGTTTCCGGATCTTGGTGGACCACGAACCCTGTGGTATACGGGTAGGGATCCATCTCCGTGTGTCGGACGATGGGCAAAGTGGCAAGGTCTATATCATTCTCAAGATAGACCTTTTCCTGACAGGGACCTCCGTTGACTTCCTTCAGAGGCTGCGGACCCCGGCGCAACACCTCGGCAAGACATGGGACGACTTCATCGGGAGGACAGCCCAGCACCCGGGCCTGGGCCTTTCGATTGACAAAGAGCTGATCCACCAGATGCCATCCCGGATATTCCTGAATATGGTCAAACACGATGGTTTCGTCGGCTTGACCAACCAGGGCCCCCACCTGATCAAGCTTCACCGGCTTACGAATATGAATATGTTCCTTTTCGTAAGTTCTTAGAAATTGCTGCAGATCAAGCATGGGAATAGGGTGAGTATACCCTTTACCTGCTCAGATCAGGAGGGTAATTTAGGATTCGTGTAGAGGGCTGGAGATGGTTTGAGGAATTCGGTGCCAGCCCCAACAATTATTCTTTATTCAAGGGAGTTTAGGAAGAGGATCTGGGCCTGTCCCCCATTCGCGAGCCTGTCGACCGCACGAATACACGAAGTCACGAACATTCCTGCATCCAAGGGGGGGGGGAAGAGAATCGTTCTCAGGTTCCAGAGCTTTCGAGAGCAGTTGTTTCCAGTATCGGTTCGCCTGATTGACGGCGCAGCTTGCGGAGGGCCTCGACTTCGATCTGGCGAATGCGCTCTCGAGTCACGGCAAAGCTTTGCCCGATTTCTTCCAAGGTGTGCTCGTTGGCCAGCTCGATCCCAAATCGCATCCGCACGACCTGCTCTTCTCGAGGAGTCAGGGAATGCAAGGCCCCGATCATCTGGTCTTTTTGATTGATAAAAATCCCGCTCTCGATAGGAGAAATCAAGCCTCGGTCTTCGATAAAGTCCCCGAGGTTGACATCTTCGTCGTCTCCGACGGAAGTTTCCAGGGAAATCGGTTCCTGGGCGATCTTGAGAATCTTGCCTACCTTGGTCACGGAGATATCCATGCTCGTGGCAATCTCGTCGGAAGTGGGCTCTCTTCCATACTCCTGAACCAGAGCACGCGAGGTCCTCAACAGCTTGTTGATGGTCTCGATCATGTGCACGGGAATTCGAATGGTCCGGGCCTGATCGTCTATGGCCCGAGTGATGGCCTGGCGAATCCACCAAGTGGCATAAGTGGAAAACTTGTAGCCTCGCTGATACTCGAACCTATCGACGGCTTTCATCAGGCCGATATTGCCCTCCTGGATTAAATCGGGCAAGGGCAGCCCCCGGTTACCGTATTTCTTGGCAATCGACACCACCAATCGAAGGTTGGCCTCAACCAGCTCCTGTTTTCCGATCCCTGCTTCCAACTGTCCTTTTTTGATCACCGCCAAGGTTCGTCTCAGATCCTTAGGTGACGCCAAGAATTCTTCCTGGCTGTCACGGAGTTCTTTCTCAAGTTTCCGCAGCCTCGACTTGACCTTCTTGGATTCTTCCAGTCGGAGGGGGGCGGTTTGAAGCTTGGCTAGCTTCTTGGCTTCCCGCTGTTTCTTGGGAAGCTCCCTCATGATCTCCCGAATGGTCTCGATCAGGTGTTCTTGTATGGTCGGTTTCAGTCGAAGATCTCGGATACGGAGGGCCACAAGAAGACGATGGCGCACCAACTTGGAGAAGACCCTTTTATAGTTTGGACTGTTTTTCTTCGCCCTGCGCAGTTTCAGCCTGATTTGGGAAGTCTGGTCCTCCAGTTCGATGATCTCATCGATCTGCTTCAAGACCTCCTGACGGCGACGTTCGAGAACCCGTTCTGTCAGCTCCCCGTCGGTCAAGTGGACCAGCTTTCTAACCGCCAGCTCACCGATCCTCAGCTTCTCACCGAAGCGAAGGAGTTCAGAAACCACGACAGGAGATCGAGAGAGAGCCTTCCCCACGGCTTTTTTGCCCTTTTCAATCCGCTTTGCGATCTCCACTTCACCCGCTCGGCTCAAGAGCGGCACCATTCCCATCTCTTTCAAATAAACGCGAATGGGATCCTTACCCTTCTCCTGACTCTCGGACTTCTCCTTATCAGAAGCCCGGTCGTCCAGATCCCGCTTCGAGTGGACATGCTCCTCATCCTTATCGGATGACTCAGACGAATCAACTAAGGCGATTCCGGTTCTTTCGACGATACGCACGACGCTCTCTCCATTCTCCAAGGTATCCACCTCGGATAAGCTTCAGTTATCCTGTTCGATCAAGCACCGCTTGACTCAACCAGGACGTGTTGGGAGGGGTGAGCTGATCCAGGGGCCAGGGTATACACCTCAGATCGACAACTTTCTGACGGGCAAAGAGCTTTCCTACCATCTGACGGGCCTGCCCTTCGATGTCCTTCTGACAACCGTTCGACCTGATACAGAGAAACCTGATCTTTCCTCCGACCTCAGCCAAAATCAGATATTTTTTAGACACGCAGAGGCCGCAAGCAATTTGCGTGCCAATAATCGCAAAACTGCCTATTAAAGCTGTTTAGCCCCATCAGCTCTGGGTTTGACGACCCTTTCTGCTCTGCCGCCGGGGGTTGGCAGGCCTTTGTTCTCCCACCCGGTTGTCAACGACCGCTTACAGCTCAATCTGCCTGTTGACGGATAAGAGCCTTCACTGCAAGGAGTTAGCAGCTTTTCCACGGCTCACGGAGGATGTCAACCAGGCATGGACAGGACCGACCGACCCCGCTATACTTGCCTCAAAATCAGTTAAACAGTGAATGCTCAAAGCAACATAGGGTCGTTTTACTATGACGAAAAGAAAATCCCGCTCATCCAAGGGTAGTCCTAGCCGGAACGAGCCTTGTCCATGCGGCTCGGGTAAGAAATTCAAGCGCTGCTGCGCCCTGAAGGAAGGGGGGACGGTGCGAGGCTCCACCAAAATTTTGATCTGGATAGGAGGGGTGGCGCTAGCCGTCTTGCTGGGCTACGCGGTGACCCAGATGGGTCCTGGCAGCGGTTTCGGTCCTTCCCTAGGAACGGGGGTGATGCAAAGGACCGGTTACTATACGGACCGAGACCTCCGCGAGGTGGACTTCTCCGCTCTCACCGAGGAACAGAAGCACGAGGTCCTGGACCATGCCAATGAGGCCCGCTGCACCTGCGGCTGCGGCATGGGTCTGGCTCAGTGCGTGGCCACGGACAGTACCTGCCCAGTAAGAAATTCGAATATCGAGAGAATCCGCTCCCTTGTGCAGCAGGAGACCGGATAGTGGAACTCGGAGGTACTTCCACCTCTGGGTTTCATCGAAGATAGTCCTTTCGATCAACTTTCACACAAATTCCCATAAAATTTAGGGCTAAACAGTTCACCCATCGTATAACGTTATGTATTGAATCGCGGTAGACTGTACTGCGGGAGGAAAGGAACGGACATGCTTGAAGGTGACGATTCGAAAGGAAAAGTTTTGTCCCGTGTGATGATTGAAGCACGGGGACTCAGTAAATACTTCGGTCCTTTCGTGGCCATCGAAGGGGTATCCTTTTCGGTAAAGGAAGGGCAAGTGGTAGCCTTTCTAGGTCCAAACGGTGCCGGAAAATCAACCACCATGAAGATCTTGACCGGCTATCTGGCACCAAGCGAAGGGAGCGCCTCCATTGCCGGACTGGATATTCACCAGGAACGGATTGCCGCTTCCCGGCGGCTGGGCTATCTTCCGGAGAATGGTCCTCTTTATCTGGACATGACCCCCAGAGACTTCCTGCGATTCTTCGGGGAGGCCCGAGGATTGGAGGGGGAAGATCTGGAAGATCGAATGGATCGAATCAGCAAGCAGTATGGGTTTCAGCAGGTCATGGAAAAACCCATGGGGAAACTGTCCAGGGGATATCGTCAGCGGGTCGGATTAGCTCAGGCCCTCATGCATGACCCTGACGTGGTGATCATGGACGAGCCCACCGCAGGATTGGATCCTAACCAGATTCGTGAGTTTCGAGAGAGCATCCGAGAACTGGGAAAAACGAAAACGATTCTGATATCCACCCACATTCTACGGGAAGTGGATGTCATTGCCGACCGCGTTCTGTTCATTCACGACGGGCGGTTGATCTTCGATGGCACCCCCGAGGAGCTCAGAGAAAATGACTCACTGGAAGAACCCTTTTACCGAATGACCGATTATGGTCGACCTCCTGCCCATCCGCCAGGCAAGGAACATTCTGCTGTTGAATCAGGAGGAGAGCGATGAGGTCTTACAGCATCAACACTGGATTTGTTCGTGCTCTGGTAAAGCGAGACCTATGGAAATATTTCACCAGTCCTACCGGCTACGTCTTTATCACACTTTTTATTCTCCTCAGTGCGGCCGCGGCTTTCTGGCAAAATCGCTTCTTCCTGAACAACTTGGCCAACCTGGACCAATTGAATCAATTGTTTCCTTATCTTTTGGTTTTCTTTATTCCGGCCCTGACCATGTCCGTATGGGCCGAAGAAAGAAAGCAGGGAACGGATGAGCTTCTATTTACTCTTCCCGCCACCAACCTGGAAGTGGTTCTAGGCAAGTATGTGGCCACGCTGGGGATCTATACCGCTTCGCTGCTTCTCTCTTTGAGCCATGTACTGGTTTTGTTCTGGCTGGGAAGTCCGGATCTGGGTCTGATGTTCAGCAATTATCTGGGTTATTGGCTGATGGGCTCGGCCATGATTGCCTTAGGAATGCTGGCCTCTCTCTTGACCTCCAATGCAACCATTGCATTCGTCCTGGGAGCGGCTCTTTGTTCTCTTTTTGCCTTCGGCGACTCAGCTGCTGCCTTGAGTCCAACCTTGGGTGGATTACTGGGCTCTGTGGGCGTTCTCGATTCCTTCAATGATTTTGCTCGAGGGGTTGTAAGTTTTTCAGGTCTTCTCTATTTCGTCTCCCTGACCGCCCTGATCCTCTATTTCAATGTTCTACTGGTGGGGAAACGACACTGGCCCCGTCAAGCCGATGGATATCCGATGTGGGCACACCATCTGGTCCGGACAATGGCGCTCATCATTGCCATCATCAGCATCAATGCCGTCCTGGGGAGAACAAGTATTCGGCTGGATGTCACCGCCGAGCGGCTCCATTCGCTCAGCGATGCGACCCGCAATTTGCTCCGGGAGCTGCCCACGGACCGGACTGTATTTATCCAGGCTTATGTCAGCCCGGACATACCGGAACAATTCGTACAAACCCGTGAAAATTTGCTGGGCGCTCTCAATGAAGTGGATTCCCTCGGTGGATCCAGAGTCCAGGTGCTGATTGAGGACACCGAGCCCTTTACGCAATCAGCGCGCGATGCCCGAGAAAAGTTCGGCATCGTCCCCAGGTCAGTACCGAATCTGGCAAGCGCGCGAGCCGGCTACTCGCAGGTCTTCCTGGGAGTCGCCTTCACCTCGGGTGCTCAGGAACATGTGATCCCCTTTGTAGACCGGGGATTGTCCGTAGAATATGAAATTACTCGAAGTATTCGTGTGGTTGCCCAAACAGATCGTAAAAAGATTGGAGTGCTCAGCACAGAAGCCAAACTCTTTGGTGGATTTGATTTTCAGACCATGCAGAGCGCCATGGGATGGTCCATCGTGGAGGAATTGAAGAAGCAATATGAGGTCGTCCAGGTTTCCTCGGCCGGTCCCATTCCTGAGGATCTTGATGGTCTAGTTGTGGCTCTCCCCTCTTCTTTGCCTCAAGAAGAAATGGATATTCTACTCGCCTACATTCAGGAAGGGAATCCCACCCTTCTGTTGATCGACCCCTTACCCGTGATCAACATAGCCCTTGCGCCTTCAGAGAGAAGCGGAGCCAACATGAATCCGTTCATGCAGCAACAGGCCGCCCCTCCCCCGGAAAAAGGAGATATTCAGCGGTTTATGTCCGAGATCGGAGTCAGTTGGAACTCCGCCAGTATCATTTGGGATACCTACAATCCTCATCCCGATCTTGCCCAACTGCCGCCTGAAGTGGTCTTCGTGGGTAAGGGAAATGAAAACGAAGAAACGTTCAATGAGCAGCATCAAGGCAGCGCCGGATTGCAGGAACTGGTCCTGCTCTACCCCGGACAAATGGAAAAGGCGGCTGGAAGTGACTATGAATTTCAGCCTTTGTTGAAATCCGGGTATGTGTCCGGGCAGGCCAGTTATTTTCAAATGGTGCAGCGAAGTTTTCTGGGAGCCCAGATCAATCCTAATCTTCCTCACCGGCCCGATCCCCGGGACTACGTTTTAGCCGCTCACATTCGAGGAACGATCGAGAGCACGGACCCCGAGGCCGCTGACCAGGAAGAAGAGGGCGGTTCCGAAGACCCCAGTGCAGGGGAAAGCGATGAAACTCCTCCATCACCCAAATCTCTGGACGTTCTAGTCATCGCCGATCTGGACTTTATTTCCGAGCAATTCTTTCAGATCCGAGCAGGCGGACTGGAGAATCTCAATTTCGACAACATCACCTTCTTTCTCAACTCTATCGATGTCCTGGTCCGAGATGAATCCTTCATAACCTTGCGCCGCAAGCGCGTTCGACACCGAACCCTGGAACGGGTTGAGGACCAGACTCGGAACTTCATCGAGGCGAGGGTGAAAGAGGAAGAAGAGGCTGAAGCGGAGGCTGAAAGGGCTATGGACCAAGCCCAGCAAAGGCTGGATGAAAGGGTCGAGGAAGTGCGGCAACGAACTGATCTGGACATTCAGACCAAGCAGATTATGGCTCAAAATATTCAGGAAGTGGAAAGCCGCCGATTTGAGGTCTTAAAAACCAACATCGAGGCCGAAAAAGAGTCCAAAATAAACCGCAGCAAGGAGAATGTCGAAGAGCAGATCCGGAGCATTCAGACCAACATCAAGACGTTTGCGGTTTTGCTGCCTCCCATTCCCGTCTTTGCTCTGGGGGTACTGATTTTTGTGCGCCGGCGGCGGCGGGAAAGGGAAGGCGCAGCAGCCGCCCGCAGACTAAGGACATCCGTATGAGCGAAACACGAAGAACAATGACTTACGCCGGTGCGGCTCTGTTGCTGCTGACACTGGCCTTTTTGACAGCACCGCGTCATATCACTCCTGACGCCTTCCTGGATCGGGGCGAGGCCTTTTTTCCTGAGTTTACGGATCCCAATGTCGCCACCACCCTTGAGGTCATTGAATTTGACGAAGAGACGGCGGCTGCCCGCCCCTTCCAGGTGACCTTCAATAAGAACAAATGGACCATACCCTCGCACCACGACTATCCCGCCGATGGAAAGGAGAGGTTGGCCAAGACGGCTGCCGGGGTCATCGGCATCAAGAAAGATGATTTTCGATCCAACAACGTTGCCGACCACGAGGCCTTCAGCGTGCTGGATCCCCTGGATCAAACCGTGACCACGCTCAAGGGTCGGGGGAAACGGGTCACCATTAAGGGAGAAAGCGGCCAGATACTGGCAGACTTGATCATCGGCAACAAGCTGGAGGGCAGAGCCAACCTACGATTCGTCAGACTTCCCGATCAGAAGAGAGTCTACGTGTCCCGTATCGACATCGACATCTCTACCCAGTTCGAGGACTGGATCGACCGTGCTTTGCTGCAGGTCAACCAGAGTGACATTGAACAGATGACCTTGAAGGATTACTCGATTAACGAGCGGACCGGAACCATCAACCAACGCGATGTGGTCATCCTGGATAGGGACCAGGACAGCTGGAAAGCCAATCGAATGTCTTCCACCCAGGAAGTGGACTCCACCAAATTCGATGCTCTGTTAAAGGCGATTGAGGAACTCTCCATCGTCGGCGTGCGGCCAAAGCCAGAGGGTCTGTCTCAGAGCCTGAGTCGCTCTGAGGGTGGAGAAGGGATGTCCCAGGCAGATCTTCTGTCCCTGCAGAGTAAAGGGTACTACTTCACACGAGACAGCAATCTGGTCTCCAATGAAGGGGAGCTCGAGATACGCAGCAGCCAGGGAGTCGTTTATACCTTACGCTTCGGCGAGATCCTCTATGGCACCGGTGATTCCGTTACAGCCGGAACCGATACAAGCAACGAGGATGATCAGGAGCAAGGTCCTGGCGAGAACCGATACCTCTTTATTACGGCATCGTTTGACCCCAACAGGTTTCCCGAGCCCGCTCAAACGAATGACACGGATTTCCTGAATAAGCCCGAAGACGATTGGACCGATACCGATCGAAAGAATAAGGAGCTCAAGGACAACCACGACGAATGGCTACGGAAGGTGGAAGAAGGCCGGGAACTCTCCGATCGGCTGAATACCCGCTTTGCCGATTGGTACTATGTCATCTCTTCAAGCAGTTTTGACAAGGTGCACCTGAAGCGAAGCGACCTTGTTAAGCAGAAGGAATCCTAGTACCTCGCTTCGCGAACTCGACGCCGTCCCGCCGCAACATACGTTACCGTATTTATGAAACGAGGCACTTAACTGACTAAACAAGAAGAACCAACTCCTGAGACTGAACAGGAGAAAAGCCCGAAAAACAAAGACCTGGACGAGACAGGTGTGGTCCTTGCCGGGGAAGTTCTTCCCACTTCCCTTCCCATTATGCCCATCAGACCTCGTCCTCTTTTTCCAGGCATTCATATTCCCTTGGCGGTCCGAGAAAATCAAACCCGGGTCGTGGAGTGGGCAATGGAATCGGGCGCCAGGACACTGGGACTGGTGCTGGTCAAAGATGTGGAAAAGGAGGACAGCCCCGAGAACCTCCACCCTGTCGGTGTAGCAGGCAAGATCCTCGAGGCAATTCAGGAAGAGGAGGGCAATGCTCATATCCTGATTAGCTGTCTGGAGCGCTTCTCCATAAAGGAAGTTAAAGAAACACCCGAGGGACTCTTCGCAAGGGTGGAATATCACTACGCTCCTGAGCTCTCCGCGAACCAGGAACTGAAGGCCTACTCCATAGCTATCATTACCACCCTCAAGGAACTGGTCAGCCTGAATCCTCTCCAATCTGAAGTCATCAAGCTGTTCCTCAGTCGCTCTTCATTGGATGATCCCGGAAAACTTGCAGACTTTGCTGCAAGTTTAACCACGGCCGACGGTGAAGAGCTTCAGGGCATTCTGGAGGCCTTTGACGTTCGCCAGCGCATTGATCGCACCCTGGTGTTGCTCAAGAAGGAGCTGGAAGTTTTCAAACTCCAGCAAAAAATCACCCAGCAAGTTGAAGACAAGATGACCTCACAGCAGCGAGAATTCTTCCTCAAAGAGCAACTCAAAGCTATCAAGCAGGAACTGGGACTTGTAAAAGAGGGTAAAACTACAGAAATCGAAAAATTTCAGAAACGGCTGGTCGATTTAAGCCTGAACCCGGAAGCCCAGCAAGCCGTCGATGAGGAACTGGAAAAATTCCAGGTGTTGGAGCCACTTTCTCCTGAGTATGCGGTCACTCGAAATTATCTGGATTGGCTGACCATTTTACCGTGGGGAAAGCAAAGTCAGGACAACTACGATTTGAAGAGGGCCAGAGAGATCCTCGATCGTGACCACTATGGACTGGAAGACGTGAAGACTCGAATTCTGGAGTTTCTGGCAGTGGGGAAAATAAAAGGGGATATCGCCGGCTCCATCCTTTGTCTGGTCGGGCCCCCGGGTGTCGGCAAGACCTCGGTGGGAATGAGTATGGCCGACGCACTGGGCCGCAAGTTCTTTCGCTTTTCCCTGGGGGGGATGAGGGACGAAGCAGAGATTAAAGGACACCGCCGAACCTATATCGGGGCCATGCCCGGAAAGTTTATCCAAGCCATGAAGACTGTGGGCACCTCTAATCCGGTCATTATGCTCGATGAAATTGATAAAGTCGGGGCATCCTTCCATGGGGATCCTGCCTCGGCATTACTCGAGGTCCTGGATGCCGAACAAAACTCGTCCTTTCGCGATCACTATCTGGATGTTCCCTTTGACCTTTCCAACGTACTCTTCGTCACCACCGCCAACCAACTGGACACCGTTCCGGGACCCTTGATTGATCGCATGGAGGTCATTCGCTTGTCCGGATATATCCTGGAAGAAAAAATGGAGATTGCTCGTCGCTACCTGATTCCCAAGGCTCTCAAGAACCACGGCTTGAAGAAGCGACAGGTGAGTATACGAAAAGATGCTCTCCTGACCATTATCGATGGCTACGCTAGAGAAGCGGGAGTTCGTACTTTGGAGAAAAGGATCAAGAAAATCATGAGAAGGGCTGCAGTGAAGTTTTCAGAGAAACCCACCGGGAAGTTTGTTGTCACTAAAGGCGACGTGGAAACGCATCTTGGGAAGCCGATTTTTACCAAGGAGGAAGTTCTCAAGGCTCAGCCGGGAATCGTGACGGGGCTTGCCTGGACCAACCTGGGCGGCGTGACTCTTCAAATTGAAGCAACGGCCGTGGCCAGTCGACGAAAGGGATTTAAGCAAACCGGTCAACTCGGTAATGTAATGGTGGAGAGCTCAGAAATCGCCTATTCCTACGTCATGGCTCACCTGGAAGAATACGGGGCGAAGCCAGACTTTTTTGACCAACATTTTGTCCATCTTCACGTCCCCGCCGGTGCCACCCCAAAGGACGGTCCTTCGGCAGGAATCACCATGGCGGCCTCCCTCGTTTCAATGATTTCGCAAAAGAAGGTGAAAAAGAAATTGGCCATGACCGGAGAGTTAACGCTGACCGGTCGAGTGTTGCCCATTGGTGGAGTGAAGGAAAAGGTCATCGCCGCCCGACGGGTGGGGCTGGATACGCTCATCTTTCCGGAAGCAAATGAGAAGGATGTCGACGAGCTTCCCGACTATTTGCGCAAAGGTTTAACCTTTCACTTTGCCCGCGACTTTGGGGACGTCTACCGATGGGCTTTTCAGAAGTAACGGACCTCCTTGTACACTTTTTCTACCTTTAATCTCCTTATCCATCAAGATTGATTACCGGCTCGTTTTATGCCAGAATTCCTCTCGATGACCGAGGAGATGAGTCACGATATCCTGATCGTTGGAGGAGGCGCCGCGGGCCTGAGGGCGGCTCTTGCAGCCGTGGAAGTGGATGCCAACTTAGACATTGCCATCGTGTCCAAGGTCTTTCCCATGCGCAGTCACACCGTCTCGGCAGAAGGGGGAGCCGCCGCCGTCCTGCGAGAAGATGACAGTCTGGACCTCCATGGTTTTGACACCGTCCGGGGAAGCGACTTTCTGGCTGACCAGGATGTGGTTGAGCTTTTTATAGAGAAAGCCCCTGAGGAGCTGATCCAACTGGAACACTGGGGATGTCCCTGGAGTCGTGACAGCGATGGGAGAGTCAGCGTGCGTGCCTTTGGGGGAATGAGCGTCAAAAGGACCGTCTATGCTTCCGACAAGACCGGTTTTCACATGTTGCACGCTCTTTTTCAAACCTCGCTCAAGCACACCCAGATTCACCGCTACGACGAGTGGTTTGTCACTTCCCTGCTCATTGAAGATGGAAAATGTGTAGGGGTCACGGCCCTGGATCTTGAAACGGGCCAGCTTCACCCCATCGTGGCCAAAGCCGTCCTGCTCTGTACCGGCGGCGGCGGTCAGGTCTTTCCTTTTACCACCAACGCCAGCATTAAAACGGGAGATGGCATGGCGATGGCCTACCGGGCTGGTGCAGCACTCAAAGACATGGAGTTTGTCCAATACCATCCCACGGGACTGCCGGGAACCGGCATTCTGATCACCGAGGCCTCCCGGGGAGAGGGAGGACACCTCTTCAATAAAGAAGGGTGAGCGCTCTGGAGCGCTACATTCCCCGGCAAGATGGAGCTGGGACCCCGGGACATCCTGTCGCGGGCCATCATGACCGAGATGAATGAAGGCCGTGCCTTTGAGGGAGAATACGGTGGGTACGTACATCTGGATTTGAGCCACTTGGGCGAGAAGATGATCGATGAAAAGCTCCCTTTTGTGAGAGAGTTGGTGGTCAAGTACGTCGGAATTGATCCCGTCCACAAGCCCATCCCGGTCCGGCCCGTCGTTCACTACATGATGGGAGGAGTCAGCACGGACATCAACGGGAATACCTCTATTCCCGGTCTGCTGGCTGCGGGAGAGGTGGCCTGCATTACCCTTAATGGGGCCAATCGTCTGGGTTCCAACTCGCTGACAGAATGTCTGGTGTTCGGTGCTCTCAGCGGAAGGACAGGAGCCCAATATGCCTTGGAACAAAAGCCTGTGTCACAGAATGCTGTCCGTGCCCTGGCCGACAAAGAACAGAAACGCATCGCAAGACAGTTTCTTGAAAAAGAAGGCGGAAACGAGCGAGTCGCCTCCCTTCAAGAGGAGATGCATGACACCATGGAGAAAGGTTGCGGAGTCTTCCGCACCGGTGAAGGCTTGCAGGAGTCCTGCACCACCCTCGGGAAGCTACGCGAGCGTTTTGCCGATGTGGCCATTGACGATCGAGGCCGTATTTTCAATACCGATCTGCGAGCCGCCCTGGAGCTGGAGTTCATGCTCGAGGTTGCCGAATGCATCGCCCACTCGGCTCTGGCCCGGGAAGAATCCCGAGGAGCCCAGTCTCGTCTGGACTTTCCCGAGCGCCTGGACGAGACATTCCTCCATCACCAATTGGCTTACGCAACACCCGAAGGGCCTCGTTTCGAGAAGCAGCCCGTCACCATAACCCGCTGGCCGCCTGAGGAGCGAAAGTATTAAGTGAGCAGTATCAAGATCACGGTCACACGCTACGACCCGGAAAATAGCCTACAACCCTACACTCAGAGCTATACCATCCCTTACAAGGAAGATATGGTGGTTTTGGATGCCCTCAATTACATCAAGAACCACGTGGATGGAACTCTCACCCACCGCTGGTCCTGTCGAATGGGAGTGTGCGGCAGCTGTGGCATGACCGTCAATGGAGATCCAAAGCTCACCTGTGCCACCTTCCTTCGCGACTACTATCCAGGCGAGATCCGCATCGATCCGTTGGCTAACTTTCCCGTGATTCGTGACCTGGTCGTTGATATAAGCGATTTCATGAACAAGCTTCAGGAAGTCAAGCCCTGGATTATCCGCAGCGAGGAAAAGCCGCTCTCAGAGGGTGAGTATCTGCAGTCCCCAGACGAGTTGAATCTCTATCGGCAATTCAGCATGTGCATCAACTGCACGATCTGCTACTCGGCCTGCCCTGTCTATGGGCATGACCAGAGTTTTCTGGGACCGGCTGCCATCGCCCTGGCCCACCGTTACAATATGGACTCACGAGATGAGGGCCAGGACGAGCGTGCCGAGATCATCGGAAGTCACGAGGGGATCTGGGAATGCACGTTTGTCGGAGAGTGCACCCGAGTGTGTCCGAAACACGTCGATCCCGCAGCTGCCATCCAGCGATCCAAGGTGCAGCTGACCAAGGAGTACTTTCTTTCCTTGATCTGGCCCTGGGGGACCCGATGAACCCACAACGATCTCCGTCTGATCTTCTCTATCGACCTCACATGAGCTTTTGGTGGTGGTTGCAGCGAAAGAACTATTTTCTTTTTATGGTCCGTGAGGTCTCGGCTGTCTTTGTGGGCCTCTTTGCTCTCATTTCTCTGGTGGGAGTTTATCGGTTGGGTCAGGGCGAAGACGCTTATCAGCTCTATCTTAGTGCCCTTCAGACCCCTTCGGCTCAAGTGCTTTTTGTAGTGATTCTCCTGTTTTCGCTCTTCCATACAGTGACCTGGTTTTATCTCACTCCGATGATTATGGTTGTGCGCATCGGTTCAAAAACGGTTCCACCGATACTGGTACTGATCGCCAACTACCTGGCCTGGATCGTGATTTCGCTGATCCTCTTCTACCTTCTGGTGGGGGTTTGACATGGCGGTAAGAGTCAAAACGATCGATCCTATCTGGTGGGGGCTCTTTTCAGCGGGAGGAACGCTGGCCGCTTTTCTCATTCCCGTTCACGTGATCGTCACGGGTGTCGGAATCGCCTTTGGATGGGTTTCCCCGCAGATCCTCTCTTACCAGCGGATGACCTCTCTGCTGGAGCACCCCCTGCTGCAAATCTACCTTTTTGTCCTCATCTCGCTGCCCCTTTTTCACTGGGCCCACCGATTTCGATTCGTGCTCATGGATTTGGGACTCCGCAGCCTGAAAACTCCGATTGCGATCCTTTGCTACGGGGCGGCAATGGTAGGAACCCTCCTGGCCGCTCTCTTGCTCTTCCTTTAGCGGCTTTCTCCGGCCAATGCCAATCGGGCAACCGGTTGTTCATTAATGGGCCAGTGCAAGAATGCGGATAGAACTCCCAGGACAATGGACACATACCAGACGATATCGTAAGAGCCGGTGAGATCAAAGATATAGCCCCCCATCCACACTCCCAGGAAGGCGCCGATCTGATGGCTGAAAAAGACGATTCCGAACAGCGTCGAGAGGTATCGAACTCCGAAAATCTGCCCGATCAAGCCACTGGTCAGTGGCACCGTTCCCAACCACAGGAAGCCCATTCCTGAGGCAAAAACCAGGACGGAAAGGTTGGAGACGGGAAAGAACATCAAGGCAGCAATCAAAACTGCACGGGCAAGATAGAGTGAGCTTAAACTATATTTCTTGCTGTATTTCCCACCCACGATACCCCAAAAGGAGGAGCCGATGATATTAAAAAGACCGATCATGGCCAACGCGGTCGCCCCCAGTCCGGGAGACAGTCCGCTGTCCACAATATAGGCCGGGAAGTGGGTGGCAATAAAGGTCACATGAAAACCGCAAACAAAGAATCCAGCCATCAGCAACCAATATCCCCGATGGAGAGCCGCTTCTGCCAGAGCATGACGGATCAACTGCTCTTTGAGTTCTTTCCCACTCTTCCTCTCACTGGAACCCAATGCCGCAGCCAGGGGAACCATGAGGAAAGCAATGGCAGCAAGCCCCCCCAGAGCAAGGACCCATCCATAGGCGGAAATCAGGGCTTGTCCAATGGGTAGGATGAGGACTTGCCCCACCGAACCCCCTGCTGAGGCAAGGCCCAGGGCCATGCTGCGGTTTCGTTCACTCACTGCCCGGCCTACCACCCCCAGCACCACCGCGAAGGATGTGGCACTGAGACTGACGCCGATGAGCAGCCCCGTCGTCAGGTTCAGGGCTAGGGGAGAGGTGGCCTGAGACATCAGGTACAGTCCAAGACAGTAGCCCAACCCACCCATAGCGACGACTTTCCGGGCCCCGTATTTGTCGGCCAACATCCCCATCAAGGGTTGGGTCACACCCCACAGGATGTTTTGCAGGGCGATGCCAAAAGCGAAGGTCTCTCTGCCCCAGCCCAGGGTCTGGGACATGGGTTGCAGGAACAACCCCAAAACTGAGCCGAATTCCAATCGCCAGGGCCAGAATCGAAGTACCGCAGACCATGACCCGGAACGACGAGCATTTAATGGAATTCATGAAACGATCCCTTGCCCCATCACCATCCCACAGTGAGGCAGTAAAATGTAAGGCAACACAGACACCATGGAAAAGATCAAAATCAGGGTCCTGGGCACCACCTGCGCCTGGCGGGACTGCGCTTTTTTCCGCGATCAGGTTGAGTTGAAAGTCTACCGCGGTTTGGATGCGATCACCAGGCTGAATGACTAGCCCGGATTATGCATAGGTTTTTGTAGCGAGGCATCGAAAACGCCGTCCTGAGTGCGTTGCGCCACGCGCGACCGAGGGCACCGCAGACGTGCTGTACGGCACGTCGAGGAGTCCGAGTGAGCGGCAACGCAGTCGGTGCGCACAGCACGACGGATGGTTTCGGTGCCACAGTAAAAAATTTACGCATAATGCGGGCTAGCCCTTAGGGAAAGAGAAGAACTCTACGTTTCAGTAAGACCATCGGTCGATGGCAGGTGAAACCATTCAAGGGCGCGACTCAAGGCACATTGGCGATAGCCCGAACCCGACCGTTGACGCTTTGTCTTCTCCCCATTACAATCCCCACCCAATGGCAGCTCATAATAGAAAGGTCGTCATGAATGATTCTTGATTTTCACACTCATGCGGTTCGTCCAGACCCCAACATGCCGGATGGGTACAAGGCATTCATGAGTGACAACCAGGGAGGAGATCTGGATAAGTTTGATGAGTTTGCAGAACGTTATGCAAATCCTCAGAACTTCCTGGCTCTCCTGGATGATGCGGGCGTCGATCATGCCGTGGTGCTGGCCGAGACTGCCGTGATTACTTCAGCTATCATACCGAATGACCATATCCAGCAGTTTACGGCGCCCACAAATGGCCGCTTAATACCCTTTTGCACCTTTAATCCCTATATGGTTCTCAATCCGGCGGCTGAATTGGATAAAGCGGTTCGCCAGCACGGCTTTTGCGGACTCAAACTTTATCCCACATACGCCTACTTTTATCCCAACCAGCCGTTTCTCTATCCTTTGTACGCCAAGGCACAAGAACTCGGAATACCGGTCATGGCACACACCGGGAGTTCTGTTTTCGCTGGTTCACGACTCAAGTATGGAGACCCGCTTTTCTGGGATGATGTAGCCGTAGATTTTCCAGAGCTGACGATCATCATGTGCCACGGTGGGCGAATGCTCTGGTACGATCGGGCTGCTGCTCTGGTACGCCTGCACAAGAATGTCTACTTCGACATTTCTGGCTTACCCCCCAAACGACTACTCGATTATTGGCCTGATTTGGAACGTCTGGCCGACAAGGTACTCTTCGGTACGGATTGGCCAGGAGCCGACATGGGTGCCAATCTGAAGGCTTTTCGGAGTCTTTCCCTCAGTGAGGAAGCCAAGCAGAAGATTCTCTGGGCCAATGGCTCTCGCATTCTGGGTCTGGCGGGCTGATCCTTACGAGCTTTGCAGAGCAGGGAGCAAGCAAGCTTCCCCTCCAGGTCAACGGTGTCCGACCAAATGACGGCGGACTGGACTCCAACTTCTTTCCCCAGAATAGTCGCGAATCTCCGCTGCCGAATGATCGGGGTCTTAGGGCAAAAGGGTGATCTCACCTTCTGATGTGCTGGAGGTATCGATCCCGGCGTCAGCACAGATGTAGCCACGCCATCTCCCGACCGAACCGTTTTCACAAAAGAACGGCAGGCGCAGCCCACTGTGATAACTTTCGGAGTCCCGGACCGCCATCCGCGAGTCGCGTCATTGCTCTTGTTTTCGGTACCAAAGCGAGTTGAATATCGACCCCGGTTCGGATTGAACAACTGGTGTCTCGTCCCGACTAGGGAGAATATCCATTGTGTTGACCCTCTACCCTGTTACCTTGTTTCTCAGTGCGGCCCTCATGTTTCTGGTACAGCCCATGTTTGGAAAGATGGCGCTGCCGCTACTGGGAGGATCACCCGCAGTCTGGAACACACAGGTCGTGTTTTGCCAGGGCGTGTTGTTGTGCGGCTATCTGTATGCCCACCTGACCTCACGCTGGCTTGGCATCCGTCGACAGGCGCTCATACAATGCTTCTTAATCTTCTTTCCCCTTCTCCTTCTACCTATCGGCATCCCTCAAGGCCAGATTCCCCCCGGGGAGGCTAATCCTATTTTCTGGCTTCTGTCCCTCTTGCTTGTCACCCTGGGCCTTCCTTTTTTCGTGGTCGCCACCATCAGCCCGATGCTTCAAAAGTGGTTTTCGGCCACCCGTCATCCAAAGGCAGGAGACCCCTATTTCCTCTATGCAGCCAGCAACGCAGGAAGTCTGGTGGGTCTTCTCGGCTATCCACTACTCCTTGAGCCCTACCTTCCTCTGCAGGACCAAACCTGGGTGTGGGGAGTGGGATACGGGTTCCTGATCGTCCTGACCCTGGCCTGTGCCCTAACCGTGTGGAGATCTTCTGGATCCTCAACCCAGGATCGGTCTGAATCCACCGGCACCCACCCCACCGAACCCAGCCTGGAGAATCCAGGCCCGGTGACCTTTGCTCGGGTGATTCGATGGATACTGGGGGCCTTTGTTCCCTCCAGCTTGATGCTGAGTGTCACCACCTACCTTTCCACCAACATTGCGCCGGTCCCTCTGCTTTGGGTCCTTCCCCTATCCATCTATTTGCTCACCTTCATTCTGGTGTTCGCTAGAAAAACGCTGGTACCCCATTCCTTCGTGGTTCGTATCTTTCCCATGCTCGCTCTTCCCGTGAGTATTGTCATTATCCTGCAGGCCACACAACCGATCGGGTTAATGGTGGTGATTCATTTGATCTCCCTTTTTGTCATCTCCATGGTTTGTCATGGAGTGGTTGCCAATGATCGTCCCGCCCCCACTCATCTCACCGAGTTTTATCTGTGGGTGTCCCTCGGTGGGGTGTTGGGAGGAATATTCAACGCCTTTCTGGCCCCCATCCTTTTTTCTTCACTCGTAGAGTACCCGCTGGTGTTGGTGGCAAGCGCCCTGCTCCTGGCATGGCCAGAAAAGGAGCAGCACTTTTCTTACAAGTGGTCCGATGTCGCTTTTCCCGCTGGCCTTGGAATTCTGGCTGCAGGGCTGATCCTGGGAGTCGAAACTTTTCAATGGGCGTCTCACCCCCTGTCTCAGGCGGCCATGTTTGGAGTCCCAGCCATCCTCTGCTACAGCTTTTCTACTCGGCCTTTGCGTTTTGGCCTGGGTCTGGGGGCTCTCCTTCTGGCCAGTTCTTTCTATACTCAGGGGGCCGGGAGTGTCTTACATCGGCAGCGTACTTTCTTCGGGGTTCACAGCATCCTGGTGGATTCCCAGGAACGTTATCATCTCCTTTCCCATGGCGGCACACTTCACGGCAGGCAAAGCCTGGACCCCTCTCGTGAATGCGAGCCGCTCACCTACTATCACACCACTGGCCCTCTGGGACAGTTGTTTGCTGCTCTCGAGGGTCGGACAGAGCAGTGGCGAGTGGCCGCTGTCGGTCTGGGTACGGGATCCATTGCCTCTTATCGAAGGCCAGGTCAGGAATGGACTTTTTACGAAGTCGATCCCACTGTGGTGCAGCTGGCTCGCGACCCTCGCTTTTTCACCTATTTGAGCAAATGCAGTACGGACATCGAGGTGGTGCTGGGCGATGCTCGATTATCCTTAGCCAGGGAACCCAGCAACCAGTTTGATCTGCTGGTCCTCGATGCCTACAACTCCGACTCGGTTCCGATCCATCTCATTACTCAACAAGCACTTCAACTCTACCTGGACAAAATCACTGATCGCGGGCTGATCATCTTCCACATCTCTAACCAATACTTGGATCTCTCCCCTGTCGTGGCAAATCTGGCCCAAGAACTAGGGTTGGTGTGTTTCCTAAAAAATGACCTGATCCTCTCGGAGCAGGAGGAGCTCTTGGGAAAAGAACCTTCCCAATGGGCCATTATGGCCCGTCGTCTGGAGGACCTGGGCGACTTGATCGATGATCCTGGCTGGCAAAGGTTGGAAGGCTCGGGTGGACCCGTATGGACCGACAGCTACTCGAGCATCTTCCGCGTTCTAAAATGGAACTCCGCCAGCCCGTAGCCCGCGCCTTTCACACTTGATCGTAACGAGGCGGTGAAGATGGCTGTGGATACAAGGCGCGTGACCCGCAAGCGGGTGCCCCGAGGCGCAACGTACTCTCTGAGTACGTTGAGGAGGCCGACCGAGCGGCAACGCCGTAGACGCGGCCAGATCCCTCCACCGCAGTAGATTGGGTGTGAAAAATGCGGGCTGGCTAGCCCGCCAGGAATTCCAGAACAGCCTCATGGAACTCCACGGCCTCTCTCTTTGAGGCCAGTGTCCGCATTGCTCGAGAATGCACAGTCTGGAGTCGGGGATCAACTGGTGAGCCTTGCTCGCCCACTTTACGGGTATCATTCGGTCCTTCGATCCATGGATGATCAGTGTGGGTTGGGTGATTTCAGACAACCTGTCCAGAATGCTATTTCGAAAGCCGGACCCATTCATTTCATTCTCGAGATAGGACCTCCAGGCTCGTCCTGCACCCCGAGCAGCAGCGTTTCTTGCAATCTCGTCGATCAGATCATCGGTGATCACTTCCAGGTTATGAACAATCTTTCCCAAGCTGAGTTTCATGGTTTGGCGATTCCCCATTTCCCGTACCGTTTTGTGTAACCGAGGCATTTTCACCATGAGCTTCGCCAACATCCGCCAGTGCCACTGCGTCCCCAATCCCGCACTATTGACCAAAACCAGCTTCTCCACCAGGGAGGGAAACTGGAGAGCAAAAGAACCAGCGATGTGCCCTCCCATAGAAAGTCCCACCAGGGAGAACCCCTCCAGACCCAACTGCTGAACAAAGTGGCTGAGAAACCGTGTGTAGTACTCAACGGTGTAATTCAGATCAGGTTTGGCACTTGATCCGTATCCAGGCAAGTCGGGAGCAAAAACGCGGTGGCTGCGAGCAAACAGATCCATTGAGGGTCGCCAGGAAAGTGACGCCGAATCGGCACTCCCTCCATGAAGCAAAACCAGAGCAGGGCCTGTTCCTCCCGCCCTCAGGTAGTGGGTTGCAACCCCT
>PVMK01120458.1_pt1 | contig 25986 bp, 21 predicted proteins | sample 1853481 | NCBI WGS metagenome assembly PVMK01 (sample SAMN08533507, study PRJNA380276) | Marine sediment metagenome, whole genome shotgun sequencing project.
TGTCGGTATTTGTTGCGCTGGCGGCACAGGCAACGGGGCACCGGATTCCTGCGCCAGCCTCTACAAGATTCTGTTTAGAATCGGTTTTGACGTGGTCGATATTGTGCCGGTCAGACGCCAGAACCTGGAGGGAAAGCTGCCGGCATTGAATCTTATGGGAAAATGGCTGGAGACGAAACCGACCTCGGCATAAGTGTATGGTCACGGGGTAAAGCACCGATCATTGAACGCCGGGTGTGTCTATCCTTTGAAACGTCCAGCGCAAGGCCACCGTCTTCTGAAACCAAGAAAGCCTCGACGGTCCAGTCCCTTCCGTTACCTTAGAATCTGGGGCTATCATGTTTGGCTTAGTATAATACGGTCTGGATAACAGGGTCACATGGAGACGGCAAACGAGGAGGTATATAATGGTCAGTGTAGAGCAAATGTTTGAGAATCTGAATATAGCCGTAGTGGCGTGTGATGCCGATTTCAAGATAACCTATGCCAATAAAAAATGTAAGCAAATGTTTAAGGCCAGGTTGGACATGGAAGGTTTTGTGGGGAACCACATGGGTGATTGTCATAAGCCCGAGACTATGGAAAAACTCGAAAAACTCTTTTCAGAATACAAGGAAAAGAAGAGAAATCTAGATTACTACACCGTGGACATACCAGACGGGAAACTCACCATCGTGAATGTTCCTTTTTATGAAGGGGACACTTTGCCGGCGTGGTGGAGTTTATCTTTGAAGGCTCTCTGGCTTGAGAATGCCGATCTGATGTCATAATTACATCAGGGCGCTATACAGACGGTCCCCATATTGGCTCACCGTTTTTCCCCTGAGTGGCAAAGGCCATATGGCATCTGATCCTTCATTTCATGCCCGTTTTGTGGCCATTCAGCAATTCCTTTAAAACAGAAGTCTATATGGTCCAGCTGTTTTATTTTCCAGGTAAAAAGTGAAGAAATGGTCTGGCAACCTCGCATAGTATTCCCCGATGTGAGACAGAATGCACGCATTCATTCGTTCTTCAAGCCCTCAAATTCAAATGGCTTACCTATGAAAACGTGAGCCGTCCAGCTCTTAAGAATAGCCAGATATCTTCCTGGGTCTCTTGGACATCTTGATTGCACATTTTGAGATATCTTTTCGTTTTTTTTGTGACGAAAAGGGCCTGGGTGGTGTATAACGTATGAAAAGGTTTCAAATCCTAATGGGCCAGCTATCGGCTTTGTGTTTTAAGAAATCGTTGTTTGTAGCACGCAAAACAACTGAAACCCAAAACCACCAAAAAGAGGAGAAAAGGGTTATGAAAACGGTTATTGGTATTTTTCTGGTAAGTCTGTTGGGTTTCTCAGGATGTGGAGACTAGTGGCAGCGATCCGAGTGCGGTCCCTGGCGAGGCTAGCCAGGTCGCACCCTGGGCTATTATTGAGACCCCCACACCCTCATATGAGTGGACACCCGTGGCAGAGGCAACCAAATATCGTCTCTTGGTATATGATACAAACGAAACGGCCATTATTGAAGAATGGTACACAGCAGAGGAAGCGGGGTGTGCATCGAAGGGTGGTTTGTGTATAGTTGAGCCCGACGTCGAGGTTATTGGCGAGAATGCATGGAAAGTGCTGGCGTGCGCGCGCGAGGAACGCAGCGCGAGGACCGGGGCGCTGAGTGTTGGGTTTGCGGGCATATCTAGCGGGGCGCGGTTTAATGATAATCCTGGTCGCGCGGGCGTGGTGATTGATAATAACACGAAGCTAATGTGGATGATTAGTGCAGGACACATTCCTTTTGGAATGCAGCTATGGGCCGATGCGGTTGGCCTCTGCCCATCCGCGACGCATGCCGGGTACGACAACTGGCGTATGCCCGTCACCTACGAGCTCCGGAGTTTGCTTGATTATAATCAACAGAGCCCTGCTCTCCCCATAGGCCACCCGTTTCTGGACGTGCAGATGACACCGTACTGGGCGTATCCTGGCCGCGCGAGCGCGGCGCCACGCGCTTCGTTCGCGGCGTCGGTGTGGACTGGATTATTCTTTTTTGCTGGGCCGTTCATTATCCCCATCGAGTATTATGAGGCAAACGTCTGGTGCGTACGCGACCAGACTGGTGATGATCAATAAGTCATTTGATTATTTCAATATTGGGGCGAGACGGCGTGCCGGCGACTCTTTTCCTGTCACCGTGTTATAACCCCCGGCCACAGGTGTTGATCCACGCGAACACATGACGCGGCACCACTTAAAGTCGCATGGTACCGCATTCCCGAGACCCGCCCCTGCCCATCTTACCCACCGCTTTGCATACTCCCCGAGCCGGGTGGAACCGGAGGGTTCCCCCGGCCCTTGCTCATAAAGCCGGTTCGCACGTTCAACGAAATTATTCAGGGTCTTTTCGGCAATGGTAAGCCCTTCAGGTCCGAAGTGATAGCCCAAAAAATCAAATCCTCGCTCGGTCCTGCCTGTCAAATTTTGATGCAGACTTACCTGCTATATTATTGTAGCATTTGACTTTTTTCAGAAAAACAGAAGACTACGTTTGGCAATTGTAACCTGGGTGTCTGAAAATTTGATCTTTTTTCTTCTTCATCCGCCAATTCCAAAATCATATCAAGGCGGCGGAAAAGACCAATCCTTCTAACCTGTGATATCATCATTCAGGAGGACGGATCGGAAACTGTGTTATGTCATGGTTATCCCCATCGGGATAGAATGAAACTGTGAGACATGGTCCAGACTCTTTTCCGACCATTGTATGATCAAATCTGATCAACTGCATTTTATTAAATAAGATTGATTATTAGCTTGCTTTCGGCCTAAAGGAGGGCTATGATGTGGTCAATCAATTAAGCCCTGCCTTATGATGTCAGGACGGTTTCTTTCTGAAGGAACAATCCATTTGTCAAAGTGGCATCCTCCAGTTCGGGACGTTGAAAATTTTTATGAAAGGGGAATATTATTATGGCTAATGGAACTGTTAAGTGGTTTAATGAACGAAAAGGGTTCGGTTTCATTGAACAGGAAGACGGATCGGATGTGTTTGTTCATCATTCAGCAATCAATGCAGACGGTTTTAAATCCCTCAATGAAGGCGACCGGGTCTCCTTTGACATAGAGCAAGGACAAAAAGGTCCTGCCGCTGCAAATGTCACTGTGATTTAACTTCCTATTTACAAGCAAATGAGGGCATTCCTACAAATAGCGAGGGATGCCCGTTTTTTTATTCGATTTGATCCCGGCCCTATTCTTTATTATCAGATCATAAACAGTCAATAACTCTGATCTCATAACTAGCAGTAAATGCTGGAAGTGTATCAAATTACAAGTAGGCAGGCAGCAGAACGAGAAAGGTGATAGTCGCTATGAATAAGCCAAAACTCTTACTTATCCATCCCGCCCCGGACATAGACCGGTTTGGTTCGCGGCGTAGACGGGGATCTTCGGTGCCCAAACTTAATTTGCCCCTTTTGGCCTCTTATGCAGATGACCTTTTTAACGTGCACATCATCGATGAAACCGTTGAGGATATTGATTTTGAAATAAGAGCGGATCTGGTCGCCATCACGGTTTTGTCCCAGGTAGCCCACCGAGCCTATGAAATTGCCAATGAATTCGCAAAACGGGGAGCGAAGATAGTTATGGGAGGATTTCATGTCTATTTCTTCCCGGACGAAGCAGCAGAGCATGCGGATGCGTTGGTCATAGGTGAGGCGGAAGGTGTCTGGGAGCAACTGCTTCAAGATTTCCTGGCTGGTAAGTTGAAAAAACGCTACCAAAGAGATACACTCCATAATCTGGTCGGGCTCCGAAAACCACGATTAGACCTGCTAAAAAGGGAGGCTTATGCCACCCCAAATGTGATGGAAACCTCACGGGGATGCCCGCATAAATGCGCATACTGTGCGGTGACCCTTTTCTGGGGGTATCGGTACCGCATCCGGCCCATCCAAGAGGTAGTCGATGAGATTCGCTCCATGCCCTCTGGAGGCATCGCGTTCATTGACGACAATATCATCGGTTTACCTTCGCGAGCCAAGGAACTGTTTAAGGCCATGATACCGCTCAAGCGCAAATGGTACGGCCAAGCCGATTTGAAGTTGGCCAGAAACCCTGAACTTTTAGATTTGTGCGCAAAAAGTGGTTGCCAGTGGCTGTTCATGGGCATAGAGAGCACCAATCCGCAAAATCTCGAAGATGTAGGGAAGTCACGGGTCAACAAGGTAAAACAATACCAACAATCCATCAGCACTATTCAGGATGCAGGGATCAATGTTTTCGGGTCTTTTATTTTTGGTCTCGATCATGATGATCAAACCGTGTTCGATAATACGGTTCAATTTTGTGTGGATAATCACCTGCAGGCAGCGAACTTTTATATCTTCATCCCCCTTCCATTTACCCGGCTATTTGGCAAGATGGAAAAAGAGGGGCGCATCCTGCACCGCGATTGGTCAAGGTACGATGGAAACCATGTCGTCTTCCGTCCGATGTTGATGACTCCGAATGAACTTATGGATGGGTACCTTCATGCGTACCGCTCCCTTTATTCGATCCGCTCGATCTTCAAACGGACCTTCAGACCTCGCTGGAATATGTTTCAAGCATTAGCCTTGAATGTTGGCAGGAGATTGAACTATCGTTATTTCGAAGAGGGGTGTCGACTCTAACAGTCCGATATCGCCAGGTTCATATCACCAAGGAATATCCAAAGACAAATGCATCCTCATTCACTTTGGAGGTGCTAGAATCAGATATAAACAAAATCGGGTTAGAAATGGCCTTAGCCAGCACACCCCGACCTACTTCAGCAAATTTTCTGCATGCTTCTATGTTTTCAAAATAACTGTAAATTGGAACTTCATAACAGCAACCTGTCTTTCTGTGAAGCTCCCTAATCTCAACGATTCAGTAAAGAGCCGTATTGGGCGCTGACTGAATATTACCTATTAATAGGCTATCGTTTTCATCACCACCAAAAGTAGTGACCTCGATAAGAAAGGGTAAAAATCCACTGACCAACAGCTACTGCTGTAGAACTTGACTGAAACCTTTGCTTCACGAAAGCCATGTTTGGCACCAGTGCTTTCAACTCTTGAGGTTATGCTTCCTGCTTCTAGACCGACTCATGGAAAAGCTGTGACATCATCTTTCGGAAGGGCGGACCGAGGGTTGTGTTATGTCATGGTTATCCCCGCCGAGATAGAATGAAATTGTCAGATTTGGTGGGGCCTTTGTTGACATAATTGCATGGTCAAATGCTAGTAACCACATTTCAATTCTTGCCCCGACCCAGTCCTCATTCTATCACAATTACGATTTGTAACATAAGAAACAGTCGATTCAAGGTTTCCCAAATATACCTGTTATCCCTCCGCCTCTTTTTCGAGCTCGTCTAGTTTTTCGGGCTCCGAAACAGCAATATCCACAAGGCACATGGGAATGGCGCTCTGCTCGCACATAACTCTGATTTCCTTCTCTTTATCGCTGAATTCCAGGATTTCACGAATGCCCTCGATGTATTCAAGCATCTTATTCGGCGGAATATTTTCCAGCGGAGGTCCTGCCGCTTCTTCCTTTTTCTGCGCGGCCGCCTCTTCTTCCAACTTTTGTTTTTCCTTAAGCTCCGCTCCCATCGACTGTTTGACACCATCGACCGCACCTTGGTCAACTTTCGCCATCTCGATTATCAATTTGTCCGATACGTTATTCGCAAGAAGGTGCCTCACCTTTTCTTCGTTAGGCTTGCCCTCTACTGCCTCGAGCAGGGTTTCTATTCCTGCCCTCTCCGCGACTTCTTTTTCCACCTCGGTGTTGACCTGTCCTAGCTTCTCTCCGGTAATGCCCAACTCCTCGGTAATAATTTCTGAAGCCATTTCTTCCTCAATGAGTAATCGGATACCTTCATCGCCAGGCAGGCCTTTTGCCTTGCTAATGAGCAGATCGATTTTTGTCTTCTCGACAATCCGCAGCACATCCGCTTTACGTTCGGATCCTTTAAGTTTTGGCCAAGCCTCTCCAAGGCCACGGACGAGCTTAGCATTTGCTGAAATAGGGTTAGCCACGTCCTCCAGTGTAAGTGTCGCGATGGCCTCGTTGAAATCCTTCATAAGGGGTCTTCCGACTTTGCACCTTTCATCTATTGCCCATCTCAATTGAAGTATATTGCCCCCATGACGCGAAACATTGTAACCCGTATCATCAAGTTCACCTGCAATCCGTTGAATCGTTTGTTCCCGATTTTCCTCTGAGAGATCCTCTGAAGAAAGCTCAAGGATATTCTCCTCGATTAACAACCAGAGGGGCTTTTTTTCCGTCGCGTCGCTTGTCGTCATTTTCCAATCTCCTTTTTGATGGTTCTTGCCAAGAAAACATCACCGATCGAATCTCTCCGAAACAGTGTTCTTGATTCCCTATGGAATACAAATAGAATCACTCAAACAAACCTGCTCAATACGTTCTATGCCAACCCTCCCTGTTTTGGTAGACACAGTTGAATGCTATTTCAAAGATCAAAACCCAGACCTTTCTTGGCTTAAATATCAACATTTTGATCACACCCCGCGATCACTTATATAAAATTTATAATCAACCTGCAGACTTTTCCCAATATTATTAACAAATAAATGTTATGTGATAGAACATCGTTTTTTGCGGGAAAACTATAGAGAAATTCCCCTTGTGCGTCAAGGAAAAAGGAACCACAATATATGTGGTATCAGGCTGGGCTGTCATGATTTTTCTCAAACCCATCACCGATCAGCAACGAATCCGTGACCGCTTCGCCTTCTTGCTCATATACTTTTGCTGGTAACACGGTTAAAAATTAAAATTGTTGATTTTTTTTGTTGACAAACCGTTCTCAATTTAATCATATTAGAGAATACAAATTCTCTTCATTCGTCACCCCCTGGGCCATACACCTTGGGGGTGAATCTTTTTTTGGACCCGAAATCTCCCCTGGAGCTACACCGTCGCCGATAGAATGACCTGTTGTCTGGGTTGTCCTTCCAATTTTTCAAATACCCGCCGCCTGGCTCTTGCTGATGCCTTCAGAGGTCCGACATTCATATCCTGATAGTCATAGACCCTGACTCGTTTGCCGGCCCGGCCGCAGTATGCGCCCCAGATATTGCATAACTCTGCCATCGAGCTTGATAGGCGTTGCCATGAAAAGGGTGGATAACTGGCTGAAAGCAAGAACGAATCTGACAAAGAAGGGGGTCGGGCCACGCTAACCAACTTAATTTATTATTAAAATAATCAAAAATCGTCCGATTTTAAAGCTTAGATCAATGTTTTTGGGGTCAAAAAGGGGGTTTTAAGGATACCGGGGGACTTTCAATGTAACTACTCAGGTTCATGGGAGCCTCCTCTCCCCGCAAATGTTTACATCATGGTCCGGGTTTTGCGGCTGTAGTAGGCGCAAACACTGCTGGCCAGAGACATGAAGATCAGGAAATAGAACATCGGGTTATAAGACTTGTAGAGGTCGAACATGTAGCCGGCAGCCCAGGGAGCGACCAATCCGGAAAGGCCAAATCCAAGCGTACAGGCGCCGAGAATACCGCTGATACTCGCGCTGCCGAATATTTCGGACAAAACAGAGACGCTGAGAGGCCACATAGTTCCCATAAAAACCCCGTACAGCAAAACAAATACCCAAAGAGCCGGCTCGCTTCTAATGTAAATGAGCCAGAGGAGAAACAGGGCGTGGACGCCCAGCAGAGCCGTCAAGAGGAGCCTCTTGTTGAACCTGTCGCCCAGGGGACTGAAAAGAACCATGGTCACCGTGGTTATCAGACCGATGTAACCCACAGCTTTTGCCGCCGAGTACCCGGTAAAGCCTACGTCCGTCAGGTAGGGAAGCAAATGGACGAAGATGACGCCGTCAAAGATGAAGCAGATCATAAAATACATGGCGAAGTAAGCCCAAAACGGTGCTGTCGCCACGGCTTGCCTGAGGGTATAGTCAACTGGGGGCCGGGGCGCCAGCCTTTTACCCGGCCCCTGCGAGGACGTAACGGTTTCCTTTTCTTCTGCCCCGCTCTTTACATTGATTCCGACGTCTTCGGGTAATCCCCGCCCCTTCAGGAGGATCAACGGTACGCCTATGCCAAAGATCAACATCAGCAGTGCGGTGTAAGAGAACGCGGTTTGCCACCCTTTTGATTCAACCACCTGCTGCATAAACGGTATGATGAAATACTGGCCCAACCCGGATCCTGATATCGTTATACCCAGGGCAAAGTTGCGTTTTTTGGTGAAGAACTTCGATACCGCACCGGCGACCGGCACATAGGTAGCTCCGCTGCCGATGGCCACCAGAACACCGTATGCAAGATAATATTGCCACAAGGAGGTTATCACGCTCGCCAGAAGCATCCCGACTCCCATAAAGAGGGCGCCTCCGATCAACACCCTCTTGGGTCCGTACTTATCGGCGAAGCGGCCGGCGATCAGGGCAAAGATAGAATAAAAAACCATGTACAGTGATTGCGAGCCGGAAATGGATGCCCTGGATGCGCTGAAGCTTTCAGCCATTGGCTTGATATACAGACCGAAAGAGAAACGCAGCCCAAACATAAGAAGTAATAGGACAAAACCTACTGCCACGACGCGCCAGCCGTAATAGATAGGGGATGTTCTTTTAGAGGGCTGGCTCTTATACCCCAAAGGAGCACTTCTCACGCTTCACCCCAGATCACGAGGCCCATGGCGTGACGGCTTTCCGGGTTTGGATGATTGGGAGTCAAGCGCACATTCAGTCCAAAATGACCGACCTCTTCAAAACAGAGGTCACTTTTGTATGTGCACACCTGATCCCTGGTTGGCCCTGCAGGCGTCATCACCGAAGTAAAGCTATTTGTAAACTGATTGGATGGATCAAGCCTTCCGTAGTAGGCTTCCACCATGATATCTTCAGGTGAAAGTTCTCCCAGAAACACATCGGCCTCGGCATGGTAAGATGCCCCCATCTCTATTTCGCTGATCTCATCCATCCGCGTTTCCTTGATCGTCACATTGGACCAGTTATACATAATTTTTTGACGCCAACCGGCCAGTTCTCTGAGACCTTGCCAGTCGTTCTTAGCGAGTTGGAAATGCCGCTCTGCCGATGGGATGTAAAAACGGGTCCAGTACTCGCTGACCATACGGTGTGTATTGAACATGGGACACAGTTTGTGAAGAGAGGCCTTCATCATGGCCAGCCAGCGTCTCGGAAGTCCATCACGACCCCTGTCATAAAAGAGCGGCACAATATCCTTCTCCAGGGTCTCATAAAGGGTGCGACTCTCGAGTTCGTCCTGAAAGTCATGGTCTTCATAACTCTCGCCGCTCCCAATGGTCCAGCCGATGTCCGGATCGTATCCCTCATCCCACCATCCATCCAGCACACTCAGGTGAAGGGCACCATTGACCACTGCCTTCATGCCGCTGGTCCCGCATGCCTCCAGGGGGCGTCTGGGGGTATTGAGCCAGACGTCCGCACCTTGGACCATATAACGGGCTACCTCTATATCATAGTCTTCCAAAAATACCATTCGCCTTCGCAGTCCATCCTGATTTGAAATTTCAAGCAGCTGTTTGATCAACTCCTTTCCGGCTTGGTCCTGTGGATGGGCCTTACCGGCAAAGATTATTTGCACGGGTGCGTCTTCATTTGTCAGGATCTGTTTCAGACGTTCCAGGTCCTTGAGAATAAGATAAGCCCGTTTATAGGGGGCAAATCTCCTGGCAAATCCGATGGTGAGTGCCTCCGAATTCAGGACCTCGTCAGCAACGGCCAGGTCCCGATTTGAGACCCCCTGCTTTGCCAACTGTTTCCTGAGCCTTTTACGTGTGAAGGCAACCAGCCTTTCCCGACTCCTTTCACGGGTCCGCCACAGTTCCGTGTTTGGGATCTTGTCCACTCTTTCCCATACCATCACATTGTCGGGATCCTCGATCCAGCGTGGACCCAGGTAACGGGCATAGTTTTCAGACATCCCCCTGGAGATCCAGGAAGGGATGTGAACCCCGTTTGTGACATGCACGATGGGAAGATCCGTTTCAGGGGTCTTGGGCCATATCGGTTGCCACATCCGCCGGCTGACCCTTGCGTGTAAGCGGCTGACGCCATTGTTGGAGTTGGACAATTTGAGGGCCAGCACCGTCATGCAGAACTCTTCATTCTTATCTCTGGGATTCTGTCTCCCCAAAGCGAGCAGCACCTCCGGTGTAATACCGATGGACTTGGCAAAGGAGCCAAAGTAAGCGCGAACCAGGTCCGGATGAAACATGTCGTTGCCTGCAGGCACGGGTGTGTGTGTGGTGAACACGCTTGTCGCCCGAACAAACTCCACAGCCTCGTTGAAGCTCAAGCCCCTTTCTTCCCTGAGTGCCCTGATCCGTTCGAATACCGCGAAGGCTGAGTGCCCTTCGTTCATATGGTAGAGCGTCGGCTCGATTCCCATGGCCTTGAGCATCCTTACACCGCCAATTCCCAGGATGATCTCCTGGCGAATCCTCATCTCTCGATCTCCGCCGTAAAGCTCCGAGGTAATGTCCCTTGCCCATTGGGGATTTTTGGTCAGGTTGGTGTCGAGCAGATATAGCCGCGTCCTTCCGATATTTACACGCCACCCCTGAACGCTCACCATTTCCCCTTTCAGATCAACGCTCACTTCAACGGATTCTCCGTTTTTGTCTCGAACCCGTTCCATGGGCATGGTGCTGAAATCGTTAATGGGGTAAGTTTCCATTTGCCAACCATCGTGGGTGAGGTACTGATGGAAATAGCCCTTCTGGTAGGCCAGCGAGATACCGATGATCGGCAGGTTAAGGTCACTGGCGGATTTGAGATGATCTCCCGACAGTATACCCAACCCCCCAGAATAGATGGGCAGGCAGTCTGCCACACCACATTCCGCTGTAAAATAGGCTACGAGGAAGGGGCGAGCTGTTTTTCCAAAAACCTTGGGGTCAGGGGTTTCAGACATATATCGATCCAGTTCCTGCTTCACCCTGTCCATGTGGGCAATAAACCCCTCATCCGTGACCAGATTGTCGAGTTCCTTCTGCTGTATCCGTCCCAGAAACTCCACTGGATTCATTTTGGTCTCTTCCCAGAGGTCCGGATTTATTCTCCTGAACAGCTCTTCGGCATCATAATTCCACGCAAAAAAGAGATTGAATGACATATCATAAAGAGGTCTGAGCCTATCAGGCACCCTCGGTCTCACATCCAAGGTTCTAATGGGTCTGGTCATCTCTTACCCTTTCTCTACCCTAAGGAAATGGAAATCCTGTTTTTCAAGCCCAACAAACAACCCCGACTGCGCCAGTTCTGATCTGGAACGGAGAAACCTGTCCCCCTTCAGCGGGTCAATCAGAAGCAAATTTTCTCCCATTGGGAGCCACTCCCCGGGTAGTCTAACATACCCGTGTATAGAACCGTCAGAAAAATTAATGATCACCAGCCGCCTCTCATGGTCCAGGCGCCAGCACCAGACGAGGAGCATCTGATGAGAAAAATTGTCAACCCATCCGGCCGTGGCACACATCTCCCAGTGCCCCTCATGAAATACCGGGTGGTTTATTTCCTTCATGAGTGTTTCAGAAAACCCCAAAAGCTCTTGATCCACCGGTTCAGCCGGTGCCCGCCGCAATTGAACCGGCACCCTGACACGACTCCCTTCAAACTGGCCGTGCTGCCAGAATCTCATACCGGGGATTGTTGCGTGGATGACCATGGCGCACTTGATCCTGTCCCTGCCAAAGGCTTGCATTGCCCTTGGTTCGTCATGGTTTTCAAGAAACCGCAGCATGTTTTCCTGATGAGCTATGGGTTGGGATAGCGCGTGCTTCAATCTGGATGTCGCCTTTGACCATTAAATCATGCAAGTGCTTGTCATAGATATAGTCGAATCCAAAATTGAGGAGTTCCGTATCTTTACCCAGTATGCCTCTGCGATGAGCAAGCACGCGTTGCTACCGGACCTGAGACGCTCAATGGCAGCGGGCCAGAACTCACCCATGCCCCTCGATTCCGTGCGCATATGACCCCAGGTGTTTTGAAAAACGTCACTAAGGATCAGCATGGCCATATCACACCTGAGACCATGACAGTAAGTTGTCAGTCCGGTCATGACCTCCATCATGGCATCCATGGCCGCCGGATTCCCATAGTTGATCTGGGCCGTATCGGTCCAAGACGGAAAATGGGGATCCTTTCCATGGGCGATGCAACGGTTACCCAATACAGTGTCAACCAAGAAAAAACCCTCGTTGCAATTGCCGCCATCTGGCAGATTTTCTTGAATAAAGCGATCCGGGGTTTCTTTGACCCAGTGATGATCGCAGGCCGTGTGGTTGGGCACAAAATCAAGGATCAGAGATAGCCCCTCGTCTTCAAGTACGTTTTTGAGGGCTAGAAGATCTTCTTCCGATCCAAATCTTGGGTCTGGAACATAATCGTAAACAGCATAAGGAGAACCCACAATGTCGTCCATTTCAAAGTCCACTGAAATGGTCCTGCAGGCCTCCACCAATTGCGGCACACCTCGTGCTTTATCTTTGGAATATGGGCTCCTTTGCCACACTCCCATGAGCCAGATGAGATCCATACCCATCCTTTTAAAACGCTGCCACTCGTCTTTGGGTATATTTCGGAGGTTGATCTCTCTTTCTTCTCTCCGGGTGAGGTCAGAAAGCCAGGTCATGACATTAATTTCATAGATGTGGGGATTTTTCCGAAGGCGTTTCATCTCGTTCTCGACGTTGTTTGGATAGTGCGCATTCAGCCCCGTCCATAGATGACGGTCATATCGAGGAGATCATTTGCCACCACAGACGTCAGAAGATCCGGTTCGAACCGCCACTCCCAATTTCCCTGACGGGAGGCAGGTGTATTCATCCGGGTTTCTTCTCCCAGACAAAGCAGGTCTTGGAGAGGGATGATGGCCGTATCCGCCACCGACATCATAGCGAGCCGTGTCAGTTCCCGCCCCACAGTGTCCGGTGAAACCTCTCTCCCCACATACCGGGAGAGCCTGTCTTTGATCTCGGGTGATGTCTCGGTTTCAAACCACCCCTTGGCCGTATTGTTGTCGTGGGTCCCGGTATAAACCAGGGAGTTCCTTTCGAGGTTATGTGGCGCATAGGGATTGGTAGGCAAATCATCGCCAAAGGCAAAGAGTAAAATCTTCATGCCGGGAAACCGGAAGTGACGGATGACTTCAACCACATCGGGTGTGATCACACCCAGGTCTTCTGCAATGATAGGCAGGTGGGGGAACTGGCCGGTGATTCGCTCGAAAAAATCCCGGGCCGGTGCCTGGACCCACTGTCCGTTAACCGCATTCTTTTCGGATACCGGGATCTCCCAATATCCCACAAAGCCGCGGAAGTGATCCACCCTGACAAAATCATATAGTTCCAGATTATGCGCCATCCGTTGAACCCACCAATCGTACCCCCGCTCTTTCATGACATCCCATTTGTAGACCGGATTGCCCCAAAGCTGCCCGGTTTCACTAAAATAATCAGGGGGAACACCGGCCACGGTCAGAGGCCTTTTTTCATGGTCCAAATTAAACAGTTCTTGATGAACCCATACATCGGCACTGTCATAAACAGCATAGAAAGGCATATCCCCTATGATCCGTACGCCTTTGCTGTTGCAATAGTTCTTTAGTGCCATCCACTGCTCGAAAACGAGATATTGATAGAAACAAACCCTGTCTATTGTATCTCTAAGCTCATTCCCGGCCTCTTGAAGGGCTTGTGCCCGTCTGTCCCGGAAATCCGGAGCCCAATCAGACCAGGTTTTGCCCTCAAAGCGAGATTTAAGGGCAAGAAAGAGCGCATAATCATCGAGCCAGTGGGCGTTTTTTTCGCAAAAGGTGTGATAGGCATCGGGTTTATCTTTGCCCGTAAAACGCTTATAGGCCTTATCAAGAAGCGTCTCTTTGTGAGCAATGACGGGGACAAAATCCACGCGATTACCCGAAAAATGCGGCAAGGGTTCTAGTTCCGCTTGGGTGAGCCACCCATCCCGGACAAGGAAATCCGGGCTTATGAGCAAAGGATTGCCGGCAAAGATGGACCTGCTATGATAGGGGGAATTTCCGTGATGGAGATCTGTTGGATTTAAAGGGAGAATTTGCCAATAACACTGTTTTGTGTCTGCCAGAAAATCAGCAAATTTGCTGGCCCGCGGCCCCAGATCTCCTATCCCGAATGGGGAAGGAAGAGAAGTGATATGAAGTAAAATGCCGCTGCCACGTCTGTCCATGTTTTGAATTTTGGAATCCCCCTCGCAATCCTCAATTACCTGACCATTATTGCCTGAAGTCAAGTCTCCCTCTTCTCCCCTTCCCACTTAAAGAACACGGCAGCCAGGGGAGGCAAGGTTATCTCGAGCGAGTAGGGTCGACCGTGGAACGAGACAGGCTGGGATTCGGCCCGGCCGAGGTTTCCCTGACCGCTGCCCCCATAGACCGGGGCATCGCTGTTCAAAATCTCCTTCCAGAAGCCCCCCATGGGTGCTCCAACCCTGTATTTTTGTCGAGGTACCGGTGTAAAATTGAAGGCCGCAATCAAGACGTTTTCATCTGAAACTCCCCTTCGGACCAAGGTGAGACTGCTTTGCTCAGAGTCATTACAGTCAATCCATTCAAAACCCTTCCCATCAAACTCCAGTTCATGAAGGGCCGGTTCACTCCGGTAGATCCTGTTCAGATCAGTAACCAAACACTGAATGCCCTTGTGGAAAGGATCGTCCAGCAACGCCCAGTCCAGACCTGATTCATGATACCATTCATTCCACTGGCCGAATTCATCGCCCATAAACAGCAGTTTTTTACCCGGCTGCGCGTACATGTAACTCAGGAGAAGTCTGAGGTTGGCAAATTTCTGCCAGGTATCACCGGGCATCTTTTGTAAAAGCGATCCCTTTCCATAAACCACCTCATCGTGGGACAAGGGAAGGATAAAATTTTCGTAAAAGGCATAGAACATCCGGAAGGTCAGTTTGTTGTGGTGGAACTTTCGGTGGACAGGGTCTTTGGATATATAATCCAACGTGTCATGCATCCATCCCATATCCCATTTCATGCCAAAACCCAGTCCGCCCGCATAGATGGGGCGTGACACCAGGGGCCATGAGGTGGACTCCTCTGCCATAGTCTGTACTGCCGGGAAGTTTTTGTAGACCTCCTCGTTAAACCGGCGCAAAAACTCAATAGCCTCCAGATTTTCTCTCCCACCATACTCATTGGGTACCCATTCCCCATCCTTATGGCCATAATCCAAATATAGCATGGAGGCAACAGCATCAACCCTCAACCCGTCGGCATGGTATTTGTCCAACCAGAAAAAGGCGCTGCTGATGAGAAAGCTCTGGACCTCCTTTCGCCCGTAGTTAAATATATAGCTGTCCCACTCGGGGTGTATCCCTTTTCTCGGATCCGAATGTTCAAAGAGATGGGTGCCGTCAAAGTAACCGAGGCCATACTCATCACCGGGAAAATGCGACGGCACCCAGTCAATGATCACACCAATGTCATGTTGATGCAGACAATCGATGAGATACATAAAGTCCTCCGGCTGTCCATACCGGCTGGTGGGTGCAAAATATCCAAGGACTTGATATCCCCATGACCCATAAAAGGGATGTTCCATAACCGGAAGAAATTCCACGTGGGTAAAACCCATGTTCCGGACATATTGGACCAGTTCATGGGCGAGTTCCCGATAGGTGAGAGATCGGTTTTTTTGTTCAGCCCGTCGCTTCCAGGATCCCAGGTGCATCTCATAGATGGCCATGGGAGCGGCGAAGCAATTGAGGTCGCTGCGTTTGGCCATCCACTTCTCATCACCCCATGTGTATTCAAGATCCCATACAATGGAAGCCGTTTTGGGGGGTACTTCACAATAGAGTGCAAAGGGATCGGCCTTATCCACCCTGTAACCGTTGTATCTGGAATGAATCTTGTACTTGTAATTGGCGCCCTTGGTAACGCCGGGAACAAAGCCTTCCCAGATCCCGGAGACACCTCTGGCCCTGAGAGGATGAGAATTCTTATCCCACCCATTAAAATCCCCCATTACAAAGACCTGCTCTGCATCTGGTGCCCACACCGCAAAACAGGCGCCTTTTTTGCCTTCCTGGCTGATAACATGGGCCCCCAGCTTTTCATAGAGGCGAAAATGACTGCCCTCGTTAAAGAGGAACAGGTCGTCGTCTGTAAGCAAAACATCCTGATATGGCACGGTGTGACTCCGACTCATTGTTATATAGCCTTTACGAAAACGTATTGGGAATAACCCGAAATACGATATTCTCTAACCGTTCACAGGTTCAAGCCTGCCCGCCATTGCTCTCGCTCAGGCGAGGCGGGCGGGGTTCAAAGGTTCACGGGTTCAAAGGTTGTATTCTCATCACTATACATTTTTTTAAACGTTTTGTACGGGAAAGCCGACCGCTTCCACATCTCCACAAACCTGGAACATATTACTTGGCAATTATGTAGGCAAACCAGCATTTGTTACAATGACTTCAGGTATTCAATTTTGTCTTTGTCCTTAACCCTGAACCTGTGAACGCTTACCCATATTCTTTACTGTCTGAAGGATGCCACCTCCAGCGTATCCGGCAACCAGTTTCAAGTTTCCATTTTCAAGTATCAAGTATCAACACTCATCGCTGAACCACTGAACCATACAATTCCATATATCTCTGTGCAGAGCGATCCCAGGAGAAATCCGCCTTCATGCCGTTTTTTATGATCCGTTTCCAGGTCCTTGAATCCTCGAAAAGATCAATCGCCCGTCTGAGGGTGTCCAGGAAGGCCTTGGGCTCATAGGGACCAAACTTGAACCCGTTCCCTTCGCCTGTTTGCGGGTCAAATGGTGTCACCGTATCGTCCAGTCCACCGGTTGCCCGCACCAAGGGAACTGCTCCATATTTTAGGGCATACATCTGTGTGAGTCCACAGGGTTCGTATCGGGAAGGAATTAAAAAGATGTCTGTTCCTGCCATAATACGATGGGCAAGGGGCTCGTCAAAACCGATTCTGAGACACATCCGACCCGGATAACCTTCTGAAGTCTTCTGGAGCGCCTTTTGGATCTTCTCATTTCCTGAGCCCAGGATTACTAGTCCTGCATCCAGGGCCAGCACCTCGTTTAAGACTCTTAACAGGAGGTCAAACCCCTTTTGAGTATCCAAACGGGAGATTATTCCCAATAACGGACGGTCTTGGAGAGCAGATTCAAGACCCATCTCCTCGATCAACATTGTCTTGCAAAGCCGTTTTCCTTTGATCTTTGTTGCAGAATAGTTGGCTGGAATCTCCGGGTCTCGCGCGGGATTCCACGCCCTATAATCCACACCGTTAAGAATGCCGTGGATAAATGCCTCACGATGCTTGAGTATGCCTGCCATGCCCATCCCATATTCGGGCGTCTGGATCTCCTTCGCGTATCTGGGGCTTACCGTAGTAATGGCGTCGGAATAAACAATACCTGCCTTGAGGAGGCTGATTTTTCCCCAGAATTCAAGACCCTCGGGGTGAAAATAATCCGATCGTGACAGTCCGGTCATCAATAGCTTTTCGGCCGGAAAAACCCCCTGATATCCGATGTTGTGAATCGTAAAAACCGATGCCGTACCTTCAAAAACCGGGTTGCCCTTAAAGGGACCCTTCAGGAGCGCAGGAACCAGACCGGTCTGCCAGTCATGGCAATGGACGATATCTGGCAAAAAGTGAAGTGCCTCTGCCACGCGAAGGGCTGCATGGGAAAAAAAGGCAAAGCGTTCCAGGTTGTCATAGTAGTCATCTCTGCTGTCCCCATAAAGGTTGGGTCTGTCGTAGAGGTCCTCCCGGTCGATTAGATATACAGGGACCCCTCGTCCGGCTCTGGCTTCAGCCACCCGGATTGAAAGCGCCCTGCCCCCGAGAGGCACGCTAAAATCCATTGACCGTGGCCTCAGTTTAAAATTCCCCTCTTTGACAGACCGGTAAAAAGGAAGCACAAGCCGAACGTCAGCTCCCAATCTTTTTAGGGCAAGGGGAAGGGAGCCGCACACATCCGCAAGCCCCCCTGTCTTGGCGAAGGGGACGGCCTCAGAGGAGAGAAACAGGACCTTTAGCCTCTCACCCATTGTTTTTTGCTCCTTTTGTTGACTTCATGCGGTTTAACGCTCTTTCCAGCCAAGATTTGCTGTGATATTATAAATCCATTGGTTATTTTTTCAATTTTCCCCAATCTCTTGTTTGTAAATCTGTTAAAATAGGATTATATATAAAATATTGGGACTCTAGCAAATAATATTTAAGGCACCCCATGAGTAAAGGTCATGGTGTCAGGAATCGGGTCTTGTCTCTTGAGGGTGATGGTATTGCAAGAATGGATTGGAGACCAAGATGAAACACACACTTGCCTTTGTTATGGCCGGAGGGAAGGGAGCGAGACTGAGACCCCTGACCAGTGATCGTACCAAACCAGCCGTCCCCTTCGGGGGTATTTACCGCCTTATTGACTTCACCCTCACCAATTGCGTCAACTCAGGGATCTACAAGATCATAATTTTGCCGCAATACAAATCCCAGTCCCTGAATGACCATCTGACAAGGGGCTGGAACATTTTCAGTCATAAGATCGGCCATTTTTTGAAAATCGTACCCCCCCAACAGCGTATCGGGAGTGACTGGTACAGGGGTACGGCCGATTCCATCCGGCAAAACCTCTACCTGATCAAACGTTACAGGGCAGGCGAGGTTCTCATCCTTTCAGTGGATCATATTGATAAGATGGATTATATCCTCTGACTCGGAGACCACCGAGAGAAAGAGGCTGATCTGACCATTTCCCTCCTGGAGTCCGGGGTCGATTCTGCCTACCAATTCGGCGTGGCCGAAGTGGATCAGAATTTTCGTATCATGGGTTTTCAGGAAAAACCCAAAGATAATGTCAGGACCATTCCAGGGGACCCCAAACATGTGCTCGCCTCAATGGGAATTTATCTCTTTCGGACCAAGGCCTTGATTCAAGCCCTTGAATCATCCAAAGGGGACGACTTTGGTGAAGATATTATCCCAAAAATGCTCGATTCTTGTGGAGTCTATGCATACCCCTATAGAAAGCGAAACCAAATAAAGGATTACGCATATGTCACTCTGGAAAACGGTGAGCGCCAGCTCCGCCTTGAGTCACGGACCCGCGATTCAGCATACTGGCGTGATGTAGGGACCCTTGATTCCTACTGGAACGCAAATATGGACCTGACCGGAGTGGACCCCTATTTCAATCTCTACGGAAAAAATTGGCCCATACATACTTATCAAACACCTGCACCGCCTGCAAAATTCATCTTTGCCAGCGAGCGTCAGAAGGGATTTCGAGTGGGTAAGGCCCTTGATTCGCTGGTGGCACCCGGGTGTATCGTCAGCGGGATCGTTAGAGATTGCGTGCTTTCTTCCAACGTGACGATTCGTAGCTGGGCGACAGTGGATGAATCCGTCATCTTAGACGGGGTAGTGGTGGGGCGTCACTGTAAGATCAGGAAGGCCATTATTGACAAAGAAAATATCATACCCCCGCACACAGAGATAGGATATCATCCAACTGAGGATAGCAAACGGTTCACAGTTACACAGCGTGGCATTGTGGTCGTTTCCAAAGGGTACTTCAAAGATGAAAATGAAATCGGCCCGGAAGATTGGGGCAAATAGCTATTTTCTGCCATCTCAGCGGTGAGGTGTCAGGCGCTGCCACCGTCTTTATGAAAAAGCAGCGTGCTACCTCCCGTTCCCTTCATCAGCAACTAATATTAGTTGCAATCTAAATATAAATCTGTTACCTTCCCCCGAAAAAAGAGGGTGAATGGGTCGAAAAGAAAAATTATTAACAAGGTTGCAACAAAGGCCAAAGGACTTTACATGGGATGAGCTGACAAGCTTGCTAAAGACTATGGGATATGTGCAGAGAAAAACTGGGAAAACGGGAGGCTCAAGGAGGAGATTTGTCCATCCCACAGCCCCTACCATTACACTGCATAAACCTCACCCCAACCGTATTATAAAAATGTATGTGCTTAATGATATTTTGGAACTTCTTAGAAGAGAGGGAATGATATGAAAGATATGATGGCATATAAAGGGTACCATGGTTCGGTACATTATAGTGATGAAGATCAGGTATTTCATGGAAAGATAGAATTTATCCGAAGCCTCGTCAGCTATGAAGGCACAGATGTCAAAAGTTTGCGCATGGCATTTGAAGAGGCCGCTGATGACTATATAGAGTTATGTGAAGAGGAGGGTAAAGCGCCGGAAATACCATTCAAGGGCAGTTTTAATGTTCGCACAGGAACTGATTTACATCGAAGAGCCGCTCTGATTGCTAAATCTAAAGGTATGAATCTAAATAAAATCGTTACTGATGCGTTGGAGAATTATTTGTCCAATGTTGAAGGGGCTTAGGGTTAGCGCAGACAGGGATTCCAGACCAATCTTGTGATCATACCTAAACAGCCCCTATACTGTACTTTTTAAGTGAACAGAGATCTGCGCTTCACTTCGACAAGTAGCGGGGAATTAAACCGGGTAAGATTTATCACACGCGGTTATCCGCGTAATCTGTGAAATCTGCGGATTCATTCAGGGGACATGGAGATATAAGTATGCAGATCAATTTTGCAGTTGTGCCGGTGGCCGGCCTGGGGACGCGGCTTCTGCCGGCCACCAAATCTCAGCCAAAGGAAATGCTGCCCGTTGGGCGAAAGCCGGTGGTGCAGCACGTCGTAGAAGAATTGGCTTACGTCGGTATGCAGCGCATATTGTTTATCACCGGCCCCGGCAAAACCTCAATTGAAAATCATTTTGATCTAAACAGTGAGCTGATTCAGGTCTTGCGCGAAAACGGCAAAGAAGATTTGGTGGCTGAACTCGCCTTTGAACGTGCCCCGATTCAATATTTCTATACCCGTCAACGGCAGCAGCTGGGGTTGGGGCATGCCGTATCCTGCGCTGAACCCTTTATCGGCGATCAACCGTTTGCCGTCGCACTGGGTGACTCGATTATCGGATTGAAAGCAAAAAGTGACGTTCTCGGGCGTATGACGAAATGCTTTTTTGAAAACAAAGCCGAAGCTGTCATCGCATTTACGGAATTGCCGCGTGACAGGGTGTCCTCTTACGGTGTAGCCAAACCCAAAAACAATGGTGATCCCTTCGAACTGGAGGATGTGATTGAAAAGCCAAGCGCTGCTGAAGCACCCAGTAACCTGGTCATTGCGGCGCGATACATCTTTGCCCCCAGCATCTTTGAGGCCCTCCGGCAGATCCAACCCGGATCCGGAGGTGAATATCAACTCACCGATGCCATTCGCCTGGTCATTCAAGGAGGCGGAAAAGTTTACGGCGTACGTCTGAGCGCGGATGAACGTCGCTATGACGTCGGCAATTTTGATTCTTATTTCCGGGCCTTTGTCGAGTTCGCGCTGGCAGACGACAAATGTGGGCCTTCGCTTCGATCGCATTTGGAAAATCTCTTGCAAGATTGGAAATCTGAATAATAAGAAAAAATTACGGAACTAACCGATGATAATAATACGCCAACGCGCCTATGCCCGGGCCGGGCTTCTTGGCAATCCGTCTGACGGATACAACGGTAAAACCATCTCTATTATCGTGCGCAACTTCTGGGCCGAAGTTGTGCTGTATGAGTGTGGTTCAGTCGATATTGTCCAGACAGAAGATGATCGTGCCAGTTTCCGTTCAATCCATGATCTGGCGCAGGACGTACGTTTGCACGGGTATTACGGAGGTATCCGGCTCATCAAGGCCACCATCAAGTGCTTTGTTGATTATTGCCGGGCACACAATTTAAAACTACACGATAACAATTTCTCCGTGCGCTATGAAACGAACGTTCCACGCCAGGTCGGATTGGCCGGATCCAGCGCGATTATTGTCGCCACCCTGCGTTGTTTGATGGAATTTTATGGAATTGAGATTCCTTTAGAGCAGCAACCCTCTTTTGTGCTCGCAGTGGAAACTAAAGAACTTGGGATTTCCGCCGGTTTGCAGGATCGGGTAATTCAGTGTTATGAAGGCATGGTCTATATGGATTTTGACATGCTTGTCGAGCGGGATATTGATGGACATATCTGTTATGCCTACGACCGTCTCGACCCGACGCTGCTGCCGCCCATTTACATTGCTTATCACCATTCACTCAGTGAGCCCACCGAAATGTTTCACAATGACATACGGGGGCGCTATGACTCCGGTGAATCTTCGATTGTCGATGCCATGCAGCACCTCGCCCTGTTAACAGAACAGGGTCGCGATGCACTGCTCAACCGTGATGTTGAGAAACTGTCGATGTTGATAGATGAGAATTTTAACACCCGGCGCGGTATTTATAATCTACCCTCATGGCAGATTAAAATGGTGGAGACAGCCCGTCGTTGCGGCGCCAGCGCCAAATTTGCCGGTTCCGGTGGTGCCATTATCGGAGTTTATCAAGATGACGCTATGTTTGACAAGCTTTGCGATCGCATGGCCAAAATAGGATCTCGCACCATAAAGCCACTCGTGACGGAATGAATTGCTCTCTCATAGGCGACCCCAGTCCTAAAACTGACCAACCGCTATATATTGTGGTTGTTAAAACATCAATTAGGTCCAGCATATCCGAGTAACACACATTAGACTACTGAAAAATGAGGACAAAATGAAACGAATCACAATTCTCAGCGTAATTGTTTTTGTTGGTTTTTTCTTTGCTTCGGCCTCTCTATCGGCTCAAGAAAAAACAAGACCAAACATCCTCCTCATCGTTGTCGATGACATGGGTTTCTCGGATATCCGCCCCTTTGGCGGCGAGATTCGCACCCCCAATCTTGATTCGCTTGCAAAGGAGGGAATGATATTCACCGATTTTCATACCGCCCCGACTTGCTCACCAACTCGTTCAATGCTTATTTCCGGAACGGACAACCACCTTGCCGGACTGGGGAGCATGGGCGAGGCCATTGCCCCGAATCAGGCGGGGAAACCCGGGTATGAAGGACATCTGAATGAAAGAGTGGTTTCAATCGCCACTCTGTTACGGAACGCAGGTTATTTCACGGCCATGGCGGGGAAATGGCATCTTGGAGAGGAGGCCCAGTATGACCCCTATCATCGGGGTTTCCAGAAAGCTTACACCATGCTTCAAGGTGGAGCCAGCCATTTTGATGATGAGTGGATGATGTACGCAAACTATACCCCAACTTACCGGGAAAATGGTGTCCGGGTTCATGTGCCCAGAGGTTTTTATTCAACCGCATTTTATACTGACAAAATCATCGAATATATTGACGGACGTGAAAAAGGACAGCCTTTCTTCGCGTATCTTTCCTTTACGGCCGTGCATGATCCTCTTCATTTGCCTGATAAGTATCTTGACAAATACAAAGGGAGGTATGACGCCGGGTATGATGTCTTGAGACAGGAACGGTTGAAGAAAATGAAACAACTTGGCATCATTTCTCCAGATGCCCAGCCTTTTCCTCAGTTACTGATGGCCCCAGCGTGGAGGGATCTCACTAAAGAACAGAAGAAAGTGGAAACAAAACGAATGGAGATTTACGCTGCCATGGTTGAAAACGTTGACTTTCACATAGGCAGGCTGTTTCAACATCTTAAAAAGTCAGGTGTCTATCAAAATACCCTTGTATTGTTTTTTTCGGATAACGGCGCCAACGGAGCAGAGATGCATATGTATCCAGACACAGGTGAGTCATGGGTAAAAAGGAATTCTGATAATCGATACGAGAATATGGGTCGTCGTTTCTCTCGAATCGCCCAAGGCATGGCTTGGGCTCAAGTCAGTATGACCCCATTTCGACTTTTTAAAGCTTTCCCCAGTGAAGGCGGCATTCGGTCACCATTGATTGTTAACGCGCCGGATATAGCTGTCAGGGGAAGCCAGAGCGATGCGTTCACTCATGTTATGGACATTGCCGCGACGATTCTCGATCAAGCAGGTGTTAAGCATCCTGGGACTTCCTTCAAGGGCCGCAAGATTCACCCCTTGCGCGGTCGCTCAATCATGAATGTACTGCGAGGAAAATCCGAAATTGTTTACGACAACGATACTGCGGTATGCTGGGAACTTTTCGGGTTTAGGGCGGTTCGAAAAAGTGTCTTCAAATTACTTTGGCTTCCAAAACCATTCGGAATTGACGATTGGCAACTTTATGATCTTTCGAAAGATCCTGCAGAGCTGAACGACTTATCACAACAGCTTCCCGAGATTCGTGCAGATATGATAGAAATATGGAATCAATATGCAATTGAAACGGGTGTAGTTTTACCGCCGGGTGGTGCCCTGCGACCCATGGAACCCGAGGTTCAAACCAATTAAATATAAAAAGGGTCAACTTTGCTCTTGACTTTTTTGTCATTTTTTAAGATGAGGCAAGAGCAGGTTTGAATTCGACGTTGTTATTGAAAAACGCTCAATTATAAGGCGTTATCCTGTTACTTGTTTAGAAAAGGAGGTACTTAAACGTGAAAGATGATAAATCCGGATGTTCCTGTCCTTACTGCTCAAACACCTTTGATACGGTTAATGAGTTGAGGAGCCATATGATGGCTGAGCATAAGGGACAACCCCTGCCGGCACCTGAAGCGTTGATTAAGTTTACGGTAAACGGAGAATCATACGAGCTTCAGGTTAAGCCAAACTGGACGCTTTACTATCTCCTCCACGACAAGATGGGGCTGATAGGAGCCAAGATGTTCTGCGATCGGGGCGCTTGCGGGTCGTGTACCGTTATCATGGACGGGAGCCCAATCCTTTCATGTATGACCCTGGCCACGGAGTGCGATGGGAAAACCATAGAGACCATCGAGGGGGTCGCGACAGCCAAACATCCCCTCATTGATGCCTATATCAAGCACCACTGCATGCAGTGCGGTTACTGCACGCCCGGTTTTATAATGACGGCAAAGGCATTGCTGGACAGAAATCCCAACCCGACCGAGGATGATGTGAAAGAGAACCTTGGGGGCAACCTGTGCCGGTGCGGCACCTATCCCCAGCACCTCAAGGCCGTGTTGGAGGCAGCCGAACATCTCAGAGGAGGATAAATAAGATGACAAACAAAGTGCCGGGAGATTACAAAAAACTGGAGGCTGAAGGGAAATTTCAAGTCGGGGCAGATGTCCCCAAGGTTACCTTCAAAGAAATAGGAAGACGCGGCGTACACCGTTTGGACGGGTATGAGAAGGCAAGCGGACAGGCAATCTATACAAGGGACATACAGCTTCCAGGGATGCTGTATGCAAGGGTGCTTATGTCCCCTTACCCGCGCGCAAGAATTCAACAAATGGACACGGGTAAGGCCGAGGCTCTTCCAGGTGTTCGGGCTATAATCAGATATGATCACGTGGAAGTAAAGGATAGGATGCTCAATGGGTGTTATTTTGGTCCGGAATGGGTAGCGCCAAGATTGGCAGGTTGGGCACTAAAACCAATACACCCTGTCCTTGGTGACGAGACATGGTATGAAGGTCAACCGCTCGGGGCTGTGGTGGCTGCTGATAGCGAAGATATAGCCCATAGAGCACTGAGGCTGATTAAGATCAAGTGGGAAGAATTGCCATTTGTTTTGGATCAGGAAGAGGCATTAAAGCCGGATGCCCCCATACTACGCCCCGGGGCTGACAATAATTTGATCGAGCGAGAGAGAGAAACAATTAGAATAGGTGACATAGAGAGGGGCTTCAGCGAAGCCGACAGGATAATTGAGTTCAGGGCCAAACGGAATGCACATCTATGGGCCGGAGCAGAGCTGCCCAGTGTCATTGTCAGATGGCGGGGGGACAATCTGGAGCTGTGGGTCCATGAGCAGCAACCCTATCATGCAGCTCTGCTCCGGCCCATAGATGTGCATTCCGTTTGGCCCTGAACTCAATTATCCTGTCCGCTTCGCTGAAGCCCCTCTCTATGTCACC
>PVMK01125399.1_pt1 | contig 25975 bp, 24 predicted proteins | sample 1853481 | NCBI WGS metagenome assembly PVMK01 (sample SAMN08533507, study PRJNA380276) | Marine sediment metagenome, whole genome shotgun sequencing project.
GAACGAGCTGGCTCAACGCAGTGGTGTAACGCAACGTTATGTCTCCGAACTTATCAAACTGGCCTGGTTATCCCCCGACATCATCAAAGCAATAAACCAGGGGAACATTCCGTCTTCCTTGTCACTGGCCCAGTTGAAAAAGGGGTTCCCCCTGGAGTGGGGTCAGCAGCAGCAATCACTGGGCTTTTCAGCCCGCTAATCCAAAACCGAACTAGCAAATTCGGCATTCGAGACACTCGCCAGATTTGCAGTTAAAATAGGCGTATCTAGTTCGGTTTTCGAGCCACATATCCAGGGACTTTATCCCCTATGTTACTGAAATATTGACACTATTTGTAAGATTGAAATCGTCTGTGAACACAGACGGGACTGCGTGGCGGAGAGAGAGGGATTCGAACCCTCGATACGCTATTAACGTATACGCCCTTAGCAGGGGCGCGCCTTCAGCCGCTCGGCCATCTCTCCGTTGAATATTTGAGCCTGTTTTATATTAAGCAGCCGGCTCAGCGGGCTGTTTCCTGTTAGTCAGGAATTGTGTGGGTCCGCGTCATCCATGTGGGGTTGTTCATCATCATCCCCTTCGTTGTATTCCGAGTCATTTTCGTTATAGTTCCCATCATCCGCTGCCATTGGCTCTTCGCCATTCTCATGCTTGATGCGATAGTAGATTTCCTCACGGTGAACCGGGATTTCCTTGGGCGCATTGATACCGATTCGCACCTGTGTTCCGCGTACCCCCAAAACGGTAAGTCTGACGTCGTCACCGATGTAGACGGATTCGCCAATACGGCGAGTAAGTATTAACATGTTGCTCTTCTCCTGTTTACAATTTCAATTTCTCTGACACCAACCTCACCAAAACGTACTCTATACCTTGGCCCACGGCGTCAGTTTGTGACCGAATCTGGCGGCCATATACAGGGTTTTACCCCTGTAGTTTCCGTTTTTTACTCAATTCCATCGACTTCTTCGAGTTCGAATGCATTGTGTAATGCCCGGACGGCAAGTTCAGTATACTCCCTGTCGATAGTAACAGAAATTTTAATTTCCGAGGTTGAGATCATCTGTATATTGATGCCTTTTTCTGACAGTGCCCGAAACATGGTAGTCGCTATGCCGGCGTGGGAACGCATGCCGACACCGACCACGGAAATCTTGGCCAGATTGGTATCTCCGACTACGGTTTCTGCATCGAGCTCCCTGACCACAGGCTCCAGAATGTCGATGCTTTTCTGCAAATCATCCTGGTTGATGGTAAAGGTAAAATCTGTCAGCGTATCGTTTCCAATATTCTGTACGATCATATCGACATTGATATGTGCATCGGAAATGGGCCCAAGAATCTGGTAGGCAATTCCCGGTTTGTCGGGGACTCCACGAATGGTCACCTTGGCCTCGTTATCGACCGAGGTGATTCCCGCGATCAGGGGTTGTTCCATATTTTTGTCCTCATAACTGATAAGTGTTCCAGGCCCGGATTCAAAAGAAGACAGGACCCGTATCGGTACGCCATACTTGCTGGCGAATTCGACCGCTCGTATCTGCATCACCTTGGCGCCGGCGCCGGATAGTTCGAGCATCTCCTCAAAGGCAATTCGATCCAGCCTTCTGGCATTGTCAACCATTCGGGGGTCCGCAGTGTACACCCCGTCAACGTCGGTAAAAATCCGGCACTCGTCTGCATTCAGCGCGGCTGCCATCGCTACTGCTGTGGTGTCCGAACCGCCCCTTCCCAGGGTGGTGATATCATTCTCTTCACTCACGCCCTGGAACCCTGCCACGATCACAGCTTTGCCTGATTCGAGATCACCAAGTACTCGCTCACAGTCAATATTTTCGATGCGGGCCTTGCCGTGTACCGAATTGGTCTGTATGGGTATCTGGAATCCGGTGTAGGAGCAGGCCGGTACACCGATCTCATGCAATGCTATGGATAGCAGCGCGATGGTGACCTGCTCGCCGGTAGAAAGCAGGGTATCCATTTCCCGCTCCGACGGCTGGGCACTGATATCAGCCGCAAGCCCGACCAGGCGGTTGGTTTCACCACTCATGGCTGAAACCACGACCACCATGCGGTCACCCTTTTCGACGCAGGCAGCGACATTTTTCGCTACAGCACGAATTCGCTCAACCGAACCAACGGAGGTGCCACCATATTTTTCTACAATGAGAGCCAATTTAACTGACCAGGGTTTCCGGGCCGGAATCATTCCGAGCCGCTTTTCTAGATTTCGGCGCGCGATTAAAACCGTTTTAAATCAAAAAGTAAAGGGCTTTTTCATGAGTCCCAAAAAACATCACCCTTTAGCCCTTTGACAGGTTTTTCTCCACCCACTTGTAGGCTGCCTCAATGGCGGGTCCAATACCGTCAACGTTTGACCCGCCACCCTGGGCCAGGTCAGGACGGCCCCCACCCTTGCCATTGACCAGGGGTGACAATTCGCCAATCAACGCGCCGGCCTGTAAACGATCATTCAAGTCCTTGCTGATTCCGGCGATCAGGGTCACCTTGCCCTCATTGGCACCGGCCACCAGCACTACCCCACTCTGCAGTTTGTTGCGCCACTGGTCGACAGCCATGCGCATGGATTTTACGTCGGAATCGTCCTGGCGGATCGCAACCACCTTGACTCCGTTGATTTCCCTTACCATGTCATCGGCGCTTCCTGCGGTCGCCAGTTTTGCCTGCAATGCCTGGATTTGTTTCTGCTGTTGTTTGTGGCTCTCTACCAGCCCGGTAACTCTTTCTGTAACCCTGTCAGGCGCTGTCTTCAGGGTGGATGCCAGTTGGGCAAGCACCGTAACCTGGTCGCTGACAAATTGCCCGGCTGCGGCACCGGTAACTGCTTCCATGCGCCTGACACCAGCCGCAATCCCGGTTTCAGAGAGCACCTTGAAATACCCTATATCTCCGGTTCGCGTCACATGGGTACCGCCGCACAGCTCGAAGGAAAACTCTCCCATCCGTACTACCCGAACCATGGCGTCATATTTCTCACCAAACAGGGCCGCTGCCCCGGCAGACCTGGCCTCATCCAGGTCCATGGTATCCACGTTCACAGCATGGTTTGCGCGGATATGTTCATTCACCAGCATCTCGATCTGAATTATCTGTTCATCACCTACCGGTTCGAAGTGAGAGAAATCGAATCGCAGGCGCCGTGGTTCCACCAGTGAGCCCTTCTGTTCCACATGCTCGCCGAGCACCTGCTGAAGTGCCGCATGCAGCAAGTGGGTTGCCGAGTGGTTATTGGCACTGGCGTATCTTCCCTCGGATTCAACGGTGGCCGTTCCTGCCTGGTCCAGTGAGATCGCTCCACTTTTAACCGTACCGAAGTGACCAATCACCTTGTTGGCCAGATACCGGGTGTCATTGACAGTAAAAACTGCGTCCGGAAAACTGATTGTTCCGCGGTCACCAACCTGGCCGCCGCTCTCGGCGTAAAACGGTGTTTCCGCAAGCACCAATATTCCTTCATTGCCCTCATCCAGTTTCTCAACAGGGGCATCGTCCCTGACCAGGGCCGCTGTTTTCACCGCATACTCCAGGTCCTGGTATCCCACGAAGGGCGTTTTTTCCAGACCCGCAATCCGCACCTGCTCGCCCTGGTTAAACTGGCTGGCCGAACGTGCACGCTGGCGCTGCGCATCCATTGCCCGCTCGAATACTGCGCTGTCAATTTCCAGGCCATGCTCCCGGGCCACGTCGGCGGTAAGATCCGCGGGAAACCCGTAGGTATCATAGAGTTTAAACACCACTTCTCCGGGTATGGTTTTGCCGGAAAGATTGTTCATTTCCTGGTCGAGGATTTTCAGGCCCTGGTCCAGTGTTTCATTGAATTTTTCGTTCTCCTGCTTGAGCACCCGCTTGACCTTGTCACTGGCCAGGCGTAATTCAGGAAAGGCATCACCCATTTCATTCACCAGCGAATCCACCAGCAGGTGAAGGAAAGGCGCCTTGTATCCAGACTGGTATCCGTGGCGAATGGCACGCCGGATTATCCTGCGCAGCACGTAGCCCCGACCTTCATTGGATGGAATCACCCCATCGACGATGAGAAACGCTGTGGAACGCAGGTGGTCGGTAATGACACGCAGGGATTTACTCTCGCGGTCGGTGATTCCGAGCACCGTGGAGGCCTCGCCAATGAGGCTCTGGAACAGGTCAATATCATAGTTGTTGTGGACACCCTGCAACACGGCGGCCATGCGCTCGAGACCCATGCCGGTATCCACCGAAGGCTTTGGCAGGGGATCCAGCGACCCATCGGCATTGCGGTTGAACTGCATGAACACCAGGTTCCAGATTTCCACGTATCGATCACCGTCTTGTTCGGGAGTGCCTGGTGGCCCGCCCTCCATTTCCGGTCCGTGGTCATAGAATATCTCCGAGCAGGGGCCGCAGGGACCGGTATCGCCCATCTGCCAGAAATTATCTTTTGCGCCAATGCGGGCAACCCGATCCTTCGGGACCCCAACCTGGTCCAGCCATATCGACTCCGCTTCATCGTCTTCTTCGAACACGGTTACCCACAGCTTGTCAGCAGGAATACCGAACTCCACGGTCAGCAGTTCCCAGGCAAAGCGAATTGCATCCTCCTTGAAATAGTCACCGAAACTGAAATTGCCCAGCATTTCGAAAAAGGTATGGTGCCTGGCGGTGTATCCGACGTTTTCCAGGTCGTTGTGCTTGCCACCCGCTCTGACACAGCGCTGTGAGGTGGTGGCCCTGTTGTAGCTGCGCTTTTCCTCGCCAAGGAAAAGATCCTTGAACTGCACCATGCCGGCATTGGTGAACAGCAACGTCGGGTCATTTCCTGGCACAAGAGAGCTGCTGGGCACTATTTCATGCCCCCTGTCGGCAAAGAATTGAAGGAACTTCTGCCTTATTTCACTGGTTTTCATGACCCGGGATCACTCCCTGATTGCGCATTATTTGTATTCATTCTTCAATACTTTCACTGTATTGCCTGATCTGGGCCGTCGAGAAACCCCTCTGCTGAAGGAATCTCGCCTGCTTCGCCCACTCTGCATAGCTTGACGGCGGGGAACACCCGAATTTCCGTCCCCTCACCTGCTCGGCAAGATCACGCCACGAATCGTTGTATTGTGTCATCGCCGCATCAATAAGATGATCCTCAATCTGGTGTTCCTGCAACTCCCGCTGCAACCGCACAGGGCCTTTGCCGGCATTGAATCGTGATCGACACAGCATTTCCGCAAATCGTTCATCAGACTGGGCTCCCTGCCGGGTTAGCCGGCCGACGATCTCATCACAGGTTTCGTCCCCAAGCCGGCCAGCAAACTTTTGTTTGAGCTTTTGCCTGAGTTCATGGGCACTGTGTTCCCGTCGTGACAATAGCGCATAGGCACGATCAATCAACTGGCAGTCCAGTTCCGCTTCCTGCGGGCGGTCCTGTCCAGAATTATCGCTATTAATCAAATACTTTTGGCCTATGCCTCAACTACTTCCTGAGATTTATCCTCGGCTTTGCCGGCGCCCCCGGGAGCAATATCCTTCTTTTCACGAATGATGGCTTCAATTTCATCCGCGATATCCGGGTTTTCCCTGAGGAATTCGCGTACGTTGTCCCTGCCCTGGCCTATACGGTCTGTGCCGTAGCTGTACCAGGCGCCGGATTTTTCGACTATCCCGAGCTCGACACCAAGATCAATTAATTCACCGAGCTTGGATATTCCCTCGTTATAGAGGATGTCAAACTCGGCCTGCCTGAAGGGAGGCGCTACCTTGTTCTTGACCACTTTTACCCGGGTCTGGTTTCCCAGCACCTCGTCGCCCTTCTTGATGGCACCAATGCGGCGGATGTCCATGCGAACCGAGGCGTAAAACTTGAGGGCATTGCCGCCGGTTGTGGTTTCCGGGTTACCAAACATGACCCCGATTTTTATTCTTATCTGGTTGATAAATATAACCATGGTATTGGAGCGCTTGATATTGGCGGTGAGTTTTCGCAGAGCCTGGGACATCAGTCGTGCCTGCAAACCGACATGGTGATCCCCCATATCCCCTTCTATCTCCGCCTTTGGCGTGAGTGCGGCCACCGAATCAATTACCACCACATCAACTGCTGCCGAGCGCACCAGCATATCGGTAATCTCCAGTGCCTGCTCACCGGTGTCCGGCTGGGAAACCAGCAGCTCATCAATATTGACCCCCAGTTTTTCCGCGTAGGAAGGATCCAGGGCATGCTCTGCATCGATAAAAGCCGCAGTACCGCCGGTTTTCTGGGCCTGTGCTATCACCGACAGGGTCAATGTCGTTTTTCCGGAAGATTCCGGACCGTATATTTCTATGACTCTACCTCTGGGCAAGCCGCCGACTCCCAGGGCGATGTCGAGTCCCAGTGAACCGGTTGAGTAGCTCTGTATATCCTGGGATACGTTTGAATCACCCAGCCGCATGACAGATCCTTTGCCAAACTGTCGGTCAATCTGGCCGAGCGCGGCATCCAGGGCTTTTCGTTTGTTTTCATCCATTCTCAATATCTCTTAATTAGGGTTAAATTATCTGGTTTGGTTGCTTGACGCAGCACCTGCAAAATTATCCCACATGCGGTGGAATTCAACCAGCATCAAGGTGCGATATTATCCCCGGGAATGGATATTTTCTGATGTCTGGTACACAATATCCTTATCCCGGCAATATCCTTAATCCAGTTCCGCGGGCCGCTTGAAATCCACAAGCCTGGCTCCCGTCATTGCCGGGCTGTCAAATTCGATCACCGCAGCCGACGCCGTGGTCATCAATTTTCCACTGGCTGTCAATGTAACATCCGGGCAAAAATGATGCAGCACCATGTCCATTCCGGGATTATGCCCCACCACCATCACCCGGGCGTACCTGGCATAGCCAGTGGAAACGACTTCAATGATGGATGATGTAGAGGCGAGATACAGATCCCGTGAGTAGGTAACCGGAATTTCATGGGCCTGCCACTGCGGTGAACTGCTGACCAGATCCAGCGTTTCCCGGGTACGTTCGGCATCGGAACAATACACCGCATTGGGAAGATAGCCACTCTGTGCCAGCCATTCTCCCATTCTCGGCGCGTCGCGCCTGCCACGCTGGCTCAGGGGCCGGTCGTGATCAGTAAGGGCATTGCTGGCCCAGTCGGACTTGGCATGTCGCAGCAGGACCAGCTGATTAGTCGCCATATTATCTCCCGTACAAAGTAGAATACGCGTCCCATTCTAACCGAAGATAAGCCGATCATGTCTTTCGCTGCAAAACCTCCCAGGCCGCCAACAAAAGGCACCCTTGCGAGCAAGGCCGACCGGCATACATGCTATGAAATGTCGGTGCAGGCGGTCGATGCGGAAATTGACATGATTGACGAAACATTCACGACGCTGCGGGGACGCAGGGCCAAAACCCTGCGGGAAGATTTTTGTGGTACGGCCAACACCAGCTGTGAATGGGTCAGGCGGCGCAAGGCCAATCGTGCCATCGGCGTCGACTACGACCAGCAGGTCCTTGACTGGGGACTCGAACACAATTTAGCCAGGCTTGACAAGAACCAGAAGTCACGTATCACTTTGCAAAATTCCGATGTGCTGGAATTCGGCGGCAAAAAAGTCGATGTCATCCTGGCGATGAATTTCAGTTTCCAGATTTTTCACACCCGGGAAGGATTGCGTCACTACTTTGCCACAGCCAGGGAGGCTTTAACTGACGACGGCGTACTGTTTATCGATGCTTTCGGCGGACACGAATCCTACCGCGAAATAAAAGAGAAAACCAAATACAAGAAGTTCACCTATTACTGGGACCAGGCAAAGTACGATCCGATTACCGGTTATATGCTGTGCTATATCCATTTCAGGTTCAAGGACAGATCCTGGCTGAAGCGGGCATTTTCCTATGAATGGCGCATGTATACCCTTCCCGAACTCCAGGAAATTCTTTATGAGGCCGGGTTCAGTAATGTCATCGTTTACTGGGAAGGCACCGACGAAGAAACCGGCGAGGGAAACGGGGAGTACTCCCCGGCAGAACACGGAGAAGACGACCCGGCCTGGATCGTCTACCTGAGCGCGGAGAAATAATTCCCGCCAACGTGGCTAGCCGGCGTCCCGAGAAAACCGGATCATTGATGCGGTGGCAATGGATACCAGCCCGAGCACGCCGGCCAGGATAAACGCCAGGGACAGGTTGATTTCGCCGGCGAATCCGGCAATCAGCGCACCCAATGCCCCGACCCCGTCGAGGATGGCAAACACCAGCCCCAGGGTTGTGGATTCCGACTTGCCGGAAAATTCTACAGCCGCAGCCAGGATCACCGGCCGCACCGCGGTGAACAGCGAAGCCGCACCCACAAGGCCAATGATGAAAAGAGAAAAATCCACGAATATGCCAGCGGCAAACGCAAAAAGTGAAGCGGCCAGGATGGCGCCCACGATAAACTTCCTGCGCCCTGCAATATCAGAAATTTTACCAATATAGGGCTGGCACACGGTCCCGAGTACCAGCATCCCGGCGAATACCGCGGAAGAGATAAATGGAGACATCCCATAGCGCTGCTGCAATATAACCGGGGTCATCGCAAGCAGGGCGTAAAACGCCATGTTGTAACTGATCATCATGGTAACCATTGCCGCCCCCTGGGGGCTGGACCAGGCGCGGATCAGTTTGCGAAACGCTACCATTGAAATCCTGTTTCCGTGGGAAACAGAAATTCTCGGCACGATCCAGAAAAACACCATACCCATAACGACCGCAGGAATAACGACAATTTGCAGTACCGTCTGCCACTCGAAGTAGCCAAGAAGGAATCCCACGCTGATTGGTCCAAGAATCTCCGCACCCAGGCTGCCACCCATGGCATGAATGCCAAGCACCTGGGCCCGCCGGTCCGGCATGCTCTTGACCAGGACACCGGTAGCCACCGGATGCCAGAACGCATCTCCCATGACCCCCACCGCCAGTAACAGGGTTACCGGCCAGAAACCCGGTGCCAGGGTGGCCACGAAATAACCCGCCGCGACCCACCAGAAGCTAACCAGCATCAGCATACCCTGGTTGGAAACACGGTCGGCAATGATTCCGGCGGGAATATAGGTCAAGCCGGCAGCGATGCCATTGACCGCGAGGATAATTCCCACCTCCGCAGGGCCCATGCCCAGGCTTGCGGCGATAGCCGGGGCGATGAGCCAGATGGTGCCGGCGACCCAGTCGTTCACCATGTGCCCCATGAACATGGCCCCAAGCAGGAAACGATTCTTGCCGATGGTGCCATCCCCCCGGGCAGCCGAAGCACCTGCCTTGGGTGTTGCCGGGATGTCAGGTTCAAGGTGTGTCATTTCAGCCTGCCGGGGTTATGGTATGCGTCATGCGTATCGTTTCAGGATACTTGATACCCGCTGGTAGTAGCTCTTTCCGAACAGGTTGAGATGATTGAGAAGGTGATACAGATTATAGAGGTCAACGCGGTCATTGAAACCCCCGGGCAGTGAAGAAAGCTCAAAATACTGCCGGTAGAACTTATCGGGAAAACCACCAAACAGCCTGGTCATCGCCAGGTCGGTCTCGGCCCAGCCGTAATAAGCGGCGGGATCGATGATACAAGGAAAGGAATCGGTGAAAATTACATTTCCAGACCACAGGTCGCCATGTACCAGCACCGCCGGCATTTCGGGGACATAGCTTTCCAGTTTGCCGCATAGCGAATCCAGCGCAATAACATCCACCGCAGAAATCAGGTCGTTATCCCTGGCCCGGCGTGCCTGGACCTGGAGTCTCCGGGTCACGAAGAATTCGACCCCGTGGCTGCACCAGTCGTTGAGCTGTGGACTCATGCCGCAGAAACCGTCCCCGTGAAAACCGAATTGCTCTGCACCAGTGCGATGTAAATCAAGGAGTTGTCGGGCCAACAGCCTCCACTGGGAGGAAGTGGCCGGGCGGGGGTTGAGCCACTCCAGCACCAGGAAGTCGTTGCCGTATGCCGCAATAACCGGCAGGTTCACAGTCGCCGTGGAGCCAATTTCCCCTAGCCCGGCCCGCTCGGCGGCAATCGATGCATTGTCCCCGGACGCACAGGTCTTGACGCAGAACCTGCCCCGCCCGGTATCCACGCGGTACACCCCCCGTGGCGACCCGCCGCTGATCGTCGACACCTGTTCTATTTGGGTGCCCAGGGCGGTTTCGATGCTCTTTACCGGAATCAATGTGCTGTTGCCCATAAACTTTTATCTTGAAAAGTTTAATCTTGCCAGAAATCTGTTAAGTTTCGCGCTCAATTTTTCATTTGTTATACTGGATTTACCAACTGGAATTTCCCACAATGAGCAAACCCCTAAAAATCGCGGTAATACCCGGCGATGGCATCGGCAAGGAGGTGGTTCCTGCCGCTATCGAAGTCATGGACCAGGTTAACAGTAAATTTGACATCGAAATGTCATGGACCTGGTTCGCCTGGAATGCCGACTACTACCAGCAACACGGCACCATGATGCCCGAAGACGGACTCGACCAGCTGGCCGGATTCGATTCGATTTTTCTCGGCGCCATTGGCTTTCCCGGTGTACCGGATCATGTTTCCCTGTGGGGTCTGTTGATTCCCATCAGGCGGAAATTTCAGCAGTACGCCAACGTCCGCCCGATCCGCCTGCTCAAGGGCATCGAATCGCCGCTCCGCAACCGTGGCCCCGAAGACATCGACTTCATCGTGGTGCGGGAAAACAACGAGGGCGAATACTCGGAAATCGGCGGGCGGCTATATGAAGGCACCGATGACGAGATCTGCATGCAGGAAACCGTGTTTACCCGTCGCGGCGTCGACCGCATCCTGCGCTATGCCTTTGAAATTGCATCGACCCGCAAACGCAGGCATGTAACCTCGGCCACCAAGTCCAATGGCATCAAGATCACCCTGCCCTTCTGGGATGAGCGCTTTACCGAAATGGCCAGCCACTATCCCGATATCGATACCAGCCAGTTCCACATCGATATCCTAACTGCCCAGTTCGTGCTGCACCCGGACTGGTTCGACGTAGTAGTGGGCAGCAACCTGTTCGGGGATATCCTCTCAGACCTCGGCCCGGCCGTGGCGGGCACCATCGGCATCGCGCCGTCGGCGAACATCAACCCCGAGCGGAATTTCCCCAGCATGTTCGAACCGGTCCATGGCTCCGCACCGGACATCGCCGGCAAGGGCATCGCCAATCCCATAGGCCAGATCTGGTCCGGAGCGATGATGCTGGAATTCCTCGGATACCTGGATGCCCACGACTACATGATTAAGGCTATCGAAGCCGCGCTGGCCGAGACCGACGCCCTCACCCCGGATATGGGAGGCGATGGCACCACGCAGTCACTGGCGGAGCGGATACGCAGTTACTGCATGTAAATTGCAGAGGATTACGATTCCCACTCCCAGCTTTCGCGGGGAAGTGGGTATGTTGCGGGGAAGTGGGTATGTTGCGGGAACGGAGTATTACGATAGTGATTTGAAAATCAGCATGAGCGCTGAAATGGTGGAAAAAACAAGTACGAACCACCGAAACTGGATGTTGGAAAATGTTTGCAGTTTCCGGGCTATGAACAATCCGGTAAAGACGGCCGGAGAAAGATAAAGCACCATAGTGACATGCTGCAGGTAAAAGCGCCCCGAGTACCACAAGGCAACTATCGACACAACACCGCCCACCGCAAAACAGGCATTCAGGGTTGGCCGCGCCATTTTTATATCCTGGTCCTGGAACACCAGTCCCATGGGCGGTGCGCCCACTGCGGTAATGGTGCCCATTAACCCACTCAGTGTTCCCCCGACAACCAGGGAAATCCTCGACATACGCGGTCTCAACCTAGAAAGACTGATCACAACCGCAACAAGAAGCAGCGATCCGAATAACAGGGGAAAGCCCTGGGGATATTGCGCCGCGACAACAATAAGTGGAACCGCCATGGCCGTGCCAACCAACCTCCCGCACAGGGAACGCTTCAGCACAGGAAGGTTGATATTATGCCTTTCCCTGAATGCACTGGCAGCGCCAACCAAGCAGGCCATCAGGATTACAACTGTGGGCAACATCTCCGGCATGATCCAGACCAGCCCGGCAGCGGCTATTTGCCCGAATCCGAGCCCCATGCATCCCTGGGCAACTGCCGCCAGCGTCACGACAAGCAGGGAAACCAGGAAGAGTCCGAGGTCCAGTGGTATCAAATCGATATATCCTTAGCAAAGAAGCCGGATTGGTTCTAAACTGCCCTACTCTTCTGCCAGGCCTGCCTGGCGAAGGGCGTCTATCAATCGTTGGGATCTCGTACCGGGTCTTTCTTGGGTAATGCCGTAAACTTTTTTCATCACGGCGATGGACAGTTTTGGTTCAAGCCTGCGGGCATGCTGAAGTGCATTTTTCGCTTCTTCGTCCCTCCCTTCGAAAACATACAGGGCAGCCAGGGTCGCCGCAGGAACGTATTGAACATTTGGAAATTCACAGGTCTTCTCAAACAGGGTAATTGCCTGAGGAATATCGTCCAGCCTGACATAGGCGGACGCCTTGTAATGGAACATATCCCACGCAATGGGGTCATTAGGGCTCAGCCGAACAGCCAGATCCAGATACTCAATTGCCTTATTCGGGTCACCGCCATACACATGAGCTTCTCCAAGCCCAACGTAGCCTAGTGCGAAGTTGGGGTTTATCTGTACGCAGGTTTCCAGGGCACGCACGGCAGCAGGATGATTGCCCAATATGGTATTCAGTCTGCCAAGGGCGTGATAAGCGAAGTAGTCGCGGCCGTCGAGTGCAATCGCCTTACCGGCATCCGCGACCCCCCGTTTCACCATTTCATCACGGTCTTCAACCCATTCCTGGACCAGCAGCGAGAATGCGCCAAATGCCCGATGCCCATAGGCTTGTCCGAATCCCGGATCAAGTTCTAACGCCTGGCTGAAAAGATCGCAGCCTGCTTCGATGCCCTCGCGGCCCAGGTTATACATCATGGATACACCGCGCTGATACAAATCCCAGGCTCCCAGGTTATCGGTCGGTTTGCGCATTGCGCGTTCGCGTTCGGACGCGGCCAGCTCCGGCTCTATTGCTGCTGCAATGGTGGAAGTGATTTCGTCCTGCAGCTCAAAAATATCATCAAGGCTGCGATCATATCGTTCAGCCCAGACGTGGGTTCCGGTTTCCGCTTCGATCAGCTGTGCTGTTATGCGCACCCGATTCGCGGATTTTCGCACGCTGCCTTCAACAACATAGCGAACGCCCAGATCCCGCCCAACCTGGCTAATATCGACCGCCTGGCCTTTGTAAACGAAGGTCGAGTTGCGGGCGATAACAAAGAACCAGCGGAATTTTGACAATGCCGTGATAACGTCCTCGGTGATGCCGTCAGTAAAATACTCCTGCTCCGGATCACCCGACATATTATCGAAGGACAGTATCGCAATGGACGGCTTGTCGGGGAGTGCCAGCGGTTTATCGGAAGGGACAGATCTTGCTGCCGCATCACTGCCGGGCAGCCACTGCCACACCTGTACCGGGCGATCAATGTTTTTGACCTGCTGCTCACCCAGGAATTCCAGATCCAGCTTAAGGCGATCTCGCACCTGTTCGTACACGCTTGCCGAGATACAAATTCCGCCTGGTTTGGCAAGGCCCTCCAGTCGGGCAGCCAGGTTTACGCCATCGCCGTGGATATCATTTCCATCGATCACCACATCTCCCAGGTTGATGCCAATGCGAAATTCGAACTTCCGATCCTGTTGGAGACTGGTGTTGAATTCGGAGATTGCCTCTTGTACTTGCACCGCTGCGCTTACAGCATCAACGATGCTGGGAAACTCCACCAGAAATCCATCTCCCATGGACTTGACCACGCGTCCTTTATGCTCATCGAACACGGGGTCGATCAAGTTTGCGCGCAGGGTGTTGAACGTGGCAATCGTGCCTTCTTCATCAGCCCTGATCAGGCGTGAATAACCGACCAGGTCAGCGACCATGATTGCAGCGAGTCGGCGTTGCATAAGCAAGATTCCTGGATGAACCCTTCCTGTGGAAAAGTTTATCCGAGCAAACAGTGTAATTTACAGGAAATTCCGGGGACAGGCGATGGTTTCCATTCTGTCGACTGGAATCCCTGTCCCCCGCTCCCTGCTTCCCCGCACCCCCTCCGACATTTCCCCGCGAAAGCAGGGATCTTGAAAACCCATACGGGCCTCAGTACGAGATCCCCGCTTTCGCGGGGAAGTTGCGTTCTTTTTTGGAGGGCAGGGATCGAGCCGGGGACAGGTTTCGCGGGGAAGTGACGTTCTTTTTTAGGGGGCGGGGCCCTGATTTCGCTTCCCCCCGCTCAAGCCGGGGGCGCGGCGTGGGAACGGGGACGCCACCTATTGATTCAGGTCATTCCACTGAATTCAATACCTAATCTACGATGTTAACTTTGAGCGATAAATCATTGGTAATATTGGAAATAATAGTGTATTATGAATCTGTCTGGGGATGTTGTGTGAGCTGAAGGGGGTAATCTGTTTAATCCTGTATTGGGAAGAAACTTGTATGGTTACCCGGAAATAACGTTCTCTTCCCAGTGCGTCCGTGTCTTCCCAGTGCGTCCGTGCTGGAAATATCATCACCTCTATCTACTACACACCCATCTCCACGGGCTGAACCAACCGGTTCGCGGCTTATGGCGCTGGGCCTGGGTGCGGCAGTGGCCACACCGTACAACATGGGCCAAACCGGTTGTTACACTTTTTTATAGCGAAGTTGAACGTGTTGCGGAATCTCCAACTCGTCGAACTGTAATTTAGGCCTGTACTTTGTACCGGGTCTACATCCTTGAACGTTCGCTGGATGGATCCCATACCGGTTCCGCAAGCACGGTTGCGGTGCGGACCTGGTCAATCAGCAGCACATTAAACTGGCTGCCTGGTTCAACAAAATCGGGTTCCACGTAGGCAAACCCGAGGCTGCGCCCGGTGCTGTGGCCGTAACCCCCGGATGTGGTTACGCCCATCGCCCTGTCTCCTGCCAGCACGGCTTCACCGCCGACCACATCGTTGTCTCCATGTTCAATCTCAAAATACACCAGTTTCAGCGCTATTTTATTTTCGTCCACATCCAGGGTTGCCTGCTTGCCGCGAAAGTCATCCTTGTCGGACCTGAAAAAGCGCATTAGATCTGCCTCGACCATGGTGATTTCGTTGGTCAGTTCCGCCCCCCATCCCTTGTAGGCTTTTTCCATACGCAGCGAATTCATGGCGTAGGTGCCGAAGTTGGCGATGCCGTATTGCTGCCCGGCATCCCACACCGCTTCATATACCCGGCACATGTCATCCATACGGCAATGCAGTTCCCAGCCCAGTTCTCCCATGTAGTTGACCCGCATGGCGCGGACGGTTGCACCGGCAATTTCCATCTCTTTGCCGGTCAGCCACCGGAAGGAGTCATTGGACAGGTCAGTTTCAGTGAGCCCGGCCAGGGCGTTTCTCGATTCCGGTCCTGCAACCACCAGCACTCCCCAGTCATTGGTGACGTTGGTAATCACAACGTCTTCCCCAGGGTTCACGCCCTGGCGAAGTATGGACAAATCGCGCTCCTCGCTGGTGGCTCCGGAAAGTACGTAGTAGTGTCCTTCGGCCATCCGGGTTACCGTTGATTCGCCATTGAGCCGGCCATTGTCTGCGAGGTAATGGGTCAGGGTAATACCCCCCTCCCGTTTGGGCATCCTGTTGGCACTGATCCGGTTTAAAACAGTTTCAGCGTCCTTGCCTGCGACATCGTATTTCGCAAAAGTGGATAGCTCCATTATCCCGACCCGCTCCCGCACTGCCCGGCATTCTTGTGCTACCACGTCAAAGGTATTGTTGTGTCGAAAGCCGATTTCCTCCTCACGCCCGTCCAGGGAAAACCACTTGGCCCGCTCCCATCCGTTGACCTCTGTAAACACCGCACCTTTCGATTCAAGCAGGTCATAAAGCGGCGTGGTCCGCGTCTTGCGCCCCGCCGGCCTCTCTTCGCCAGGCAGGTGCAGCTTGTACATATGCTCGTAGTCTTCGTGTGACTTGGCCTTGGTGTAATCCCCCGGCGCGAAATCACTGAATCGCCGCGGATCAACCCCGGCCATGTTGATTTCTGCGTCGCCGTAAACCATCCACTGTGCCAGGTATTTTCCGGACCCCGCCCCCGCCGCAATGCCGATAGACGCCCCGTTGCAATGCCAGAAGTTACGCAGGCCGGCGGCAGGCCCGAGAAAGGGGTTGCTGTCCGGGGTATGGGGTATGGCACCACAAACTACGCGCTTGATACCCAGTTCGCTCCACATAGGTACTCTTTCCATGACCCGTTCAATGAAGGGCAGAATATTGTCCATATCGGGATCGAACAGCTCATTCTCCGATTCCCATTCCGGCCAGCCGCCGCGGTGAGTCCAGCACTCTTCGGAATTGGCCATTTCATATATTCCGATGAGCCCGGATTTCTGTTCCTGCCGGTAGTACGACGACGGGTACGGGTCGCGAATAACCGGCATTTCATCATCGCGTTCGAGGAATTCCTCGACCGTATCGGTGACCAGGTAAGTATGCTTCATGTTGATCAGCGGTATATCGGTACCCACCATCTGGCTGACCTGGCGGGCATAGCAGCCCGCGGCATTAACAACATGCTCCGCTACAACATTGCCCTTTTCCGTAAAAACTTCCCATTCTCCGGATGGCCGTTGCTTGATATCCAGCACCCGGTTCTGCGTAACAATATTGACCCCCTTCATGCGCGCACCCTTTGCCATGGCGTTGCAGACGCCGGCGGGGTCGACGTGGCCGTCGTTATGGGTCCATGCCCCCGCCAGAACGCCTTCAATGTTGGCATAAGGAACCAGTTCACGGATTTTCGCCGGGTCGATGATTTCGCATTCGTAGCCGATGTATTTGCCGATCCCGGCGACACGGTGAAACCACTCCTTCTCCGCCGGCTTGTAGGCGAAACGAATTCCCCCGCAACCATGCCAGCTTACGTACTGGCCGGTCAGTTGCTCCAGCTTGGGATACAGGTTGACGCCATAGTCGTGAATCTTGGCCATGTTGTAGTCAGCAATGAAATTCGGGCACAGCCCCGCGGCATGCCAGGTAGAGCCCGAGGTCAGGTCTCCCTTTTCAATTAACAAACAGTCGGTCCAACCTTCTTCGGCGAGGTGATAGGCCAGGCTCGCACCCATTACCCCGCCGCCAATAATGACTACTTTCGCCTGGGACGGAAATTGTTTCTCACTCATATTCAACTCTCTCTTATTATTAGCAGCCGTAATGGCGGTAGAATTTTACGGCCTAGCCGGGGTCGGCTAACGAGGTTTCATTTGTTCACGGGGAAGGCGAATATCAAACTGTTTTCGCAGTTTGACATCGAGTTCATCGGAAATATGCCCCGGAAAATGGGTAGCCAGAATTTCTTTGGTCTTTTCGCGCGCCACTTCCTCCACGGATCGTGATCCGGTCTCCTGCCACTGTGCGGGTGTCAAGCGATTTCCCACCTCCGGATAGACATAGTCTGATTCCATGCGTGACAGCGTGGACTGGTGCCCAAGAAAATGCTCCGGACCATTCAGACACACATCCTCTATTGCATCCAGGGCCAGATTTTCATCGTCAATTTCGATACCGCGCACACTGCGATTTATGGCGCCGAGCATATCATTATCGATTGTAGCTCCTGCAAAACTGAAGCCCAGCAAACTGGCCTGCATACCCACTGACTCATACACCAGGTTGGTACCGCTGTGCCCGGCCAGGGTGACCGTATAGGCCTTTTCAAAACCCGACTGCGCATCCGGTATTTTTGAATCCGCCATGCCCGCTGCAATTCCCGTAGGCAGGTCCAGGTAGCGCCCAATCTGCCCGCAGGCCGCCATCAATACTGCCTGCTCGCCGCTGCCGCCGCTCATGGCACCGGTGCGCAGGTCCGATACAAAGGGCCAGGGGCCAAAGATTGCACGGATGCCCGGGAACCAGCAGGTTGACATAGGTCAGGGCCGCCAGGCACTCCGCACACTCCTGTACCACCGCTCCCGCCAGCGAGGCCGGGCTGGTCGCACCGGCCTGCCCTGCTGCAAGCAGCAATATCGGCATACCCCCCTTGACGCAAACTTCGAGGGCACGGCAGGCATCTTCGGCAAAGCGTAACGGGGGCACTACGAAACAACAGGACAAGCTGGCGAAGGGTCGTTCCCGCCACTTGTCCTCCCCGCCTGCAATTTCATGCAATAGTTTCAGGCCTTCTTCGGCATGGGCCGCTTCAACGTAGCTCACGCCACAATGCTTGGTCGTCCCCGCCACCGATGCATAGGTAGTATTCAAATCCATGGCCGCCGGTTGCTCGATATCCCTTGCCACCATACAGCGCTGGAAAAAGTGAATATGTTCGTGCTTGTCTACCATCCGGGCGGCATCGTAGAGGTCCTGCAGGGTTGATTCCCGGTAGGCGCCTGCACCCGGGTATTTGTCGTGCTTCTTCCAGTCATCGACAACATGTACCGCAGCCCCCGCGGTGCCGAAATAGACCTTGTTGCCGCTGAGATGCATATCGTGTTTGGGCGACTGGCCATAGAGGGTGATATCCCGGGCACAGGTCTCCATGGTCCATTCGATCAACTCCCGGGGAAACAGCAGCCGGCCTTCCGGGGTCAACTTGCCCCCGGCTTTGGTGACCAGGTCAATGCACGATGGAATGGAACGGCTAAAACCGACATTTTCCAGCAGGTCAAGCATGGCTTCATGAACCCGTTTCACCTGGTCCTGGGTGAGCGGCATATAGCGGCCACCAGACTGCCCGGGCCGTACCGGTTTGTCTTCGTCCGGCAACGGCGCCGCCCTGAGGGCTTTTCTGGCCTCTCTTCCACCTGCTCTTCGAGCCATATCCAGTTCCTGGTAACGATTACCGGTTCAGGTTAATACCAATCGACGAGTATTCAGCAATCTTTCAGTATCCGGTTTTAATTAAACGACTGCAATTTCAATTTCCGCGCCCATAATGCACCAATACTGGCGGCTCAGGCACTGCGTGACTCCCTGGGGGTAATGCCAAAACTGGAAAAGTAACGGCTGCTGAAGTGTCCGGCAGATTTGAAACCGCAGGCAATAGCCACATCGATAATTTTCAGGGTGCTTTTTTCCAGCATGTCCCGGGCCGCCTCGAGGCGGATTGTGAGGTAATAACGTGCTGGTGTTGTGTTCAGGTAGCGCCTGAACAATCTCTCCAGCTGGCGTTTGGACACACCGACCAGGCCGGCCAGTTCCAGCGGTGAAAGCGGCTGTTCGATATTCATTTCCATTAACTCCACGCATTCCAGCAGCACCGGATGGCTTACGCCAATCCGGTCCTCGATTTTCATACGCTGGGGCTCACCCGAGTGGCGTATGTGGGGATGGATCATAACATCCGCCACTGACGCCGCCAGTTCGTGGTCGTGATGCTGCTCAATGATATACAGCATCATGTCCAGGGCAGCGGCCCCTCCGAGCAGGTTACACGGTTTCCATCAATTTCATACAGGTCGGAAGATACGGTGTGCTTGGGAAACGCCTCCTTGAACTCCTCGATGTTTTCCCAGTGGGTTGTGCACTGTACATTGTTAAGCAGGCCAGCCTCGGCGAGAACGTGACAGCCAGTTTCCAGCCCGCCAATAACAATGTCCCGCTTGCCCTGGGCCGCCAACCACCTGACCACCCCGACTTCATTGAAAGTTTTCGGCTCGTGGGGGCCACAGACGAAAATCATGGAAAAATCAGGCGCCCGGCTTACAGAATATTTTGCCTGGACAATCATGCCATTTGTCGCAAACACATCACCTCCATCCGCAGTCACTACCGACCACTGGTACAGGGGCTTTCTGGAAAGCCGGTTGGCAATTCTAAGCGGTTCAACCGCCGATGCAAACGGCAGCATAGCTGAAATTATCGGCAAGATAAAACCCAATATCCCGGTCGGCACCTTCAGTGACTTCGCCGTATTGGCTACGTTCCATATTGATTCCCAAAACCAGGCATAGCCGGTATTATTGATTGCAAAGCAGCCTGTGACAAGATTTTATTCAGGTACCGCGGCCGGCTTGCCTTTACCACAGTAATTATCAATGATAGATGGCAGTTTACATGAACTTTCGCTCACAGTTCCGGTCACAGGAGATATGACCCCGAGAGCTGGAATGATCAAAACTCAGGCCTTTCAGAATTGAATATGATGAACAGATTCAGGAAATTTCTGGCCATTGCCGGAATTTTTGTTTTTACCACTGCCAGCCACGCTGGTGAGGATGAAATATATACTTCTTTCTTCAGTAATGCGGGCGCAGGGGGCTATGACGTAGTCGCCTATTTCGCTGAAAATATGCCGGTGGAGGGAAATGATAGCTTCACAACTGAGTACAAGGACGTAAACTGGAATTTTTCAAGCCAGGCGAACCTGGACAAGTTTAAACAAAACCCGGAAATGTACGTCCCCCAGTACGGCGGTTATTGTGCCTGGGCGGTTGCCAATGGCGACACAGCCTCGGGAGATCCGTTGCAATGGACTGTTCTCGATAACAAGCTGTATCTGAATTATGACGTTGAAATCCAGACCATGTGGAATGCAGACAGGGAAAACCTCATCGTCAGGGGCGATATGAACTGGCCCGGGGTACTGAACTAAAAAATATTCGGTTTCTCTTTTAGAATTTACAATCTTCCTTACATTTTGCCCGTCCCTGACGGGCTTTCTTTTGTCAATGTGAAACATTAGTATAGCCATCCAAAAATGGCATTAGACTTTTTCCCTGGATTCTTCCAGGAACTCATGCCAATCATTTTTATAAGCGTAGTCAAACTGTTCATGACAAACCCCAACTAATTTAGTGAGAGGTTTTACATCCACTTTATATGTGTCGTGTATACACTTGCCGGCCACGATCCATCATCGATTTGAACCTGCTGGCTAGAGACCTGTGAATGATTGAGCGCCCTGACAATATACGGGCAGGCATCCTGCTGACCCTGGCCGCCATGTTTTTCTTTGTGGCACTGGATTCCCTGGCCAAATACCTGATGATCAGCTATCCGGTATCCCAGGTGATCTGGGGGCGCTTCTTTTTCCATTCATGTTTCGTGGGAGCCGCCCTGCTGTGTATGGGAAACGGCCGCAGCCGCTACCTTGTCAGCAGGAAGCCGGGTCTGCAGCTGTGGCGGTCGGTGCTGATGCTGGCGACCAACGGCCTGTTTTTCCTGGCCATTAGCACCGTCGACCTGATCACCGCCACCACCATCATGTTCCTGTTTCCAATTGTGGTCACAATATTGGCGATTCCCGTACTCGGGGAGCAGGTAGGTTGGCGGCGATGGATCAGTGTCGTTGTGGGTTTCGTTGGCGCCCTGATCATCATTCGGCCGGGTATCCTCCAAATTGACTTCGCGATCCTGATTCTGTTGCTGGCGACAATCACCCATGCCTTCTACCAGTTGTTCACACGCAAGGTTCGGATCTACGACGAGCCGATTACCTCATTGCTGTATACGGGACTGGTCGGCACCATTATCATGTCCGTGGTAGTTCCCTTTGAATGGCAGGCACCCGATCTCGCGCACTGGCCTTTGTTTGTGATGATGGGGTTGTGTGGGAGTGTGGGGCATTTCTGCCTGATCCGCGCCCTGCGGGCGGCACCGGCCTCGGTGATTTCGCCGCTCAACTACACCACCCTGATCTGGGCGACCGGCTTCAGCTACGTGCTGTTTGATGAACTCCCTGATGCCTGGGTTTACGCCGGTGCCGCCGTAATTATCGGCAGCGGTCTGTACATCCTGCATCGCGAACAGCGGGTTTCCAGCCAGGCACCGTCCGTACGACAACAAAGCTGATCAACGGTCCAGCTCTTTCGAATCAGGGTGGAAGTATTTCTCCTGATTCAAAACAGCGTGAGAATTTGTCCCGATGCCGTTTTCGATAGAATCGGCAAAGTTCCGTGCGCGTTGAACTAGTGTCGATATGGCCACTGCTGCGCAGTGTCAACCTGCTGCAGTACGCAGATGCGTAGTCATTGGCTGCGCGGTATCGTTGCCGCTCCTCCCGGCTCAACTCCGGATCGAATCGGCAACGGGCGAACAGTATCTCGTTAAGGTCGTTCCAGCAAATTCTGACTCCCTGCTTGCGGGCCAGCAGGATGATGGAAACGAACTTGTCCACCTCCGCCTGCAATTCAAGTTCGAGCCTGCTGACCGGCCGGTCATGCAGGGCATTGTAGGCCAGATAGACAAAATGGCTGACTCCTTCCAGGACCGTGCAATAGGCATTGAGGTTAGAGTTGTTGAGCTGGTCGAACGGGTTGTCTCCATCCAGGGAGGCCAGCAGTTCATCGGCAAGGAAAAGCGAAATGCCAAGGCCATCCGCTTCTTCAAGTACCAGGAGTTTTTCGTCTGTATTGCGAGAGTTTGGGCTGTTTTCCAGCGTGTCTGCCAGGCGGCGATCCGAAATCAGGAAATCATCTACCTGGTGATTAAGTTCAAGATCATAGTAACCCTGCAGCTGTGCCTGGATCAGGGCCGGAATCATCAATGGATTAACCGGGTTTTCACCTCACTGACATTGATCCCCTTTTTCCTGATCTTTTCGGCGAGGCGGGGATCCCTGTTTTGCAGCCATAATTCGTACAGGGAAATGAGGTCGCTGTTGCGGCGCAGGCTGGAGTTATCTGTAAACTCATCCAGCAGGCTTACAAACCGGGGGAACCAATCCGACAGTTCCCTGAAAACCGCACTATCGAGAGGCGTATCGCCGCTGTTTTCGATATCGGTTGAGAGCCAGCCATAAGCACCACAGCCCATGTCAATGTAATAGTCCACGCCTACCGGCTTTGTTGAAAGGCTCGCATTGAATATCCCGGAAATGAACAGGGCCACATCCCCAAGTCTGCGCAGGACCGACATTCTCTGATGCTTATTTGCCGCTTCCAGGGCATCACCGTACTGCAGGGCGAGGGGGCGGATGTCGAACCCGGTGGTACTGTCATAGTCGAAGAACTGATCCGATCGGGAGTATTCGCACAGTAGGTTAACAATATAGGCAAGGGATGAATCGCTGGTTTCGAGGTTGCGCCGCTGGCAGATTTCACTGAGCGATTGATGGAAAAAACTTTTAAGATTTCCGGTTTCAATTTTCCCGGTTTCATGGGTGAAGTCAGGCATCATTACCTCTGGACCAGATTCGGCGGTGTGTTGTTATAGGCTTGCAAGGTTTCCTGAAGTTTAAATCGATTACACCATTTGGCAAGCCAGCACTCACCGGGGAGTGCTGCTAACAGGGAACCAAGACGTGCACAATGACTCCCTGGAATAACGCAGATAAATGACTATCTGGCGCCCTATACCTGTTATATGATCCGGGATCGCCTACCCCTGTACCCGTCATGCCTTCAAGTAAAAACCCAAGTATCCGCACCGCCGAACCGGCAGACGCGATCCAGATTGCCGAATTCAACATCAACATGGCACGGGAAACCGAAGGCATGCGCCTTAAACCGGATGTCATCCTGGCCGGCGCAAAACGACTGATTGACGATGCCGCCCTGGGCTTCTACCTGGTGGCCGAAGCCGATGGAGAAATTATCGGCTCCCTCATGGTGACTACGGAATGGAGCGACTGGAGAAACGGGCAGTTCTGGTGGATCCAGAGCGTCTATGTGATTCCGGAGTGGCGCCGTATGGGGCTGTATCGTGCCCTCTATGAAAAAGTCAAGTTACTGGCTGACGACAATGAGAACGTTTGTGGCTACAGGTTATATGTTGAGCGGGAGAATGTCATCGCCCAGTCCACCTATGACCGTGTGGGCATGCACGAAACCCACTACAAGATGTATGAAGAACTCAAGGCCGGCATCGACTTTATCGATTCATAGCGTCCGGGATGCGAATTTCAGTTTAACCAGGCCGCACAGGATTGGCTGGAACAGGTCCCCTATTTCCAGAACCGGTTCTTCACCGTTGCCTTGCGCAGGGAATCCTCGCCTACATCCACATACAGGGTATTGCCGTGTTGGCTTTGGGCTGCCTCAACCATCGCAAAGGCCATATTGGTACCATAGTTGCTTGAATAAGCCAGGCTGGTAACAATACCGACCTGATTGCCGTTTGCATCCTTTACATCCCAGGTGTTGCGGGGAGAAAGCACGGCCTCACCACCGACAAACAGGTAAACAATGCTTTTCTCAGGCCCCTTGTCGCGCACCGCCTCGAGAGCAGCCCGGGACAGGTACTCCGCTTCCTTGTCGCTTTCAAAAAACCGGTCGAGGCCGCATTCATAGGGATTGTCGGCCAGGGTCATGTCACTGCCATATGAAAACAACCCTCTTTCAATGCGGTCAATGAGGTTGGGGCAGCCGGCGCGAATATTGAATTCCTGCCCTGCCTCCCAGATCGCGTCCCAGAGTGCGAGCCCTTTGGACGAGTCCTCAAGGTAGATCTCAAATCCGCCCTGGCCGCTCCAGCCGGAACGCGCGATAATGAAATCGGTGCCGGCCAGGCTGGCCTCGATAAACCAGAAAAACCGTATGTCCCTGACCTTTTCTCCCAGCACCTTCGCCATCAGGTCATCTGACCTTTTTCCCTGAATGGCGAGGGGGCTTACGTCCGGCTCAAAAACTGACACGTCCAGTTGACGACCAAAAGTAATTCCCTTCAACCACAGCAGGACGCCGGAATCAGCAATTGAAATCCAGAAGCTATCCTCAGCCAGGCGAATATTTTTTTTTAATTCTACAGCGACCCCCGATATCTACCCTCGTTGCTACACGACGATCGTCCGATCTCGCACCGGGATATATCCCTGGGCGTGACCAACTCTACCAGTTTCAGTGCATCCGGTCCGCTCACTTCAACCTGGCGCTCACAGGATACATCCCATATCTGCACGAAATTACAAAGGTGGTCGTAATCTTCTTCGACAGAACGAAAAAAAGATGCCAGTGGCATGTGGTTATAGGTCGTAAACGCCTTGGCCCCCTGCTCAAATACCCGTTCTTCGAAAGGCGTTTGGCGAATTCTTCGGGATAACACGAGATTTGGCAATATCAGCTGTCGGGAATTCATTTTCGAATGATCTATAATCAGTTGCTTCAAAAAGGCGCGTATTATGCGCCGAAATACGATGACAGTGAAATAGGAAACCGTGATATTACGATCCGGAGAAATAGGTGTATTGCCCCCGGTTTTACCGCTGGTTATCCGGATTTGGCACTGAATACATCACTATGAAAGAAAACTATGAGAGTTTTGACCCGATAAATGGACTTAACTATGTGCAGTTGTCGCCGATATCATTTTTGCAGCGCGCTGCAGATGTTTATCCGCATCACCCCTCGATAATTTACGGCTCCCGCAGATATGACTGGAAAACCACTGCCGGACGATGTCGGCGGCTGGCTTCGGCGCTGAAAAAACTGGGGGTCGAAAAGGGCACCACGGTGGCGATGATGGCTGCCAACACCCCGGAACTGGCCGAGGCGCACTTTGGGGTGCCGATGTCTGGCGCGGTACTTAATGCGATTAATACCCGGCTCGATCCGGACACCGTTGCCTACATCCTCGAACACGGCGATGCCCGGGTACTGATAACAGACACCCATTTTTCAAATGTCATCGGCACGGCCCTGGAATCGCTGGAGAACCCGCCCCTTGTCATTGATATCGAGGATTTACAGGCGCCGGCCCCGCAAGGTGCCGGACAAAGGCTCGGCCAGCTCACCTATGAGGAGCTGCTCGATAGTGGCGACCCAGATTCAGGCTGGGGGCTGCCGCAATCCGAATGGGATGCCCTGACCCTGAACTACACCTCCGGAACCAGCGGCCGCCCCAAGGGCGTTGTCTACCATCACCGCGGATCGTACCTGATGTCCATGGGCACCGTGGCGGCCTGGCAGATTCCAAGGCATGCACGCTACCTGTGTACGGTGCCCATGTTCCACTGCAATGGCTGGGGGCATGCCTGGACC
>PVMK01124890.1_pt1 | contig 25972 bp, 23 predicted proteins | sample 1853481 | NCBI WGS metagenome assembly PVMK01 (sample SAMN08533507, study PRJNA380276) | Marine sediment metagenome, whole genome shotgun sequencing project.
CTTACTCCCAGTTTCTGGATAGCCTGAGCCGAGAGCCATGTGAACTGTTCCGCCGATCTTTTCATCGTACAGGATGGATTTAGTAAATCTATCGATAGCCTTGTTCGTGCCGATAGCAAACTCGCCAAGATATCGAGCTCGCTCGGCAATCTCTAACACAGATTGCAGAAACTTTTCGTTTTTCTGAGCAGAAGCTTCGACAACCTGTCCTTCCTCGAACCTGAGCTCGACTCCACTAACTTCCCGACCTCCATAGATCGCCGGGTAGGTAAAACGTACCCATCCCTGGACCGACGACTCTACTGGCCCGGTGAATATCTCCCCACTTGGCATATTCCGGTGACCGTCCGAATTGATGAAAGTCCGATCTTGAATTGATAGGGTCAGGTCAATATTGGTTCCATGTAGGCGCACAGTTGATTTCCCATCTAGCCAGTCGACCAGTTTCTGTTGCTCTTTCGACATCTGCAGCCATTCTCTGACCGGATCATCCTTATCAACATGGCAGGCGGCATAGACGAAGTTCTCAATATCGCTTAAGGACATGTCGGCTTCTTGGGCGTGAGCGTTAGTTGGATACATCGTGCTAACCCACCTATAATCACCCTGAGCGCTGCGTTTCATGTTGATAGCCATTAACTCTTTAAAAGCGGATTGCCGGATTTGCATTCTCTTAGGATCTACACCGCTTAGCATTCTTGTATTATTTGCCCCTCCAATTGCAATTCGGCAGTCATAACTTTCGGCAATCAGTCTCGCAGGAGATGGAACATGCTGGAGTTGTTTGTCGCTTCCTTCCTTCAGCATTATTTCTTGAAAGGCTTGATCTTGAACGAGGACAAAGGGGTTTCCCCCGGATCTAATCACCTGCCTGTACGTCTCGGTAATCAGTGGCATACAGGGAATACTCCCCCAAATCATTACCCGATCTCCTTCCTGGACTGCAACGCAATACTCAACCAGCAGCTTAGCCAATTTCTGGACACGCGGGTCTGACATTCAATTCTCCTTTAAATTCATCGTTGAACCTGTGGATGAGAACAAAGGAACTGACTCGCGCACAGCACAGGCTGCCTGATAAAAGGCGCTTCATGTTAATAATCGGGCGAATAATCGTTGTCAAGAAGCTATTGACGAATAGCCCATGAAATTATATCGTAAAGTGGAATGAGCCAAAGGATTGATCTAAGGGAGAACTCGATTGTGAATCTCTGCGGTGATTCGTCGAACATTGGTGTTGAGAAACTGATTGGTACGGCCACCTGCATGATGGAAACATCCGAATCGCTCGGATTGGCGCTGTCACACCCAGATGGTTCAAACGACTTTTGGTCACATTCACGAACAACATATCTCCTCCGCGCTCTTGCTATTTGGCCTTAATTTTCAACGACAGGAGGTAACAATGTACCCTGAAGATCGTGTCTTAGTGGCATATTTGCCAGAACCGGCCGATTTCGATACGGTCCAACGAGATCGCTGGTACCGGATACCAGAAAAGCATGCACCAAAAGGTCTGTTTGCCGAGTATTTCGCTTTCTACTTCGGTAGCAATTTCGGTGCAGAAAAATGGGCCATCCATTATTACGCCAGGCAACAAGGCTATGAGTTAATGAAACGCATAGACCTGTTTCCGGACGAGCCCGATCATCCTCATTTTTCTGAAAACTACTTCAAAGTATCACTGGGTCCATTGATGAAACTGGCCCAGCCCATCATAAGCCTTCGCTGGCGCCGCATAACCTTCGTGCACACCACCTGGGACCGATTTCAAGACGCTCGCGAGATCAACGATTTATTCATTGAGGGGGGCGAGTATTGTGATAGATTGTATGCTACATTAAAAGAGCGTGGCATTCAGGCCGAACGCAATTTCCGCGTAGATGATCAAGGAGGCGTTTACGAAATACCGCTGGTCATACCGTGTAACGACGGACGCGTTGAAATTGAGCAAAGCCAATTGCCGAGATCTCAGGAAGAGGTGGATAAATTGGCTGACGAAATCGAATCCTTATCCACATCCAGAGGCGGAGTACAACAGGATTGAATTTCAATAATGCTATCTTACAAGAAGGCTCCCTATGCTAACCGGTGGCTGTCTCTTGCACAAGATCATTAGCCAGCTGATCTAATGGGTACTTCAACAATAGGTTTTCGACCACGAGCCTTGTATTGGCATTATGCTCTAATTGCCATATCGCCTCATCTGTCTGACGGAGACTCCTGACGACTTCTTGGGTGTTCCAGTCAACCGCAAGCCTCTGAATCGTCGGAGCATCGTCGATGTTTACGGCAATCGTCGTCTGCATACCTCCAATTGAAACGATGGCAAGATCGCGCCACCAGCTTAACCAGGTACGTAACAGTTTCATTAAATCATCAGGATTGCGCGACAAGCCGGCAGCCATTTCAAATCGACCGACTCGACTCTTGGCCAGCGCCTCGTGTAAGAGAGCCAGTCGCGAAGAACGCTCGACTAAAAGCGATGGATGCTTCGCCGCCTCGATCGCCCAACCGATTCGACCATCGGCAAGATGGGCAAGCTTGCGCGATAATTCTTTGTCGACACCCATATGCTTCTCTAGTTCCTCGCGAATTAAATCTGTCTGCACCGGTCGCAGTGCGACCCGTTGGCAACGCGAAGGAACCGTAGGCAGCAGCAGATCCGGATCTAACGCCGTCAAAATAAGCACCGCGTAACTTGGAGGTTCTTCGAGCGTTTTCAAGAACGCATTTGATGCGTTGGCGTTGGCATTATCAAATCCCTCGAGAATGGCCACTTTATATCTGGCTTCAGCCGCGGTGAGATTGAGAGCCTTTTGGAGTTCTCGAATCTGATCGATTTTGAGGGTCCTTTTTCCACGGCGTCCTTGCTCGCCCTTGACGACAAAGACGTCAGGATGACGACCAGTGCCAATTAAGGTGCATGACCGGCAAACTCCGCAAGGGCGATCAACCTGCTCAGGAGAAGTGCAGTTCAGTGCTTGAGCAAACGTTCGCGCCAACGTGGCTTTGCCGACTTGTGACGGACCTGTAATTAGATAGGCATGGACCAGGCGGTCGAGTTCAATAGCCTTCGACAACATATCGACGGCCCAGTCGTGCCCGACGATGTCATTCCAATGGGACATGATGGAATTGTAAAACCTAATGTTAATTTCGTAAATCTCAATCGTCATTAGCACAGTGTGAATTACAATTTGTGTCCGGCTCATCCTCCCTGCTCACTGCGCTTTGCCTTTTGCCTGTTAAGCACTATAAATACCTTTATGGACGCCATAGCTATTTCAGGCAATCTGGAATTCGACGAGGTGCCATTCCTCGACCGGGACGTGGTGCTTGCCCTTTATATAGCGAGAGCCCGGCACCTGGTAGCGTCTGGCTCAATCAAGGAAACTGTAGAGTCAATAGTGGATGAATACCAGGGATAATGTTGGTTCGATCGACTCCAAATTGAATCTGGATCTGACCGAATGACCTGGGCACAATCAAACCGGAGAAAAGAAAATGAATGACGTCGTGATTGTAAGCGCTGTACGAACGCCAATAGGGCGTTTTGCCGGGACACTTTCGGCGATTCGACCGGACGACCTTGCTGCTCTCGTTATCAAGGAGGCGCTGGCTAGAGCTGGCGTTGACCCGGCTGAAGTTGAGGAAGTTTACATGGGCTGTGCCAATCAAGCCGGAGAGGATAATCGAAATGTGGCCCGAATGGCAACCCTTCTGGCTGGTTTGCCATATCAGGTAGCGGCCGTGACTTTCAACCGCCTCTGTGCCAGTGGCCTTAACGCTGTAAACCAGGCCGCCCGGGCAATCAAGGCCGGGGAAGGAGATGTATTTGTGGCTGGTGGCGTGGAGAGCATGTCCCGGGCCCCTTATTCCATTTCGAAAAACTCTAGAGCCTGGGGACCGCCAGGTAATGTAACGGCCTATGACACAACACTTGGTTGGCGTTATCCGAATCCAAAGATGGAGGCTATGTTTCCGCTTGAAGCAATGGGGGAGACCGCAGAGAATATCTACGAGCTCAGCTGCGCCGGGGATGTTGAGGGTGGACAGATAACCCGCGAGGATCAGGATGCCTTTGCCTTCGAGAGTCAACGACGGGCGTGCGAGGCCATTAATGCCGGTCGATTTAAGGAAGAAATCGTGCCAGTAATGATTCCCCAACGTAAAAAAGATCCAATTAGCATGGACACCGACGAACACCCACGCATTAAGAAAACTGAGAACGGATATGAATTGGTTACCAGCGAAGCGATCCTTGCCAAACTGCGACCAGCCTTTCGCCAGGGTGGAACGGTAACAGCAGGCAACGCAAGCGGATTAAACGATGGAGCCGCTGCTCTGGTTCTGATGTCGGCCGGACGCGCTGAAGAGCTGGATATCCAGCCTATGGCACGCTGGATTGCATCGGCAGCCGCCGGAGTAGACCCACGGACGATGGGTATTGGTCCTGTACCGGCCACAAAAAAGGCGCTGATGCGCTCGGGTCTTAGCCTGGCTGATATCGATTTGATAGAGTTAAATGAAGCCTTCGCCGTTCAATCCCTGGCAGTTATCAGGGAGCTTGGTCTTCCGGTCGACAAGACAAATGTCAACGGTGGGGCGATCGCCCTTGGTCACCCGCTTGGCTGCTCTGGCGCCCGCATAACGACCACCTTGCTCTATGAAATGAAGCGACGGAAGCTTGATGGGCAACGGATGCGATATGGTCTGGTAACGCTCTGCGTCGGCGTCGGCCAGGGCGAAGCGACAATTGTCGAGTTACTTTAGGTTTTATCTGGACCAAGCTATTTTATTGCGTTCCACGAGACAACTGACAAAAATCGATACAATCATATGCGCGTTTTTATCACCGGAGGGACGGGCTTTATCGGCTCCAATTTAGTCGAAGCTCTGAATGCAGAAGGTATCGTACCGATCGTTCTTAGACGGGTGAGTTCATCGCTAGACCTTCTTGACGGATTAGAATACGAACCGGTGATTGGGGATATTCTCGATCCACCAGAATTCCTTTCTGAGGCTATGAATGGATGTGTTTGGGTGTTCCATGTAGCCGCTTTATCTGACTATCGGTGGCAGGATAGTGATCGGATCTACCAGGTAAATGTCGACGGCACTAAAAACCTGCTGGCAGCGGCTAAAGCTGCTGCGGTCGATCGATTCATATTCACAAGCTCTTCTAGGCGCCCTGGGCATTCCTGATAATGGTGTAATGGCGGATGAGTCACATACATTCAATTTATCTCCCGAACAATTTCCTTATGGGCACAGCAAGCATCTGGCAGAGGTTGAGGTTCGCCAAGCCGTTGAAGACGGATTAGCGGCCGTTATTCTTAATCCGACTGCGGTCATCGGCCCGCGAGGAATAGATCAAACTGCCAGCTCTCTTTTCGTTGAAGCATCAAAAGGACGTATGCGTTTCTATCCGCCCGGGGGAATTAATATTATCGCCGTGCAAGATGTTATCGCGGGTCACATTGCCGCAGCCGAACGGGGCCGGATTGGGGAAAACTACATTCTTGGCGGAGAGAATGTATCCTTCCGCGAAGTGTTTTATATCGGCAGCGAGGTGGCTGGAAAGAAACGGCCAATAGCTGAAGTGCCCGGATGGCTATTACCATTTCTCGCCTCGGGATTCTCAGCTTTACATAAGGTAATTGGTGACAGAATGACTTTGGATGCAAATCAGATTCGTCTCGCGGGAAGAAAGGTGTACGCAGATAGTAGCAAGGCTATCCGCGAGCTTGGACTGCCGCAGACGCCATTTCGGGTTGCTCTCCAACTAGCTTACGATTGGTACAAGCTCCACGGATACATTAAATAAACAGCTAAAAGCAACGGCGGATCGCACAGGGGTTTTTTGAGCCAAGGATGGTAATTTTCGACCTTCCATTTTAAGAAATATTTGCATATTTCTTGGTTTGTGGTAGTCTCTAAGCGGCTCAGAGATGCCCCGATAGTCGCCAGATTATCGGGCATCTCATTTTTTTTGCCGTTTTCCCCTAGATAGCCGGATCATGGGGTTCAATCACCAAAGAAATCCGCCTTGGGCGTCAAAAAACGGCCGCCGCAGCAACCGAACTAATGCCTGAATATTGTGCAATAGTAGACATAAAGTAAACAGAGGGTGGAATGAATTTTGGAGACGTCGGCGGGTCATGGCGGTCTTCTGCCTTCGCTATTAATTGCTACCGTTATGATTTACAAAGGAAGCTCTCAATACCGGTATTATTAAACGATGTTAATACTCATCGAGGGCCTGGTTTACCGCCTGGTGTAGTTGCGACCAGTAGCTCCCACAGTTCTTTTTGTCTAGAGTTCGATTGCAAAATCGAGACCACTATCGCCCGCGTCAACGCTGACTGATGCCTGACTATCATCCGTCCGGCTCAAGAGAAAGTCAGCCAGCGGTTCGCGCAAATTTCGAGCGATGATGCGGCGCAGAGGTCTGGCTCCAAATTCCGGTTGGTCATTTTGAGCTAGGAGCCATTGTTTTGCATCGTTCGAGACGACTAATTCAATTCCCTGCTTATTTGCGAGCCGGAACTCCTTCTTGAGCATTAAGTCGAGGATGGTGGCCAACTGCTCGGGCGTCAGTTGGTGAAATAATATTATATCATCCAACCGGTTCAAGAACTCAGGCCTGAAAAACCGGCGGACCTCAGCCAATACAATCTCCTTCTCTCGCGCACCGATGACCGGGATAAGCATATGGTAGGCACCAAGATTGCTTGTCATGATGAGTACGGTCTCGCTAAATGTTGTGAGCCGGCCCTGTCCGTCTGTCAGTCGTCCCTCATCCATGACTTGCAGCAGTACATCCAAAACCCGGGGATGGGCCTTCTCTACTTCGTCGAAGAGTACAACCGTATATGGACGCTCCCTCACGAACTCAGTTAGCTGGCCGCCGCCTTCGAATCCTACGTAGCCTGGAGGAGCGCCAATCAGCCTGTTTACGCTTGCCTCTTCCTGGTATTCGCTCATGTCCAGAGTAATCATGGCTTCTTCTGTGCCAAACATAAATTCGGCCAGCGTTTTGGCAAGCTCTGATTTCCCAACCCCGCTCGCCAAGAAAGAGAAATGAACCAATCGGTCGCTTCGGATCCCGTAGTCCTACCCGTGCGGTTTTAACTGCTCGGCTAACGGCCAAGATCGCTTCATCCTGGCCGATTATTCGCCTGTGTAAGTGTTCTACCATGTTGGCGTAGCGACTCTGTTCATCTTCGCCAAGCTTGGCGATGGGGATCTTAGTCATCATACTGGCGGCAACCATCACATCGTCGCTGCCCAACCGGCCGTCGCTCTCGACCTCTGGAAGGATGAGGGCGTGCTCGCTTGCAACCATGCTAACCAAGGCGCACGATCTATTAAGAAGCTGCACAGCAGAGGCGGGCAGAACGGTCGACTGGATGTATTGCTTGGCAAGATTCGTGGCAGTTTCTAGAGCCTCAGCCAGGACCTCGATCTCGTATTCCTGTTCTAAGCGACCGACATGGAAGCCAAGCATCGCTAACGTCTCATCCGTCGTTGCCGGCGGAACGTCCAGGCGCTGCGTGTGCTGCCGAATGATACGCTCCCGGCTAAGTCGTTCGTAGGCCGCTGGTGTGGCCGTACCAATCACCACATGTTCCCCACCGACTATTGCCTTGTGTACCTCTCGATTGACAGCCTCTGGATACTTGGCCCGTAATCGATCTGCGAAGAAACGATCGATACCCGGTATGAACAACACACCGTTACTAGCACGGCGCATACCAACGCGCACGGCCGCAAGAGGATCTTCTAGCAATGCCGTCTCGCTAATCTCGACAAACGATCGAAGCTTGACCGGACTATTTTCGGCTGCAAGAAGTTGGGCGAGACTATAGCCAAGTGTCCGCTTGCCAGCTCCTTCGTGTCCAACGAAAACAATGTGACGTTTCTGTGCGAGGGACAAAAGGTTGAGCGCTTCACGCAACAGACCTTTTCGTTGATAGTAAGGTTCCGCGTTACCTTTCCTGGCTTCGTCGATTACATCTCGGATGACAGGCGATCCATCCTGGGCTACCTCTCCGAGTAGAGCAATAACGGCCGCTACGGTCACGCCAATTCGTTGGAGCACCGCGTAAGTTGTCACGTTTTGCTGGGCCATAGCCGCCAGAGCGTGACCACTCCCTGCCTTTAGCTCATCCCTTGCCTGGGCAATAGATAAGGCCTCATCCAGTACCACCAGCATCTCCTCGGACAGGGAAATGTCTTCGCCAAAGTCATCGGTGAAATTGAATTTCGCGTCTCGTCCCGGAGCATTCCTGGCCATCATGTCGACGCGTCTGGTTAACTCGGACCAGTCAAAGCCGCGCTGCTGAGATAGTTGAAACAATATCTGGTAGCCTGCCGTATTCTGCTCATCTAAGAGTGTTCGAAGCAGAAGCTGTGGCGTAAGGAGCTTCTGCCCGTGTTCACTCCTACTTGCCGCTGCGGTTGTCATCAATTGCGACAACTCTGGGGACGGGATATTTGGATTAAGGGTATTCATCATTCTCTGTACAAGAAAACGAGGCAAAGGGGACTCCTTTGCCTCCCAAATCAGACGATGGTTCCTAGTATTTTATCAGAAAAGCTCAAATGAGTAGATCAGGCCCGGTGACTGAATCCGGCAAACTCGAATAAATCACCCGGAAACAGATTCTTCCTTTGTTAATTCGCGCTTAAGAACCTTACCAACGCTGGTCTTGGGAAGTTCATCTCTGAATTCAATCAGCCTTGGATACTTGTACTTAGCTAAATAATCCTTGCTCCACTCAATTATCTCCTGAGCGTCTGTTTCGTCTCCGGCTTTTTTTACGATCCACGCTTTGACGGTTTCTCCACGTCTCGGATCGACAACACCTGCAACAGCGACCTCGATTACTGCCGGATGAGTCAAGAGCACCTCTTCGACCTCTCGAGGATAGACATTGAACCCAGAGGCGATAATCATGTCTTTCTTCCGATCTTCGATGTAGAAGAAACCGTCCGCATCCATCCTGGCGATATCTCCAGTGTAAAGCCAGCCGTTGCGTATTGCGTTCTCAGTTTCAGTCGGCATTTGCCAGTAGCCCTGCATGACGCTGGAGCTTTTGATAATAAGCTCACCGATCTCGCCAACGGGCATGTTGTTCTCGCCTTCAATCGGATCTACGATACGACTCTCGACACCCGGAAAAGGCAGCCCAATCGATCCCTCCCTATATTCGCCATATACCGGATTGCCGTGGGTAATAACGTGCGCTTCCGTAAGCCCATAGCCCTCAAGCAGTTTCCCCCCGGTGAGTTCTTCAAACCGCAATTTTGTCTCCAACATCAATGGAGCCGATCCTGAAAGACAAATACGGATGGATTTGATATCGTACTTTCCACTGGCGACGTCAGGATTGTTGTTGATTGCTATGTAGAGCGCCGGAACCCCAGGGAATATACTTGGTTTATACTTGTTGATACTACTCAGCAGGTCTTTCTGATCTCGTGGGTCCGGGATGAGAACGAGAGACGCGCCAACTAGCACCCCAAAGCTCATGGCCACAATCAAGCCAAAGGCGTGGAACAGGGGGATGGCGGTCAACACTACCTCCTCGCCTTCACGAAGATCGGTCAGCCAACAGCGCCCGGAAATTGTATTAGCAACCAAATTGCGGTGAAGAGCAATCGCTCCTTTTGACAGCCCGGTCGTTCCTCCCGTGTATTGGAGCAAGGCAATATCATTATAAGTAACGTGGACGTCGGCCTGTGGCGCCTTCTTTCCTGCAGCTATCAGATCCTGGAACCAAAGATCACCAGCATCCAGTGAGACGCTGTGCCCTTGCTGCCGCTCCTTGGCCAACGAAAAGAGTATCTTCAGGTGGAATGGAAGGTATTCCTTGATGTTAGTGACAATGACGCGTTTTATGTTGGTACGGCCCCGGGCCTGCACTTTCTTCAACATCTGATAAAAAAGACTCATAACGAAGACAGTCTCAGCCCCACAGTCGGCAAGTTGGTGTTCCAACTCGCGCTTAGAGTAAAGCGGGTTAGTTGCGATGACGATGCCACCTGCTTTCAAAATTCCGAAGAAGCTGATTACGAATTGGGGAATATTGACCATATAGATGACGGCTCGGTCCCCTTTCTTGAAACCGTTTGCCACCAAAGCGCTAGACAGGTTATCCGCAAGCTCGTTCAATTCTTCATAAGTGATCTCCTGGCCCTCACAAATAATTGCAGGACGCTCTGGGTATTTGAGACCGGACACCTCCAATAGCTTGTGCAGCGGCTGTTTTGGCAAGTCGAATGTCTCTGGTACACCTTCTTCGTAACTCTTAAGCCATGGTTTCTCGGAGTAGGGATCGGTCATGGTATGATATCTCCTTCCACATTGACTCGAATGATGACTTGAAGTAGTGAAACTAGTTTCAACTGATGCAACTCATTAGTTGACATAACGATAAACGAGGGTCTATTTCCGGTCGGTTTTGACCGATAGAATCACGCATAGTTGTTGACCAGCCGAGCCTCCCTAACGAAAGTATAATCGCGGCTCTATGCTCATGTCAATTAAGCTGGGATGGTTTATCGTAATAGCGAACGTGGCACCGGATTATTTATGGGGTTGGGGCTATGCTGTATGGCTGAGTCCGAGTCTCATCAAGAGGCTGGTCTATGAGGGGACCGCGTGTAACCGGCGACGAGCCATCCGGTTCCCGGATTTTCTATTATCCCTGAGCGATTAGGCCGGAATCCCGGAGCTTGCTAACACTATCTTCCCAGCCAGGGGGTTTCTGACGGCTAAAGGCCTGAATTTCGTCTTCCACAAGGTATTCGACACGGTAATATTCAACTGACCATCCGGCTGATTCTTCCCATCGGAGAACGGCATATTTCGCCCGCCAATCACCATCACCGGGAAAACTGACGGAACTGATATTCGCCAGAGTCATATTGCGGTAATAACGCAAACCAGGAACATGCAAGTGGCCAAAGGCTACGATTGCAGCCCTGGTGTCAATGAATAGAGGTTCCAGCTCCTCGTCTTTCTGTCTGACAGTGCCCAATAATGCTTTCTGCTTCTCTTCATCTGGGAAAATAACCCGGCTTAGGTCTTGTGGATTTGCATGCACAATGAGAAGGTCGTCGTCGGTGTTTTGAGTTGGTGAAATTCGAAGTTGAAATGATGATTCAAGCGTCGTCAACCAGGATCTGGCCCCATCATCAAGCTTCTGGATAGTCCAGTCGCTAAACTCCTCGATTACCTTCATTCGATCACGCGTGGCTTTAGCCATGCCCCTTTCAATCTCTGGCGGTCTATGGATCCAAACATCTGTGTTCCCAACCAAACAGCTGATTTCGCGCCCACGTATTTCTTCCAGACATTCCAGGGGTCGAGGACCGAAGAGGCAGGCATCGCCAGCAAACACGATGCGGTCTAAGTCTTCTTGTTCGTCAATGTGATTTAGAACAGCCTTGAGGGCCGCTAGATTACCATGGACGTCTGAAAAAACAGCAATTCGCATGAGAACTCAGTTACACGTCGACCTAGTCACCGAATAGATCCTTTTCTTGGTGAAGGATCTCGCGCAACCTATTTCGCCGCGTTTTTCCACTGAGGGTTTCAAGGGAACGCACATTTAGCGGATCAATCAGGTTTCTGAGTAAGCGAAGATCCTCAGACGATGGTGGCTCTGTCTCGGGAACTAGATCGGGAATGATAAATTCGAATCCCGTTTTTGCCTGTAACCTGCGAAGCGGAACTCCTGGATGAATACTCGTCAGTCGCATTCGCCCGCTATCGGGTTCGAAGTCAAACTGGGCCAGATCGGAGACCAGGTAGCCTGGCCCCTTTCCAGGTCGGAGCTGAGGGTCCCGACCAAGACCGCTAGTAAAATCAATTTCCGCGACAAAAGTGTGCCGGCCGTGCCGAGGGACATAAAGGTAGATGTTGTGGCCCAATGCGGTCACATCAGGTATGCCGCCTACTCCAGGCAAACGCAACCGTGGTTTCCTGTATGTTCCGCCAATGTGTACGTTGTTGAAATTGCCAAAGACATCTATTTGGCCAGGCCGAAAAAACTCGATCGGCCTGAAGCGGGGCAGAAAGTCACATACTGCTTCGACGAATTTGACGTTATAGAGCCCCTTGCTTATCCAGAGTCTCTCAATCGTCGATATTCCCAATGGCGCCCAATCGCGGCAAACTGATTGGCCAATGGCGGATATAAAGGAAAGGTTTGGGGCATGAGTGACTCTAGCCAGTAAGTAACCGGCCGCGACCAGGGGCGTTGCGAGACCGTGGGCCACAATCTGACCATCGGGTATCTGGCGGCTGATGCAAACAGCCATGATCTCGTCTTTTGTGTAGTTGTCCATCTAAAAGCGATCTTAACTTTGCAGATATTCTTCAAACTGGCCCTGATTGCAGGCCTGTATATAGCGCAATAGCTCTTCGCCGTCGACTGCGTACTTGGGGTAGCAGGAAGTTGGCCAGGCGCCGTTTGGCGAAAGCACAACGGCAGTAACTGGCATTCCTCCAAAATCAATGTCTTCCTCAAGTTTGTCGACAATTTCCTCTGCGGTGATGATTACGGTTTCTGCTACCAGGGTTAGCTCGTGGTCAATTGTCGGATTACCACCTAGACTGCAGTTTCCGTAAGTATCTGCTTTTAAGACATGGATCACGGCTACATCACAACTGATCGCCGGAAAGGCTGTGACTTCCTCTTTGGAATATGGATCTCGAATCGTTTGGACATCGGGTCTGGCCGAGAACATGCCAGTTCCTTGCCAGGCTCGACTGGGCATAAAGCCAACGCGCGCCATTTGAGCTCGTAAGCCATTGGCAATACTTGCTTCGCTTTCCTCGATCGTCTCTATAGTGCCATCTGACGCGGCTGTAGTGTACATCGGGGCCAAACCAAAGGACTCCAGTCCAAAGTAGCAGGTGCGAACTCGCCCCACCATCTCGGCGCCTACCAACATATCAGAGGCTATCCCCGCCGTAAAAGCCAGAAGTGTGAGGTCACGAGGAGGGTGGGGCTGTGTAATGAGGGCTCGTACAAAACTTACGGGACGACGATAAATCGTCAATCCGCCTAAGGCTAGCGTCTGCCCATCGCTGACATATTGGATCGCTTCGTCAATCAGGATCGTCTTGTCTTTCATCTCTTTATGGGAGGTAACGAAGAATTCTCCCAGCGGTAGAGTATACAGCAACTACCAAAGGGAAAGAGGTTAATTCTGGCGCTCAAGAACCAGGTCGACCAGTTCAACCAGTCCGGCGGATGCTGGAGAATCGGGCACAATCGCAATACTTGAGATAGCAGCAGCGGCCATTCTCTCGGCCTCCTGAAGGGCGATTTCTACCGCTCCCGAGTCTCTTAGACGAGCCATCATGGCCATAATCGGATCTACATCGCCGCCACTAATAGACCGGCCGTCGGAAGTATTCCGTCCATTCTGGGCCATCAGCGCGCCAGATCCCTGGTTCACATCGTTGCCGACTGGTTTTCCCAGCGTGTCAGGATCACCTACAACGTCGAGAACGTCATCGACGATCTGAAAGGATATGCCTAGATGCTCGCCGTAATTGCCCAAGGCCTCGACGATAGGCTCCTCTCCGCCTGCTAAGCGGGCACCCATCATGGCGCCGGCTCTAAAAAGGCTGGCTGTTTTGAGGGCCACAATTCTCTTATATGTTTCCTGATCGATGACGCCAGATTTCGCGGTTGCCGCCTGGAGAGTTTCTCCTTCCACCAGTTTGACGCACGCATCCGCCATGACGACATTGTAATCACTACTGTATGGAGCCATAAGCTCATACACTTTTGTGAAGAGGTAATCGCCGGTCAACAGCGCAAATGTACGTCCCCAGCGCGCATGGACAGCAACTCTTCCTCTACGTGTCGGACTGTGATCGTTGATATCGTCATGCACCAGGGTTGCGGTATGGACAAGCTCTATGGCTGCTGCTAGTGGGACAACAGTCGTAAGATCATCACCGCCGGCCGCCAGGTAGCACAAGAAAACAACTTGAGGTCTCAATCTCTTGCCACCGGCGCGAATAATATGGTGACTGCTCTCCTGGAGCATCTCGATTTTTGTCTGAACCACTCTGTCCAACAGCTGGTCGACAGAGGCAATCCCTTGTTCAACCTGATATAGCATTCTTTCAGGCCCTCTTTCACAACTTTCAAATAGTTTTGAACATTATAGAATGTAGCAATTTGATCGTCAAGGTATTTGTGAAAATTTTAACAAAATGAGAACGAGTTTCGACGATCTTTGCCAATATCGTTCCGACCAGGCCAGTGATATAATGGTTACCGCTGAGAAGTTGTAGCTTATTGTCGAATAGACCGCGGTTCGATGGGGTTGTCGCATGCATGATTTGAAACAGCGTATCTTGGCCGAAGGCCAGAATCTTGGACGTGGAATTCTGAAGATTGACAGCTTCTTGAATCACCAGCTGGATGTCGATCTCATGGAGCACGTTGGGGCGGAAATCGCTAGCAGATTTGCAGACAGTACTCCCGATCTCATTTTAACGGCTGAAGTAAGCGGCATCGTTCCGGCAGTCATGGCGGCTAGGGCGCTGAATAATCTCCCCGTCGTATATGCTCGGAAACACAAGCCCATCACCATGAGTGAGCCGGTCTACATTGAAGTTGCGCCGAGTCATACAAAGGGTGGTCAGGTGAATCTGATGGTGTCCCCCGAATTCTTGCGCTCAGGAGCCCGGGTTCTGATTGTCGACGATTTTTTAGCAAGTGGCAAGACGATAGAAGCCCTGGCACGTATAGTTCAAAATGCAAATGCGACCCTCGTTGGGATATCGGTTGTCGTTGAAAAATCGTTCGAAGGAGGTCGCCTTGCCCTATCTCATTGGGGGGTACCGATTGAGTCAATGGCCACGATTCTAAGCATGAGCGGCGACCAGATAGTCATCGCGGATGACGAACATCAAGCTTTGTAGAAACCGCCCACTAAAAGAGCGAATTATCTGCTTGTACGATAAGAAGAAGGCGCCACAATGCTCCGTGAAGCCAATCACGACACGATAATCATACTTGATTACGGTTCCCAATATAGCCAGCTTATTGCCCGCCGCCTCCGGGAGGTCAACGTCTTCTGTCGTCTTTACTCTTGGCGCAGCCTGCCGGAAAAAGTCATGGCCCACAATCCAAAAGGATTTATCTTGAGTGGAGGACCTCGAAGCGTCTATGATCAGGACGCTCCGGATTTGCCGCAATACGTGCTTGAAAGTGGCAAGCCGGTGTTGGGTGTTTGCTACGGAATGCAGCTTCTTGCTCACCATCTAGGAGGCCACGTAGCGGCGAGCCAACATCGCGAATACGGACCAGCTATCTTGGACGTAGATCAGACCGAGAATCCCCTCTTTACTGATTGGAAAATTGAAACGGCTTCGGATCCAGGTGCTATGCCGGAAGATCAAGTATGGATGAGTCACGGCGATCGTGTTGAGAAACTACCGCCAGGATTTCGCCCGTTAGCTCATAGCCAAAACTCACCTCTTGCCGCTGCAGCAGACGTTCAGCGCGGGCTATATTGCGTTCAATTTCATCCTGAGGTTGACCATACACCGCAAGGCCGCTTACTGCTCCGGAACTTCGCCTTCCTGATATGCGGCTGCAGCGGTGATTGGACTCCGGCCAATTTCATAAATGAGCAGGTCAGGTATCTGAAGGAAAAGATAGGCACCGCGAGAGTGTTATTGGGTCTTAGCGGCGGAGTAGACTCAGCTGTCACAGCCGCTCTCTTGGGGAAGGCAATCGGCAATCAGCTCGTCTGTGTCTTTGTCAATCACGGGCTCTTACGCAAGGACGAAGAAAACCGGGTTGTTGAAACGTTTAGACACAGATCTGGGATGCAACTAGTAACTGTAAACGCAATCGAAGAGTTTATGGAGTCACTCGAAGGCGTTACCGATCCCGAGCAGAAAAGAAGAATAATCGGCGAACAGTTCGTGCGAGTATTCGAGCGTGAATCTCGAAAGTTAGGAAATATTGAGTATCTGGCTCAGGGAACGATCTACCCAGACGTGATAGAAAGCGCGAGTCACTCTGGGTCGGCAGCGCACACAATTAAGACCCATCACAATGTCGGAGGACTGCCAGTAGAGATGGATTTCGAATTAGTGGAACCTCTTAGACTGCTTTTTAAAGACGAGGTGCGGTTGGTTGGAAGCAATTTGGGCTTGCCCGATAAAATCGTTTGGCGCCAGCCATTTCCCGGACCTGGCCTGGCCATTCGTTGCCTGGGAGAGGTCACCTGGGACCGTCTGAACCGGCTAAAGAACGCGGATTCTATATTCATAGACGAATTGGAAAAGCGGCAGATGCTCAGCCAGGCTACTCAGCAATCATTCGCCGTCTTATTGCCAGTGCGCACCGTGGGCGTAATGGGAGATCGACGAACGTATGAAGAAGTTATCGCTCTGAGAGCGGTAACGACCGATGATTTTATGACCGCCGATTGGGCCCGTATTCCTTATGATTTGCTTGCTTTAGCCAGCAACCGGATCGTCAACGAAGTTGAGGGAGTAAATCGAGTAGTATTTGACATAACATCAAAACCTCCCGGGACAATCGAGTGGGAATAAACCCAAATAAAAAAAGGGGAATTGCCGCGCAATTCCCCTCTGCCTTAATCTATTGTCTGTAATCTAGCGGATCTATTCTTCCTCTTTTTCCTTGGCTTTCTGTGCAACTATCTGCTCTTGCAGATGTACGGGAATTCGTCCGTATTGTAAAAATTCCATGCTGAACACACCTCGCCCCTGCGTCATCGATCTAAGATCCGCAGAATAGGTTTGCACTTCAGCCAGTGGGACAGTCGCTTTGACAATCGCCTTTGTCCCTTCCTGATCCATGCCGTGGACACGAGCTCGTCTGGAGTTAAGATCGCCCATAATGTCGCCCATGTTATCCGAGGGAACCGACACGGTTATCTCATAAACAGGTTCGAGTATAACCGGATCCGCCTTCATAGCCGCTTTCTTGAAGCACTCTCGGCCGGCAATCTGAAAGGCAATTTCTTTCGAGTCGACCGGGTGCTCCTTGCCATCATAGACAACAGCTTTTACACCAGTCATTGGATAGCCGGCTAAGGCCCCAGTCTGTAACGCCTGGCGGCATCCTTTCTCTACTGCAGAGACATATGGCGCGGAGATTGAGCCTCCAAACACTTCGGTGCTGAATTGAAACTCTTCGTCATCATCCAATGACTCCAGTCGAATAAATACTCGAGCATATTGACCGGCACCACCAGTCTGCTTTTTATGCGTATAATCCGCCTGGCTCGTCTTCGTGATTGTCTCGCGATATGGCACCTTGGGAATGCTCGTGGTTAGGTTCACGCCGAATTTCGACTGGGCTTTTTTGACGGCAATATCTAGATGGGCCGTGCCCATGCCTGATAAAATTGTCTCCCGTGTAGCTGGTTCCGATCGCCAGTGAAGCGTTCGATCTTCAGCGGTCAACCTGTTTAGAGCCGTGGTCAACTTGGCGACATCGGACTGAGACTGAGGATGAACTGCTAGCGAGGATATTGGGTGTGGCTGTTCAACAGCCTTCATGGTCAGCTTATAACCTTGATCGCACAAGGTGTCGTCTGTGTGCGAATCACCCAGTTTCATGACACCTCCAATGTCTCCGCTGTGCAACTTGGATACAGGAATAACGTCCTTTCCACGCAATATATTCAGGGTGCCAACGCGGACCTCCGAATCGAGTGCGGCATCCCAAACCCGACTATCCGACTCTAATATGCCACCGTAGATTCGCAGGTAACTCATCTTCCCATAAGGATCTTCCCGCGTTTTAAAGATAAAGGCCGCCAAGTGAGAGAGGTCGCTGATCTCGTATTCATTCTCCTCACCAGATGGTCCGACTGCAATAAAAGTTCGATCTTCATTAGGTGCGGGAAACAGGGTGACCATGCTTTCAACTATCGGATTCACGGCGATGCCTGCCTGAGGCGCCGAGTAGACGATAGGCGTCACCTGGCCGCTTGCCATTGCCGTTTTTAAACCCTGCAGAATCTCCGCGTCCGATAACTCTTCACCATCTAGATATTTCATAAGAAGGTCGTCATCGCCTTCTGCTGCTGCCTCGACCAACTCAATACGAGCCGCTTCAGCCTGCTCGGTCAAAGTATCCGGAATATCGGCCTCCTTGTCCTCTGAGCCTATCCGGGCCTTCATTCGCAACAGATCAACAACGCCGCTGAACGATGATCCTTCCCCTATAGGTAGCTGCAGATGAACGAAGTTTCCGTTTAAATTCTCGTAAACTGTAGCTAATGCGCGTTGAACTCTGACGTTCTCGCGATCCATCTTGTTTATGACCAGAAGCCGTGGCATCTGCATATCACCCGTCGATTGCCAGACGAGCTCAGTTCCGACCTCAACCCCTGCAACTGCTTCAACAAAAATCAGTGCTCCCTCTGTTACCGCCAAGGCGCTGTTCACCTCTCCATAGAAATCGACGTAACCCGGCGTATCAAGCAAATTTAACTTATGATCTTCCCATTCAATAGGCGCGATGGCTGTGGCAATTGAACCCTGCCGGTTGATTTCTTCTTCCTCAAAATCCATGACCGCTGTGCCGCTGTCAACGCTTCCAAGCCGGGTCGTGACACCGCTATCGAACAACAAACGCTCGACAAAAGTACTCTTGCCCGCTCCATTGTGGGACACAAGCACAATGTTACGTAGTTGTCCTGTATGATATTCTTTCATTTAGAGAATCCTCATGGGGGTTGTTATTTGGAAAGAGCCAAGCATTGGATTTTAGATGAAAGGTCTGAGGCTGTCAAAACCGGAATGACGACGGAAATCCCTGTAATAACTGTCGTATTGATACTCGCGAATTACGGTTGTAACAAAACCCTCAAGTCTTCGTTTCGAGGCCTGATGAATCGCCTGTAGCGTGCTATACTCATCAAGCGTTTAAGCCATCGGAATTTCTTTGAACGACTTGTTTCCTGACGGGTCCGCCCTCATTGTCCACCAACAACAAACAGAGATAATTGCCACATGATATCGCTCCTCTACGCCGTTTCTTAATCGAGTACTATGGTTTTCGGAGGTCCGCCACAGTGAGACAATATCTAGAGCTAATGAGAGATGTAAAAGATAACGGTGTACGGCGAGGTGATCGTACTGGTGTCGGTACTCTGAGCGTTTTTGGATACCAGACAAGATACGACCTTTCAAGAGGTTTTCCGGCGGTTACGACTAAGAAGCTGCATCTGCGGTCAATCATTCACGAGCTACTGTGGTTTCTGATGGGCGATACCAATATCGACTATTTGAAGCGCAATCGTGTCTCAATCTGGGATGAATGGGCCGACGAAAACGGAGACCTGGGGCCGATTTATGGATATCAATGGCGTTCCTGGCCTACTCCGGATGATGGTCACATCGATCAAATCGCAACGCTTGTAGATCAATTAAAAGGCCGGCCGCACTCACGCCGAATGGTAGTATCGGCCTGGAATGTTGGAGAGATTGGCAAGATGGCTCTTCCGCCATGTCATTGCCTGTTCCAATTCTATGTAGCTGAGGGTCGATTGTCCTGCCAATTATATCAGCGAAGTGCCGACATTTTCCTCGGAGTTCCCTTTAATATTGCATCCTATTCACTCTTAACGATGATGATTGCCCAGGTGTGTGGCTTACTGCCCGGAGAATTTATTCATTCCTTAGGTGATGCACACTTGTATCTCAACCATCTGGATCAGGTTGAGCTACAGTTGGCCAGGGAACCTTATCCCTTGCCACGTATGATAATTAATCCGGCGGCAAAGTCTTTGTTTGATTTTCATTACGAAGATTTCGAGCTTGTAGATTACCAGTCCCATCCCCGAATTTCAGCGCCCATTGCGGTCTAGGATGACGATGTTCATATCAATCATCGCTGCAATGGATCGAAATCGGATAATCGGGCGGGATAATGAGCTTCCCTGGCATCTTCCGGCCGATCTCAGATGGTTCAAAGAACACACCTACGGTAAACCGGTTATCATGGGGCGAAAGACCTACGAGTCAATAGGCCGGCCACTTCCAGGGCGTGATAACATCGTCCTGACACGCGATCGGGAGCTCGAGCTTGAGGGGTGCATCGTCGTTAATTCGGTTGACCAAGCCTTGACGATAGCTGACGATGCAGAGGAGATTATGATAATTGGCGGTGCGCAATTGTTCAGTCGCTTTATCTCAATAGCTGACCGGATGTACCTGACGCTAATTGATGCTGAATTTGATGGGGATTCGCATTTCCCAGCTTATGATGCCAGCGAGTGGAATGAGGTCCGCCGAAGCGAAGTTGCCAGATCGGATGATAATATCTACCCACTCCATTTTCTAATTCTCGAACGGATAGTCTCGATTAACAATACAACCTGATATCTATTCGACGAAGATCTCAACCCGCTCTCCCTCTTCTTCGTCGATCACATCCATTATTTTCCCTTGTCCGCCACCCTTTATTAGCTCGCCGATCTCGTCGAAATCCATACCCTCGAGCTCAGGTGAGAATCGTGCTCCCATTTTCATGCCAACGTTGACCAGACCCATTGGTATGTTGACGCTTACCTTGTTCTTGCCCGTTTTCGTGTCCGTTACTCGAACTCGGAACCAACGCGGCTCACTGGCTCCCTTAAGAGGAGACGACGGCTGGCTGCTTTTGTCTTGCTCGAGAGCTCGAAGCAACTCGGCTCCGTCGCCGGCGCTGATCGTACCTGATTCGATCATCTTTAGAATCTGCATTCGTTCTTCTGAGGTTGCCATTGCTCTACTCCATATGGTCCCGTGCCGATCAATTGACCGTCTACATCTACTCGTTTAGCTCGTAGCGCATAATTCTCAGACTGCGCTTTAGAATGAAATTCGCTTCTCTAAGCAGGCCGTTCATGACCTCATCATGAGCCAAATGGCTAATTCGCACTTTTCCTGAGCGGTTTCGCTTAATCTTGGCCACTAGGTTCGAAAGTAACGCTCTTTCGAGCTTTCCTCGCCAATCGGCCGCAACTCGCACTGCTAACTCCTGGGGCTTGCCCCATTCACTCTCAATCATAGCCAACCCGACCAGGCGTCGTCTCCTGCTTTGTTCCGTTGGCACGTCAGCTACCAGAGTATTGAATCCTCTTCCATTGAAGAAGTCTCCAAACCTTCGCCAAAAACCAGTCTCATATTTCTTCGGTGATGGTGGTTCTGGCCAATGAAGATCAGGGGGCATGCATTTTAGGTCCAGATTATAGGCAGCTCTTTCATCCTTATTTGATATCGATCTGATCCTGAATTCCTTGTTAGGTACAGCAGTCAAAGATCGCAGGCGCTGCGAAGTCGATTCCCATCTATTGACTTCGCCGAGAATTGCGAAATCGAGCACCGAGTACAGTCGCATTGCGGCCTCGTTTTCACGTTCTACTTGTAAGAAAATCTCACGACCGCCCTGTTTGCTAATGTATTCGGTCGCATAGCTCATTAAGCCCGTTGCGATGCCTCTTCTACGATCGCCCGGACGGACGGCAACATTGGCTATCAAAAACCTTCCCGGTTTGCCTGAGGCCAGAAGTGAAAGCGTACCTACTATCCGACCGTCCTCCTCCCAAACAAATCCAGGAACAGGTCCACGGAAAAAAGGTCCAAAAGGAAGGCCAATATTTGACCGCCTTGCATTAATCAGCAATCGATGGCCTCGACCTCCCGGCAGCGGGCCAAAAGCCAGGTCAAGTAATTCTAAGACCTGCCGTGAATCTTTTCCTAAACTGATGGGTCGCGGACCACTGACGGTTTGGCCCGTGATCGATACAGGTGCTGCTAACATCCTGGTCTAATCTTATTCCAGTGCCTTCAACAGTGTGTTGGCCTCATCTGTGGAAATAATACCCTTTTCGACCATACGTAGAATCTTTAGCTGCTCTTCCTGAGAAGCCTTTTTCTTCTGCCGACCTCTTGCATTATGAGCAGCTGAAGTTGAGTCAACGCCAGCGCTTGTACCCCAACGCGCTCGATTCGCCACCTTTTCTGCGCGACGAATGGCTTTCGTGGCCGCCCGTTCAGCTTTTGCCGCAGCCTGTTCTGCTTTCTGCTCAATTTTTGCGGCAAACTTTGGACCGAATTCATTTTCCATTCGCTGGGACCAGATGCTCATATGGGCGCTTATCTCGTCCGAGATCTGTTCGCCAAGATCTGCTAAATCAAAACCAAGATCGAGCGTATAGTCACCATCGGCGGTTTGTTCCCATGGATCTTTCGCTGATGCCAATTCTTTGAGGATGATACGTCCCTTGGCATTCAAGATCAAAACTGCATCCCCGTCACCAATTCGACCACTAAGACTATTCTCGTCTTTAGTCACGTGCTCGAGAGGCAGTTTGTTCTTTATACTCGAGGCAGTGGCCTCAATGGTCAACGGGACTTCAGGAGGCCAGAGCAACACGATATCCCCATTTGCGTTGAGCTGGTGTTTTCCAACGACTAATCCGCCACGTAATCTGACGTCGCCATGTACTTTGCTTGCGGTAACGAGACCTCCAATATTGCGAAGATTGGCATCGCGATGACATTCGGTGATCGTTACGCTTCCATTAACAGTTCGTATCGCGAAGTCACCCAATACCGCCCCAATATTCATATCTCCGTTAATATTTCTGGCGGCGCAATCTCCGCGAACAGTACCGAGATCGATATCAAATGTATTTCTGAAGGCTGCATCCCCTATAATCTCCTCGGCCCGAAAAGAGCCACTGAGATTCTTCCCAGACAGATCCCCATGCACCTTGAATAGTTTCACATTGTTTAAGTTCAACAGCGAGGCATCGCTCATTATTTCGCCGATGGTAAGTGGTCCTTCAATATTTTTGACGGCCAGATCCGCGCCTGCATGTTCGATGTTGACAAGTGACCCGACAGGAACATTTATCGACAAATCCGAATCGCTGGCAATCACATGGCCCTTTTCGTTCAGTTCTACGATGGATGTTTGACCCCGGATAACTATGGCTGATTCTGACAAACCTCGGAGGCGCAGGTCTCCTTTACAAGAAATCCGAATCGAGGGCGTTTTTCCTGTTTCAATTCTTTCGTTACCCATATTGTTACCTCGCAGACAGGTATTTAAGCTGTCAATAAGTTAATTTCTTGAACTTATTAATCTACGAATATTTGGACGCGCTCTCCGTCTTCATCATCTTGTACGTCAACGAGTAGGCCCTTGTTAGTAGTTATAAAACCCGAGAGCTCGTCTAAATCCAGGCCTGCTACCTCTGGGGCAAACCGGCTGCCAATTGCCAGCCCAACTTTCACCAGACCCATCGGTATATTGACTTTAACCTTGCTCTTACCAGTATTTAGATCCGATACGTGTACGTGGAACCAGCGTGGACTCCCACCTTCTTTACTTACCGTTTTTGGAACCTCATATTCCTGTTCTTTCAGCATCTTGACCTGGATTGGCTGGTCTGGATCACTCTTGCCAACCTCAACTCCGCTGAGCATTCGCGAGGCTTCTTCAGCACTAATCTTTCCACTGGCGATCATATCGAGTATCTCTCTGCGTTTATTGTCATTCATAAATAATTTCCCTCAAAAATATCTTGTCAGTTCTAGACTATCCGCGAAGCAACTCAATGGCAGATTCGGCCGACAGCTCTCCACTAGATACCTGAGCCAGGATTTCTTTCCGCTCTTCTTCCGATATGGGCTCTTTGCCCGCTTCACCTACCTCGAAACCCAGGGCTCGAATTACTTCGTTCAGGCGCGCTCTGACAGCCGGGTAAGATAGGCCCATCTCCTGTTCGACTCTGTTGATCTTCCCTTCACAACTGATGAAAATCTCAACGAAGGCCAGCTGATCCGGGCTCAGGTGATAAAGTCGCCCGAGAGCGAAATGTCCGTTTAGCTCGGTATCGCAATTCCGGCAGTGTAGGCGCGTTACCTCAAGATTCTCACCACAAATAGGACATTTACCAATCACTGGATTCATCCTATGATCTCTCCCTGCTTACGTACTTGCTCATTTACTCTCAATTCAGCTAATAGATTACGAACAATTCGAAATATGATTAAAATAATAACGTTCTTATTAAGATAATTAATATCTAGGTAAATATTATTCATATTTACTAAATTTGTCAAGTATTCTGTTGCTTACTTTATCTGTTCAGCGATCTGGTTGGAGATTATTAGCTCGCCTAGGTGGAAACGCATGGGGATTGACTAAGAAGTCACGTTCTGCGATATGATGGGGAAAGCTGTTCTCTGATTCCGGCATAGCCCACATAGCCCAAGCCAAGTGCACATGCCCCCATAAACAGTAGTGGCCAGAAATTACTCTGCTGAATGCTAATGATGATTCCTATCGTAGCGTAAATAGCAAGCAATATCTCGACGAGAATTATCCAATCGAAAGGCAATCGATAGCCTTGAGCCGACCGTTCGTTCTTTAGACCTTGATGGTCGGGTGTCAGGCCCTTGGGTGTGCGAACAAAGTCGTTCTGTCCCCGACCGATGGCCTGTACGATTGCTCTGCTATTCGAGGGAGCCAGGCCAATGGCGACCAATAACAGAACGGGCATATAGAGCAAACGATGTCCCCAATCCCTGTAGAGTGACTGTTGTCCTAAAACAAATAGCATCGGTTGGGCGATGCTTGCCAGACCAAACAGTATCATGAACGCCGGGGGCTTGAAACCTGACTGAATCAATGGGACTTGTACCAGAAGCAACAGGAGCAAAAGCAGATGAGTCGTATAACCAGCCATGGAAAGCAGGGCATAGGCCCGAGCAACCGGCGGATGCCTCTTGCTCGCTGCAATCGATGGACCGAATTTAATAAGGCATTGGGTCGATCCTTTGGCCCACCTTGATTGCTGGTTCTTGTAGGCAGATATTGTTCGGGGCAACTCGGCCGGAGCGACAACCTGGTTTAAATAGCGGAAACACCATCCCTTAAGAATTGCCCGTGTGCTCAGACACAAATCTTCACAAACCGTGTCATCCTCCCACCCGCCAGCCTCAACCAGACATTGCCGGCGCCAAATACCAGCAGAGCCATTGAATTTCGGAAACAGGTTCGCGCGATGCCGGACCGTCTGCTCCATCGCAAAATGTTTGTCCAGAGCGATGGATTGTGCTGCGGTAAGCATCGATTCGCTCCGGTTCATGTGTCCCCAACGGGTCTGAATCATTCCCAACGTTGGTTCATCTAGGAAATGTGGAACCGTCTGTCGCAAGAAGGTCGGATCAGGCATGAAATCGGCATCGAAGACTGCGATGTACTCGCCAGAGACATGGATCATCGCCGCCTGGAGAGCGCCAGCCTTGAATCCAGGCCTTTCCTTCCTGTGGATCATCTGGATGTCAAGGCCCTGGATCTTATAGATCTCAACTAGCTTGGCGGCGATATCTGTAGTGTCATCGGTTGAATCGTCTAGAACTTGAATCTGGAACTTATCAACTGGGTAATCCATATTCGCCGCAGCTCTGATCAGTCGCTCTACCACGAATCGTTCATTATATATAGGAAGTTGGATAGTGACCCTGGGTAAATCACCCTCGTGCACCACTGGGCACGGAAATGAGTCATGCCTGTGTCTTAAGTAGAACCAAAAGGTCACAATCCCCAGCATGCCGAAGACCGAAATACCCACCATGGAGCCAATATATATGCCGGCTAACCAGGGAACGATCATTCGCCGGAACCTTGTTGAGAGTGTCGTACGATCGTCTTCAGCCGTTTATTGACTGTGCTCCTTGGAAGAAGGATCCTTCGTTGGCAGCCCTGGCAAATTAACCCAATGTCGACACCCAGCCGCACGACCTCCCAGTCAAAGCTACCACAAGGGTGCTTCTTTCGCAGTCTTATAACATCGCCTAACTCAAATTGAGAATTCATAGCCCTAGATTATATTTGTCGGCACGCTTTGGCCAACAAGCTATAATGGTGCACTAACT
>PVMK01128389.1_pt1 | contig 25967 bp, 21 predicted proteins | sample 1853481 | NCBI WGS metagenome assembly PVMK01 (sample SAMN08533507, study PRJNA380276) | Marine sediment metagenome, whole genome shotgun sequencing project.
GGGGACACCTCTGGAAACCGTTGTGTTTGATATCGGCGGTGGAAGCGCAACAGGCAAAGCGGTTAAAGCGGTCCAGACTGGAGGCCCCTCCGGTGGATGCCTTCCCGTAGATAAATTCTATCTTCCTGGGGATTTTGACGCCCTTGCCGAGGCAGGTTCCATGGTAGGCTCCGGCGGCATCGTTGTTATGGATGAAGAGACCTGCATGGTAGATGTTGCAAAGTATTTTCTCTCATTTTTGAGGGACGAGTCGTGCGGCAAGTGCGTATCCTGCCGCCTTGGGATCGACCGCATGCTGGAGATCATCACAGATATAACAGAGGGCCGCGGCAAGGCTGAGCAGATAGATCTCCTGGAAGATCTGGCCTACACAGTTAGCGAGACGTCTCTGTGCGCATTAGGTAAGACGGCCGCGAATCCCGTACTCTCTACACTACGTTATTTCCGTGAGGAGTATGACACACATATTAACCAGAAAAAGTGTCCCGCAGGTGTTTGTCAGGCCCTGGTTACATACTCTATCCATTCGGAGACATGCACGGGCTGCGGTGTCTGCATGCGTGAATGTCCACATGAGTCAATCCGAGGCGAAAAAAAGCAACCCCATCAAATTAATTTAGAGCTATGCCAGAAATGTGGGATCTGCAGAAGTGAATGCAAATTTGATGCAGTTCAAGTTAACTAACGAGGTGCAATATGATTCAACAAGTGACAATAAACATTGACGGTATGAATATTAGTTCAGGTAAAGGGTCGAGCGTACTTGATGCGGCTTTAGGACACGGGATCTGCATCCCCCATCTATGCCGTGTGCCCTATATTGAAGATATCGGCGCATGCAGACTCTGCATTGTAGAACATATCAAGGACGGCCGCTCAAAAATCACGACATCCTGCACCTTGCTCGTGCAGGAAGGCATGGTGATTTTGAGTAATACTGAGAAAGTCAGGAGACTGCGTCATAACATAGCAGAGCTGCTCGTTTCAGAAGCGCCTAACTCCCGAGCGATCCAGGATGTTGCCGTTCGTTGTGGAGTAAAGGAGGTCCGTTATCCTTTCAGAAATAATGACTGCGTGTTGTGCGGCCGTTGCGTCCGAGCCTGCACAGGAAAGTTTGGGGTAAAGGCTCTCGGCTTTGTGGGACGAGGCAAGGATCGCCGTGTGGAATCGCCTTTTGACCTGCGTTCCGAACTCTGCAATGAATGCGGTAGATGTCTCGACCTTTGCCCCATGAGCATGACACCCTGTGACGGTCCAATGTTTCCCGGCGAAGAGCGTCTATGCGGAAGGTGCGAACCAAAAATGTTATTTGCTGAAGAAACACCGGGGTTTTGTATATCGTGCGACATGGGCGAAGGCTTTCAATGCGAACGGAGTATGGGGCTTTAGGGCAGCGCATGGAAATAAAAAAGCCTTCCGGTGAAAACTCACCGGAAGGCTTTTATTCACTATCTACCAAGCTTTAAGAATTCAAGATCTTCCTGGCACTTTCATCATTAACATCAGAAACATGCGGAATCCCTGTTTCTTTTGCGGTTTCTCTGTTGCCTGACATGAGATCCCCTCGCGAAATCTTGTTCAGGGCAAATTTTCTCGCTCCTGCCATAAGCTGCTGCAAACCGCACGCAAGTTTATCTGCCAGAGTATAAAAGGCGATTGCCCCGATAAGGAATATTTTTCATCTCATCCTTGCCCACCTTTTTCTCTACATCAAAATAAGAGGCAAAAATCTCTTTTGCATTGCTGCCCACCTGTCTGACCGTCTTGGGCAATTCAGACCAGTGACCGTTTACGTCCTGTCTCTTTTCCGGATAAAGTGCACCTTGGATATTTGCCCCTACAAACCCCGGAATCATGATTCCCCTTCCCATACAGATGAGTTTTGTATAGGGAGCACCGAGTGCAAGCCCTTTAAATAAGTGGTCTTCAAGAGCAAAACCTCCGGCAAAAGACATATCAACAACATATTCTCCCTTGGCTGCCAGAAGACTCGCATATTCATTGGCCTTGGAATGCAGAATGATCGATGGCACACCCCAGCTCTGCATCATATTCCATGGGCTCATTCCAGTACCGCCGCCGGAACCGTCAATGGTAAGAAGATCAAGCTTTGCATCCGAGGCAAATTTTATGGCCATTGCCAGCTCTTCCATACCGTAGGAACCGGTCTTTAATGTCACTCTCTTAAAGCCTATACCACGCAGATAATCAACAGAGCTCATAAAATCTTCCCGAACCTGCGCTACTGTACTGAGATTGGTCCCGCCAAGACGGCTGTGTCGCGCAAACGATTTGATAGAGCCATTTTCAAACGCCTCTTGTACTTGAGGCACCGTAGGATCGGGGTCGACGACATAGCCGCGCTCTTTGAGGAAAAGGGCATAATCAAGGCTGGTCACCTGAATCTCACCACCTATGTCTTTGGCACCCTGGCCCCATTTCAACTCTATAATGCATTTGTCGCCGTATTTATCAACAACATATTCTGCGACACCGTTACGTGTATCTTCCACGTTAAGCTGAACAATGATGGCACCATAGCCGTCATAATAACGGAGGTACGTATCAATACGTCGATCCAGTTCCGGAGAGACCTCGATTTTGCCCTTTCTGGTTTCACCGGGTTTGATTTTTGATTTACGATCAACACCGACCACGTTTTCGCCGATAACCACCGGGATACCGATCAGGGCGCCGCCTACTGCAAATCCATCCCAGTACTTTTCGGCAACAAAGGTCGAACCGAGAGCCCCCGTCATAAGCGGCATCCTAATCTTGGTCTTCATTTCATTGCCAAACTCAGTCTCGAGACTTACATTTGGAAAAATACAGTCATCAGGATTATCGGTCAGGCCTTCACTCAAACCCTTAGCCCCATAAGCGTATCCCTGAATCCTGAGTGAATTGTAGGAAACTCCCACGTGTGTTGTGTTATTGGCCCCTGCGGTAACAATGCCGAAGCTTCTTGGATAGAGTAACTTCCTGCCCACCAGGCTGGACAGCCATGTTTCACATCTGCCCTGGCAATCCGCCCTGCAAAGAGTGCAAAGGCTGGCCTCGGTCGGGTTGCCTCGGTTATTGGTTCCAAGTACATCATTACTTTTGCTAAATCTCATCTTAAATCCTCCGTTAACTGAAAATGGTTTGAATCGCGCTATATAAGGACTTTGAGATGCAAGCCCCCATCCTGCTGGCAGCCAAAATAAAAAGGCGCCTCCCCCTAACCTGGGTAAAGACGCCTTTGTCTTCAAGAAATAATAAAAATCCGCACGCCTTTGTGCGGAAACATACTTAAAATAATATCCTCTAATCTGCTATTATAATTGATACTAATAAGCTTGTCAAGATTTTTTTCCTAAAATTTCATAAATTAGTAAAAAGTCACTCACCTGTTTTTGTCATTCCTGCGAAAGCGGGAATCCAGGGAAATCAATCACTTCTGGACTCCCGCTTCCGCGGGAGTGACGGCCTCGTAGAATTTTTACGAGACCATCAAAATTAATGATATCAATGACGGAAGGTTGAGATTTCGGTCTTCCGGGTCATTGTTCAGGCATCAGATTTCATCTGAAAGGAGGATGGCCTCTGCAATGTGGCGAATTGATTTTCGCGAATCCATGCTACGTTTCTGTATCCACCTATGGGCTTCGTCCCCTTTCATGTTCCGTTTGCGCATGAGGATCTCTTTGGCCCGTTCAACTAATTTGCGGGTCTCGAGTTCTTCCTGAATAACCTTAGTCTGGACCATAAGTTCTGTGTTCAGGATGGCAACCGCCGCCTGATTGGCTACTGCCCTTATCAGATTCACCTCTGTCTCAGAAAATTCATGTGGCTCAGATGTAAAACAGTTGAGGACCCCGATAACCTTTTCATTTTTTACCTGTAGGGGTACACTAACCATGGATACCAGACCCAATTTCCTGGCCATTTCCTTTTCTTTAAACCGGGGCTCTTTAAGGACATCCTTGACAATAAGAGGCTGATTATGGGTAATTACAAAACCCACCACACCCTCTTCCATAGTCAAGGCCCGGTCCCGTACGTACTCAGGCTCAATAGCCTGCGTAGCCTTCAACCGAATCCTTACAGGCTTTTCACTTTCGTCTATAAGCCATAAAGAGCAGATTTCAACGCCTGTCACCTTAGCTGTAACCATGACAATCAACTTCAGGATATCTTCCAGGTATTGTTCGGACGTAATGGCGCTGCTGATATCAGTGAGCGCCTTTATATATTTTTCGTAGGTCTTGGGAGTAATTTTTTCCATAGCTAATCTGAAAACCGGCTATCATCCTAACTGAGAAACAACAGACTTGATATCCACGACAGGGGTATTGTCTATAACCTCAAGAAACTCTACCTTAATTCTGAATGGTGACTCAAAAGCGGTAATCCGCGTCCTGTGCAGCCCGATGGGATTGGGTCTGTGCGGTGAACGTGTGGCAAATACGCCTTTCATTGGATTTTCCCTATTTCCCCTCGGATGCACCTTTAATCGGGAACGGTCGGCCAGGTGCATCCAGGTCATGACCATGATCTCGTTACCGACTTCCAATCCATCCAGGGCCTCTGCGTATTGTGGCTCGATCTCAATCCAGGCCCCCGGCGCACCCTCGCTCTCCTGACAGGGACAGTCATGGATATCTTTCAGGGAAGAACGAACGATGCCTATCGGGCTGAGTTGGAAGTTATGCCTGGTCATTGGTCATGTGGCTTTCGGCCGTCATTTGATCGTCATTTGGTGGTCATTCGGTCGTCAATGATCGGTCAACCTCGGACTTTGGACTTTGGATCTGCCATTTGCCTATTTGTCGAGATTCTCACGAATGAGCTTTATGAGCTTCTGGATATCTTCCGCATTTAACTTGCCATATTTCTTGAAGATCAATCTCCCTTCCTTGTCAAAGGCCAGCACGTTACTGTTATCATCCGAAATGCCCCACTCCTTGACAAGGACTTTATCATAGTCTCGGACGTAGATGGTAGTTGGATAGAGTTTCTGCTTTTCCTCCAAAGAGGATGATATGATAAAGTTGGGAAGCCATGTGGCATCCATATTGATAAGTCCGTAGCTTTGAAATTTTTCTCGAGGGAAATTTTCTTTTTTCAGGGCGTCACTGGCCTCATTATTCAGATCCCTTTCATCAGGGTCTACATAGAATATTACATTGATCTTCCCTTGCAACTCTTTGCTGCTCCATGGACTCCCGTCTAGCCTTCCACCAAGGTCGCCCTTCAACACGACTTCTTTGGGAACCTGCCCCATCTCGATTCCGGCCCAGGCTGGTTGGATCATTAAACAGACTGCGAAAATAATTCCCACGAAATGCTTCATCTTTTCTCTCCTCCATAATTGGTTGAGTAGTTGAGTGGTTGAGTTGTAAAAAACATATTATATCAAATCATTAAGGATTCAACACCACCGAATTCGTCCATACCTAACATTCGGGGTTGTGAACAACAAGAATAGATCATAACTTGGCCCCGGTGTCAATAATATACCCGTTAAGAAAAAGAATCTGGACGCGGATGAACGCAGATTTTAAGGATTTATTGGGCGCCAACATGTTGCGTTGTGGAATAGGGATTCCAGCCAGTTGCTGATGGTTTCGTGGAAAGCCTGAAACTTTCAATGGAAATCTTTCAGGTATCCCTGAAATTTTCAATTAAATGATTTCGTTCTTTATGGATATGGGAGAACGTTCAACAGGTAAAGGCGAGAAACCTATGAGCGCTTATAAGAAAAAAGACGCCAAGTATCCGATAATAGTGATAGATCCCATGATAAAAACAAATGCATTGATCGAGGTGCGGTATCTTGCGAGTTTCGGTAGCCTGTGAATTGCATAGACGGGCATCAGGTAAAGAATTATTGCCATGACTGGTTCTGTTCCCATCTGAGTTTTTCTCCACATGTCTCACCTTGGGTGGGACTCTATTTCTTGAAACCGGGAAACGGAGTTTTCAGTCATTCATTAAGCAGTAAACAATCGAATTTTGAGCAAGAATCGTAAAGAATTTCTATAATACTTGAAAAAGCAGTTGTTGAAAAAGATGAACGTCCAACATCGAACATCGAACGCCGAATGAACAACAAACAGCAATTTTAGGCACTTCAAACTTTAGGCAATTTAGACACTTTTCTCCCCGAGCCTGAGCCCGGTTTATCCGGGTTAGGTATTGTGAATTACAAGCTTAGACCAGCCTCAAATCCTTCCCTTATGGCCTCCAGGGCATTTCTTGGCATCTTTGCATCTCCTACCACCAGAACCTCCGGAACTGACCCTTTGAGTTTATCAGCAAGGGCGTTTTCAGATCTTGAACCCGCCGCAATCACGATGGAGTCAGCGGATAGTAAATCAATACTACCCCTACGTTCTATCTCAAGGCCTTCGGGTGTAATCCCCACGGCCCTTGCTTCCGTTATAACACGAACCCCGAGACGTCTTAACTCTCCCATCACTGTCCACCGGGTGGTAAGCCCTATATCGTTCCCTGCTTTCTTAGTCATTTCGACGACCGTTACCCTTTTAATCCCCCTGTTTAACAGCTCTGTCAGGGTCTCGATCGACTCTGCCCTGTTTGTCATGAGAAAGTGCAGCGTTTCGGGGGAAAGGGTTCCCAGATTAGCGAGATAAAGGGCCGTCTCCAGACCGACCGCATTCCCCCCTACGATAACCACCCTGTCCCCTACCCCGGCACGACCATCTAAAAGATCCCATGCCTGAACAACATTCTGGCCGTCAATACCGGGGATATCCGGGAGCACTGGTCTGGCCCCTGTAGCTATTACAACCGCGTCAGGGTTTATTTCGCCAATCAAACGGGCATCCGCCTCTTTACCTAAAATGATCTCCACATCTCGAACTTTCAGATTATTGATCAGGTCAACAGCAACTGTCTCCATCTCCTCCCTTCCGGGGATCATACTGTTAAGCAGCAGCTGCCCCCCTAACCTACTCTCCTTTTCTATCAATATGACCTCATGCCCCCGATCCGATGCTGTACAGGCCGCCTTCATTCCACCTGGTCCCCCGCCTATAACTAAGACTTTTTTCGGCTCAGGAGCAGGTTGAAACTCAAATTCCGCCTCTCTTCCCGCGACCGGATTTATTAGACAGGTGGCCGGACGGCCCTGAAAAATGGAGTCAAAACACCCCTGGTTACAGGCAACACAATGATAGATGAGACGCGATTTTCCCGCCCGGGCCTTATCGGGAAGATCCGGGTCAGCTAACAAACCTCTCGCCATGGTCACCATATCTGCAGCTCCGTTTCGCAGGATTTCCTCCCCCGTGCCAGGGTCGTTGATACGGTTGCTGGCCAGGACCGGTACTGAAACAACGGATTTAATACCCTGGGCAAGGTAAACATATCCCTGGCGGGGAACGCACATGGTCAACTGGGGAACACGGGTCTCATGCCAGCCCCCTGTAACGTCAAAAAGATCCACACCCGCTTTTTCAGCTTCGATGGCAAATAATCTTGCCTCATTATTTGTGTTACCCCCTTCCATGAATTCATTCCCAGCCAACCGCAAAAGGATCGGATATTCCTTGCCAACAGCCTTTCTCACTTTCTGAATGACCTCCAGACCGAAGCGCATACGGTTCTCCAGGGGGCCACCGTACTGGTCTTCACGCCGGTTTGTGACGGGCGAAAGAAACTGGCTGATCAGATATCCTGCACTCCCCAGGATCTCCACCGCATCAAACCCGGATCTTTTGGCACGCAGAGCCGCCCCCACAAAACTGTCCTGAACCTCTGAAATTTCTTCTAACTCTAACGCCCTCGGCGTTTCTCCTGTCAACCTGGACCTGACCGCTGAGGATGAGAACGGTTTCCGACCTCCTATCATGGAAGAATGAGTATAACGACCAGCCTGGTAGAGCTGGGCAGCAACCTTTGCTCCACCGTTTTTTACGGCATGAGTCAGTCTCTCAAGCCCCGGGATGTAGCGGTCATCATGGATAGATATCATGCTCGACATGCCGCCATATTCATCAACCGGACATCCGCCCACAATCACAAGACCCACACCCCCCCTTGCCCTCATGGCGTAGAAATCAATGAGCCGGTCTGTAACCTCCCCTTTCGGGGTGTAAGCCAGGTGCATGGCCGTCATGACGATCCGGTTCTTAAGCGTCATGTTATTGATCTTTATGGGTGAAAACAGATAAGGAAATTCCATTTCACAAGCTCCTTCCAAGACCTCGTTGAGTAGTTGAGTGGTTAAATGGTTAAATAGTTAAATGGTTGAGTAGGGAAAGATATTCGTAATATCTCAATAAGTAGCGGTAACAGGTCCTGGATTCCCGCTTTCGCGGGAATGACGAAAACGGGTCAGTGACTTTTTATGAGTTTGTTAACACTGAATGTCCAATTTTCAAGCAAATCATGGATATGATCTATTATAACAACGACTTAACGACTCAACTACTTAACCACTTAACGAGGTCTGTTTCACAGCCAGCCCAAGAGATTTTTGATTATGAGCATGCTCACTCCATCTCTTTCATAAGGCGCCTTTTCCTCAATATTAACCTTATGGCCGCGTAAATGGTAATAAGGGCAGCAAAGGCAAAAAGTATCTCATAGAGATTGTAACTGAGATATGTAAACCAGGTCATCCTTCTTCTGAGAGCCTCGTGCCACCCCTCCTCCAGGTCCCCAAGGGGTATGGAGCATGATCTCAAAACAGCAGCATGCACATTTTCGCCTCTTTCCATATGCCCTAAGATCTCAAGCACACCCTCTTTTCCAAATTTGCCGATGATGTGGTCTAAAAAGCTCCTGCTCTCCTCATAGGCCAATATCAGATCCTGCTCGCGGCGTGGAAATCCTCTATCTAATGAACCAAGGGGAATAAATTGCCCCCCGAAAGCTGCTTTGTTCAGGAGGGACCGCTTTTGATCCAATATGATATCTCCTACGCCGTCGCTCACCCATTGAGCAACACCCTCATCAAGCCACCTTGGGACATTTGCGTTTTTAATGTGCCGATGAAGCAGGAGATGACATAGTTCATGCTTAAAGATATTTCTAAGACTGAAAGTATGGGCACTCATCTTTGAGTAATCGATTACGATGAGATCTTTTTCCGGAACAGCAAACGCCACGGTAAGCGGACTCTGAATCATCTGCTGAAACTGTTTGGTATCTCTGATCAGGATTATGGACGGAGTTATATTCAAATCCCACCCAAAGATATTTTCCAGCTCTGCCCTGACCCCCGGATAGATTTCTGCCAGTTCTCTTGCAACCGGCTCATGAGGAGATTCAAAAAGGACTTTGATTCCACCCTCTTCAAGGAGATAAACCTCTTCTGCACCGAGGGATACCACAAAAAAGATCAGGAAGGCCATCGGAAATAGAAGGGCGATATTCCGGATTGTTGATTGTTGATTGTCGAAGACTCCGTCTTTAGCGGGGTTGATTGTTGATTGCCGGTTTCGCATTTTCGTATTTGTTCACGGATTCAAGTAAAAAGCAAATAATCTTGAAAAAGGATCATGCATACAATAAGATCCCAGGAAATGTCTCAGTACAGTATTATACAGGGAAACGTCAAAGTCGCTGATAAATCGTTAGTTTCTGGGGACCTCAAAATCCGAAATCCGAATATCGAAACTCGAAACAATATCTAACTTCAAATATCAAATGAACAAAACATTTCAAACCTTTATCCAATACCTGCGGGGCTCATCACGTTTAGGATTTAGGATTTTGGGGTCATTCGTATTTGTTTCGGATTTCGTGCTTCGTGCTTCGAATTTATAGGAAATCACATATGGAAATAATGCTCGTTACATCAGCACGTTATCTGTTTGAATGACGTGGCCCTGTTGTATTACAGGAGAATCTGTTGGAAATAAACGGTGTCCTTACTGGACTTGACTGCATAGAGCTAGAAAAATGGAAAAAACTGAAAGACCACAGGCTGGGTCTCCTTGCCAACCAGGCCTCAGTAAATCAGAAATTAAGTACCGCAAGGGAGGTCATCTCACGCCTATTCCCCGGCCAATTAAAGGCCCTTTTCGGCGCTCAGCACGGCTATGGGGGCGAAGACCAGGACAATATGGTGGAAACCCCCCATTTACACGATGAGACATTGAAAATTCCCGTATTCAGCCTTTATGCGGAATCGAGACATCCGTCTTCCACCATGTTTGATCTGATTGATACCCTGATAATAGATCTTCAGGATGTGGGCACCAGGGTTTACACCTTTGCCTCCACCATGCTCAACTGCCTCAGGGCAGCGGCAGAATACGATAAAAGGGTGGTTATTTTAGACCGCCCCAACCCATTAGGGGGAGACGTGGTGGAGGGAAATCTGCTACAGCCGGAGCTATATTCATTTGTCGGGCCTTATAGCTTGCCCATGCGCCATGGTCTGACAATAGGAGAAATGGCCCTGATTTTCAACCATCTGTTTGAGCTTGATTGCGACCTGGAAATCATACCGATGCAGGGCTGGCACCGGAGCATGTTATGGAATGAGACCGGGCTAAGATGGACAATGCCATCTCCTAACATGCCTTTGTCGCAAACCGCTCGAGTCTATCCGGGCCAGGTGATCTGGGAAGGAACAAATCTTTCTGAAGGAAGAGGAACATGCCGGCCGTTCGAGATCTTTGGAGCGCCTTTTTTAGAAGCTAAGGCCATCAAACAGGTTTTGGATCCGGATGCCGTGACGGGCTGTTATCTCCAGGAGTACCAGTTTCGCCCGACATTCCATAAATGGGCAGGAGAGCTCTGCCACGGGTTCATGATACACATTCTTGATCCACACGCTTATCAACCCTATTACACCTCCATTGCCCTTTTGCAGGCAATCATGGAACTCCACGGACGGGATTTTGCGTGGAAACAGCCTCCCTACGAGTATGAATACAAAAAAAAGCCCATTGATATGATCATGGGCAATTCATCTTTGAGGCGTGGTCTCGAGTCTGGCAAATCCCTTCATCTTATAAGGGAGGACTGGTTGCCAGAACTCGAATCCTATGCTGGTTGGAGAAAACCCTATCTCCTTTATTCGTGATTACAGAGATCGTCACATAACTTGGTTCCCGCCTCTGGCGAGCCTTATTATTTCTCTCCACCGATCCATCTGTCAATTGCATCTTTATCGAACCGCCACACTCTGCCGATCCGGATAGCAGGGATTTTACCTTCCGCTGCATATTTACAGATTGTGATTTCATGTAATTTCAGATATTTTGCGATTTCCTTAGTAGTCATAATCTTTGGCATAGCACACTCCTCTATATTTTTATTTATCCGATGGGTTTTCCAATATGCGAAATAGCATCAAATAACTATTGAGTGATTAGTTTAATACCGAAAACCTTTAAAGTCAATAAAAAACCTGTTAATAATGAATACTACATAAAAACATCTTAACGTTATAAAATTTATCTATATTTTGCTTTTCCAGGCTCGTTTCTACCAAACAAAAAGAAGGAACTGCCATGAGATTAAAAAAAATCATCTTCCTCATAATCCTGATCCTTTTGCAGGGGCTCGCTCTATCTTTAACCTCTTTTGCCTACAACAGGGTCGTATCCGTCTATGACGGCGATACCGTTCTTCTCAAAAACGGGGCCAAGATTCGATATTTGGGAATCAACACTCCCGAGATCGATCATGAAGGAAATAAGAGTGAGTTTATGGCCCATACAGCAAAAGATTTCAACCAAAAACTGGCAAACGGCGCGCTGGTCAGACTTGAATTCGATCTGGAAAAAAAAGACAGATACAAGCGAGTCCTTGCTTACGTTTTTCTACAAAATGGGGATATGGTCAATGCGCTTTTAGTCCGGAAGGGGCTTGCCTATGTCATATCAATCAGGCCTAATCTGAAATACAGAGACCTATTGCTTGAATGTCAAAGGAAGGCGATAAAGGAAAGCATTGGAATCTGGAGCAACCTTTTGAGGGACAAAGGAGAAAACTGTCTTGGAAACAGGAGGTCCTATCGCTTTCATCGACCTGATTGTTATTTTGCCATGAAAATATCCCAGAAGAATCTTATAAAATTCAGATCCATTTATGATGCATTTTGGGAGGGTTACAGTCCTTGCAAGAGGTGCAGACCAACTGTAAGTCGTTAATCACACCGGCTATTTGATTGTCCTGAGCTTTGCCTTGGCAATCTTTGCTTCGCTTGATTTGGGGTATTTTTTGATAAGTTTTTTCAGAAGAAGTCTTGCGCTGGTCTTATCTTTTATTTCATAAAAGGCCAATGCCTGGCGAAGAATAGCGTTAGGCACTTTGTTTCCCTTTGGGTATTTCTTTATCACACTCTGGAAGGCCAAGATCGCCTGTTCATACTGCTTTAGGGCCATATAAGATTCCCCTATCCAAAACTGGGCGTTGTCAGCCAATTTTGATTTGGGGAATTTCTTGATAAAATTCTTGAAGCCGGCAATAGCCTCCTCGTATTTTTCTTGCCTATAGAGCCCGAGGGTCAGATTATATAGTCTTTCTTCAGGAGATTCCTCAGGTTTCTTAACCTCCGGGACAGGTTTTTTGGCAACCTTAGCTTGAGGCACTGGCATCTGAGCGACCGCGGGTGTCTTACCAAGGTCTTGTCCCTGCTGTTGCGAATCTATTTCAATACCAAGATATGCATTAATCCGGTTCACTTTCAATTCTAATTCGGAGATGCGGTCTTTCAGATCGGTTATAGTTGAGTTCATATCATCCTGGGTAGTGGTATCTCTTTCAATAGCACGCCTCACAAGATGGTTGTTTTCATCCAACCGGCCTGAAACGTTTCGCATTTCCTCCCTGATCTTATCGATTTCAATGGCTGTTTTTGCCTGTTGCTCACGGGTTGCAACCAGTTTTGAATCCAGTTTGCTTTCTGTTGTTTCCTGAAGGCTGTTAACCCTCTTGTTGAGGGCCACAATTTGATCGTTATGATATTGAAAATCGTCATCGGTGACGCAGGAGGAAAACAAAAGAAGGGAACCAATAATTATCCCTGATTTAATGACAAAATGTTTTATTGAGATAAAATTTCCCATATCTCCCCGTCGTGCAGATCTCGTTGAGTGGTTGAGAAGTTAAGTCGTTATTACTATTCGAATTTATGCCCTTTTCCAAAAACTGGGCATATGATAGAGTTGGAATCCCGCCTGGGGCGGGATTAATTTCACATACTTGTTTTGCAACCCAACGACTCAACCACTCAACTATTGGACAATCCCCGTCTTACCGAAATAATTTAAAGGTGTCTCGCCTGTTGACGGCCCAGGCAACCTCGTTATTTGCAGAATCTGCCGGTCTCAATTCCCCATAGCTGATAGTTTTGATCCGATCAGAGGATATCCCTAACGCAACAAGATATTGTTTTGCAGATTCAGCTCTTCTCTCTCCTAAAGCCAGGTTATATTCTTCGGTCCCTCTATTATCACAATTGCCTGCAATAAGAATTGCGTAGGAAGGATTATAACGGAGGAACTCGGCCTTTTTTTTCAGGGTCTCTTGCGATTCAGGCACCAAATTTGATTTATCGAAATCGAAATAGATATTCGAAGCTTCAAAAGCCCGTATCTTTCTGGCAAGTTCCGGGGGCACATCCTTGACTATCTCCACTACAGTTTCTTTTGGCGCCTCCTTTACAACTACAACCTCCTCGACTTGTTCAGCAGACGGTTTAACCGCTTCAGAGATGTTAACCTGTTTTTTTGCGCACGATGTGACAAAAAACAAAACCGAGCAAACAAAAGCCATGGCAATTAAGCCATTCATCACTTTTTTTCCCATACGCCCTTTACCTCCTGGTTTTCATGGTTTATGCCAAATAAGATATCAAAATACCGACCGTCCTTAATAAGCAAGGAGTACAGCCTTCCACAGAAGATTGAGTCTCCATATTTGCCTGAAATAGCTGCCAGTAGCAAAAACAGCAGCGCAATAGATTTGTCATGTAACATTTCCTTTTACTTATTTCAAGTGTCTATGCACATATTTTTTGTTTTTTCACCTTTGATGAATTCGTAAAAAGTCGACAAATTCACGATTTGGAGGAATAACCTTAGGGCTAACTGCTGATAATAATTCGTAATTCCTCAATGCCTAAACCCCTGAATCCATGTAAAAAGGGCTTTTTACATGGGCATCACCTTTAACCCTTTGAAAATCTGCCAAAAAGCCCAATGACCCGTGATGCTTTTTGCCAAAAGGCTCAATTATGACGTTCTTCTGATCGATTATGAGATTAGGTTTGTGGAGAGACCGTGCGATAAATTATTCAGGTGCCCAGGACGGCGCTGTTTGATTCCCTTTACCGGGAATGATTCTCCTCTGGTTCCGTCCATTGGCATTCATTATATATATCTGGTAACGGCCGTCCCTGTTAGAGCTGAACATCATATACCTTCCATCAGGGGACCAGCAGGGGTCTTCATTATTCCCCTCGTTCTCCGTTAGCCTTCTCAATCCGCCCCCGACCGGGTCAATGGTACATATATCAAAACGCCCCCCTTTCATAGACGCAAAGGCGATCTGATCACGAGACGACCAGGAGGGGGAGGTATTGTACCGCCCTTCGTAGGTCAACCTCTCCACACTCCCGGTTCCAATACCCAGGATGTAAATCTGAGGAGATCCTGATCGGTTAGATACGAATGCTATCTTGTCCCCGTCCGGAGAGAAGGCAGGCGAAACATCGATCCCCCAGTGTTTGACAAGCTGTTTTAAAATCTTGCCTTGAAGATCGATGGTAAAGATATCGGGATTACCCTTGTGGCTCATGGTCAGCGCTATTTCCCTGCCATCGGGGGCCCAGGATGCCCCGATATTCAGCCCGGACCTCCCGGATATCCGCTTGACAGCTCCAGAGGCAATATTTTTCAGGTAGAGCATCGGCCCGCCATGTTTATACGAGTTGTACACTATTTTCTTCCCGTCAGGTGACCACCTGGGTAGGATAGCGATGCTCTTGTCCTTGGTAATGGGTCTCACATTATACCCGTCATAGTCACAGACATATATCTCCCTGTGACCCGTAACATCTCCTACAAAAGCAAGTTTGGTAAGAGAGATACCGTTGTGGCCGGTCAATTTCAGAATTATTTCGTTTGAAATCCGGTGCATCAGGTGGCGGTAACGGCTTATGTCTCCGAGCGCCCTCTGCCCTATGATCTGACGTCCCCAGAATACGTCGAACAGTCTGACCTCCACCTCCAGACGACTCCCGATGCAGGTATACCCCCCGGTCAAGAGGAGTTCCGCACCTATAACAGACCAGTCCTTAAAATTGATCTTTTCTGAGGTCAGGCCCCCTCCCTGTTCATCCAGAAACGCCTGCTTGTCCATTGGGTTGAAATAGCCGCTGAGGTCAAGGTCGTTAGATATTACTCCAGGCATTTTTTTGGCTAATTCAGAATGCTTTTTGTCGACACCCAAATTCTTAAAATCGGGGATGGCAATACTGAATTTAGGGATGGAAGGGGCATTGACATCTATATACATCCGGCCAGAGGCTGCCTCCGGGAAGAGAAAGAAAATGAAAAACAACATCCACATCCCGATAAATGAAAACCGGGTTATCCCTTTCCCTGAGAAACTTGCGAAATTCATATTCATACAGACCTCGTCAAGTGGTTGAGTCCCGCCTGAGACGGGATTGAGTGGTTAAGCCGTTATTATTATTCGAATTCATAATCTTAATCCCTCAATCCCTGAATGCTTAAATTCCAAAATGCCCAAATTAGCCACCTAAAAATCCTCTAATTCACTGAGATCAAACCTTATTTCAATCTCGTCATAGCTCTTTCTGTACCCTTCGGGAAATGGAGGAAGAGGGTCTGACCTTTCTATGGCTTTTAGAACCGACCCATCAAAGATAGAGTTGGATGATCGGCCCTTGAACCACGATTTCATTATAGTCCCATCTTCTTTGACCTTAACCACTACTATCGCCTCAAGCTCTCTTAGCTTCTCGAGGCTGATAAGGGCCACAGGATAGGACCAGTTGTTTTTTATCTGTTCTTCAACCGCCATCTGATACATCCTTATGGTAATCCCGGTCTCTGCATTACCCCTGACAGATCCCTTTTCAGCCGTCCCTTCCGCCCTGGTCTGAATCTTGGAAATAGCCTGGGCAAGGTGATCGTTTTTCTTCGCCTTGACCTTTTTTTCGATCTTCGACACTGCCCGGTCTATAAGCCTGGAAGGAGACACTCTCGGTTTTTTAGGCTTTTTAACCTCTTTCTTCTTCTCCTTTTTCCTCTTTACGACCCTTTTTCCAATTACAACCGGTTTTTCCTCCTTTGTCGGTCTGCTTATTCGCTTGGCAGTGGTAGACGTCTTTGAACTGGTTACCTTTCTACTCATTTTCGAATTAGATGATTTTGTAGGTATTGAACGGCTTTTGCCCGGCATCTCCACCAGATTGACCTCATAGACGGCAGCGCCACTAATTCTCCTGGTAGGTATGGAATCCGGGACAAACAGGATAACAGAGAAGATGATTATATGAAAAAGGAGGGATAAGATAATTACCCTGGACCATCTTGGCTCCTCTAATTCATCATGGCTTGTTCTGACCTGTAAACCTTCCATGAATCAATCCAAAGGTTCGGTTACCATCCCCAATTTGTTGATCCCGGCATTCTTCACCCTTGCCATGACATCAATAATAAATCCATAGGGGACATCCTTGTCTGCCCTCAAAAGCACCTCTTTTTCTCTCCGGTTTTCAAAGATCTTTTTGATCTTCAACTCCAGCCTGTCTAATGCGACAGGATGATTTTCCAAGAAAATTTCCTTTTTCTTGTTGACCGTCAGCATAAGAGGTTCATCCTTGGTTTTGATATTCTTGCTGGTGGTCTTAGGCAGATTTATGTCTACGCCCTGCGTCATCATAGGCGCAGCTACCATAAAAATGATGAGAAGAACCAGCATTACGTCCACAAGCGGCGTAACGTTGATCTCTGACATAAAACGCCTGTTGTTTCCACCGGAATTCATAGCCATTTTAAACGTGTGCTCTGTTAGCTTAAGTTTTCTTGATGAACTGTCTTCCCACCATGCTCAAAAAATCGGTCGTAAAAATATCCATTTCTGCCTGGAGAGATACAACCCTCTGGCTAAAATAGTTGAACGCGACAACTGCAGGAATTGCGGCGGCCAAGCCTGCAGCGGTGGCAATAAGGGCTTCGGAGATCCCAGGGGCGACCACCGCAAGGCTGGCCGAACCCTTCATTCCTATCCCTCTGAAAGCCTCCATGATCCCCCATACCGTACCGAAAAGACCGATAAATGGAGTAGTATTTCCTGTAGTAGCCAAAAAGCTCAGAGATAGCTCCAATCTCTTGTTTTGATCGATGGTTGCCTTTCTGAGCGACCTCTCCAGATTGTCCATCAGAGCCCGCCTTGTCTGCGAAGGCTCCCCCTCCCCAGGACGACCGTCCTGGCGACCAGATTGGGTTCGCCTCTCATCCGAATAGGTGGACTGCAGGTTCCTGAAACGGGTAAATTCAGCATATCCGGCCCTGAAAAGACGGGCCACAGGGCTGAAATTCAAGGCTTTGCTTTCCATATATACTTTTTTGAGATCTTTGCTTTCCCAGAAAAGGTCCAGAAAATCGATTGTTTCAAATTTTGCCTTTCTCAATAATCTATACTTCATAAATATAATCGCCCATGATGTTACGGAAAAGAGCCCAAGAACCAATAATACAAATTTGACCATGGGACCGGCATGGACAACCATCTGGACAATATCCTGTCCAAAAGCAGCTTCAAATGAAACACCAGCAGGAATCATATTAATAAAAGGGATGCTTATCATGGAATTTCCTCATGCAAATAATGATGGCCATGTAAAAAGTTCTTTTTACATGGATTCAGGGATTCAGGAATTCAGGGATTCAGGAATTATTGTCAGCAGTTAGTCTTGATGGCATCACTGTAAGTCCTGAACTTTTTGCGCCTTTTTGCGACTATATCAAATATACGCCTTTATGAAAAAAGTGTAAACCCCAACATTGAAAAATCGAGGGCACCTAAGATCTCAGACGTCGAGATCAAAGCTGCTTATCAAAAAATCTGCCAATCCATCAGTATCGTCCAAAGAAAATTGGGGCACACCCAAATCGATACTCACGTCGCTGATCAGGGCTATTAAATGGTCATCCTTTCTGCACAACGGAGCTTCATGGACGTCATGCCGGAATATCTCCAGCTTTGGCTTGTTTCCCTGTTTATATCCTTCGGTGATAATAATGTCCATATTCCTGAAGAATACCTTTAGCTCGTCCGGGGTATGGTCGTGATCCACATCCATCACCATCCCTATTTGATGAGGTGATGAGATGAGGGTTGTGGTGGCGCCTGCATGCTTATGCCTCCAGCTGTCTTTGCCGGGTTTGTCAAATTCAAATCCGTGGACATCATGTTTTATGCTTCCAACCCTGTAGCCCCGGCTACTCAGTACCCCTATAAGTTTTTCTAAAAGGGTGGTTTTTCCTGCCCCTGAGAAGCCCACAACAGAGACTATGGGAGGATCAAACTGTTCTTTCACTCCGTTTTTCCTCCATACGTCGGCTTTTTATCGCCAAACACTTTTTCGAAACAACGATTATCTGCCTTCAGGCACTGCTCTTTTAACAAACTGTACTTTTTCAGGAGATCTTTTCCCTCCTTTGTAAGCCGTGTGCCCATTTTCCTGTCTGCATGAACAATATTCATGTTCAGATATTCTTCAGTCACCTTGATCTTGCTCCAGACACCTTTATAAGACATCTTCATGATCTTGGAAGTCTGGTTTATAGATCCGGTCCTTTCAATGGTCTCCAGAATCTCCTTTCTCCCTTCACCCATGATAATACGATCATGTTCGTCAACAACCCAGTGCCGAGATCTCAGCTTGAGAAACGCCATTTTAATCCCCCTCCACCTCTACGAACAGCTCACCGCTTCTTGAGGGATCATACCCGCCGAGGGAGATGATCCGCTCTCTGAAATGCCCGGATCCTATCGTGTCCAGAACCGTCTGGATATTTGGCTGATCCAGCATATGGCTTGGGATAATCAGGTCATACTGTTCCCTTGCAATGGGAACAAAGTCCAGGTCCAGGGCTTTGGCTGCGGCATAAATCCCCATTCCCGCATCAGCAGCGCCGCTAAGGACATCCACCGCCACTGCCATATGGGTAAATTCCTCATGGTCGTAGCCCTTAACAGCATCAGCATTCACCCCTGATTGATCCAAATGGTGATCAAAAAGGACACGCGTCCCTGAACCCGCCTGACGATTCACAAAGGCAATATCGGTCCCGGCCATATCTTCTATCCCTCTAAGCCCCTTTGGATTCCCTTTGGCAACTATCAGACCCTGTTCTCTGAGGGTCAGATTAAAAACAGAAACATTCAATCCTTTTACGTATCTCCTGATATATGAGATATTGTATTCGCCGGTCACCGTATCTAACAGGTGTGAGCCCGCAATATGGCATCTCCCTTTTCTCAGGGCCAGCAACCCTCCCAGACTCCCCACATTCCCCGATGAAATACGGATATTGCGTCTTGTGCGTCTGACTTCATCGCCTAAGATATCAAGGGTAATGTCATGGCTGCCGATAATAACAATGGTATTCAGCAGCTCCTCTTCTCCTACGAGAAGTTCCGCCTCTGTTTCCTGCGTTTGGGAAATCCCTTCTGAAAGCGCAGGAATACGGAGAATCCCTTCCGCCCTTGTCAGGGTGGTGATAGACCCCGCCGCCCTTGCTAATGGCGTGGCAACATATCTCTCCCCCACCTTCCCGATGTTGACCCGCAGGAATTCCTCTATTCCGACCTTGGAGGGGATGTCCCTGGTGGGCTGGACCTTGACGGTCCGGGGTTTGGGATTGGGACAACCTTGAAGATTATTTAGAAGCGGTTTTACAAACTGGTCAAAGGAAAGGGTTGCAGAAACCGCATAGCCGGGATTACCCACAACAGGCTTATTCTTTACCGTTCCCAGAATAGTCGGCTTACCCGGCATCATGGCAACACCATGGACCAGGACCTCCCCCATCTCACTGACCATATGTACGGTGTAGTCCTTGCTTCCTGCCGAGGATCCTGCATTTATGATGACCACATCGGCCTCTGACTCAACCGCCCGGGTCAGGACGGCCCGGATCTCTTCCTCAGTATCCGGAATAATATCATAAATTATTGGTATGGCGTTGCATTCACGGACCAGCCCTGCAAGGACCAGGGAGTTATATTCAATGATCTTGCCCTTTTTTAACACTTCATCTTCTGATATCTCTCCGTGACGAACAAGCTCCGACCCGGTTGGGATAATGGCCACACGGGGCTTTTTCCAGACCTTGACCGAGAAAACCCCGCCACTTATGAGCGCCCCCACATCATAGGGGCGGAACTGGTGATTCTGGGGAAAGAGCAATTGGGTTGCAATAATATCTTCCCCCACCTTGCGCACATGTTGCCATGGATGGGCAGGAGAGCGAATCTCTATCCGCTCGTCATCTACTTCGTGGACCTTTTCCACCATGATAACGGCATCAAAAGGTTCCGGGAGCGGCTGACCGGTGTTGACCCAGACGGCATCCCGCCCCAATTCCAACGTCTTGGGAAGACGTTCTGTAGTGCCATAAGTCTGGTCTGCCTTCACCGCAACGCCGTCCATGGCCGAAGAATGATAAGAAGGGGCAGAACGCCTTGCAAAAACCGGTTCTGCGGTAACGCGGCCTGAACCCTCCTCGGTCTTGATCATCTCAATCCCGGCCCTTAACCCGGGGTCATACCGGGTAAAAAATATCTCCCTGGCCTCCTCAAGAGATTTCATTGAAAGATAGACCTGCCTCTTCATCGGAGGTCTCCATCTCGAAAATCAAACAGCATTACCCTTACCCTATCTCCCTGATAAAGCCCCTCGGTATTCATATCTATCCTGATCAGACCGTCTGCCTCCACCAGGGTGGAAATAAGCCCGGATTTTCCAAAGACGGGTCGGGCTATCAGGTTTTCTCCCTCTTCAATTAACTTAACACGGATATAGTCTTCCCTGCCATTGGCAGACTCGATATTTTGACTCAGTTCGGCCTCTACACCGGTATAGAAATGGTTCCCAAGACCGGTATCTCCTGAAAGCCGTGAAATCATTCTCGTCATAAAGACCTCTGCTACCACCAGGGCCGAGGCCACATGTCCGGGGAGCCCGATTACGGGCTGAGAGCCGGATTTGCCGATAATGGTAGGTTTGCCCGGGCTGATTGATATGCCGTGGACAAGGAGTTCAAATTGCGGCAGTGTTTCAAAGACCTTCAGGGTCAGATCCTTTGTCCCCACAGAACTCCCACCGGATATCCAGAGTGAATCTGCATCCATAAGGGCTTTCTCCGACATCCCTTTGAGAGCCTCAAAATCATCAGGACAGACGCCCATACATATAGGTTCTGCCCCCACTCTGCGGCATAAAGCCCCGAGCGTGTAGCGGTTGATATCCCTTACCTGTCCGGGGAGGGATGGTTTGTCAACGGGCACGATTTCGTCCCCTGTAGATATAATAGCGATCCTCGGTTTTCCAAAAACCGGCGCCTCAGACAGGCCAAGACCTGCCATAACGCCTAGATCCTGGGGGCGCAACCGGTGCCCCTTGTTCAGAAAAACAGCGCCCTGTCTGAAATCGTCCCCGGGCTGGATAACGTTCTCGAGAGGGGAGATGGTCCGGCTCACCTCAAGTGTTTCCTCGTCTAAGAGGCTGCAATACTCCTTCATCACCACCCCGTCTGCGCCTTCAGGCAGCATACCGCCGGTGGGGATCTTTACGGCCTGGCCCGCCTCCACAACGACCTTTGCGGCCTCGCCCATGAGCACCTCGCCTCCCACCTCAAACAGGGCAGGCATCCCTTCACTGGCTCCGAAGGTGCTCTTTGCTTTTACCGCGTAGCCGTCCATGGTCGACCTGAAAAACCCCGGAAGATTTTCCGGAGCAGTCAGGTCCCGGCTCAATACACGGTCCATGATGTCGTCTAAAGAAACGATCTCTTCACCAACAGGACCCCATCGGTCAATAATATCAAACACCTCATCGGGTGTTTTCAGCTCAAAAAAGGATTCCATTATCTACTAATACCTGCTCTCTCACCGTTCAGAGCTTATTCGAGACGACGTTTCCAAGGTCGTCAGCAACATATAATCTTTGCGCCTTGGCGTCTTTGCGTGAGACCTTTTCAGTTCCGATTTTCGGAGAATATGTCATAAATGACATAACACTGCAACAAGAAAAGTTTATCATGCGAATGGTCCAGTAATATGGAGGTTTCAGATTTGGGAACGAGGGGAATTTGAGATGTTTGGTAGGATAAAGTCGGAAATATACGACAAAATAGTATGAATATATCTGTAATTTTTGAAAAAATTGTTGAAAAAATAAATTTATCCATATAATGGCCCTATGAAGCGGACAATTTACAAAAAGCTACTTGAAAAGGGAAGGATAGTCATCTCATGTAATCCTGAAGACTGGCTGAACGCAGCCTTTGATCTGCCCAAACTCAGACTGATCAATCTTTCTCCTGTACTGGCCTATCGTTCGACCGTGTTGCCACCGCCTTTCCACGATGACCCGGCGGATCAGATTAGGCCTGACGAAGATGACGCTTTTCTCGCAAATACGCATCCCAAATGAAGTCCGGGGACATGCATCTTGGTTACGTTTGTCCATAACTGTCTCTCAATACCCTTTTCAGGACCTTGCCCCCGAATGTTCCCTTTGGAAGTTCATCCACAAAAATTACAGATGTGGGTTTTTTGTGGCTTGATAGATTCTGGCGGCAATGATCGATAATATCCGCCTGGGTCAGACGGGCATCTTTTTTCTTGACGACAATCGCCCGGATTGATTCTCCCCATTTCGGGTGGGGAACACCGATGACAACACCTTCGTCCACCCCGGGATGCCGGGAGAGGACCTCCTCTATCTCCCTGCAATACACATTTATTCCCCCTGTCTTTATCATGTCCTTTATGCGGTCTACCATATAGAGATAGCCCAGGTCATCGTATTTTCCCACATCACCCGTATGAAGCCATCCCCCCCTTAGCGTCCGTTCCGTTTCCTCCGGATTATTATAATATCCCTTGAATACGGTGGGTCCCCTTATAATAATTTCGCCGGCCTCACCAACCGGGAGATTCCGGTCCTCTTCATCCACAATACGCACCTCGGTGCACATATAGGGCCGACCCACGCTCCCCCACTCCCTCGGCCTGTCCCAGGGCTTCAGAACGGTCACGGCCGGAGATGCCTCGGTCAGGGCATAGGAACCATAGAGTTCTGCTTCGGGCCACAGGTCCTTTTCTATGGCCTCCTTGAGATCCGGGTGGAGAAACCCCTGTGTACATAGCCAGCGTTTCATGGAGGAGGTATCCCTGGGTCGTTTCCGGTTGGCTTCCAGAAGCATACGGTAGATGGTAGGGTTCCCTACAATAAAGGTGATCCGCTCTTTCTCCACCATATCGAGATAAATATCCGGGTCAAAGGTCTTGCTCCCTATAAAGGTTCCACCCGCATACATATAGGCCAGAAACCGGCTCAGAGCGGCCGTGTGATACATCTGCATGGGGTAATAGATCTTGTCTTCAGGGGTTGGACTCTGATTTTCAGTGGTCACGCTGATGATATTCCAGAGCAGACTCTTATGCGTAAGAATGGCCCCCTTGGACTTCCCGGTCGTCCCCCCGGTGAACATTAGAAAAGCCTCGTCATCTTCCACAAGATGGTTTTCAGGCTCTTCCGAACTTCCCCTCGCAAGCAGCTCCTCGTAAGATGCGGCAAATCCGGGGACCTTTCCCCCCATAGAAATGACGGATTTTATCCGGGGAATACGATGGAGAAGTTCCTCGGCCGGACCCGAAAAATCGCTGTGGAATACCACTGCCTCACAATCTGTGGATTCGGCCTCAAAGCAGATGTCATCGATGGTTCCCCTTGAACCCAGTGGGACCGTAACGATGCCCTGCTTGAGATTGCCCAGATAGATCTCCATCAGGGGAATACAGTTATTGGAAAGGGTGGCCACATGTTTTCCTTTTACCCAGCCAAGACCCTTCATCGCGTGGACCCATCTGTTGATCCGCTCATTCATTTGACCGTAGGTTAACGCGCTGTCATCATCCATGCATGCAATTTTATCGGGGAACTTGCGTGCGGAACGGGCGAATGCCTCACCTAAAGTCATTTCCATGGAAACCTTCTTGGAGACTGGATGCTTGATACTGGATGCTTGATGCTGGATACTCGATACTGAATGCTGGTTCAAGATCCCGTTTTTAGGCGGGGATATTGGTTACCCCTGAAACCTGAAACCCGAACAATGAAACCTTATGTGCTCTTGAAAGTTCTTATCGAAAGAAGGTTTTTGAGGCCGCCTTCAAGAATTATTGTACGATTAGATAGTCAGCGGTGATAGACCCGCTATTGATAGTGATGGTGTTTACGGTCGAATTTGATGACCTCGTTGTAAATGCGGTGTTCCATCCACCCTGAAGGGTCAGCTGTTTGGATGTATTCAAGATGAGATCCTCGGCATAGCTCCCCTCCGCGATCTTTATGGTTGACCCGGAAGCAGCGGCATCCATGGCCGTTCCTATGGTGGTATAACACGGGGTGTTGCCCCCGCACGACCCTCCGGGTTCCACAAAAACGACAGACTGGATTCTGAATTTACCGATACGGGTACGCCACCCCTGTCCGGAACTGGTGAGATATTCGTTTGTGTACCAGAAGGTGGTGTCGTCAGAAGGATCCACATTCATGGAACTATAATCGCCCCATCGATTGCTTGATGTCTGTGAAGCGGTTCCGGCGATCAGGATTGCCTCACTTTGAAGGGTGCCGGCAGCATCAGATGCCAACCGGGTGGCATAGCGGATGGCGGGGAAGAGGGTCGTGCTTGAAACACTGTATCCAAGGGCAATGTTGCCATTTCCGTCCATGGCCACGCTCCCCATCCATCTATGATGGGCATCGGGCGAGTGGGTCCCCTCCTGGTAAATTGACCAGGAACCACTTCCTGTTTTGCGGAGTTCGAACCACCTTATACCGGCATGGTTTGAAAAATCAGCAACATCCACAGTAAAGTTGCCGACCAGGGTTGCATGGGTGGTAAAGTTGCGGTACTGGAGCCGCCACATGGGCCACTCCGAAACGGCATCAACCCTTTGTGAGGTCCCCCTTTGGGGGATACAGTCTAAAACAAAAAACCCGCAAACGGTATAATTAAACGGGGATGTGGTCAGGGTTTGGGAAAGGGTGAACGTGGAATTAGACGGGGTCGTAAAATCAACATGAAATTCCCAGATCTCCAGGATATTACCCGTTTTCATGGTGTAGAAATAATTGGGGGCCCCGGACGGCGGGGGGGTGGCACCGTCGAGGTCACTGGGTAGCATAAAGTTACCCGTTCGCTCAAATTTCTGGTAGGTCGCGGACTGACCCTGGAGCATCCTTTCCCGATCAAAGGCATAGGCTCCGACATCGAACTCATTGGCAGACATATAATAGGCATCAGGCCAGACACCGAACTTGGGATAGTCAGGAAAATAATCGTTAATCTCGAAGGCATAAAGATAATATGCCCCTGTTGGGTCGGCTGTTTGGGATATGGCGATACATTCGTAGTAAGGGGTCTCACACACTGCAAACTGGCTCAACAGCCATCGATCCGCCAGCGGGTCGTACAGAACGACCGGATCTCCATCATTGCATCTTTCGCAGGCGTTCCCCTGCCCCTGCCATAAGTGATTGATATCGGTCGGCCCCGATAATGTGCTGCCACTTTTGTCAAAGATGGCAAAAGACGTGTTGACCATCTGGACGTAGTGGTTGGGGCCAACATCACCGATCGTGTCAGGCGGCCATCCGGACCCCCCGTTTTGGAGACTCATTCCGTCAAAACTGAGATCAGGAGAAGGTGTTCTGATAGAGC
>PVMK01121582.1_pt1 | contig 25965 bp, 24 predicted proteins | sample 1853481 | NCBI WGS metagenome assembly PVMK01 (sample SAMN08533507, study PRJNA380276) | Marine sediment metagenome, whole genome shotgun sequencing project.
AAGCCAGGGTGACGAGACCTCCGACGATCAGGATGAGCATCAGGACGTTTGACGCGACGGCGTTCTTCGCCATCCAGGCGATGGGCCCGTGCTCTTCGTCGGGATCGAAGTCGTGGGCGTCTGAGGTCTCGTCACCCTGGCTTCCGGCATCAAGCAGGAGGTGTTCCCCGAGGTCGAGCTCGATATCGTCTCGGTGAACGTCATCTATCCGGGCGCGAGCCCAGCGGAAGTCGAGCAAGCGGTCGTGCTCGCAGTCGAAGAAGCCGTTCGGGGCGTCGACGGAGTCAAGAAGGTCACCTCCTCAGCAACGGAAGGGCGGGCGAGCACCTTCGTCGAGCTCTTGCTCGGTACCGACAAGGACCGGGCCCTGAACGACATCAAGAGCGGCATCGATCGAATTACCTCGTTTCCCGAAGACGTGGAGCGCCCCACAGTCAGCCTCCTTTCGAATCGGCGACAGGTCATCTCGCTGGTGCTGTATGGAGACGTAGACGAAGGGACATTGCGAGCGGTGGTGGAGAACAGCCGCCGCGCGCTGCTGCAAGACCCAGACATCACCTACGTCGAGATCTCCGGGACTCGCCCTCTCGAGATCAGCATCGAAGTCCCACAAGCCCAGCTCCGAAAACACGGGCTCACCCTCGATGAAGTCGCGGCTCGCGTGCGCGCGGCATCGGTGGAGCTCCCGGGTGGAGGCGTAAAGACACAGGCGGGGGAAGTCCTGCTCCGCACGACCGAGCGGCGTGATCGCGGCACCGAGTTTGGCGACATCATTCTTCTCAGCCAGCCCGATGGCTCCCAGGTGCGCGTTCGCGACGTGGCGAACGTGCGGGACGGCTTCCGGGAAATCGACAAGGAGGCGACCTACAACGGCAAGCGCGCGGTGATGATCAACGTCTTCCGCGTCGGTAACGAGACCCCTCTCACCGTCTCCGCTGCGGCGAAAGCATACGTCGAGGAACTCCAAGAAGCCTTGCCTGAAGGTCTGCACGCGGCAAGCTGGTTCGACAGTGCGGAGATGTATGAGCAGCGCATGTCGTTGCTCATGAACAACGCACGCATCGGCCTCCTTCTCGTCCTTCTGACACTCGGCCTGTTTCTCGAAGCCCGTCTCGCGTTTTGGGTCACGCTTGGCATCCCCATCTCATTCGCGGGGTCCCTACTCTTCTTCCCGGTCAGCGAAGTCTCGATCAACATGATCTCGCTCTTCGCGTTCATCATCACGCTCGGCATGGTCGTCGATGACGCGATCGTGGTCGGCGAGGCGATCTACAAGCGGAGAACAGAAGGCAAGGGGCGCCTCGAGGCCGCCATCGAAGGCACAAAGGAAGTCGCACAACCGGTCATCTTCGCGATTCTGACCAGCTGCGTCGCGTTTGCCCCCATGCTCATGGTGCCCGGACCGATGGGGAAGTTCTTCCGCGTCGTGCCGATCGTCGTGATCGCGGTCTTGATGATCTCGCTCGTCGAGTCGTTACTGATCCTTCCCGCTCACCTTTCGCACCCGATGCCTTGGTGGCTGCGAATCGTGCTTGCACCGTACCTGTGGGTCATGCGCGGAGCGGCCAAGCTAAACATGGCGCACCGGCTGCAGCACCACATCCAGCACACCTATGTTCCGATCTTACAGAAGGCCTTGCGCTGGCGCTACTTCACCATCGCGGCAGGAATTGCCCTCCTCGTCTTAACGATGGGCTACGTTGCGGGTCGGATTCCGTTCACCTTCCTTCCCAAAGTCGAAGGCGACCTGATCACCGCGCATTTGAAGATGCCCGTCGGCACGCCGGCATCCGAAACCAAGCGTATCTCAGACCGGATCGCAGCGGTCGCCCAGTCAATCGTGGATGCAGAAGACGCAAAAACCGACGGTCCAACGATCTCGCGAGGCCTCTACGAAGAGGTAGGGGCGATGAGCACTATGGAGTCAGGCCCCGAAGGGAACATCACGACCGAAGGAAGTCACTACTCCACGGTGATGATGTATCTCATCGATGCCGGTCGGCGGGACTTCACGACCCAGCAGTTCGTTCAACGATGGCGCGAGGGGATCGGGGAGATCCCCGGCGCAGAGGCACTTACGTTTGGGTACGAAGTCGGTGTCCAGCCAGGCAAACCGATCGACATTCAGCTGATCCATGACGACGTGCCGACGCTCGAGGGTGCGGCCCAGCGGCTTGCCTCCGAGATCGCATCGTACAGTGGCCTTCGCGATATCGACAGTGGCGTCACCAAAGGCAAAGACCAACTCGACTTTCGCCTGACCGATGCCGCCCTGGCCCAGGGCCTGACCGAGTTCGGGCTCGCCCGCCAGGTTCGCGCTGCCTTCTTCGGCGCGGAAGCCGTCCGGCAACAGCGCGGCCGCGACGAGGTTCGTGTGTACGTCAGGTTGCCGCTCGAGGAAAGACGCTCTCTTTACAACGTGGAGGAGCTCATCGTGCGCACCCCCTTGGGCGGGGAGATGCCCCTGTCCCAGGCCGCGATCGTCACGAGAGGACAGGCCTACACGATCATCAAGCGGACCGACGGCCGCCGCAACATCAGCGTGACCGCCGACGTGGCCGATGAAAAGGCCAACGCCAACGAGATCAACGGCCAGATCCTGCAGCGCGAGCTCCGCCAACTGCTCGCGGACATCCCTGGACTCTCGTACAGCCTCGGCGGTGAGCAAGAGCGTCAGGCTGAAACCATGGGCGCGCTCGGGCTCGGGTTCATGCTGGCGCTGATCGTGATGTTCTCGATACTCGCGGTCGTGTTCCGCAGCTACACCCAGCCCCTCCTCGTGATGTCCGCCATTCCATTCGGCATGGTGGGCGCGGTTTGGGGGCACGTGGTGATGGGCTTCTCGCTCAGCCTGATGAGCATGATGGGGTTGATCGCCTTGTCCGGCGTGGTCGTCAACGACTCACTGATTCTCATCGTGTCGGTCAACCGAAACCGCGAAGACGGCATGAGCGCATGGGAGGCCGTGATCGCCGGAGCCGCGCGACGCTTCCGTCCCATCCTGCTGACCTCACTCACGACGTTCTTTGGGCTGGCGCCAATGATCCTGGAGACCTCGGTCCAGGCTCGCTTCTTGGTTCCCATGGCGGTGTCGCTGGGCTTCGGCGTGCTGGCAGCCACGATGATCATGCTGCTCATCGTGCCCTGTAGCTATCTGATCCTCGAAGACGCGCAACGCAATGCCGGTAACTTCTTCGCCAGGCTGCGCGGACGGCCTACCGTACCGCCACCGCCGCCGACGCTCCCCTCGGAAGCAGACGTCGAGCTACTGACCGCAGAGTAGCCCGGGTAGCCAGCGCCACGAAAGCGTCAGGAAGCTGCGGAGAACGTCCAGGTGCCCGTAGCTGCGTGGTTGCGGTTGAGCTCGACAGGCTTTCGCATGAGACCCATTGCGGCCGCCGTGGAGTGCATCCCCGCCCAGCGGGCAAGGCTGCGATACGCGACGAGCCGCGAACCGCCCGGATGACGCGCGGCATGGTCCTTCGCGACCTCGAACACCTCGAAGTAACGCTTGATGCAAGCCTCGGGATCGGAGCGGTCCCTCGCGTGGCGCATGGCGCGATCGGACATCTGACGGCGAAGCCTCGCCTTGGTCAGCAACAGCTCGATGTGCCCGCCGAACTGACGGTCCGCATCTTCGCCCTTGGGCTCGACCAAGAAGCCGTCCTCGCCGTCGGTGACCTGACCGGCAACCCCCATGCCGTCGTTCATCGCGACGACCGGGAGGCCGCACCAGAGCGCCTCGCTGATGACCTGACCGTAGGTCTCTGAAAGGGATGTGTACACGAAGAGGTCGGCATGGCGGAACCAAGCTGGCATCTGCTGGAGGCCCTGCTCGCCCACGAAGTACGTGCGGTGGTCGATGCCGAGCTCCTTGGTGAGCTGCTTGAGCGCCTCGCTCTCGGGGCCGTCGCCGACGAGCGTGAGCGTGACGCCCTCGACCCGTGGGTACACGTACTGCGCGAAAATGCGCAGCAGGCGGTCGACCTCTTTCTCACGCGCGTGACGGCACACGACGAGAAGCCGCGCAGCTGGCACCGCATCGGCCGCAAAGGGATCGTCCTGACCGGTCTCGTCGAAGATTCGCTTCTCGATTGCGCGCGGGATCACGTGAATCGGAACCTCGACGCCGCGCTCCTGCCAGTAGCGCTTGAGGCCCGGGCTGAGACACACCAATGCGTCACCGGCGTTATAGGCATCGGTCGTATTCGACTCGACCCATGGCATCACCCGCTCCTCGAAGAGACGATTGACCGACGGGACGTGATTGAGCGCGTCCGGAAGGATCACGTTGTACACGCTCGGCATGTGGACCGTGTTGACGGAGACCAGCGGCACACCGTGCCGTTGGCGGAGCCATCCACCGGCGTAAAGCAAGCCGCTCGGAGTCTGCGCGAGCAGCATGTCGAAGTTTGCGTCCCTCAAGGTCTCGAGCGACGATTTGGAAGGCATCGCGAGATAGAACCCGGGGTGGTTGCGAAGCGGAATGCTCGGTAGCGAGATGTGCCGCGGCGGAAGCTCGCTCGGCTGGGCGTTCGGATCATCGGGGCCAACGATCGTGACTTCATGGCCGCGCCCCGTCATTTCACGGTAAAGGAATTGCGATGCGTAGGACGAGCCATTTGCGTACGGAATCCGCACGTAGTCATTTAGAATCGCCAATCGGCGCAGCCATCGTCGCTCATGCGAATACATCCAGGCCCTCCGTGTGTTTGGCCGATGAAACTGTCAACCGTGAACCAGATTCACACCATGTGAACAAAGCTATTGTCCGATAACTACACTTCACCACATAGACCCTTTCTCTCAGCGCGATTTGTCGCAGCAATTGGGCCTTTCAAGCAGTTTTTCGGGGATACTCTTCCGCTCGAACCCCCAGATATGCCAGAACCGGGCCAACACCATAGCCTCGCTCCTGAGAACGGGAAAATTGTAGTTTCGTGGTCAAGTTGGAAGCTGTGGGCTCTCGGCCGTCACGACGGGGCCGCGGGTTCATACATTCACGGAACGTCATGAGTCGCATCGCATACTTCGTACACGGCCGAGGTAGAGGGCACGCCATCCGGACCCAGGCGGTCATGGAACACCCCGCGAATGACCACGAGCTTCGTTTGTTCTGTGCCGGTGAAGCCTTTGATGTGCTGGGCCACCTCTCCATGGCCGAGGAGGTCCTAAGCTGCGCCCCGGGCAAGGGAATGCTCTCCTCGTGGACCCTACGGTTTCAGGCGGACCGGGAGCGTCTTCGGCGTTGGCGGCCAGACCTGGTAGTGAGCGATGGGGACGGTCCTTCGGTCAATGCTGCGAGGTCCCTCGGCATTCCGGTCGTGGCGGTCGGGCACGGTTTGATTTTCCGGCACACCCGACTCGAGGCGAAGCTTCCTTCCCTCAAGCGCCTCCGCGAGATGGTCAACGTGGCGAGCTCTTCATGGCCGGCGATCCGACGGGTAGCGGTTCACTTCGCACCCGTGGAGCCGCGAACGCCCGGGACCTACGTGGCGCGCCCAGACCTCCGTGGGCACGTCGGACCGAACTCGAGCCGTGAGGATTTCATTCTCGCCTACTTCCGCGATGATAACGGCGACGGGGCGCTCGAGCAGCTCACGCGCCGAGGCCACCGCGTCGTGCTGTTCGGACGGCCCTCGAGGGTGCCGCCGGGCGTGGAAGTTCATGCCCCCGATGTCGAGGCGTTCGCAGAGGCTCTTGGACGCTGCCGCGCGGTCGTAGGCTCCGCGGGCAACCACCTCCCCGCGGAATGCGCGATGCTCGGCCTCCCCATGCTTGCGCTTCATCGCGACGACGACGGGGAACACGAAATGAACGCCCTACTGGTGGAAGCAGCGGGAATCGGGGTGGCCGGAGCGCTTGAGCACTGCACGCCGGATTTGATTCGACGCTTCGAAGCGGAGCTCGACAAGCCACGCGAAGATCTTGCCGCCCGCACCCGGGCAATGCCCCCCGCTTCGGAGGTCATCCGGAACGTAATCGACGAGCTACGCCGACGCCCCACGGAGCAGGCGGCGTGGAAAACGCGAACGATCTGAGCGTCGGGTCTGAGTCAGTGGCGGCGCCAGTGGCAGTAGCAATGGCCGAGTCATTGGTGTCAGGGCTTTGACAGCCCTTCGGGCGCGGGCTACAAGGCCCGTCCCGAAGGGCTACGCCCTGAGGTGGATGCGGTGGTAGTTAAGTTGGTTATAACGCCGGCCTGTCACGCCGGAGGCCGCGGGTTCGAGTCCCGTCCGCCGCGCCAACACCCAGCCTGCAAGGGCTGGGTGTTTTCGTATCTGCGGACTGCCTCACCGGGGGGCGGCCCGTGTCTACGCTTGCTGCCCCACCTTCACCGCCACCAACCCGGCTCGCGCCTTGTTGACCGTCTCCTCGTATTCCTTGTCTGGATCGCTTGCTTCGACGATGCCTGCACCTGCCTGTAGCCACATCTCGTCCTTGTGCGCGACGATAGTGCGAATGGCGATCGCGACGTCCATGTTGCCGTCGAAGCCGATGTAGCCGACGGCGCCGCCGTAGACGCCCCGGCGCTCTGGCTCGAGCTCTTCGATGATCTGCATCGCGCGGACCTTGGGCGCGCCGCTCAAGGTGCCCGCCGGGAACGTGGCGCGCAAGACGTCTAGCGCATCGCGGCCGGGCGCTAGGTCGCCGACGACGTTCGAGACGATGTGCATGACGTGCGAATACCGCTCGACCATCATGCAATCCGTGAGGCTGACGGTGCCGGGCCGGCTGATACGGCCGACGTCGTTGCGTCCGAGATCCACCAACATGACGTGCTCTGCGCGTTCCTTGGGATCGGCCAGCAACTCCTCTTCGATGGCGAGGTCTTCTTCTTCGGTTTGGCCACGATGCCGCGTGCCTGCGATCGGCCGGACATAAGCCTGGCCCTCTTCCAATCGCACCAGGGTTTCGGGGCTCGCCCCTGCGACGATCCTATCGGGCAGTCGCACGAAGTACATATATGGGCTCGGATTGATGATGCGCATGGCGCGATAAACGTCGAAGATGTCGGTGTCGCCGAGCGGGATCCGAAAACGCTGCGACAGAACCACTTGGAAGATGTCACCTGCCCGGATGTACTCTTTGGCCTGCTCAACCGCAGCGCAGAAGCCCGGGCGATCGAACGACGACGGGGGAAGCTCGAGCTCGCCATCCGAAACGGGCGGATGCAGCCTGCGCGGAAGCGTCGGGGTGTCGAGCGCTGCCAGCGTTTGCTCGATTCGCTCGGTGGCGCGCGCGTACGAACCTTTCGCATCACCGTCGACGCGCGCCGGGACGACGACGCGCAGCGTGCCGCGCACGTTGTCGAAGATCAGAACGATGCCACCGACCGCGAAACAAAACTCCCAGTCGTCGTCCCGCTTCAGGGCCTCGCCCACCGTCGGCTCGAAGGTCCGCACCGCGTCGTAACTCACGTAACCGACGGCGCCTCCCCAGAAACGCGGCAGCCAATCGACCTCGGGCGGCTTCCACTCTGCAAGTGTTTCGCGCAGACGCTGCCACGGATCGACGCCGAGCTCCTGCTCGACCTTGCCATCCACGACTTGCTCGAAGCGATCGGAAACCCCGCGGACGATCACCTCGGGGGCAAAGCCGACGAAGCTATAGCGCGCCCATTTTTCGCCACCCACGACGCTCTCGAGCAAATAGCTACCGGCGTCCTTGCCTAGGGTGGCGTGCGCAAGCACCGGGGTGAGGCGATCGGCGATGACCTCGCGGTACACGGGGACCACCGTAACGCCCTGGCTTAGGCGTTCGAACTCTTCAGAGCTCGGAAAGTATTCGCTCACCGCACACCGAATAACACCGATATGACAAACGTGCTAAGGCCCCGCCCCTGAGGAGAACCTGGAGAGAAAATGGCCGATCTACCCCTCATCGAAACCGACCCTGAAATCGCCCAGTGCATCGCCGACGAAGAGAAACGTCAGCACGAAAAGATGCGCCTCATCCCGAGCGAAAACTACGCCAGCAGCGCCGTCATGGAAGCCTGCGGCAGCGTCCTCAACAACAAGTACTCCGAGGGCTACGCCGGCAGGCGTTACTACGAGGGCCAGCAGAACGTCGACACGGTCGAGCGCCTCGCCATCGAGCGCCTCAAGACCCTGTTCGGTGTCGATCACGCCAACGTGCAGCCCTACTCTGGCTCGCCCGCCAACCTCGCCATCTATTTCGCCTTCTGCAACGCCGGCGACACCATCATGGGTATGGGGCTGCCGAGCGGAGGTCACCTCACGCACGGCTGGAAGGTCTCGATCTCGGGCAAGTACTTCAACGCGATTCAGTACGGCGTGCATCGCGACGATCACCTCATCGATTTCGACGAGGTCGCTTCGCTGGCCCGCGAGCACAAGCCGAAGCTGATCTTCTGTGGGGCAACCGCATATCCGAGGCTGATCGACTTCGCAAAATTCGCGGAGATCGCGCAGGAGATCGGGGCAATTCTCGTCGCCGACATCGCGCACATCGCCGGGCTCGTCGCCGGAGGCGCGCACCCTTCCCCAGTCGGCTACGCCCCGGTGATCAGCAGCACGACGCACAAGACCTTCCGCGGCCCGCGTGGCGGGATGATCATGTGTGACGCCGAGCACAAGAAGGCGATTGATCGTGCGGTTTTTCCGGGCCTTCAGGGCGGGCCCCACAACGGGACAACCGCCGGCATCGCGATCGCAGCCAAGCTCGCAAGCACAGACGAGTTCAAGGCGTATGCGCGGGCGATCGTCGACAACTGCCGTGTGCTGGCAGAGACGCTCCTGTCACGCGGCTTCGACCTCGTCACCGGCGGAACCGACAACCACCTAATTTTGATCGACCTCACGGGCAAGGACGTTCCGGGCAAGGTCGCGGCCCAGGCGCTCGATCGCGCCGGCATCGTTGCGAATTACAATTCGGTGCCGTTCGACACGCGCAAGCCCTTCGACCCAAGCGGCGTTCGTTTGGGCACAGCGGCGATCACGAGCCGCGGCATGGGCGCGGATGAGATGAAGCGCTTGGGCAACTGGATGGCCGACGTCGTCGAAGACGTGGAGAACGAGGCACTCTTCTCGCGAGTGGCCGGAGAGATCAAGGAGCTCTGCGACCAGTTCCCCGCCCCGGGCATTCCCACTCGCTGATCCCCGTAAAACCGACGCTCCACGTCGGCCACGGGGCTTCGCCTCTACCTGCCAACCGTTCAGTTCCGAATACCGAAGAAGACGCGTCGCAAAGGGGTCCGCCCCTGCTAGACTGCTCCGAACATGTCCCTTCAGGGAAAGCGCATCGTCGTAGGATTGGGCGGAGGAATCGCCGCGTTCAAAGCGGTGGAGCTCGTCCGTGAGCTCATGCGGCGTGGCGCCGAGGTCCGGGTCGTCATGACCGAGGCCGCGACCCATTTTGTGGGCCCGATTACATTTGCGGGCCTGACCGGGAAACCGGCGGTCACCGACCTGTGGGCGAAGGACTATGCGGGCGAGGTGCACGTTGAGCTCGGCGAGTGGGCGGACGCCATCGTCATCGCTCCGGCTACCATGAACCTCATGGCACGCGCAACGAGCGGACAAGCCAACGATGCGGTCCTGGCGACGCTGGCGTGCGCGCGCGGCAAGGTCTTTTTCGCCCCGGCCATGCATCAGCGCATGTGGTCGCATCCGGCAATGCAATCCAACATTCGGACGCTCACCGGCCGCGGTGCCGTGGTGCTCGGACCGGTCACTGGCCCGCTGGCAAACGGCGAGATCGGCGAAGGGCGAATGATGGAGCCCGAGGACATTGCCGAAGAGGTCGCGTCCCACCTGTCCCATGCCGACGATCTCTCGGGCTCGCGCATCCTGATCACCGCCGGCCCGACCCACGAAGACCTCGACCCGGTTCGCTTCCTCGGCAACCGTTCGAGCGGGCGCATGGGCTACGCGATTGCATCGCAGGCACTCCGGCGCGGCGCCGAGATCACGATCGTCAGCGGCCCGGTGCACCTGCCGGTCCCGCCCGGTGCGGAAATTGTTCGAGTTCGATCGGCCCAGGAGATGCACGCGGCCGTCATGTCGCGCTTCGATCGATTCGACGTCGTCATCATGGCCGCCGCGGTCGCAGACTATCGCCCCGAGCATCGAGAGGCGCAGAAGATCAAGAAAGGCAGAAGCATGAAGCTCGAGCTAGTCCGCAACCCTGACATCCTCGCGGACGTCGGCGCGAAGCGCACCCAGCGGCCCTCGGTCCTGGTCGGCTTTGCCCTCGAAACGGAGAACCTCGAGCAGGCGGCGCGCGACAAGCTCGAACGAAAGGCAGCCGACCTCATCGTCGCAAACGAGGCAGCGGCCGGGCTCGGCGGTGACCACAACCGCGCAACGCTCATCGATGCCACGTCCGCCACGCCACTCCCGGACATGACCAAACGCGCCCTGGCTAATCAAATCCTCGACCGCGTGCACACGCTGTTGAACCATCCCTCCCGGCGGTCTCGACCCGAGGCCGAGCACGAGGCCCCCAATTAACTGGAATACACAGTGACTCGTCCCCTCATCAGCTCTTTCCTCGCTCACATTGACGGACAGGCCTCCCGCGAGGTCGCCCTGCAGGCGTATCGCGAAGCGGAGGAGAAGCACGGCGTTCGGATCTACGATGACCACGACGCACGCGTCGCGCCGGGTGCGTTCAAACCGCACATGCCGATCTCGGAGGAGCGCGTCCGTACGTTGACGCGGAGCTGGGAGCAGTTCGATCGCGCGCTCGAGCCATTGGGACGGGGCGCAGAACGTGAGCTCGTCATCCGTTCCCTGGGGCCCTTCGTGTCCGACACCGGGCTTTGGGTGGCAGGCGCCGACCTTGCGGCCGACCGGCTGTTCATCTTGCGTTCGGGCGAAGTGGGCTCTTGGGCGGCGGAGCAGTGGGATCAGCATCTCGCCAATTGGGCATCGGTGACGCAGTACCAAGGACGCGACGACTGGATGGCCGAGCGCTTGGTCGAGCAAGTTCGCAAAGCCCCCCGTTACTCCGAGTGGACAAAGCTCCTGCGCAACATCATTGCAGAGGCGCGTGGCGTCGTGGTTCGCGCGTAATCACACGAAGTCGACCGGCCCCGCGCCTTCACGCAATACGACCGCTTCGTCTCCGGTCAGGTCGATGATCGTCGACGGCTCGATGCCGCCCCACCCCCCATCGACGAAGGCGTCGACATGCGGAAATCGCGCGTGCAGCTCGTCTGGGTCGTTGAGCACCTCGCCGTCGATGGTTGCCGAGGTCGAGACGATCGGGCTTCCGAGCTCGTGGAGCAGCGCCAGTGCGACGGTGTCGTCCGGCACACGGATCCCCACCGTCTTCTGCTTCCGGACCAGAAGCTTGGGCACCTCACGCGTGGCGCGAAGCACGAAGGTGTACGGCCCTGGCACCAGGCGCTTCATGATCCGGTAAGCGAAGTCGTCCACGTGGGCGTATCGGGCGATTTTGCTCAGATCGGGGCACATGAAGCTCAGCGGGTGGTCTTTCTTGAGCTGCCGGATCTGATAGATGCGCTCGACTGCCTTTTTCTGGTGTATGTCGCAGCCGAGCCCGTAGACAGTCCCCGTCGGATACACGATCACCCCGCCGCGACGGAGCACTTCCACCGCTTGCTGAACTCGCCGGGCCTGTGGATGGGTGGGGTGAATTTCGATGCGCATCGGGGGACCGGTCCAGGTAACGACGGCGCCAGGTGCCGTCAAGGCGACGACGACTACCCAAGCGCTTACAAATGCGCTAACTAGTCGCCCGCAAATGACGGAAGAACAAGACCCCCGACCGTACCTGGTGATTACGGTGCTCCTAGATAGCTCCGCACGGCCTGCCGAGGTCAGCCGCAGCCATGGCGATGCCTATGAACGCTCCCTGAACGCAGCCCAGGGTCAGGAGATTGCCGGCGTCGAATTGGTCGAGCTCCCGATCGCTGCCCCCGTGTTCAAGGCGCTACGCCGACCGCTCGCGGTGCCCGGGGACGTGGTCGGGCTCTACGACGTGTTTCCCTTAGCGAGCCACCTCAAGCCCGAGTACCGCAAGATCGCCGGACAGTTTCTGGCGGCCGAAGCGCTCTGGACGCTGGAGGAGCAAGGCCTGCTCGGCGGGGTCCCGGTGAACGTGAAGCTCGAAGTGCCCAAGGGCTGGCGGACCGATCCGAAGGACATCCACCAACACCTCATCGGCGAAGGCGCCCTGGATCTCACCGAAGCCGGCATCGAGACGTATAAAGCGATCAAGACAGCCTGGGACAGCACCAACGCCAGTTGACGACAGGGGGACTGTCCCCTTTTTCTAGTTCAACGAGTGCGGCCGCTCCAACGAGAACGATGCGATCTTCGCGTCGAACTGGGCACCGTCGGCTCGATGCATCTGATACGTCCCACGCATCGTTCCGCGCTCGGTCGGTAGGACCGCGCCGCTCGTGTAACGGAAGCCCTCGCCGGGACTGAGGACCGGCTGCTCACCGACAACGCCCGGCCCTTTGACCTCCTCGACGCCGCCGAGGCCGTCGGTGATGATCCAGTGGCGTGAACGCAGCTGGACCACTTCACTGCCGTTGTTGGTGATCGTGATCGTGTACTCGAACACGAAGCGCCTGGTCATCGGAAGCGATTCCTCTTCGACATAACGGCTTTGCACCTCGACGAGAACGCCGTCGGTTTCTGCGCTGGAGGTCGTCGTGGGCCGATTCATCACTGCACACCTCGAAGCTGGCGTACGTGGCTCACCCACGGGGAGCCTGCGATCGCCAAACGCCACTCCGCGTGTTGATGCTCGGGCTCCGCGTAGCCGATTCCGATTCGCGAACCGACGGCGATCTCATTCGCTCGCGTGCCCTCACACACTTCGAGCCCGCCGCGCCGGAACAACGGATGGCCACTGAAGGTCGAGTCGAGGCCCAACGCCTGACCGACCTTGCCGGGGCCAGTCAACAGAACTGGGCCTTCCTTGCCGCCGCGCCGCCGACGAATCGTTCGATGCCCTGCGATCGGCTCACACGAACGGATCAACACGGCCGCCCCCTCCCCGTCTCGATTGGTCACGAGATTCAGCATCTGGTGCAAGCCGTAGCACACATAGACGTACGCTTGGCCGGGTGGCCCCCACATCGGCGCGTTTCGCCTGGTGAGACCAGCGCGGCAGTGGTTCGCGCTGTCATCGGGGTACCGGTACGCCTCGACCTCGGTAATGCGGAGACCAACCCCGCCGTGCCAGATCTCCTGGCCGAGTAGATCGCGCGCGACGTCCAGAGCGTCGCGCGCGTAGAACTGGCGAGGAAGAAGACGGCCGGACACGAATGGAAGTTTGGGGCAGAGGCAGGGGCAGCGCCAGAGACAGGGACGACGAATTCAACCGCACCATCCACGGGGGGACGCTCGACTTGTGCTAGGCCAGACGTCAGAGTTGGGTCTGCCATGACCGTGAATCGTCGAGTTCTTCTCGCCAAACGACCGGAAGGGCTCGCTGCTCAAACCGACTTCCGCTCTGACGAGCAACCCATTCCCCAAATTCAGGAAGGCGAAGCGCTTCTCAAGACGCTCTATCTCGGAATCGATCCGACCATCCGTACCTGGCTGTCGACCGCCAAGAGCTACCTGCCTCCAGTCGAGATCGGCGAGGTGGTGCGTTCGGCTGGGGTCTGCCGAGTGGTCGAATCGAAGTGCGAACGCTTCAAAGTCGGGGACCTCGTGACGCATCTCGGCGGCTGGCAGGACTACACCGTCGTCAACGAGGATTCATTCGCAACTCCGTTCCCTGCCTCGGCGAATCCGCGACACTTGCTCGGCGTGCTCGGCTCGACCGGTGTCGCAGCATACGCCGGTCTGCTTTATGTAGGTCGGCCCAAGGAGGGCGAGACGGTGCTGGTTTCGGCCGCGGCTGGGGCGACGGGTTCTCTCGTCGGTCAGATCGCCAAGATCAAGGGCTGTCGCGCCGTGGGCATCGCGGGCAGCGACGAGAAGTGCCAGCACGTCGTCGAAAACCTCGGCTTCGATGCTTGCATCAATTACAAGGCCGAGGACTTTCGTGGGGCGCTCAAGAACGCGTGCCCAGATCGGATCGACGTCTACTTCGACAACGTGGGCGGATGGATCCTCAACGAGGCGCTCGGCCGGCTAAACATGCGCGCGCGCGTTGCCCTCTGCGGTGCCATCTCGGTGTACAATGCAGACAAGAAGCCGCCGGGGCCGGCTAATTACCTGAACCTGATCACTGTCCGCGGCAAGATGCAGGGCTTCAACGGGATGGACTATTGGGATAAGCTCGCCGAGATTTCCGCCGACATCGCGCAGTGGATGGAGGAAGGAAAGATCCGAGTCGACGAAACCATCCTCGAAGGGCTCGACCAAGCCTGGCGCTCGGTCAATATGTTGTTCACCGGTGAAAACATCGGCAAGTTGCTGGTGCGCGTCGCCGAGGACTAGGGCTGAGCTGTCGACGCCGTCAATACGAAGTTGGGCTTGTTTCTGGTGACCCCAGTGGAAGTCGAATCCACGTTACCGGCGTGAGAGGCCGATGTCCTAACCACTAGACGATGGGGCCGAAAGCTATTTTGTGCGTTGGCTGCGTTCCCTTAACAGCTAACTGGCTCGGGGACTAGGATTCGAACCTAGATAGCCAGTACCAGAAACTGGAGTCCTGCCGTTAGACGATCCCCGAATGGTCCCGACACCTTACTTTGGGGGTCGGGCGGCGGCACTATAGCGGCAAGACCTCACTCAGCAAGCAACTCCCGAATGAGCATAATCTTTACTTTTTTCGTCATGTATATTCTCGATATTTTTCCAATGAAATCAGCGAACATTTCAAAAACGCATTATTCTTGACTTGACCTGCCGGAAAACTGCGGAATAGTGAGTTTTCCCCTGCGGCCCCATTTTGGGTGGCCGGGGCACAGGAGCATCATGACTTCGTGGAAAGAACAGCTTGGTGATCGGATCCCGGACCAACTCGCAAGCGAGGTGGATCTCTTCGAGGGTCAGATCGAGCTCAAGAAGCAAGGCAAGCTCGACGACAAGATCTTCGCCGAGACCCGGCTTCGCCGAGGAGTGTACGGCCAGCGGTATGACAATGGCCTTCGCGACGACGGCACCGGCCAGAAGACCTTGGTCTTTCCCTGCGGTGACCTGACCAAGGGGCCAGACACGGTCTGGGACGCGCCGGGCATGATGCGTATCAAGATCCCATTCGGCAAGCTCACCGCCGAGCAGCTCGACGTGTTGAGCGAGCTCGCCGAAGAGAACTCCGATTCGATCTTGCACGTGACGACGCGGCAGGACATTCAGCTTCACTACATTCACATCGAAGAATCTCCGGACATGATGCGCCGGCTCGCCGCTGTCGGCATCACCACCCGCGAGGCCTGTGGCAACAGCGTCCGCAACGTGACCGCCTGCGAGTATGCCGGTGTCTGCAGCACGCAGGCGTTCGACGTCACACCGTACGCCCACGCGATTACGCAGTACTTGTTGGGGCACCCCGACGTTCAAGATTTCGGCCGCAAGTTCAAGATCGCTTTCTCGGGTTGCGAAGACAATCCTTGTGGCCTCGTCACCTTCCACGACCTCGGCGCCGTAGCGCAGGTCCGAGATGGCAAGCGCGGATTCCGCGTCGTGGTCGGTGGAGGGCTCGGCGCGGTGCCGGTGCAAGCCAAGGTGCTTGCCGAGTTCTGCCCAGAGGAAGAGCTCTTTCCGCTTACTCAGGCAGTAGCGCGCGTATTCGCCCGCCTCGGTGAAAAGCAGAGCCGTGCCCGCGCTCGTATCAAGTTCCTCGTGCAAAAGCTCGGTATCGACGAGTTCAAGAAGCTCGTGGCCGAGGAGCGCGAGACGCTTCGTCCAGACGAGCGCTGGACGGCGTTTCTGGACGACCTGCACTCCACCGACGAAAAGCCGGTGCGCGAAGCCGGTGAGATTCCGAGCGACGCCCCGGCCGCCTTCCAGGGCTGGGCCAAGCACAACCTCAAGCCCCAGGCACAGGACGGATACTACTCCGCTATCGTGAAGCTGCCCCTCGGTGACTTCACCTCGACGCAAGGCCGTGCGCTCGCGCAGCTCGCTCGCGAGCTCACCGGCGACTCGATTCGCTGCACGGTTGAGCAAAACCTCACGTTCCGCTGGCTCAGCGGGGCAGACGCGGTGACGTTCTACGAGCGCCTCGGTACGCTCAACATGGCCGCCGGCGGCGCAGGCACGATCACCGACATGACCTCGTGTCCCGGCACCGACACCTGCAAGCTCGGCATCTCTGCGTCGCGCGGCTTGACGGGCGAGCTTCACAAGCGGCTCTCTGTGATCGAAGACGAGCTCGACCCGGCGGTGCGGGCGCTTCGCATGAAGGTCAGCGGCTGCTTCAATTCCTGCGGCCAGCACCACGCTGCCGACATCGGATTCACGGGCGTGAGCCGGCAGGTCGGCGGCCGGAAGGTTCCGCACTTCAACATCGTTCTGGGCGGTCAGTGGACCGAAAACGCCAAGAGTTACGGCTTGGTGGTTGCCGCCGTCCCGTCGAAGAACATTCCGAAGGCCGTCGAGCTGATCACGCAGTACTACCTCGCCGACCGAGAGGGCGAGGAGAGCTTCCAGGCGTTCATGGCGCGCGTCGGCAAGAGGGAGTTCCGCAAGGTGCTTGCACCCATTCAGAAGCCGCCCACTTACGAAGAAGACCCGAGCTACTACAGCGACTGGGGCAACCCGCGCGAGTACACGATCGGCGACATCGGCGTCGGCGAGTGCGCTGGCGAAATCGTGCCGTTCGTAGAGTTCGGCCTTCAAGAGGCCGAGCAACAGCTCCACGATGCGCAGGACGCGCTCGAAGCCGGCCAAGCCGCGGCCGCGTCCTCCGGTGCCTTCACTGCGATGGTGACAGCCGCCAGGGCGCTGGTTCGCCACCTCGAGGTTCAGGTGAAGGACGACGCGGACGATGTCGTCGCGAACTTCAAGACTCACCTTCACGACACCCAGCTCTTCCACGACCCGTTTGCGAAGGGGAAATTCGCCACGTACCTGCTGAAGATGCATGGCGACCAGTCGTACAAGAACGACAACGACGAGATCGCACACCGCACGCTCGATGAAGCGCAGTTGTTTCTCGAAGCAGCACACGCATGCTACCAGCGTCTCACCGAAGCGGCAGCCGCCGCGGCGGAGTAAGGCCAATGCAAGCAACGAAGTTCCAGGTGAAGCTCTACACGAAAGCGGGCGACATCGAGCTGGAGAAGCTCATCCCCGTCTTTCATGAATGGATTCGCGCCAAGAAAATCACCGACGAGCTCTTGATCGACGTCGCGGATTACGCCCACGTCCCACAGGGGCCGGGCGTCGTGCTCATCGGCCATCAGTCCGACTACTACCTCGACGTCGCCGACGACCGTCCCGGACTGCTCTACAGCCGCAAGCGGGGTTTCAAGGGCGACTTCCAGGCGAGCATCGACGACACCTTCCGCCGCGCGCTGACAGCATGCCAGCTCCTCGAAGCAGAAAGCAGCCTCGGCTTCGAGTTCGCGACGGACGAAGTGCTCTTCCGGGTGCAGGATCGCCTGGCGGCGCCGAACGCAGACGCCACCTACGACGCCTACAAGCCAGCGCTGGAGCAGGCTGCGAACGCATTCTTTGGAGGCGCCCCTTCGCTCGAGCGGCTCGGCGGGGAGCGTGAGCCCTTCGCCGTCCGTATCAGCACGGGGACCGGCGGCACGGTCGCCGACGCGCTCGCCCGGCACTGACGCCACCGGCGTTCTTTTTGGCACCTGCTGGTTTCGCGGTACATACGTCAGTCAGGAGCTGATGTGTTGAAGCACCCTCGCCTCGCCTTGTTGCTGATTTCAAGCCTCTGCGTCTCAGCTGGGTGTTCGCGCAGCGAAGCACCCGAGCATTCCGCTGATGGCGACTCTGCGCGTGCGGGCGCCAAGGGAGACGACGCGTCGCTCAGCCACGTCCGCGCCGGGGCTCGTGCCATGGCCCGACCGCAGCCGACCGTGGACTACGTCGCCGCAGAGATGGAAGGCGTGATCATGGCGCGGACCAAGAGCCAAGCCCTGATGCACTACGACGGCTACCGTGTGACGTTGACCACCCCGGCCAATCGGGTAACGCAAATCACGTTCCAGCTCATCGAGGCCAAGCCAAGCATGAGGCAGCTGACCGACGCGTTTGGAAAGCCACGGGAGGTTCGCAAAGGCATGCTCTACGAGCACAAGTCCGCCGCGACCGGATCGACGATCGTCATTCTGGCCGAGCCCGTGTCGATGCCGGCCCACGAAGGAAGCCTCGTCCGCCGCATCGTCATCGAAGGCGCGCGCACCCGCTAGCCGGCGCTCAACGCTCGAGCGCCCGGATGCGCGCGATGACAGGCTCGTCCGCAGGTGGCAACGGATAGTTATCGAGGTCGGCTGGCGCAACCCAGGCATGGTCGGCAACCTGCAGGTGACGCACCTCGCCAGCGCGCAGCTCACATCGAAAGAACAGAAGTAGCACGTCTTTTTCGGGATACCGATGGTGGGTCACGTCGAGGATCTTGCCGACCTCGACCTCGATACCGCACTCCTCGCGGCACTCGCGAATCAGCGCCTCCTCGGGAGACTCCCCGTCTTCGAGCTTGCCGCCAGGGAACTCCCACATCCCGGCCAGGTGCTGTCCTTCCGCACGGCGGGTGAGGAGCACTCGGCCATCGCGGATTACGACGGCAGCGGCAACCACGACGGGGGCGAAGGCCCGTGAGCGATGCGCAGCATCGGTTTTACGGGCCACCTCAGGGCATCTCCCCAATCGCACGGCGCAGCTGCGCCTTGGCGATACGAATCCCGATCGCGGAGTCCACAACGTCGACCTGCGCACGAATGAGCTCGGACTGAGATTGGAGTAAGGTGGTCGTGTTGACGACGCCAGCTTGAAGCTGTTCGCGCGTGACGCGATATCCTTCGCGTGCGGCTTCGAGCCCAAGCCTGGCCGATGCCATCGCTGACCGCGCCGCGAGCATCCCGTGGTACCCCTCGGCTACCTCGACGCGAACCAGATCCTGAAGCGCGATGACATCAGCATGCGCGCGGTCGAGCTCCGCTTGGAGCTGCTTCGCACGACCTTGTGCCCGGGCGGTGTCGTTCGGCGACCATCGAATCACGGCACTAGCTTCCCAGGTGGCCTGGAACCCGTCTTCTTGAGGAATGACGCGCAGGTTTGGATTGGAATACTGAGCGCTTCCTCGAATGAGCAGATCCGGGAGCCGCCCCCCGATCGCAGAGCGCAGCTGATGCTTGGTGGCTTCGACGTATGTCCGCAGGGCGAGCAGGTCCGGGCGATCTCGAAATGCCTGCTCCTTCAACCCTTTCTCGGTGTCCGATGGGATGTCGGCGACGGGTCGCGAGAGATCCTCGCCGAGCGTGGGCAGCTCGTCGGTATGCATCAAGGCCTGAAGCGCTCGCATGGTGACTTGAAGACCAAGCTTAGCCCGCTCGACCGCAACCCTCGCCGCCTCCTCTTGCGCCGCGACACGAAGGAGGTCGACGCGCGCCGCGGACCCCGCCTGCACCAACGCCTCGGTTTCCTTTCGTTGTGACTGGGCCGCCTCCAAGGCAAAGTTGGCCACCCCAAGCCCCGCCTCCGCGCGGGCGAACTCGTAGTAAGCCTGCCGCGCGGCAAACGCGACGTTGTTGCGCTCTGCCTCGATCTGGTAGCCCGCGGCCACCTTGTTCTTCTTGGCGGCGCGATACGCCGGTAGCGCTTCAGCAAGCGAACCGGTGAAGGAGTACATCAGGGTCGCGTCGCTCGCGAACTGCTGGGTCAACGACGGGAAGCTCAACTGGCCAAGGCCCGGTATGTCAAAGGTGGGATTGTCGACCGGACTGAGTCGCGAATACCGGCCGAGGAGCTCGAGCCGAGGAACCAGACCCGACATCGCTTGCATCGCCCCACCCTTCGCATCGAGTAGCAGCGTCTTGGTTCGATCCATGTCAGGCGAAGTCGCCACCACCTGAGTGACCGCTTGAGCCGAGGTCAGCCCGCCCGGGACATAGAGCGACCGGAGCGCCTTCGCGGCGGCGTCGTCCTCCTGGTCGACCTGCGCCGCCGCAGCAGCCCCGAACTGGCTTGGCGGCGTGGTCTCCGACTCAACCTCCAGTGGCGCCTGCGCACGGGAGTGGCTCGTGCCCAGACCGAAGAGGATGCCCGCGACCCCAATGACGACCGTGTACCGATGAATGCTCATGAATGCTCCTTACAGAAGGCATCATACCTCAACGGTCCATGGGCCAGCTTGCCGCGTCCGCAGCGCTAATCTATAGCCGTCGCCTATGGCTCAGGGACTCAAAGTTGCGGTGGTTGGGGCCACCGGAATGGTGGGCGCGGAGATGCTGCGTGTGCTCGAGCAGCGCGCCTTTCCAGTTGCCGAGCTAGTGCCGGTGGCATCGGCTCGGAGCGCAGGCAAGACCGTGATGTTCAAGGGAGCCGAGCACCGCGTCGTCGAAATCGCGCCGGAGGTCTTCGAGGGCGTTGACCTCGCCCTCTTCTCGGCCGGCGGCGGCACCTCGCGCGAGTGGGCGCCGATCGCCGCGAGCAAGGGCGCCCTCGTGGTCGACAACTCGTCGGCGTTCCGGGACGACCCCCAGGTCCCGCTCATCGTGCCCGAGGTGAACCCCGACGCGGCGGCGGACCGGCCCAAAGGCATCATCGCGAACCCGAACTGTTCGACGATCCAGATGGTCGTCGCGCTGAAGCCCCTCCACGACGAGGCCCGCCTCAAGCGAGTGGTCGTCGCAACCTACCAGGCGATCAGCGGGTCTGGCGCTACGGCGGTTGCTGCCTTCGAAGCGCAAGAAGAGGCTACGGTTCGAGGCGACGAGGTTGATAAGGACAAGCTTTCCGGTCAGTTGAGCCGCAATCTTCTCATGCATTGGAAGCCTGATCCCGAAACGGGCTATCAGGAAGAAGAGCTGAAGATGGTCTCCGAGACTCGCAAGATTTTCGGGGACCCCACCATCGCTGTCTCACCTACCGCGGTTCGCGTCCCGGTCGTCACGGCGCACAGCGAGGCGGTCACAGTCGAGACGCACGAGCCACTCACGGCAGCACGCGCGCGCGAGCTTCTCAGCCAAGCCGAGGGTGTCGTGGTCGTCGACGATTTCGGCCAGGGAATCTACCCGCAGCCGATTGATGCGGCGGGCCAGGACCCAGTCTACGTGGGCCGCATTCGCGAAGACCTTGGAAATCCCGGGGGCATCCAGATGTGGGTCGTCTCGGACAACCTCCGAAAGGGCGCAGCCCTCAACGCGGTCCAAATCGCCGAAACGGTTCTATTAAAGTGACGAAATGTCAGACCTTGGCGTAGAAGAAGGGCGAATCATGTCAGTTTGTCCGCTGCCCTCCCGAAAACACACGGCTTTTAGGCTCTGGACGTTGGCCCGGGGATTGCACGGAAATCAGGTCATGAAAGACCGTTTCTTGTTTCTTTTTTCGCTTATGGCGGCGCTGCTGGCGTTCGCCCCGGCCACGTTCGCTCAGCCGGCCACCGCCTCATCAGCGCGATTAACGGTGACAACGGATTCCAATCCGACGCCCAGTTTCGCTACTTCGATCGAGACAACTGTGGGCTCGTCGGCGCTGGGGGCACGGGCGGTACCGGCGGCGATGTGGGGACCGGAGGTGCTGGCGGTGACGCGGGCGCTGGCGGCGCTGCGGGCACGGGCGGCGCTGCGGGCACGGGCGGCGCTGCAGCGGCTGTGCTGAAAGGCAGTCCTTCCGAAACCACCTTTCAGATTCGCCTCGGGGGCACCGCCGCGGTGAACACTGTGTATCTCTGGGTCGGCGGGGAGAACGCGCAATGCAATCTAGTTACGAACCGAAACGAGACAATGGGCATCTGCGCGGAGCTCGCGGGTAACCCTCGATCGGTGGGCAGTGACTTCTTGGTCAGCGGCCTTACTCTGCAGGAGCTGCTCGACGCGCGAGCAGGTGGCACCCAGATCGTGACCTGCGAAACCTCGGGGCTGACGGGCACGCCGTACGAGATCTTCGCGTTCCGCGACCAGGCGCCTGGTGCCGGCGACGTCGACCCGTCCATGTACGGCATCACCGAGTTCTTCGTGGACGTGGAACCACCCAACCAGCCGCGCGTCAACACGACTCCGCAAGAAGCCTCGACGTTCACGATTTCCTGGGGAGACCCAGATCCCCCCGATCTGATTCAAGCCTGGAAGTTTTTCGTCTCAGACGTCAACGACCCATCGACCGCGACGGACCTGGGGATCACTGCGAGTCTGACTTCGCGGAGCCAGAGCATTTCCTCGGCACAGCTCGGTCTCGGAACCGGCGAGACGGCGTACGTCTTCATGAACGCGTTCGACCAAGCATTCGTCTCTGATGATCTTGGCGGAAACGAGGGTGAGCTCTCCGAGGGTGTCATGCTCACATCTGTGCAAGTGGTCGGCTTCTGTGATGCCACAGGGGACTGCAGCGGCTGCTCGGTGTCGCCGCTCAGCCTGGCTCACCACGGCGGCGGGCCGAGCCCGACCGCGTGGGTCCTCGGCCTCCTGTGCGCGATGGCGGGTGCTTGGAGGCTTCGTCGGTGAAATACCTTCCTTCGGCGCTAGTGCTGCTGGCCGTGATGGCCCTCGCGCCCGAGCACGCGCGCGCCGAAGCGGTGAGCGAGAGCACCCAGGAAGGTTGGTCGCCGGAGGGCTACCTGCTCTCGTTTGGCATCGGAGCGTATCGTCCCGATCCCGGTAACCCGGTTTTCGACGTCGTCTACCCAGGCGACAACGGCCCATTGCTGCTTGTCGAGTTTGATTTCTTCCTGTATCGGATCCCCTTCCTCGGCCCCATCGGCCTCGGGGTTGCTGGCGGTTGGGCAGGCTACAAGGGTTTCACCTGCATTGCCGACACGGTGACACCAGACGGCTGCACCCCCTCGACGGAACGCACGAAGTTCAGCATTTTTCCGTTGAACGTCATGGCAGTGCTCCGAATCGATGCCCTTGCGCGAAAGACATCCGTGCCATTCGTCTTCACCGGTAAAGCGGGCTTCAACAGTGTCTTCTTCAACGAGAGCGGCGGCGGAAGTGGCCGAAGCCACGGGTTCGGCTGGGCTGCACAGATTGCCCTCGAGCTGAACTTCATCAACCAGCGGCGGGCGAATGCCCTCGACGAAGACTGGGGCATCAACAGCTCGTTCTTCTTCTTCGAGCTTGCGGGCTCCGATGCGAACAGCCGATCCCCCGTGGGTGATAAGTTCTACTTCACAGGCGGTCTCGGCCTGACCTTCTAGTGCCTGCGCGGGGGTACGCCCACCGTGGGGCGATCGAAGGCATCGCCAGGGCCGTCGAAACGCGCAAGCTCGATCTCGACGAGCATAAGCCCGTGGGCCGGGGCGGTTTGGCCCGCGTCGGATCGGTCCGAGTCTTCGCGGAGCATCCCGGGGACGTCGTCGGGCACGAAGCGGCCGCGGCCTACTTCGACCAAAGTCCCCGCCATGATCCGGACCATGTTCTTCATGAACGAGTTGCCGACGACCTCGATCGCCAGCAGGTCACTGCGACCGCTCCACCCGGAAAGCACGTTGAGCTCGAACATCTCGCGCACGACGATTTCGCGTTGGTCACCCGATTGGCGAAATGCCCGAAAGTCATGTGTACCCAAGAAGCGCTGCGCGGCGGCTCGCATCGCCTCGACGTCGAGGTAGTCCTCGACGCGGTCACCCCGGTTCACGACATCCGGGCGCGCGCCCTTCGGCCCGAGTTGCCACGCCTGCGTCCGGATCAACGGGTCTCGCTGCCGCCCGCAGCGAACCAGGTAGCGGTAGCGTTTGTGCGCTGCATGGAAGCGAGGATTGTAGCGGCGGTAGCAGGGCTGTGCGTCGTGGATGACGACGTCTTTCGGGAGCCGAGCGTTGAGCCCGCTGATCCATCCTTCCCGGGGAACCTCGATCTCGGCTGCAAAGCTCGCGATCTGCCCCAGCGCATGGACTCCAGCGTCGGTCCGGCTGCAGCCACGGACCTGGCTGTGCTCGATCCCCATCTCATCGATAGCCTCTTCGAGCATCCCCTGGACGGTCCGAAGCCCCGGCTGGGCCTGCCAGCCATGGAAATCCGTCCCGTCGTAGCCCAGGCAAAGGCACACGCCGTGCATGAATGGAGGCATCTCCGCCATGATCAAATCGCGCCGCACGCTAGCGCGGATAGCCACTGTTGCCTATCGTTCCGCCGATGCGCTGGTTGATGATGGTTTTGGTGTTGACGTGCCCCAGCCCAGCGCTCGGGCAGGACACTGGCACTGCCGCTGACACTGACACTGGCACTGCCATTCCCCCCAAGATCGCCATCGTCGTCGCCGGCGACCCGGACGAGACTCTCCGTAACACCGCCGCCTTCATCGAAACCGAAGCGATCTCCTCCGGCCTCCGCACCCCCACCGACCCCGCCCTCCGCGCCGCCATGCGCGGTGAACCGGCTACCGAAGAAGATGGGCTCGACGGCCTGCGCTCCATTCGCCGCAGCCTCGGCCTCGACCCTCGCAAGGACCTCGCTTCATACAAGCGCATAGGCGTCATCGCCGGCGCGGACGCGTTGCTCGTCGTGCGTCGCGAAGGCTCCATCCTGCTCGAGGTGTTCGACGTCAGCGCCGCACAATTCTACGAGGGAGCGCTCGACTTCGATGCTAGCACCTCCACGCAACGACTCGAGTTCATCAGGAGCCGCGCGAAGCAAGCGCAGCTGCGATGGTCCCAACCGCCTCCGGCACCTCCGCCTGCCGCGTCGAAGAAGGTGAATGCGCCCAAGCAGCCGGCCGATGAATCCAGGGCAAAACGCAGGATGAAGCAGGCATGGCCGTACGTGGTGGCCGGGGCACTCATCGCCGGAGGTGTAACCTACCTCATCATTGATCGACGTGGCACTAACGAGGTGGCGCCACCGCTGCTAAGATTTAGACCCGGTGAAGAGTAGACCCCAGCTAGCTTTTTTCACGGCAATTCTGTGTGCGACCGCAGTCACCGTGGGCTCGCTCGGCGCAGCCGCTCAGGAGGCGCCAGAGCTCTCGCTGCCCTCACCGCTTCACGGGTACCAGACCGAACGCATTGGTGGAGTGGTCTGGACGTTTCCCGAGTCGGAGCGAGGCCGCGTCGCAGAGCTCATCGAGAGCTTCGACGAACACTGGGCCAAACTGGTCAGTGACTTCGGAGTCGTCGTCGATGATGAGCTCGTAATTCGCGTCGCGCGAAACCCCCGGGAGATGCGAGCGATGGCCCCCATCGGCTACCCACCGCCGGACTATGCGACCGGCGTTGCCTATTCACGCTGGGGCGTGATCCTCCTCACGATGTCGGCGCCGCAAACCTGGGAGCCCCCGGACCTCCAGGTGGTGCTCGTCCATGAGCTCTCGCACATCGCGCTGTACCGCGCTGTCCTTGGCAACCCGGTGCCTCGTTGGTTCAACGAGGGCGTCGCAATCCATCAGTCCGAGGTGCGCTTGCTTCCGCGCATGGAGTCGCTCCTCCGGGCTGCGGCCCAGCGATCGATGCTTCGCCTCTCCGAGCTCGACAAGCATTTTCCCGATCGCCCGCACGAGGTGAACATCGCCTACGCCCAGAGTGCGGACGTCGTCGGATTCCTACGCCGCAGCAACAACGACGAGCGGCGCTTCCACCGCCTGATTCAGTCGCTCCGCGACGGGGAGACGTTCGATACAGCTCTCGCGACGGGTTACGGCTGGACGCGGGTGGGCCTCGAGCGGCAGTGGCGGGATAGCCTACGGACGAGGTACCGAATCCTCCCCGCTCTCCTCGCAGGGTCCACGATTTGGGTGGCCGCGGCCATCCTGGTGGTTTTCGCGTACCGTCGGAGGCGCCGCTATCACCACCTGAAGCTCAAGCAGATGGCGGACCGCGAAGAGCTCGAAGCGCTGACCGCTGCAAGCCAGCCACCGCCTGCATGCAGGCGGTGGCTGGCTTGCAGCGGTCAGCTCTCCTCGCAGGGTACCATGATGATGACGGAGATCGGAAGAGCGTCATCATCAT